>Ga0256839_1004396_pt1 | contig 13786 bp, 10 predicted proteins | sample 354166metaG_FD_185968 | JGI IMG/M metagenome (GOLD analysis project Ga0256839, IMG submission 185968) | Hydrothermal vent microbial communities from Mid Atlantic Ridge, Atlantic Ocean - 354-166 | ecosystem: Environmental > Aquatic > Marine > Hydrothermal vents | place: Atlantic Ocean: Mid... | reverse complement strand
CCTTCGGGCGTGCCCCAAACGCCCGCACGACCTTCGATGGCGCCGTTTGCGCTCTACGGGCACCCCGCCTCACGCGCCCCGCACGACCTTCGGGCATGTCCCGTCCGGGCATGTCCCGTCGCCCCACATGACCTTCGGGCATGTCCCGTCCGGGCATGTCCCGTCCCCCGCACGACCTTCGGGCGTGCCGCTCGCGTCCCCCGCACGACCTTCGGGCGTGCCGCTCGACCTTCGGGCGCCCCGCACGACCTTCCGTACCGCACGACCTTCGCGTACCGCACGACCTTCGGGCGTGCCCCACCGCGGGCGTGCCCCACCGCACGACCTTCGGGCATGCCCCAAACGCCCGCATGATCTTCGGAGGCGCCGTTTGCGCGCTGTGGACACCCCACGTCACGTGAAGCTCATGCACCCTGCGGTACGCAGTCGGTGGTTTGGCCGGGGCCTCCACGGTGTCCCAATTGCGCCATTTGCGCACTCAAAGCAAAACTCCACCAGCCGCAGATATGCGCGCCGGCCGCGGAGCATGTGCACGTACGGCTCGTTTGTGGCAACCTTTTTATGTCAATTGGTCCCGACCGATGCCAGAGAACACCACCCCTGACCTGACGAAACGCCTGGCAAGAGCCATGGGGCTCTCCGAGAGCCTCGGGCCGGAGTTCATTCGGCGCGCCTTCCTCGACGCGGGCGAGTCGTTCGACGCGCCCTCCGTGCAGCAGTTCGAGCGCGTCTTGCCGTTTCTGGAGGCCCGCCTGACCGTCTTCGTCGGCGCAAGCGACGCAAAATCACGGCTTACCCGACTGCGCGAGGAACTCGCCGCCATCGCCTCGAAGGACGTCGCCCGCGCCGTCACGAAGGACGCCAACCTGGACGCGAACTAAACGCCTGCGCCGTGCGGCCGCCTCCTGCGGGCACCGCCCCGCGCCGCGGCCGCCGCGGCCCGATCGAAGCTCCACCGGTCCTCCTTCCGGACGCCACTGCGTGCTATGCGCAACTGCGTCCATGCAGTACCACACCGAGCCCAGGGCGATTCGTCCTACTCAACCGTCTCGCCCATACCAGGCGACGCGGCCCGGCGAACGGCAGGCTCGGACGACGCCCATTCGCCGCCACCCTCCTCGGTCGCCACATGGAGCCGTTCGTACGCGCGTAGGCCCGTTCCAGCAGGAATCAACCGCCCCATGATGACGTTTTCCTTCAGACCGCGCAGATAGTCCACCTTGCCCTGCAGCGCCGCCTCGGTCAGCACCTTGGTCGTCTCCTGGAACGACGATGCCGAGATGAAACTGTCCGTCGAAAGCGATGCCTTCGTGATCCCGAGCAGCAGCGCCTGCGCCGTCGCCGGTTTGCCTCCCACAGCCATCACGCGCTGATTCTCCATGGCAAACACCTGCCGTTCGACGTGATCCTCCGCAAGGAAGTTCGTATCCCCCGGATCCACGACCCGCACGCGCCGCATCATCTGCCGGATGATGACCTCAATGTGTTTGTCGTTGATCTTGACGCCCTGCAGGCGATAGACTTCCTGGATTTCGTCGAGCAGGTAGCGCGCGAGGGCCTTTTCACCGAGCACGGCCAGAATGTCATGCGGGTTGGCTGGCCCGTCCATGAGCTTTTCGCCCGCGCGAACCCGATCACCCTCACGGATCTGCAGGTGCCGGCCCTTCGGGATCAGGTATTCTTTCGGATCACCGTGTTCGGGGGTGATGATGAGGCGCCGTTTGCCACCCTTGTCCTTGCCGAAAGAAACCACACCGTCCACCTCGGCGATGATGGCATGCTCCTTCGGCGTACGCGCCTCGAATAGTTCCACCACCCGCGGAAGGCCGCCGGTGATGTCCTTCGTCTTCGTGGTCTCCCGCGGGATCTTCGCGATGACCTCCCCGGCTTCGATGCGCTCGCCCTCCTGCACGGTAAACGACGCCCCCACCGGCAAGAAATACCGGGCCTCGTGCTTGCCGTCGATGAGGACGGGCTCGCCCTTTTCGTCTTTGATGACGATGCGAGGCCGCGCGTCCTTGTCCCGGCTCTCCTGAATGACCATGCTCGAGTGCCCGGTCACCTCATCGACGCGCACGACCATCGTGACCCCTTCGATGATGTCCCCATACTCCACCGTGCCCGACACCTCGCTGACGATCGGAATCGAATAGGGATCCCACTCTGCCAGCAGCTGCCCAGGCTGGACTTCGTCGCCATCCCGCACACGAAGCCGGGCTCCGTACACCAGATCGTACTGCTCGCGCCGCCGCCCGATCTCGTCGAGCAGGAACAGGCGCGCGTGGCGATTCATGACCACCAGGTGGTCTCCACGGTCCACCAGCTTGACGTCCTCGAATTGAACGCGGCCACCGTACCGTGCCTCCAACGAGCTCTGTTCGGCCTGCACGTTCCCAACGCCACCGATGTGGAAGGTCCGCATCGTAAGCTGTGTCCCGGGTTCGCCGATCGACTGTGCTGCGATGATGCCCACGGCCTCCCCCACGTCCACGAGATTGCCCCGCGAGAGATCTCGCCCATAACATTTGGCACAAATACCGCGAATGGCCTCACATGTAAGCACCGAGCGGATTCGGACCGTCTGCAACCCCGATGCCTCGACCGCCGCCGCACGAGCCTCGTCGAAAATCTCGCCCTCTTCACACAAGACCTCCTCCGTGCCCGGTTTGTAAACGTTCTCGAGGGCCGTCCGACCGAGGATTCTATCTCCGAGGCGCTCGATCACCTCGCCCCCCTCGATGAGCGCCCCAATTTCGAGCCCCTGGATCGTCCCGCAGTCGAACTCGGTAATCGTCGCATCCTGCGATACGTCCACCAGGCGCCGCGTGAGGTACCCGGAGTTTGCCGTCTTGAGAGCCGTGTCCGCCAACCCCTTCCGGGCGCCGTGGGTCGAGATGAAGTACTGAAGGACCGTCAGCCCCTCGCGGAAGTTCGTGGTGATCGGTTGCTCGATGATCTCGCCCGACGGTTTTGCCATCAAACCACGCATTCCGGCGAGCTGTCGCATCTGCTGCCGCGAACCTCGGGCCCCCGAGTCCGCCATGATGAAGATCGAGTTGAAAGAGGGTACCCGTTTCTTCTCTCCAGTCCTCCGCTCAACCACCTCCATGGTCGAGATTCGTTCCATCATGGCGTTTGCAATCTGCTCGGAGACATTCGCCCAAATATCCACCACCTTGTTGTACCGCTCGCCCGAGGTGATGAGGCCGTCGCCATACTGCTCTTGAATGCGACGTACTTCCTCGAAGGCCTCGTCCAACAGCGTCTTCTTCTCCTCAGGGATCACCATGTCGTCCATGCAGATGGAGATACCGGCCTTCGTGGCCTCGCTGTAGCCCGTGCTGCGCAGATAATCCGCCATCAGCACCGTGGCCTTTTGCCCACACAGCCGGTAGCACATATCGATGAGGACGTTGAGTTCCTTTTTCCCCAGCGGCTTGTTGACCACCTCGAAGGGGATCTCGGGCGGGATCCCGCCCTCGTAGAGCAACACGCGCCCGCACGTGGTCTCCACCAACGGCTCGCCCGGCTTCATCCGCACCTTGATCCGTGCCTGGAGGTGCAACGAGCCGTGATCGTACGCCATCCGAACCTCGGCCGGCGACCCGTAGTAACCCACGAAGTAGCCGTCCTTCTCCGGCAGGTTGGCCTCACCGGGCGCGTTGATTCGATCGCGCGTCATGTAATAGAGGCCAAGCACGATATCCTGCGTCGGGACGATGATCGGCTTGCCGTGTGCCGGGCCGAGGATGTTGTTCGTGGACATCATCAGCACGCGCGACTCCATCTGGGCCTCGATGGATAGCGGGACGTGCACCGCCATCTGGTCACCGTCGAAGTCCGCGTTGTACGCGGTGCACACGAGTGGGTGGAGCTGGATCGCCTTCCCCTCGATGAGCACTGGCTCGAAGGCCTGGATCCCCAGACGGTGGAGCGTCGGTGCGCGGTTGAGCAGCACCGGGTGCTCCTTGATGATCTCGTCGAGGATGTCCCAGACCTCATCGGATTCCTTCTCGACCTTGCGCTTGGCGTTCTTGATCGTCGTCACGAGGCCACGCGCCTCGAGCTTGTGATAGATGAACGGCTTGAACAGTTCGAGGGCCATCTTCTTCGGCAGGCCGACCTCGTGCAGCTTGAGTTCCGGCCCCACGACGATGACCGAGCGCCCCGAGTAGTCCACCCGCTTCCCGAGGAGGTTCTGCCGGAACCGACCGGACTTTCCTCGCAACATGTCGGACAGGGACTTGAGCGGGCGCTTGTTCGCTCCAGTGATCGTCTTGCCCCGCCGCCCGTTGTCGAACAGGGCGTCCACCGCCTCCTGGAGCATCCGCTTCTCGTTGCGGATGATGATGTCCGGCGCGGCCAGTTCCTTGAGTCGGCGCAGACGGTTGTTGCGGTTGATCACCCGCCGGTACAGGTCATTGAGATCCGAGCTCGCAAAACGTCCACCGTCGAGTGGCACCAGCGGCCGCAGGTCCGGCGGAAGCACCGGGATGACCTCCAACATCATCCACTCCGGCTTGTTTCCGGAGCTTACGAAGCCCTCCATCACACGAAGCCGTTTCGCTGCCTTCTTGCGCTTGGCTTCACTGGTCGCCGTCAGCACCTCGGTGCGCAGCGTCCGGGACTCGACGACCGGATCGAGCCGCATGAGCAACTCCTTGATCGCCTCGGCCCCCATTCCCGCATCAAATGCGTCGATGCCCAGTTCCGCCACGAGCTCGTCATATTGATCCTCGCTCAGGATCTCTCGCTCCGCGAGCCCCGAGTCCTTCGGATCGATGACGATGTACGCCTCGCAATACAAGACCTTTTCGAGCTTCGTGAGCGGAATATCGAGCACCGTCCCGATCCGAGACGGGAGGCTCTTGAGAAACCATATGTGGGCGACGGGCGTCGCCAGTTCGATGTGGCCGGCCCGCTCCCGGCGCACCTTCGAATGGATGACCTCCACCCCGCATTTTTCACATACCACCCCACGGTGCTTCATGCGCTTGTACTTGCCGCAAAGGCACTCATAATCCTTGATCGGCCCAAAGATCTTGGCGCAAAAGAGCCCGTCGCGCTCCGGTTTGAACGTGCGGTAGTTGATCGTCTCCGGGTTCTTGACCTCGCCGAAGGACCACTCCCGAATCGTCTTGGGCGACGCGATCGAGATCCGAAGGGCGTTGAAGTTGATGTTGTCCTTGGGCTTTTCGAAGAAACTGAAAAGGTCTCGCATCGTGTCCTCCAGCGAATCAATCGACGGCAGCGGGTTGGGGCACGGCCCCGGTGTTCATATCGACTTCGAGCATTTCGACGTTCAGGCAAAGGGCCTGCAGCTCCTTGAGGAGCACGTTGAACGACTCCGGGAGCCCCGGTTGCACGACGGGGTTGCCCTTGACGATGGACTCGTACATGCGCATGCGGCCCGTGACGTCGTCCGATTTGACCGTCAGCAATTCCTGCAAGGCCCACGCGGCGCCATAGGCCTCCAGAGCCCATACTTCCATCTCCCCCAGCCGCTGGCCACCAAACTGGGCCTTGCCACCGAGCGGCTGCTGCGTGACCAACGAGTACGGTCCAATGCTACGCGCATGGATCTTGTCGTCCACCAGGTGATGGAGCTTGAGCATGTACATCACGCCGACGGTCACGTTCTCCTCGAAAGGCTCGCCGGTCCGGCCGTCGAACAGAATCATCTGCCCCGACGTGGGAAGCCCCGCCTGTTCCAACGCACCCTTGACCTCGCTCTCCGCCGCTCCGTCGAAGACCGGGGTCGCCACGTGCACCCCCCGCCGGATCTTGTCCGCGAAACGCACCACGTCGTCCGCCGCGAGGCTGTCAATGAAACGGTGAGCCTCCTTCTTGGGGTAGATCTTCTTGATCTGTGCCCGCAGGACCTCCGGATCGAAATTCGTCGCGAGATAGCGGTCGATCTGGTGGCCGAGTTCCCGCGCGGCCCAGCCCAGGTGAACTTCGAGGATCTGCCCCACGTTCATCCGCGATGGCACACCCAGCGGATTGAGCACGATGTCCACCGGGGTCCCGTCCTCAAGGTACGGCAGGTCCTCGACCGGGAGGATGCGTGAGATGACGCCCTTGTTCCCGTGGCGCCCGGCCATCTTGTCCCCCACCTGGATCTTGCGCTTGATCGCGACGCACACCTTGACCATTTTGATAACGCCAGGCGGCAGTTCGTCGCCTTTCGTAAGCTTCGCGATCTTCTCGCGGTAAATGGTCTCAATCTCGTCCAGGTCGCGCTCCAGGCGCCGCGCGAGCGCCTCGAGGAGCTCCGTGTCCTCGGCCGAAGACAGGGAGAAATGCCCCCAGTACTTGCGTGGAACACCGTCGAGGACGGCCTCCGTGAGCACCTCGCCCGCTTCGACGAGAACGTTCCCTGCGTCGTCCACGAGCTTCGCCGCGGTCTTCTTGCCCACGAGGATGTCCTTCATCCGCGCGTAGTAACCGCCCGAAATGATGTTGACGTTGTCGCGGTGATCCTGGAGCAGTCGCTCGCGCTCCTCGTCCTCGATCATCTGGGCGCGGCTGTCCTTCTCGACGCCCTTGCGCGCAAACACCCGAGCCGAAATCACGATCCCGGACACCCCCGGCGGCAAGCGCAGAGAGGTATCGCGCACGTCGCCGGCCTTTTCGCCAAAGATGGCCCGAAGCAACTTCTCTTCCGGCGAAAGCTGCGTCTCGCCCTTGGGGGTGATCTTGCCGACGAGGATGTCACCGGGTTTGACCTCGGCGCCGATCCGCACGATACCGGCGTCGTCGAGGCTTTTGAGGGCCTCTTCGCCGATGTTCGGGATGTCGCGCGTAATCTCCTCCTGGCCGAGCTTGGTGTCTCGCGCGATGCACTCGAACTCCTCGATATGCAGCGACGTGTACACGTCGTCCGTCACCAGCCGCTCCGAGATCAGAATCGAATCCTCGAAGTTGTAGCCCTGCCAGGGCATGAAGGCCACGACGACGTTTTGGCCGAGCGCCAGTTCTCCGCGTTCGGTTGCAAACCCGTCGGCGATGACGTCGCCCGCCTTGACGCGGTCTCCGACCCGCACGATGGGGCGCTGGTTGAGGGCCGTGTTTTGGTTACTTCGCTGGAATTTCACCAGGTTGTAGATGTCGGGGCGAGCGCCCAAGATGCCGCGTTCGCCATCCTGCCTGCTGACCACCGGCTTGATGACGATCCGCGATCCGTCCACCTGCTCGACGATGCCGTCGCGCAGGGCCACCACCGTGCTTCCCGAGTCTCTAGCAACGTGTTTTTCCAGCCCGGTCCCCACCAGCGGCGCATCGGAGCGCACGCACGGAACCGCCTGCCGTTGCATGTTGGAACCCATGAGGGCGCGGTTGGCATCGTCGTGCTCCAGGAACGGGACGAGCCCGGCCGCCACCGACACCAGCTGGTTCGGGGACACGTCCATCAGGGTCACCTCCTGCGGGGACACCATGACGAAATCCTCGTTGTGGCGGCACTGCACCAGATCGGACGCCAGACGGTTCTTCTCGTCGAGTTGCGCGTTCGCCTGGGCGATGTAGTGCCCCATCTCTTCGAGGGCGCTGTAGTAGCGGGCTTCGTCCGAAGCCACGCCGCCCTCCACCGATCGATAAGGTGTTTCGATGAACCCGAACTCGTTGATACGCGCGTACGTCGATAGCGAGGCAATGAGACCGATGTTCGGGCCTTCCGGGGTCTCGATGGGACAGATTCGACCGTAGTGCGTGGAGTGGACGTCCCGCACCTCGAATCCGGCCCGCTCGCGCGTAAGGCCGCCCGGCCCCAGGGCGCTCAGGCGGCGCTTGTGGGTGACCTCGCTCAGCGGGTTCGTCTGGTCCATGAACTGGCTAAGCTGCGAGCTGGCGAAGTACTCGCGCACCACGGCGAGAACAGGCTTGGCGTTGATGAGCTCTCCGGGCATGAGCGCCTCGAGCTCCTGCGACATGCTCATGCGCTCCTTGATCGCCCGCTCCATCCGAACGAGACCGATGCGGTACTGGTTCTCCATCAACTCGCCGACGGTGCGCACGCGCCGGTTCCCGAGGTGATCGATATCGTCGATCATCCCCCGGCCGTTGCGCAGCTCCACCAGATATTTGACCGTCTCGAGGATGTCGCGCTTGGTCAGGGTCGTTTGTTCGATCGGCGTGTCGAGTCCAAACTTGTGGTTGAGTTTGATGCGGCCGACCACGGACAGGTCGTAACGCTCGGGCTTGAAAAACAGCGATTCAAACAGGTTGCGCGCAGTATCCAGCGTCGGCGGATCGCCCGGCCGAAGGCGGCGGTAGATCTCCAAGATCGCCTCTTCCGGCGTGGAGACCTTGTCCGCGACGAGCGTGTCACGGAAAAACGGCCCTACGTTGAAGTCGTCGATGTACAGGATCTTGAACTCGGAGATCTCGGCCTCCACCAGCCGGCCGATGTGCTCGGGTGTGACCACCTCGTTCGAGTTGAGCAGCACCTCACCGGTGTTCTCGTCCACCACGTCCTCGGCCGACACCTTCCCCGAAAGGTCCTCCGGTTCCATGGCCAGCCGCGTGATTCCTGCCGCGCGCATCCGCTTGATGTAGGCGCGCGTGATCTTACGTCCCTTCTTGACGATGGCGCGCCCCGTCTTCGGATCCACGATGTCGGACGCGGCCCGCTGGCCAGCGATGAGATCGTAGTCCACCTCCCGCCAGAGCTTGATTTCACCATCCTCCTTCTCGATGAAGATCGTCTCCTTGTCGTAGAAGAAGTCCAATAGCTCCTGGGTGGTGAATCCCAGCGCTCGCAACAGCACCGTGGCATAGAGCTTCCGCCGCCGATCGATGCGAACGTAGATGAAGTCCTTGTGGTCGAACTCGAAGTCGAGCCACGATCCACGATAGGGGATGATGCGGGCCGAAAACAGCTTCTTGCCCGAACTGTGCGTCTTGCCCCCGTCGTGATCGAAGAAAACACCCGGCGAGCGGTGAAGCTGCGAGACCACCACTCGCTCCGTCCCGTTGATGATGAAGGTCCCTCGCCCCGTCATCAGGGGGATGTCCCCAAAATAGACGTCCTGCTCCTTGACGTCGCGGATGGAGCGCGTCCCCGTCTCCTCGTCCACATCCCACACGACCAGGCGCACGACGACCTTGCACGGAGCCGCGAGGGTCATCCCGCGGGCGCGGCACTCATCCTCGTCGTACTTGGGCCGCGCCAGGCTGTACTCCACGAACTCGAGCGAGCAGGTGTCCCCGAAGTCCTTGATGGGGAACACACTCTTGAACACACCCTGGAGGCCCACGTCCGCCCGCTCGTCCGGGGGCACGTCGCGCTGCAGAAACTTGTCGTAGGACTGCTTTTGGATGTCGATGAGGTTCGGGACCTCGATGATCTGGCGCAGCTTGCCGAAGCTTCTACGGACGCGGAAGTTGTTCTGAATGACCTGCGGCATCGGGCTCCTCGAGGGGCGATGGTGAAGAAGGCTTGAAATCGGGCGTTGGGCGCGGCGTAGGCCGCGTAAAGCGATGCCGGGGCCGGCGGGCCAATCGACCCGCCGGCACACGGCGATGAGGCTACTTCATCTCGGCGTCGGCGCCGGCTTCCTTGAGCTTCTTGACGGCCTCCTCTGCCTCCTCCTTCGAGACGGCCTCCTTGATCGTCGAAGGCGCGCTCTCCACGAGGTTCTTGGCCTCCTTCAGCCCAAGGCCGGGTACGAGTTCGCGCACCGCCTTGATGACGTTGATCTTCTTGTCCCCCATGGACTTGAGGACGACGTCGAACTCCGTCTTCTCCTCCGCGGCGGCAGCCTCCCCGGCCGGCCCGGCGGCGGCGACGGCCACCGGCGCGGCCGCGGAGACGCCCCACTTCTCCTCGAGATCTTTGACGAGCCCGGCAAGCTCCATCACGGGCATGTTGGAGAGAAACTCGATGACTTGTTCTTTGGTGATTTCGGCCATGTGAATTGATTTCCTTTGGGTTCGAGCGAAGACCTACGCGGCCTCTTGATCGTGTTTTGCTTGCAGTACGTTGAGCAGTCCTTGCGGCACCGCGTTCATCACGCGCACCATGTTCGTGGCAGGCGTCATGAGCAGTCGAAGGAACATCGCCTTGAGTTCTTGCGGGCCTGGCAGTGCGGCGAGACGCTCGATGCCCTGCTCGTCCAGCAGTTCGCCGTCCATCGCGCCGCCTTTGATCCGGACGGCGTCATGGTCCTTTGCGAAGTCACGCAGCACGCGCGCCGGCGCCCCCGGATCCTCCGGGTTGAATGCCAGACCCGATACCCCCTTGAGCAAGGGTTGGATGACTTCGTGTGGGGTCCCCTCGACGCCGAAGCGAATCGTCGAGTTCTTGTACACGTGATACGTGCATCCGGCCTCGCGGAACTTGGCGCGAAGGTCCTCCGCGTCCTTGACCGTCAGGCCGGAAAACTCCAGCAAAACCACGGCGGAGACGTCCTCCACCAGGCTCTTGAGCTCTTCGGCTTTTCGTCGTTTGGTTGCTGCGTCCATTCTCGGACATACCTTCCTGGAGCTTTCGGGCTCCGTGGATGCTACGGTTGATTCGTCGGCGGGAAGGTGCGCCGGACTGGTTCGACGTACGCTTCCTCACCCTCGGCAGGCTGCGCGCCCAGCGTGCGCGCATTTGACGCCCCGAAACGGGGCGACCGGCTGTCTTCGAGTGCGGCCCCGCACGCGGCGGGGAGCTTCGATGCTAGGTCGTGTTTTTTTCGGGCTTCGAGCGAACACCTCCTCGTGTGGGTCCTGCGCACGGATGCGCCTCACCGCTCCGCGGCGACGACCTCCGCCGTGTCGATGGGCACACCCGGGCCCATCGTCGGCGCGATGGTCACGCTCTTGAAATAACGCCCTTTGGCGGCCGATGGCTTGAGGCGCTGCAGCGTCTCGAGCATCACCACGAGGTTCTCCCGTAGTTTGTCGGGGCCGAAAGAAACCTTGCCGATGGGGGCGTGGACGATGCCGGTCTTCTCCGTGCGAAACTCGATGCGCCCCGCCTTGAGCTCGCGCACCGCCTTGGCGACATCCATCGTCACGGTCCCGACCTTCGGGTTTGGCATGAGGTTGCGCGGCCCAAGGATCCGGCCGAGTCGGCCGACCAGGCCCATCATGTCCGGCGTAGCGATGGCGCTGTCGAACTCGAGCCAACCCCCTTGGATCTTCTCCACGAGGTCCTCGGCGCCCACGAAATCGGCGCCGGCCTCTCGCGCCTCGGCGGCGCGGTCGCCCTTGGCGAACACGACCACGCGCACGGACTTTCCGGTGCCGTTGGGCAGCGACACGGAGCTGCGGATCATCTGGTCGGCGTGGCGCGGATCCACCCCGAGGCGGGCCGCAAAATCCACGGTCTCGTCGAAGTTCGCGAACGCGACCTCGCACACGAGCTTGCAGGCCTCGTCCAGGCCGTAGCGCTTCGTTGGATCGATCTTCTTCCTGGCTTCTTCGTACTTCTTGCCCATGGGGCCTCCTTTGGGGTGCGAACGGGCCCTCCGGGCCCTCCCCCGTGCTTGGGCGACCAGCCGTGCGCGGCTAGTCTACGACGTCGATACCCATGGAACGCGCGGTGCCCTCGATCGAGCGCATCGCGGCCTCCACGGCGTACGCGTTCATGTCCTTGAGTTTGAGTTCGGCGATCTCGCGCACCTGCGCGCGCGTCACCTTCCCGACCTTGATCTTGTTCGGCTCGCCCGAGCCCGTACCCGGCTTGCCTTCGATGCGCAGGCCCGCCGCCTTCTTGAGCAGGATCGCCGCGGGCGGCGTCTTCGTCACGAACGTAAAGGAACGGTCGGAGAAGACCGTGATCTCCACGGGGATGATCATCCCCTTGTCCTTTTGCGTGCGCGCGTTGAACTGCTTGCAAAACTCCATGATGTTGACGCCCTTCGAACCGAGCGCGGGTCCGATGGGGGGCGCCGGGCTGGCTTCGCCGGCCTTGCACTGGATCTTGATGCTGCCTACAACCTTTTTCATGGCGGTCCTCTTGACGGGTTGGCAGGCTCACCCGGCGGCGGGCTCGACCTCGGAGAAGTCGACCTCCACCCGCGTCGGGCGGCCGAAGATGGAAACGGAGAGCCAGATCTTGCGCTTGTCGGCGTTGACCTCCTCGACCTCGCCGACGAAGTTGGCGAAGGCGCCGCTTTTGACCCGGACCTTGTCGCCCACCTCGTAGGCGGCGGCCGGAGCCTCCGGCTCGGCAGCCCCCTGCCCGAGCATGCGCTGCATCTCCTCGGAGCGCACCGGCCGCGGGTTGCGCCCGCCCAGGAAACCGGTGACTCGAGAGGTGTTGCTGACCAGGTGCCACGACGCCTTCGTCATCACCATCCGGACGAAGATGTAGCCGGGAAAGAACTTACGCTTCATCTTGCGGGTGGTCTTCCCTCGGCGCTCGGTGACCTCCTCGGTCGGCACGAGGATCTCGCCGAACTGGTCGGCGATCGGTGAGTTCTTGAGCGAAAGCTCCAGGCTCTTCTTGACGCTGTTTTCGTAGCCCGAAAACGTGTGCACCACGTACCAGGCCATGTCCGGGTGCTCCGCCGCGGCGGCGCCCTGTTCTTCCGCGGCCTGCGCGGAGGTGGGTTGGGACTCGGGCGCCGCCGGCGCTTGCTCCGTGCCGGGGGCGGGAGCCGAAAGCTGGTTGTCCTGTTCGGTTGCCACGTTCAGATTCCGTAGATCCAATCGGTGACGGCCGACCACATGGTGTCCATGCTGGCCAACAGCCCCGAGCTGATGAGGGTCATCACGATGACCACGACCGTCGCGGCCCGCGTCTCCGCCTTCGTCGGCCACACCACCTGGGAGATCTCGACCACGACCTCCGTCATGAATTCGAACCAGTCCTTGCGGCGCATCGCGAGCACCGTGCCGATGATGGCGACGGCGATACCGGCGAGGTTCGCCACGAAGGGCTTGGTGCGCGGGACGTACTGCGGAAAATACCCCCACGTGATGGCCCAGATGTCCTCGATGGCGTTGGAAAGCACCCACGCGCCGATGAACCCTCCGAGGGCGAACATGAAATAGGCCCAGCGCGCGGGATCGAGGCCTCGGTCGATCCGCGATGCGCGGTTTCGTCGTCTGCGTGTGCGTGCCATGGTTCGTCGTCGTGTAGGATGCGCGACGAGGGTGGGGGGTCTGACGGGCAGGGCGTGCAGGACTCGAACCTGCGGCCTGCGGATTTGGAGTCCGCTGCTCTACCAAACTGAGCTAACGCCCTAGAACACGAACACGTGGCATCGCAGGAAAGCCCGCCGCCACACGGCGAGCAGCGGTGACTGGTCCGGGACGAACCCTCGGCGCAGCCAACCGAGCGAAGCCACGCGTGCCGTTGCTATTTGGTCTCCTTGTGCTCGGTGTGCGCACGGCAGAAGCGGCAGTACTTCTTGAGGACCAGCTTCTCCGGGGTGTTGCGCTTGTTCTTCACGGTGGAGTAGTTGCGGCGTTTGCAGCCCTGGCATTCCAGGGAGACGATGGTGCGGGTACCGGCAGCCATGGTTTGGACCTCTCGGGGGCGGGAAGGGGCGGACGCTATAGCAAGGAGCGTTCCGTCCTGCAACCGGGGAGCACGCGAGGGCCTGGGTCCAAATGGCGCAGTCGGCGCACCGATTCCCGTGACGGGGTCACACGACCTGCGCGGCCCGCCCCAAACGGCAAAGAGCCCGGCGCGCGTCGCGCGCTCGGGCTCCGGCCTTCATCGCGGGCGCAGCCCGCCCTACTCGATGATCGACGTGACCACCCCGGCGCCCACCGTCCGGCCGCCTTCGCGGATCGCGAACTTCAAACCGTCCTCGCACGCGATCGTCGTGATCAACTCCACCGT
>Ga0256839_1004394_pt1 | contig 13792 bp, 11 predicted proteins | sample 354166metaG_FD_185968 | JGI IMG/M metagenome (GOLD analysis project Ga0256839, IMG submission 185968) | Hydrothermal vent microbial communities from Mid Atlantic Ridge, Atlantic Ocean - 354-166 | ecosystem: Environmental > Aquatic > Marine > Hydrothermal vents | place: Atlantic Ocean: Mid... | reverse complement strand
GCGCGATCTGGTAAAAAATGCCCTGCGTATGCGCCCCGACCGGGTGATATTGGGTGAGTGCCGTGGCGAAGAAGCGTTCGATATGTTGCAGGCAATGAACACCGGTCACGAAGGCTCAATGGCGACAATTCACGCCAACACACCGCGGGATGCCGTATCCAGACTTGAACAAATGCTGGGTATGACCGGCATGCCGATGACCGTATCAAGTATCCGCAGTCAGATTTCAAGCGCGATCCACTTAATTGTACAACTCACCAGGCTTTCGGACGGACAGCGTAAAGTTACCAGTGTTGCCGAGATTACCGGCATGGAAGGCGATGTCATTCAGATGCAGGAAATTTTCGTGTACAAAAGAACCGGAATTCTTCCCGGTGGTAAAGTGCAGGGTGAGTTCAGTGCAACAGGCGTGCGCCCACGTTTTATGGATGAGCTTGAAGCGCAGGGAATATCTTTCCCGGGTGAATATTTTGATCCAGAATACCGTCCACAGGTTGCATAATGTTGAGCGAGATTTTTTCCATATCCAGCCTGCCACAGGCAACTGTTTTGTACATTGCTGCAGGCTTTGTGTTGTCAGCAGTATTGCTGGTAACCGTTTTGGTTGTCTTGAAATACAAAAAGCAGCGCGACCACATAAATCGGAGAATTTTGCCTTTGGAACAGGAAGTTACACCGCAAAACGCGGTTTACCTGTTGCATAAGGAAAATGGCGGGGCAGAGGGCCTGGGTTTCGATCTTTCGATTGATTGGCTCGACAATCTTTTAGTGCAAGCTGACCGCAAAATTAGCTCCAACCGCTTTATCTTCATGATGATTTCCATTGTGTCCGTTGCGCTGGCGGCCTTAATCTCTCTAGGAGTGTCAACGCTTATTAGTGCACCTGCGGCTCTCTTTATCGGCATTGCATTTCCTTTGTGGGTTTTGAAATATTTAAAGGCGCGTCGTATCAAGAGATTTGCTTTTCAATTTACCGAAGCGATTGAATTGATCGTTCGAAGCTTGAAAGCAGGGCACCCGGTTCCAACTGCAATCAAAATGGTATCGCGTGAAATGTCCGATCCAATTGCCCACGAGTTTGGTTTAATATCAGACGAAGTTGCCTATGGTTCTGATCTGGTATCTGCCATTCAGGCAATGCAGAAGCGGGTGGATTATGAAGATTTACCGCTGTTTGTAACGGCGATTTCAATTCAGTCGATTACCGGTGGTAATCTTGGTGTCATTCTTGAAGGATTGGCCAACGTCTTGCGCAGCCGGGTAAAATTACGCCGTAAGGTAAAAGCTGCTGCTTCCGAAGGGCGTGCCTCGGCGCTTATCCTAAACTCGGTTCCGATCGCGGTTATGGCTTTCATTACGATTTTCACACCGAACTATTACGGCGACATTATACATGAAACCTACATTATCACGGGTCTCTCTATGGCGTTTGGCTGGATGATGATCGGTAATATCGCCATGCACAGAATGATGAATTTCAGGATTTAATGATGGAAGCCCTGCTCAGAGTATCGCAAGAACCTGTTTTTATGTACCTGCTTGTCGGAACTATTCTGCTGGTCAGCGTTGGCTATGTGTTTGCCCTGAAAGCCGATCAGATTGTATCAGCACGTCGCCGGGTAAACAAACGTGTCGTTCCAATGGATATGCTTTCCAAACTTGACCGCGAAACCCGCGAGCGAAATGGCGACAGCGTGGCAAGCATGCTGGCTGAAAAGACCAATGATCTTTATGCAAAGTCGGATCCGAAATCGACCAAGAAACTCAAGCTGCAATTAATACGCGCCGGTTTTTTCCAACAAAATGCATCTGGTTACTATTTGTTCTCCAGACCCATTTTTGCGGCCATATTTGGGTTTGCAGCTTTCATCTATGTCTCCTATTTTTCTGCCGGCTGGACCACAACCGAGATTATGATGGCAACAGGAATGGGCGCGGCACTTGGCTATTATCTGCCGCAGTTTTATCTTGGTCACCGCATCAAGAAGCTGACTTTGCAAAACCGTCGCGGGTTCCCGGATTTTATGGATCTGATGATTGTATGCGTGGAAGCCGGCCTCAGCATGGAGGCCTCAATTACCCGTATTGCAGAAGAGATTGCGTACTCCTATCCAAATTTATCAATCCATCTCAACATTGCCGCATTGGAAGTACGTTCCGGTCGGACGCTGGAAGACGCCCTGCAATCTATGGCGGAGCGGATTGATCTGGATGAAGTGAAATCATTTGCAACATTGCTTAAACAATCGAAAGAACTGGGCACCAGCCTGGCCGGTGCATTGAATGTTTACAGTGATGATATGCGCGACAAACGTATGGCGCTGGCCGAAGAAAAGGCCCACGCACTACCAGCCAAAATGTCCGTGCCGGTTACCTTGTGTATTCTGCCGGTTATCTTGATTATTGCAGCATTGCCGGTGGCGTTTAAAATTCATTCGGGTGGTTGATAATGCGCGTTTTGCCGCAAAAGCCTGAGGTGTGCGTTTGAATTAACACCTTGCAAACCTTAGAAATTGCATAAATTTTTACCGACTTTCAAAACCCAATATCAATGCAATTTTGCTAGATTGTATAAAGCAATTTCCTTGGGGACAAAGGTTAGCGAAATGCAAAAAATAATAAGAAATGTTGGGTTGGTACTATTGGTTTCAGTTTCACTGACCGGTTGCCAAAGTTTAAATAACTCGGGGTCATCCACCAATGGTGGGCTATTGGGACAATCCAGACTGAGCCAGCCGGTGAAGCTGACCGAGATGGAAACCGGAAAACAGCACTTCCGAGCTGCAAATTACGGATTGGCTGAAAAGCATTTCAGGAAATCTGTAGAATTAAACCCAACCAAAGCCGAAGCCTGGCTTGGTTTGGCTGCATCATACGACCAGCTGGGACTGTTTAGCAGATCAGACCGGGCATACCTTCAGGCGATCAAACTGGTTGGGCCAAAACCGGCAATTCTAAACAATCAGGGTTACTCGCAAATGCTGCGTGGCAATAAACGCCAGGCGCGCAAACTGCTTAGAAAAGCGGCTCGTATGGCCCCGGACAACGCCCGCATCAAGGGCAATCTGGACCTGCTCAAAAAGGCATAGTTCTTAAGTGACCAGACTGGCTTCACATTTAAACCTGAAATAGTCGGGCGGCGAAGAGCTGCCCGGCGCTTGCGCCGTACCCGCGCTAACGAACTGGCTTGGCTTGCGAGGTTGATAATAACCGCAAGCCCAGCACCGCCAGTAACATGCAGAACCAAACGGGGTCTGCACGTCTGAAGAAGAATGATTCCAGACAGGCATTTAAGGCAGTGAACATCCATATGGAGATGAACAAATTTGCCAGCCGGGCAGTGGGGCCCTGCCAGTTGGACGAAGCATAATCGGCTGCCGGCATTATGATCAGCACCAGCATGGAAACCGCCAGACCGATAATTCCAAATGAGATTGTTGCATCAAGATAGCTGTTATGGCCGTGAACAATATCGCGCACATCCCAGGTAAGCTCGATCGGTTGATCCGCATTGGTAACGATCGGTGTTCCCCAGAAATTCTCAAATCCATAACCCAAAAAAGGATACTCGCCTATCCGCTCAACACTATACTGCCAAAGATCCAGCCTGCCGGTAAAGGTCGTGCCCGGTGCAATTGATTGAAGTACAGCATTGACCGGTTCAAACACCGCTGCTCCAACCGTTATCGTGAACAGGATTACCAGCGGCAAAAGCGTAATAACAAATCGGGTAACTGGCGAGTGGATGCGGCTCAATATGAATGTCATGCCCATTGCAACAGGCAACAAAGCCATTGAGGTTTTTGACCCTGACTGCATTAAAAAAACACCCGCCAGTATGACAATTGCAGCCCCGATCCAACGCTGGTTTTCGCGATAAACAAATATACCGATCAACACGAATACCGACATAACTGCGCTGGCAATGTTTTTATGGTCGTAAACACCGCGCCAAAGGCCCGCGTGCTGGTCCTCATTACCACCAGCCTGATGAATGGCATCAAGCGGATAGGCATAGAGAGCAAAATAGGAAAATAGCAGTGAAATTAGGCACCCCAGAGCAATAATTTTAGCAAACTGCTCAATATTCCGCGGCAAGGTCATAACTGTAAGGGCCGCCAAAATCACGGTTGTTGAAAAGATCATTGCCCGAAATGAAGAGCCCATGGCCGATGAGACCAAGACGCTTAAAACCAGCATGGCACCGACGGCAAAATATGACGGTTTCAACAGTCTTAAGAGCAGATCGCGTTCAACAAGGGTTGCAAGTGAAATTACGCAAAGAACCAGCAATGAACCAAAGCCAAGCTGGTTGACAATGTCACCACCGCTGACCTCGCCTTGCGATGTGGTAAATGGATGAAATGACACCCAGACTGACAACATCATCAAGATAGCAATGACGCTGCGTAAAGTCAGGCGCTGGTTTTCATAAGCAGCAGGCGCAACAAAATGGCCACCCGCAGGCGAGGGGCCCAAAGCGGATGGTTCAGTTCTTCTCAGGTTCGCGATATTGCTCGTTTGCAAATCCGAATTCCATTAACAGGCGGCCAACGGCCACGTTCATGTGGTAAATTCCGATTATTGGCGATCCGGTCTTAACAAATAGTGCAAAAGATCGAAAAGGTGATGCAATTAGCAATCCAAGCGATTTAAAAACGATTTTAATTTTGTCGGTAATGCCGTTTGCCGCGCGTTTTTCAATCAATGTCGAAATAGCACCATTGCGCAAACCTCGGGCGTTCAGCCAGCTCATTTCTGTGCGCCGCGCAGGAATGGTCTCAATAACAGGGGCATCATTTTCCCAGCCAAATCTATAACCCTCGCGTTTGCAACGCGAATAAAAATCTGAATCACCGCCGCCAAGAAAATTAAATTTCTCCTCGAGATAAGGATAGCCCATATAACGTAAAACCTCGGCTGAAATCAGCACATTGCCGGTTGAATAGATGATTGGAACCTTGCCGCTTGTGTGGTGCGCCGGTTGAAAAACCGGGTGTTTGGACCATTTTGGATCTGTTTGGCCTTCAAAAAGGGGGTGTTGTGGCCCGCCAACCATATCAACGCCAAGCGTTTCAGCGGACCGGGTCATTTTTTCAATCCATTCAGGTTCGGCCACCTCATCATCATCAATGACCATAATCCAGCGAAGATTGCTGAATTTTTCCAAAGCGGTAAACCAGCCCGCATTATAGGCAGAGCAGTTGCCCCGACGATTGGCGTTGATGACAATTCCGCGAATTCTGCTTTGTTTGAAAAAGTCAGCAGCAACTTTTGCACCTTCGCCAGTGTCGGGGTCATTTTCCATAACGACACAAACGAAATCTCTCTTCGTCACCTGATTTTCAATAGACTTCAGTGTTTTCAACAGGTGCTCGGGCCGCCGAAACGTCGGAAGCGTCACCGCAACTTCTACATTTTGCGCCACTGCCTCATTTTGACTTTCGGCATCAAAAGCATAATGCAATTCAATATCGCCAGGTGAGGGCTGATTTTTCATCGACATAGTCCCTGTATCTTTTCTTGGATTATCCCTGAAATAGATGAAAATTGCCTGAATCAAATGTGATTTGGTTTAACCCATCGTTCAACCGTCGCAGGTATAACAGTTGCAATTGAACGAAATTTGGATGGTTTTGGATGCATTTGGCATTTGTCACATCACTGGTAACAGACGGTAAACCGACAACCGGGTTTGAGGTTGCCAATGAATCTATTGTTTCAGGTTTACGCGCAATCGGCTGTAAAGTAACAGAAATTGGTTTTCAGCAACCTAGGCAATCGCCACCAGCTGATGAGCATACTATCGTGCTGAAAACGATGGATGTGGAAAACGCCAGCGCGTCAACGCTGCAAAAAACGGCATGGATGCTTGGCGCGGTCAAAAGCCGCTTGCCTGTTGGGGGCAGTAAATTACAGGTGGTGCCTTGGGCATTGCTTGAAGATAAATTAAAGTCTTTGGGCCCAATTGATGGCGTGATAATCAACTCCGTTCAAATGCCCTCCGCATTCCCGAAATTGCTGAGTTTTGCACCGTTCCTCTATGTTGCCCACAATATTGAGCATTTATCAGCCCGGCAAAATTCACAGAGTGCCGATGGTCGGCTGAAGCGTTTTCTTTATCAGCGCGATGCGCGACTGTTGGAGAGGGTCGAGCGAAATCTGTTCCAAAACGCGCGGCATGTATTTTGCCTGAGCAACGAGGATCGTGAACAAATTGAGGTGTTCAACAAAAACGTAAGTGTATTAAATCTACTGTTTCCAACCCAATATAAAGCGGGCGCGCCGGATCCATCCAAGCAGCAGCATATTCACGATATTGGCCTAATCGGCACATGGTCCTGGCAACCAAATTTTGTCGGTCTGAAATGGTTTCTGGATGAGGTTGTCCCGCATCTAAACCCGGACCTGTCGGTTTCAATTGCTGGAAATACCCCCACAATGATGCATTCTGCCCATCCGGGGGTGAAATTCGTTGGCCGGGTGGAGGATGCCAATGAATTTGTTGAAAACTCGCGTATCCTTGCATTGGTAAGTCGAAGTGGTACGGGTGTTCAGCTTAAAACCATAGAAGCATTTCAAATGGGAATGCCCTGCTGCGCCACGTCATCATCTGTGCGCGGTGTCGGGTCAATTCCGGCAAACTGTTCGGTGGAAGATGATGCAAAAGCCTTTGCAGTCGCGCTCAATACAATGGTTGAGAATGTAAAAACCGGGAAAGTTTCAAGGCTTGATGGCGTGAGTTTCACCAAAAAACAACGCGATGCTTTATATGCAGGTCTGGAACGCGGGCTTGCCAGTTTTGCGCGATAATTAATTTTCAATTTGTTGACCGCTCATAAACGCTTGTCGGTTATCATCCGCCATTGGGGTTCGCGTGCATAATGCCATTTCAGCCATTCAGTCTCGAATTGGCACATTTAACTGGCATATGATTTGCGGATAAATTGGGGAGTAGCTTAACACCGGGAAGAGATAAATTACCCGGAACTGGTTGGGCTTACTTTGATACCAGCAATGAAATGCTGGAGTTTCAGCCTGCTGGGGCAGGCATATGAAACTGGCTGTGGGTTGTGATCGATAATATGTTGGAAACAAAAACAGGGGTTTTGACCCGATTTGGAACAACCAATGTGCTGCCTGCGCGTGCAAATCACGAGGCGCGCAGCATACTCGGCATAAAGGTTTGCGTGTTTTCCAAATCTGATGCCCTGGACCACCTATCTTGGGCAATAGAACAAAACCACCATATTAAACTGGCCTTCTTGAACGCTCATGGCGCAAATATCGCCCAGCACGATAGCGCTTATAAAAACGATCTCGAAAAATTTGATGTTCTGGCAGATGGCGTTGGTGTCGATATTGGTTCGACTATCAATTACGGTGAAAAATTCCCAGCAAACCTCAATGGAACCGATTTCATTCCAGCTCTCTTTGCCCATCTGACGCAGGGGGCAAAGATTGCCCTATTTGGTTCAGAACCCGGTGTTGCCGAATTTGCGGTAGAAAATTTGCAGGCGCGCTTTCCAGTCCATCAGTTCGAAGTGGCTGGTCACGGGTTTTTATCACGCCCGGCCGAAAGAAAGATGTTAAAACATTTGGCCGAAACCCGGCCGGATATTCTGCTTGTGGCTCTGGGTAATCCTATACAGGAGCGATGGATTGCGGAACATTGCTCGAAAGACAATTGCACCATTGCAATCGGTGTTGGGGCCTTTTTTGATTTTGCCGCCGATAGTGTACCGCGCGCACCGAATTTCATTCGGAAGTTCAGGTTGGAATGGGCTTACCGGCTATGGCAGGAACCGCGCCGTATGTGGAAGCGATACCTGATTGGAAACCCTCTGTTTATTCTTCGTTCGCTGAAGCAAAAATTCAGCAGGAATGGATGATTATGGCGCGGCAGAATACGACCGCCATCATTACCCCAAGCTATGCGGCCGACTATGATCGTTGCCGCCTGCTGGTCGATAGTATTGATCTCCATGTGAGCAATATCAGCGATCATTATATATTGGTTGACGACGACGATTATAAGCTGTTTTCCTCTCTGAAAAGTGCCAATCGTCATATTATAAATGAGCAGGATATTTTGCCCGATTGGCTGCGGGTAGTGCGTGGCGGGTTTTCGTCAACGGCTAAAAAGGTCTGGCTTTCAACAAAAACTCTGCCAATGCGCGGTTGGCATGTGCAGCAATTACGCCGCATCGCGATTGCAGCTCATATTCCACATGACGGGTTGCTGTATTGTGACAGTGATATGTTCTTTGTCCGGCCCTTCGACGTAAATACGCTGTGGCGTGGACAGGATTTGCGGCTGTACCGGGTGCCCGATGGCATATCGCAAGCACAGGGCGAACACATTAAATGGTTGAAAACCAGCGCTAACTTATTGGGTCTGCCGGTACCGGAATTGCCTCATCACGACTATATCAATAATCTGGTGAGTTGGCGTCGCGAGAGCGTTTTGCAGATGTGCACCCATATCGAAAACATTACCGGGCGGGATTGGGTATCTGCCCTTGGGCGCAACAGGACATTTTCTGAATGCCTGATTTATGGCTGCTATGTGGATGACTATCTGAAAGAAAAATCTGGCCATTGGCATGCGGATAAAGGGCTTTGCCTTACCTATTGGGGTGGTGAAGCGCTCAATCAAAACTCACTGCGCGCGTTTGTTGATCAGATGGATCACGAGCAATACGCGATTGGTATTCAGTCATTTACCAACACGGATACGGATTTGCTGCGCAAACTGATGTAAATCCATTGCAATGTCAGGTGGGCTTTGCCGCTTTCGATTTGATTTTCATCGCAATCCCATAAGTGGCAATAGCAGACAAGAGGTAAAGAGCAATGAATACTGCATTTAACCACAAGGCCCGATCTGCAAAATCTTTTAGGGTGCTTAACAGCAAGATCAGCAACAGAGCTTTCAGCCCGCCGACGAGTGCCAGAACCACCGCACGTGCGGTTGTCTGCTCGCGAGCATAAAGGAGCTCCGCATGATATTCGATCAGATTGCGAAACGCTGGAACCAGCAAAACCAGATAGAGAAATCCCGATGCCTGAGCAATATTATTGCCCAGAATGCCAGGAGCGAAATTGAGCAAAATCACCAAAGCAACAAGACCCAGAATGGAGACTGTTGCAATGCCGAATTCGGTCAGAATTTTGGATTTTTTACCGCCCGTGGCACCCCGGTTTTTCATCATGGCTTGTACAAGAAGCGTATTGAAAGCCCGCACCGGCATGGCGGTCAAATCAACCAGCCGCATAATAATCGCGTAGAGACCGGCAGTTGCTTCGCCACCAATTGCCAGAACCAGAATCTTGTCGAGTTCCATTTGCAGGTAAAACAACACTTCAGCAGCGGAGACCGAAAATGCATCTCTCATCCGGCCGATATATGCTCGAGGCTTCCAGCGAAGCCGGGTTTTCGGGTAGAAGAAAAGTGCCGAGAACACAAAGCTGATCGCATTAGCGATGAGATACATTTGGGCCCAGCTATCGAGCGTACCATCGCCGGAATAGAGAAAATACACAGCAAATACTGCGCGCAGGGCAGTGCCCGCAATGGTCAGGAAAGCACCGGTTGCAAAGCGCGAAAGCCCGTTATTGACAATGATGACCGCTTCGCTCGATCGCCAGAAAATAATTTCAGCAGCCATGACCAGCAAAAAGGCAGCAAGCCCCATGCCGGAGGAAAATACCAGCCAGTAAAATACCATCGCAACACCAAGCACCAGCGGCAGGGAGACGAGAAAGGCTGCGAAATAACCCAGCGTATAGGCACCGATCAAGCGAGGGCGGACGGTTGCGGTGCGATAAAGCGGCGAAATAAAACCAAATCCAGCCAGTCGGGAAAGCACCACGCCGGTGGCGGAAGCGGTGGCAAACAGGCCAAATTCTTCCAGACTAAGGGCATTGGCAACGGCGACGAAATAGGCGACCGAAATGACCATTCGGCCAAGCGAACCGGAAAGCAGGGAAATAAAGCCGCGAATTTTATTGCCGCCGATTTTTTCAAATGTGCCCTGAACGAATGCCATATTATAGTTAAACCTGATAGCGCTTTGGTATCTGACAAAAAGGTTGCAGTTGAATGAGCACTTTTATCACAGGAAGATTAACACGCCGTTCGTTTGTCAATTCAATTGGCGCGGCCCTGGGAGGGACAGGCGCATTGCTGGCTGGCGGATTGCCCATCAGTATTGCAAATTCGGCCGCAACAAAAACACCTTTTGGCGTCGCTGTCGAATTGGAGCCGTTTCGAAATGACCCCGAATACCGAAAAGCGCTGATTAAATACGCAGATATTCTGGTGCCGATGAATGCGCTCAAATGGGCATCACTTCGTCACAACAGGCACGAATTTGATTTCGCCGGTGCCGATGAGATCATTGAATTTGCTAAACTTCACGGCAAATCTGTGCGCGGACATGCCTTGCTTTGGTATGCCTATAATCCCAAATGGGTGGAAACAATCAGCAGCGCCAAACAGGCTGAAAAATTGCTGGTCGAGCATATTGAGCAGGTGGTCGACAGGTATCGCGGCGTAATTCCCTCGTGGGACGTGGTGAACGAGGTGGTGGCACATGACCCGTTGTCACAAGGCAATTGGCGTAAAGGCATCTGGCTCGATCTGCTGGGGCGTAAGCATGTGGAAATCGCCTTTAAGGCTGCTGCAAAAACCGACCCGAATGCGCAATTGGTCATCAACGATTATGATCTGGCAAATTTTGGTCAGAGGTTTGATGCAAGGCGCAACGCCATATTAGCAATTGTTCGAAATCTGCAAGACCAGAATATTCCAGTCCACGGAGTTGGCTTGCAGGCGCATTTATATGCCGAGCGTGAAACCGATGCGGATGGCCTGGCGCTATTTGTTAAAAAGCTCACCAGCCTGGGTGTAAAACTTCTAGTGACCGAGCTTGATGTAATTGACTGGCGGTTGGCAAGAGATCATCCAAAACGCGACCTTGCGGTTGCGCGCACTGCAGCAGAATTTTTAACCGCACTTTATTCGGCAGGCAAAGTCGAATCCATAACCTGCTGGGGAATTACCGATAAGTATTCTTGGATTTCTGATGTGTTCAAGCGCAAGGATGGTGCCCCAAACCGGCCCCTTCCATTGGACCAAAATTATCAACCAAAACCGCTCTTTCATACCATCGAGAAATATCGAAACCTTGGGTAGATTTTTCAATTATTCAACCATTTGAGGTCTATAGGACCTTAAAAACAATTGGTTTTCTTGAGGCATATTAAAGGTTTGTTATCCATGACAATTAATAAATAGGGGGAGCGCCGATGAAGGATTCTTCAACGATGTAATTGTGGTGGAGAAAACATTCTTAAATGTTTGATTATTTTGCAAAAAAGCTGGTTGGGGGCGATGAAGTTGGCCGTAATGCCAAAGCCACGTCAGGTTCGTTGCTTGATGTGATTGTGCCTTTTACGCCCCATCGCGATGAAAAAACCGCCCAGGCGGGTGCAAACAATTCAAATAAATCTCTTCTCAGTCAAATTGATGATTTTACCCAACAGCGAGAGAAGAACGCGGCTGCGCAAAAAGAAGCAGACCGGGCGGAACTCAGGGCAAAAAAAGCCGAATTCCAGCGCTCCGAACAATTAGCACGTATGGAAGTGGAGCGCCTCGCATCGCAACGATTTGAAGATAAAGCCAACAAACTCGCTCAGGAAATTGAGAGAGTCCGGCATACTAAATTTCATGAACAGGAAGTCTCGCGCCCCGTTGTTGGTAGTGCGGATATTGCCCAAAGGCAAAAGGCACATCAGCGAGAGGAGAGGGCACGGTTTGAGAGCTTCAAGCAATGGCAACAAACAGCCAATCGAACGCAATACCCACCTGTACCGCCATTACCACCGCAAAACGCCTATTCGAGCGAGCCCCCAGGCAATGTGCCATATGGTCATTATCCAAATGGGCAATTTCATGGTTCTCCCTATGAACTGCCAACGGAAAATTACAGCGATCCTGTGGTGCAAAATAATTCGCCATATGCACCCAACTCACCATATGCACCCAACACTCTTACAGCACCTCATTCGTCTGGTATGACATCGCAGGGAGGTGGATTATATGGCCAAAATCAACCGTCTGTTCCTGTTGCTTTTGGTGGCGGATTGGATATGGATAAGCTTTTTACCTCCATTCTTGGCTCATGGAAGCTCATCGGCGCAGCGGCATTAATTGGAGCCGTGTTGGCGGGCATTTATTCAAAGACATTGCCTGATAAATATCAGGCTTGGGCCGAATTGCTGATAGACCCGCAAGGGATAACCCTGATTGACAAGCAGTTGTCGACCACAGGATATGGCGGCGAAGCCATGATTGCCTATCTGGAAAGCCAGCTAAGAATAATTGAATCCACCAGCGTGTTGAACGTGGTTATCGACCGGGAAAGCCTGTTCAACGACACTGAGTTTTCCGAAAAAGGTTCTAGCAGTTCCGGGTTTTTCAATATATTTGGCTCAGGCCGTTATTCCGGTAGTCCGGGCAGGGACCGGCAGATCATATTGGATAATCTTCAAGACAAGCTGACGATTACCCGTGGTAGTCGCACTTTCATCGTTTCCATTGGCATGACGACGGAAAGCGCTAATAAATCAGCGCGCATCGCCAATGCGATTGCCAAAGCCTATGTCAGTGGCGAATCTGGCGCGCGTTCAAAAATCGCTCGCGATGCCAGTGAAGATCTTTCGCTCAAGTTGGAAACCTTGCGTAACCGGGTGCAAACGGCAGAGCGTAAAGTCGCTAATTTCAAATCTGAAAACGGGCTGGTCACCAGCGATGGCAAGTTAATCAGCGAAGTGCAACTGTCTCGAATAAATGAGCAAATGGCGATAGCGCGCATTGAAACCGTAAATGCACGAACCAGAATGGAACAACTGCGCTCAATTGATCTGGCTGGCGTTGTTTCCGGCGCTTTGCCCGCAAGCCTGAACACCGGCACGCTTTCTCAACTTCGTGTGCGCTATGCAGGTTTGAAGTCAGCGGCTGACCGGATTTCTGCCAAACTTGGCCCCAAACATCCAGAGCGTATTGCTGCAAGTGCTGAACTGGAAAGCGCTCGTGCTCAAATATCGAAGGAAATCAAGCGTTCAATTGCCGGATCAAAGCAGGATTACGAACGTGCGGTCAAGCGTCAACAAGGGCTTGATGAACAATTAAACACCGTAAAGGCCGCCGCTGCGGGAACAGGCAATTCGCTCATCACATTGCGTGAACTGGAACGCGAGCTTGCGGCTCATAAGCGGGTGTATGAGGATTATCTGCTGCGTTCGCGCGAAACCAGCGAGCAGGAAGGTTTGACGACCACAAATGCGCGCGTTATCACCAAGGCAACACCGCCCTTGCAAAAGGACAGTCCCAACCGAAAGGTCATTGCCGGCATTGGCTTGATTGTCGGGGGGCTGGTCGGATTGATGCTCGCCCTGTTCAACTCTATGTTCGCCGGCCGCCGATTATTTTCACTGGGTTTTCTGAGCAATCGAAGGCCCTTACATGGTGATTATAATCCAGCTCAATCGGGCCTTTATCAACAAGACGCGCAATATTCCGGTGCGCGATATGATCCTGGCTATTCCAGGCCGCAACCAGCGCAGCCGGTTTATAAACCGCGCTAACAACTCTCCCCCTATATTGTAATTGTGGTTGAAGTGGTTGATGTTTTTAACCTGCTGTTATACCGGACATAAATTGATCATTCAAAGGCAAAACTATGGGTGCACCGCTACCAACGATAATTGATTGTGATCCGGGGCA
>Ga0256839_1004393_pt1 | contig 13793 bp, 15 predicted proteins | sample 354166metaG_FD_185968 | JGI IMG/M metagenome (GOLD analysis project Ga0256839, IMG submission 185968) | Hydrothermal vent microbial communities from Mid Atlantic Ridge, Atlantic Ocean - 354-166 | ecosystem: Environmental > Aquatic > Marine > Hydrothermal vents | place: Atlantic Ocean: Mid... | reverse complement strand
GCCCCTGCCCACCCAGGTGGTCCAGACCGACGGGGACCGGGTGCTAAAGATGGGCTACTGGGTCGCCCTGGACCAGGACCAGAACCCCAACACCGGCGACACCTCAAGCGGCGGGGCCGAGTCGCTTCTCGCCTTCAACCTGGACATGGAGCACCAGGGGGTGGACGTCTATCTCTTCTATGGCCCCACCGGCATTGAGGAGCCAGAGGACCAGCGCTACGCTAGCTTTGACCGGGGGATGCTCCTGGCGGGAGGGCCGGGCAGCGACTATGTGCTTGCCGCCTACCCGGTCCAGCCGGCCGGCCTGCCCACCGGCATGACCTTCAACCTGGAGGGGGCGGTTGAGGCAGAGTCGGAGACCCTCCACCACTACTCCTTTGACGCCATCGGCGGCTGCCCGGCGCAGTAGGAGAGCCAGCCCCAAATGGGGCTCCGGTCGGTCATCCCTGCCCTCCATCTTGGGTAAGCTAGAGGTGAGAGGGCTGGGATGAGGATGAGCCTCAGAGCTTCAGGTGTGCTTTCCCTGGTGATTTTCCTGGCGCTCGCCCTTTCCCTCTCCTGCGGGAGGCAGGGCCGGCCGGAGGGGGAACTCCCCAGCCATACTGGCAACTCCCCGCCCCCTCCCCTGATGCTTGACCGCTACCAGGGGCCCACCGTGCTTGACCTCTACTTTGGGGGGAAGCTTGGGGCGGAGCAGCCCTCCTTTGATGACACCATGCCCACCCGGGGGGCCATCCGCCTGCTGGTGCTAAAGGTGGGCTACCTGACCGACTTTGACGGCCTGGCCTACACCAACCAGCAGATCAGCCAGCGCCTCTTCTCGGTTGACCCGGAGGACGGGGAGGAGTCCCTTAGGGAGTACTACCGGCGGGCAAGCTACTACGACCCGGCCACCTTTGACCCCACTCCCCGCCGGCTGGACGACGAGACCATCGGCTCGCTGGACCTCACCGGCTCCATCTATCCTGCCGAGGATGGTGAGATCTATCAGCTCGGTCACACCTACGGGGGAGGCGACCCCTTCACCGGCATCACCGACGACGATGTTAGGGGCTGGCTGGAGCTTGCCGATCAGGAGGTGGACTTTGCCCAGTTTGACAGCGACCAGAACGGCGACGTTGACGGGATAATCTTTATCCTGCCCACCGACATTGAGGACTTTGTCCCCTTCACCCGCCAGCTCATGGACCTGGGGACCACCTACGACGGAAAGGTGGTAAGGAGGGCCATCTTCATCCACCAGTCCCACATTGACAACGGGCTCCACTTCTTTGAGCACGAGGTGGGCCATCTCATGGGCTTGCCCGACTACTACGACTATGGGCCCCTGTCCCGCTTTGCCGAACTGGGCGGCAATCCGGGCGACGACGGCGATGAGTCATTCGGGGTGGGCTACTGGGACATCATGGGCTTCGGCCCCTTCACCGACCCTGCCGTCATCCCCTCTGCCCTAAGCCGGATACTGCTTCGCTGGGACCAGGCCACCCTGCAGGACTTTGACGACTTCAACGTCTTCCTGCTGGATGCCGACCAGGCGGAGGGGCGGGGCAGGGTGATCCGGATTGATGTCCCCGGCAGCGAGGGGAAGGAGTACTTCCTGCTTGAGGCGAGGCGAAACTCCTTTGTCTATCTCGGCGATCAGCCCTCCACCGGCACCGACCCGGTTCCCGGCCTGCTCATCTGGCAGGTGGATGAGCGCATGGTGGAGCTGCTCCTCTCCCCCAACCGGCCGCAAAACATGTATAACGTCAACGACTTTGAGGACCCCCATCCCGACCTCCACCCCTTCCTGCGCCTCATCCAGGCCGATGGCAACTTTGACCTGATGGGCTTTGAGGGGACCGGCAACCTGGGTGACGGTGGCGACCCCGCTCCGGGGACGGCCGGGGTGACCGAGCTTAACCGCAACACCAATCCGCCACTGGTCTCCTATGACGGGAGCTACTCCATTGACATAAGCCAGATTCAGCGTTTGGCCCAGAACAACGGGGTGAGCTTTTCGCTGGACATCGGCCGACCCCTGCCCCGGGCCCAGATCGTAAGCCCGCCCAACCTCTCCTTCTACAACACCATGGGAGTAAACGACTTTCGCATCCGGGTTGAAGTGAAGGGGCCGGGAGACACCAGCCAGGTGCGCCTCTTCTTTGAGCGGGAGGGGGAGGTCTCAGCCGAGCCCTATGGGGTGGAGGACGGGGTGCCGGCCATCTTTGCCCTCCAGCTCGGCGGGCTCAGAAACGGCCGCTACCGCATCCGCGCCCAGGTGGACAGCCCCCAGTTCGGCTCCTCGGAGGATGTGGTGCTCATTGACGTGATGAGCCTTAGGGGTGACCTCAACGAGGATGGGGTGGTGGACGGGAAGGATGTGGAGACCCTGAACGACCTGCTCCCCCTGGGGGTGGACAACACCAGCGGTCTCTTCCGCCCCTGGCTGGACCCGTCGGGAGACGGCGTGGTGGACGAGCGGGACCTGCCCTGGATTGTCCGTTTTATGCCCTAGGGGGCTAAGCTATGGCCAGTGGGCTTCTTTGACGACCCCAAGGGGCTAAGCCGCCAGCTAAGGATCTATGCCATCGCCAGCACCATCCCCATGGTGATGGTGGCGGGTCCCCTGGTGGGCTTCTTTCTGGGCAGATTCTTGGACGGCAAGCTGGGCACCACCTTCCTGATGCCCCTGGTCACCCTGCTGGGGCTGGTGGCAAGTCTGATAGAGGTGGCAAATCTCATCGGCCAGGTGGCCAAACTCACCGATGGCAGCTCCTGATCCAAGCTGGGTGCGGGAGGTGTTTTCGGCCGACCCCGATTCCCCCTACCGGGAAAGCAGGGTCGCCCTGGGCATCCTCTTCTGGACCCTGGCTTGGCTGGCACTTGTTCCCCTAGTTCCCGGCCTTACCTACCGCTCCTTGCTGGTGATGGGGGGATGGTCGCTTATAAACTGGCTGCTGCTTGGGGCAACCATTCGGAGCCTGTTTCGTCCCCTCCATGGGGGGGGTGATCGGCCCGCCCCGCCGGGCTGGTTTACACTTCTAGTTCTCGTTGCTAAACTCTCGGCGCTCCTTAGCCTTATCCCCATCTTCTGGTGGCTTAGAGGCGAGTGGATGGGGCTTGTTGTGGGCGTGGGAGCGGTACCCGCGACCCTGCTGGGGCTGGGTGTGTCCCAGCTTTGGGGAAGCGGGCGAAAGAGGCACTCAGAGTTAGGCAGGTAGGTGGAAGGATGTTTATCCTGGTTGGCGGTGAAGGTGGTGAGGCAGCCGGGGTACACGTACCCGAGCTCCCCGATCTTGTTACCCTGCTTTTCCTACGAGCACTACCTGATGCGTCACCGGAGACGGTAGTGTTCAAGCTTTTTGGCTCCGACCTCTTCGCCTACACGGTGAAGGATATCTCTACTGTTTTCTATTTCACCCTAGCCCTCGTCATCGTCCTCGGCTGGGCGGTGGTTTTCTCCCGCCTGGTCAGGGTAAAGCCGGGGAGCCGGTTTGCCATCTTCACCGAGTGGGTGGTGGACGGGCTGAGGAGATTCTTCGGGGAGATCCTGGGTGCCAAGGAGGTTGACCGCTACATCGGCCTGGTGGGAGGGCTGTTTGTGGTCATCCTCTTCATGAATTTCTTTGAGCTGGTGGTACTGATGAAGCCTCCCTCCTCGGTGTGGGGGATCAACTTCGGCATGGCGCTGGTGGTATTTTTCGCCACCGAGATAACCGAGCTGGTGAGAAACGGCCCCAAGAAGTATTTCCTCCACCTGGTGGGCTACGACCCCTCCCTTCCCTTGGTGATGACCGTCCTTCTGGGGGCGCTGTTTGCCATCATCCACTTGATGGAGAAGCTCATGCGACCGGTGAGCCTCTCCCTGCGACTGTTCGGCAACATCTTCTCCAAGGATGTGCTCCTGGCCGTGTTTGGCGGCCTAGTGGTAGGTACGGTGGGCACCGGCCTACTTCCCAAGTTCATGGGCGTCTTCCTCTACTTCTTCTTCATCTTCCTGGCCGCACTGCTCTCGGTGATCCAGGCGGTAATCTTTTCTCTCCTCTCCACCCTCTATATCGCCCTATCCCTTCCCCATGAGGAGCACGCCCACGAGGAGGCGGGCCACGCCGCCTAGGCTAGAACCGATCCTTGTAAGCTATCCCCGCCCAAGCGGGGCCAAAGAGAGATCCACAAATTCCAAGAAGGAGGAAAGAACCAAAATGGGCATTCCAGCAGAGGGAGCCGGATACGCACTTGGAGTTGGTCTGTCGGTGATCGGCAGCGGCATCGGCATCGGCCTGCTGGGCATGGGTGCCATGCAGGCGATGGGCCGTCAGCCGGAGGCCATCGGCCGCATCCAGACCGCCATGCTGATCGGTGCGGGCTTCATTGAGGCGCTCACCCTCTACGTGCTCCTGATCGCCTTCGTAAAGTAGGAGGGCGCGGGTGGAATTCTTCATTGAACAGGTAAAGCTCATCCCCATCGCCCTCATCGGCACGCTGGTCTTCTGGTATGTCCTCTACCGGCTGGCCTGGAAGCCGGTGGTGGAGGTAATTGACCAGCGCCGGGCCTTGATTGAGCAGGGTTTCAAGGAGGCCGAGCGGCGACAGGCGGAGCTTGACCAGCGCCAGAAGGAGCTGGAGGAGAGGCTGAGAAAGATTGAGGACGAGGCCCAGAAGCGCTTCCAGGAGGCGATGCGCAAAGGGGAGGAGCTGGCCGAGAAGCTTCGTGAGGAGGCGGAGCTGCAGAAGGAGCGTATGCTCCAGCGAGCCCGCGAGGAGATTGAGCGGGAGCGGGAGGCGGCCAAGGAGGAGATCCGCCGCCTGGCCATTGACCTTAGCTTTGACCTCACCCGCAAGGTCCTCCGCGAGGGTCTGGATGAAGAGAAGCACCACCAGCTGGTCAGGCGCTTCATCGGCGAGCTAAGGGAGCTCTGAGTGGGGCGGCCATGAAGGGAGTAAATCTGCCAGTGGCCAAGCGCTACGCCACCGCCCTGTTTGAGCTGGCTAAAGAGAAGGGGCTGGTGGAGGAGATTGACCAGCAGGCCATGTACCTGGAGAAAAAGCTTTCCGATCCCGAGGTGCGCCGCTTCATCCAGCACCCCGAGATCAGCCTGGAGGCCAAGCTCCAGTTTATCCAGGAGCTATTTGAGGAGCCTCCCGCAAGACCCCTGCTTGAGCTGATCAGACTCATGCTGCGCAGGGGGAGGGCGGCCGACATTCAGGCGGTGCTGGACTACTACGACATCCTCACCGACCGCTATCGCGGGGTGGAGGATGTGGTGGTGGAGAGTGCGGTGGAGCTCACCGAGGAGGAGAAGCAGGAGCTTCTTGCGGTGATTAAGAAGTTCAGTGACTACAACTTCCGCACCACCTTCAGGGTGAATCCCGACCTGCTGGGTGGCCTGGTGGTCTACCTGGGCCGCGATCGGGTGATAGACGGAAGCCTGAGCACCGCCCTCAAGGAGCTCTATGAATTGCTCAATGCACCGGAGGCTCGCCTGATGGCCTAGCCTCAACAGGGAGGAGCGGTTATGAGCATCAAACCGGAAGAGATTGCCAGTGTAATCAAGCAGCAGCTTGAGTCCTACGAGCGGGAGCTCAAGCTGGAGGACCGGGGGATTGTGCTCTCGGTGGGCGACGGTATCGCCCGGGTCTTCGGGCTTGAGAACTGCATGGCGATGGAGCTATTGGAGTTCCCCGGCGAGGTCTACGGCATCGCCTTCAACCTGGAGGAGGAGAACGTCGGGGTGGTGCTGATGGGCTCCGGGGAGAAGGTGAAGGAGGGGGACACAGTCAAGCGCACCGGCCGGGTGATGAGCGTGCCGGTGGGGGAGGCGGTGATCGGCCGGGTGGTAAATCCCCTCGGTCAGCCGCTCGACGGCAAGGGCCCCATCCCCCTCAAGAAGACCCGCCCGCTGGAGGTGAAAGCCCCCGGTGTGGTGCTGAGGGAGCCGGTAAAGATCCCCCTGATGACTGGCATCAAGGCGATAGATTCCATGATCCCCATCGGCCGTGGCCAGCGTGAGCTGATCATCGGCGACCGCCAGACCGGCAAAACCGCCATCGTCATTGACACCATCATCAACCAGAAATCCACCCAGAACACCGACCGACCGGTGATCTGTATCTATGTGGCCATCGGGCAGAAGCGCTCCACCGTGGCCCGGGTGGTGGATGTGCTGGAGAAGCACGGCGCCATGGAGTACACCACGGTGGTAAGTGCTACTGCCTCCGACCCAGTTCCCCTCCAGTACATCGCCCCCTACGCCGGCTGCGCCATGGGGGAGGAGTTCCTCTGGCAGGGCAAGGATGTGCTGGTGATCTACGACGACCTCTCCAAGCACGCCGATGCCTACCGCACCCTCTCCCTGCTGCTTCGCCGCCCGCCGGGCCGTGAAGCCTACCCGGGCGACGTCTTCTACCTCCACTCGCGCCTGCTTGAGCGGGCCTGCAAACTGAACGATGATCACGGCGGCGGGTCACTTACTGCCCTGCCCATCATTGAGACCAAGGCGGGCGACGTCTCCGCCTACATTCCCACCAACGTGATCTCCATCACCGACGGCCAGATCTACCTGGAGCCCGACCTCTTCTACCAGGGCATCCGACCGGCCATCAACGTGGGTCTCTCGGTGAGCCGGGTGGGTGGTTCTGCCCAGACCAAGGCGATGAAGAAGGTGGCCGGCATGCTCCGCCTGGCCCTGGCCCAGTATCGTGAGCTGGCCGCCTTTGCCCAGTTTGGCTCCGAGCTTGACCCCGCCACCCAGCGTCAGCTCACCCGCGGTGAGCGGATGACCGAGCTCCTCAAGCAGGGCCAGTATCAGCCGGTCCCCAACGAGGAGCAGGTGGTAGCCATCTACGCCGGCACCCAGGGCTACCTGGATGAGTTTCCGGTGGCCAAGGTGCGCGACTACGAGAAGGGACTCATTGCCTACGTGAAGGAGAATTACGAGGAGATCCTCATCCACATCCGCCAGACCGGCCAGCTCCCCGAGGAGATTGAGCAGAAGCTCAAGAAGGCCTGCGAGGAGTTCACCGCCAAGTTCCGCGAGGAGCTCAAGGCCCAGGGGGAGCTTGAGGAGGTGCCGGCGGCCGGCGGAGAGGCGGCCTGAGGCAGGTGGAAGCGTTGCCTGGTACCCCTACAGAGATGAGCATCAAGGAGATTGAGGGGGCCAAGGTGCTCCTTAGGGTCAATCCCGATGCCTTGAAGCTCATTGGTGTGCAGGGCATAGACGAGCCCAGCTTCTATGCCCGTATTGTGGGAGTGGACCAGCTTGGCCTCTGGGTGGAGCACCCCAACTTCTGCTCCATCCCCGCCTTTACTGAGGATGGGGAGTACATCCCGCCAGAGAAACGGCGCAAGGTCTGCTACAAGGCCTATGTGCTGATCCTGTGGCAGTTCATCACCTCGGTGGTTTTCTTCCCCGAGCGGGAGGGTTATGCACCCGCCGAGGAGGGGGTAGAGATCGGTTTTGCCTCCCATCTTCGTGATCAGGTGGGAGAGGGGAAAGAAAGCGGGAAGGAAGAGGACGAAGGCAAGGGAGAAGGGAGTTAGGCCATGCCGGGTGGAAAGGAAAGGGCCATCAAGCGGCGGATAAAGTCGGTCAACAACACCCGCCAGATAACCCGAGCCATGAAGATGGTCTCGGCCGCCAAGCTCTCCCGGGCGGAGGGACAGACCAGGCTTAGCGCCCCCTACTTTGACACCCTAAACCGCCTGATGGCCGACCTTGCTCCCCACCTCTCCGAATATCCCCACCCCCTCTCCACCGTTCCCGAGCCCACCGGTCGCAGCCTGCTTATCCTACTTACGGCAGAGAAGGGGCTGTGTGGGGCCTTCAACGCCAACCTGATCCGGGCGGCCCGCTCCTACATTCACCAGCAGAAGGAGCAGGGCAGGGAGGTGGACCTCATTACGGTGGGTCGCAAGGGGTGGCTCTTCTTCCGCCGCCGGAAGGTTGAGATCGTGCGCCACTATCCATGGTTCTCCAAGCAGGCTACTTACCGGGAGGTAAAGCCCATCGCCGACCTTGCCCGGGAGCTGTTTTTCAGCGGCCGCTACGAGCGGGTTGACCTGATCTACGCCCACTTCATCAACGTGGTCAAAAACATCCCCACCCAGCGCCAGCTTCTCCCCATCACCGAAGAATCGGTCAGGCCCTTTGCCGAGGCAGATGGGGGAGGGCTAAAGGGCGAGGTCCTGTTTGAGCCCTCCGGGCCGGAGATGATCGGCACCCTGCTTCCCCGCTACTACGAGGCGGTGTTGTTTAGGGCCATTCAGGAGACCTACACCAGCGAGCACGGGGCGAGGATGGTGGCAATGGACAACGCCACCCAGGCGGCAGAGGACATGATCAAGACCCTCACCCTCTGGTTCAACAAGGCCCGCCAGGAGGGCATCACCAACGAGATACTGGACATCGTGGGCGGCGCAGAAGCGCTGCGCAAGATGGGCGGAGGTGCCTGATCCAAACCGCAATCATCAAGGAGTAGGCAACCATGGCACAGTATGAGGTCAAGAACCGGGGCAAGATCGTCCAGATCATCGGACCCACCTTGGATGTGGAGTTCCCCGAGGGGGAGCTGCCCGCTATCTATAACGCCCTGATCGTGGAGCGGGAGGGGCAGATGCCCCTGGTAAGCGAGGTGGCCCAGCACCTGGGGAACAACGTGGTGCGGGCGGTCTGCATGGACAACACCGACGGTCTGGTCCGGGGGATGGAGGTGATTGACACCGGCCAGCCCATCAAGGTGCCGGTAGGCGAAGGCACCCTGGGCCGGCTGTTTGATGTCACCGGCAACCCCATTGACGAGAAGGGCGAGGTGGAGGCGGCCGACTACTGGCCCATCCACCGCGATGCTCCCCCTCTGGTTGAGCAGTCCACCGAGCTTGAGATCCTGGAGACCGGCATCAAGGTGATTGACCTCCTTGCTCCCTACCTCAAGGGAGGCAAGGTGGGACTGTTTGGCGGTGCCGGGGTGGGCAAGACGGTGCTTATCCAGGAGCTGATCCGAAACATCGCCTACGAGCACCACGGCTACTCGGTCTTCGGCGGGGTGGGCGAGCGCACCCGCGAGGGCAACGACCTCCTCTTGGAGATGACCGAGAGCGGGGTGATCAAGTCCACCGTGATGGTCTTCGGCCAGATGAACGAGCCCCCCGGTGCGCGGCTCAGGGTGGGGCTTACCGCCCTCACCATCGCCGAGTACTTCCGCGACGAGCTGGGGCTTGATGTTCTGGTCTTTATTGACAACATCTTCCGCTTCGTCCAGGCCGGTTCGGAGGTCTCCGCCCTGCTTGGCCGTCTGCCCAGTGCGGTGGGATATCAGCCCACCCTGGCCGCCGAGATGGGCCAGCTGCAGGAGCGAATCACCTCCACCCAGCGCGGATCCATCACCGCCATCCAGGCCATCTACGTGCCGGCCGACGACTACACCGACCCCGCCCCCGCCACCACCTTCGCCCACCTGGACGCCACCACCAACCTGGAGCGCTCCCTGGCCGAGCTGGGCATCTACCCGGCGGTGGACCCGCTGGCCTCCACCAGCCGCATCCTCAGCCCCGAGGTGGTGGGATGGGAGCACTACACGGTAGCCCGTGAGGTCCAGCGGGTGTTGCAGCGCTACAAGGATCTGCAGGACATCATCGCCATCCTGGGCATGGAGGAGCTCACCGAGGAGGACAAGCTGACCGTTCGGCGGGCGCGCAAGATCCAGCGCTTCCTCTCCCAGCCCTTCCACGTGGCCGAGCAGTTCACCGGCCAGCCGGGCAAGTATGTCCCCCTGGAGAGGACGGTGGCCTCCTTCAAGCGCATCCTGGAGGGAGAGCTTGATCACATCCCCGAGCAGGCCTTCTACATGAAGGGCGACATTGACGAGGTGTTTGAGCACTACGAGCAGATGAGGCGTGAGGGCCTCTTGGTGGAAGAGGAGGAGGTGGTCTAGCGGGCGATGGCTGCTAGGACCTACCGGCTTGAGCTCTACACCCCCGATGGACCCATCTGGGAGGGTGAGGTGGTATCCATCATCGCCCCCGGGCTGGACGGCTACTTTGGGGTCTGGGCCCACCACCAGCCCATGATCGCTGCCCTGCGCATTGGCGAGCTAATTGTCCGCCTTCCCGATGGGAAGGTGGAGTTCTTCGCCACCCACGGTGGGTTCCTAGAGGTTCACCGAGAGGGGGTGCGCATCCTTGCCGACATGGCTGAGCACCGCGACGAGATTGATGTGGATCGCGCCACCCGCAACCTGGCCGAGGCGGAGGAAAAGCTCAACCAGCTTTCGGCCGATCCCTACACCGCCTTTGAGCCATGGGAGGTGGAGGAGCTCAAGCTTCAGCGGGAGCGAAACCTCACCCGCCTGAAGGTGGTCAAGCGCCAGGCACCGCCAGTCTGAGGGGCCAGTTTCTCGTTGCCTGCCGCAACTAAGACCAATCTGGGGTTATTGTGGTAAAAAAGGTAAGGAAACCAGCGAGGGGCAGGCGGTAACAACAAGGTGCAGCAGCCAGCGGTAGAGTTCTCCGATCTGGATTTCAGCCCTGGACAGATCAGGCGAGAGGCGGAGCGCCTTTATGAGCACTTGCGCCATGCCGAGTTCTCCCTTGCCGAGTGTGAGCTGATCGCTCCCCTCACCTTGGAGATCAACCGGCTGAAGGAGGAGAAACGGGCAGTCATCCTTGCCCACTCCTACCAGACCCCGGACATCATCTATGGTATTGCCGACTACTCGGGAGACTCGCTGGGCCTCTCTCGCCATGCTGCTGAGTCTGAAGCCGAGGTGATCGTCTTTTGCGGGGTGCGCTTCATGGCCGAAACGGCCAAGGTGCTTTCCCCCCACAAGACAGTTCTTCATCCCGCCCCCGATGCGGGATGCTCGCTGGCTGACTCCATCACCGCCGGGGAGGTGAGAAGGCTCAAGGCGGAGCATCCCGGGGTGCCGGTGGTCTGTTACATCAACACCAGCGCCGAAGTGAAGGCGGAGAGCGATGCTTGCTGTACCAGCGCCAACGCTCTGGAGGTGATTGAGGCGATGGAGGGGGATGAGGTGATCTTCATCCCCGACCAGCTTATGGCCCAAAACCTCCAGCCCTACACCAAAAAGCGGCTCATTACCTGGCAGGGAACCTGCATCGTCCACGAGAACTTCATGGCCGAGACGGTGGACTACTTCAAGCGCCGCTTCCCCGACCTCAAAGTTCTGGTCCACACCGAGTGCGATGCGGCGGTGGTGGCCCACGCTGACCTGGCCGGCTCCACCGGCAACATGGTGGAGTATGTGCGCAGCCACCATCCGGGTCGGTTCATGCTGGTTACCGAGTGTGGGCTGGCCGACCGGCTCAGGGTGGAGTTTCCCGAAAGTGAGTTTATTGGCAGCTGCGTTCTCTGTCCCTACATGAAGCGGATTAACCTGCGCAATGTCCTTCAGTGCATGAAGGAGCCCCGCCCCGAGCAGATCGTTGAGCTTCCGGAAGAGGTGATCAGGAGGGCACGGCGAGCCATTGACCGCATGCTTGAGATCGGTCGGGGAAGGCCCCTTAAGGTGGACAACGGGAAGGGCTAGCGGGCCTGGCTAGTCGTAGACCCGGCCAGCAAACCTGGTCTCCTCTTCGCTCTCTGGGATGTAGGGTTCGTGTTCGTAGAAGACCTCCCGCCCGAAGTCAAACCGGGTCTTTCTACCGCAGTTGCAGCAGGCAATCTCATAGACCCCGCGCAGGGGGATCTGGCCGCCGGGTAGGGTGCTGAGATCCCAGGCACTGGCTCCACAAGTGCAGAAGAAATAGCGTACGTTGCCGCTTCCTACCCCTTCCGGGTAGGGGTCGTAGAGCAGTCCACGGCAGTCCCGTCCCTTCCCTTCATCCATGGTGGGCGGGTATGATAGCAGGAGCAGGTGGCCCACCATAGGGCGGTGGATTTGGGGATGGGTGCTATAACTTTCACGGAGGCTGCCGTTGAGCCCTAAGCGAAGGCGAGGTCCAACCTTTGAGAACTTCCTGGACATCCCCGCCTGCCGTTTCCGGCGGGTGGAACGTGGAACCACCCGCTGCGTCATCTCCACCGATCCCCACGTAAACGAGGTTGACCCGCTAACCTGCTACAACTGCGAGGTCCCCCAGATCCTGTCCGTCCCCCGTTGCCGCTTCCTTTCCCTGGGAACGGAGCTTAAGCCCTATCGGGGGGAGGGGAAGGTGGTCGTCTCCATGAGCTGCCGGGAACTGGGCATCAGGCTCTACGACTTTTCCACCTGCGAGCAGTGCCCCTACTACACCGAGGTTCAGAACCCGGGGGTGGAGATGGAGCGCCATCTGGGGGGGGCCGAAGTGGAGCTGCCGGTCACCCAGGAGCAGGTTGAACAGGCGCTGGAGGAGTTAAAGCGCGACTACCTTAGGCTACTCAGAAACCGCCGCGACGCTACCGACACTATCCGCTGCTGGAGGTTTCCTGAGGGACAGTGCAGGAAAAACCCCATCTTCACCGAGAAGAAGGTGACGGTGCACCTTGCCCAGAGTGCGCGCAACGACGAACTTTGGGAGCGGGTGATTGTGCCCGCCATCCGGGAGATAAATCTAGTGCCCTACCGGATGGAGGAGCCCCTAAACGACCTTGACCAGGCTTGCCGGTTGTGTGAGAACATCCAGGAGAGCGAGGCGGCGGTGTTTCTGATTGATGAGTGGAACTCAACTATGCTCATGCTTATCGGGGTCGCCTATGGCCAGGGCAAGCGGGTAGTGCTTGTCCGCAGGCGGGGGGAGGGGTACGAGCTTCCCCTGGTGGACTACATGAAGCACGACCTTCTGGAGTATGAAACCTACACCGATATCGCCGACAAGCTCAAGGCCTACCTCACGGTGAAGCTGGGCTAGGCCTGCTCCATTCCCTGCTCAAGCACTTTGGCGGTAGGCTGAGCCTGCTGGAACCAGCGTATGGTCTCCATGAGGCCCTTTTCCAGCGGGAAGTTGGGATGGTAGCCGAGATACTGCCTGGCCAGGCTGGTATCGGCAAGCGAATCACGCACATCGCCGGGGCGAGCGGGTTGATAGAGGGGTTCAACCGGCTCCTTGCCCATCAGCTCACAGATGGTGGAGAGCAGCTCGTTGATGGAGATCCGCTTTCCGAAGCTGACATTGAAGATCTTTCCACAGGCTTCACTGGGGGCGGTGCAGGCCCTGAGGTTAGCCTGAACACAATCGGCCACATAGGTGAAATCCCTGGTTTGTTCTCCGTCCCCGTAGATAACCGGCCGATCGCCCCGCAGCAAGGCGGTGATGAAGGCAGGTACAACCGCTGCATATTGGCTCAGGGGATCCTGGCGGGGACCGTAAATGTTGAAGTAGCGAAGTATTATCACCGGCAAGTCGTAGACCCGGTGGAAAATCTGGCCATAATGCTCCTGGGCCAGCTTGCTGACTGCATAGGGGGAGAGGGGAGAGGGAGTATCGCTTTCCCGCTTGGGCAGTCGGGTTGTGTTGCCGTAAACACTGGATGAGCCAGCTATTACAAAGCGCTTGATGGGGGCAAGCCCCTCGTTTCTTGCCCTTATTGCCGCCTCAAGCAGGATGACCGTCCCCTGGACGTTGACCAGGTTGGTGCGGGCAGGCTCCTCAAGCGAGCGCGCCACGCTGGGCAGGGCGGCCTGGTGAAGCACATAGTCCACTCCCTGAAGGGCACGCTCAACGGTGTCTTCATCGGTGATGCTGGCCTCAATCAGTTCTATGCGGTCAAGGAAAGGAGCCAGGTTCTCCAGCCGGCCGGTGGAGAAGTCGTCAATTACCCGGACTCGCTCCCCCCGGCTGAGCAGAGCTTCCACCAGATTGGAGCCGATGAAGCCGG
>Ga0256839_1004392_pt1 | contig 13794 bp, 13 predicted proteins | sample 354166metaG_FD_185968 | JGI IMG/M metagenome (GOLD analysis project Ga0256839, IMG submission 185968) | Hydrothermal vent microbial communities from Mid Atlantic Ridge, Atlantic Ocean - 354-166 | ecosystem: Environmental > Aquatic > Marine > Hydrothermal vents | place: Atlantic Ocean: Mid... | reverse complement strand
AGCGGGTGTTCAGGTGCGGCAACCATCACATGCGGATGATCGCCGATCACTACGGTTTCAACCACAGGTGCGCGTGGCGGGCGGCCCATGATCGCCAGATCAATCGACTGCTGTTGCAAGGCCCGCAAGATCGCATCACGGTTGCCCACCCGCAGAACAACGTTGATGTCAGGGTAATGCTGCTGCAACATTGCCACCAGACCAGGTGCGAAATACTTGCCGGTGGAAACCACGCCCAGCACCACAACCCCGCTTTGCCCGTCCCGCAGCGCCCGCACCTTTTGCACACAGTTTTCAAGTGCAATCCGGATCGTCACCTCGGCATCCAGCACCGCCTGCCCCTCGGCTGTCAACCGCGCCCCCTGCGCGCCGCCCCGATCCACCAGCTTGCAACCCAGATTTTCTTCGAGGATTCGCAATTGCGTGTGAATCGCCGGCGGCGTCAGCCCCACCGCTTCGGCCGCCGCCGACAAAGTTCCGTGTTCAGCCACAGCGCGAATGGCGCGTAACTGTTTGAAAGTAACCGCATCCAGCTTCGGCATTAAATTTCCTTTAACGCAGGTTCCAGTTAATTAAATTCTATAATCATTCGAAATATGGAATACAAAAGAAAATTACCGAAACTGCACCAGAATCGGGGGATTATTATGCAGTCGGACGAAAATATCATCGGAAACGACAAAATCCCGGCGGACCTGTATCCACTGATCAACGGTCTTTGCACCGTTGGCGCGGAACTGGCCAGAACCATCGCCCGTGGCCCCCTGGGGCAAACTCTGGGCGGGGCAGTCGGTGAAAACAGCGATGGCGACCAGCAAAAGGCGCTGGACGTGATGGCGGACGAAGCCTTTGCCGAGGCGCTGAAATCGCTGGGCGTGCGCTGGTATGCCTCGGAAGAACAGGAAGACGTGGTCGAACTGGACCCAAACGGTCGTTACGCACTGGCGATCGACCCGCTGGACGGATCATCCAACATCGACGTGAATGTCTCGATCGGCACGATCTTTTCGATTTTCGAGGCCAACGAGGGTGCAAACGAAAGCTTCCTGCGCCCCGCAAATGAACAGATCGCGGCGGGCTACATCATCTTTGGCCCGCAAACCGGTCTGATGGTGACCTTCGGCAATGGCACCCTGTTCTATGTGCTCAGCCCCGACAGCGGCAGGTTCGAATTGGCCAACGACCATGTCGTCGTGCCAAAGGAATCGACTGAGTACGCCATCAATGCCTCGAACTATCGCCACTGGTCCAAACCCGTTCGCGCCTATATCGACGATTGCATCGCCGGTGCCGAAGGCATCCACGGCAAGAACTTCAACATGCGTTGGGTCGCGTCACTGGTGGCCGAAACCCACCGCATCCTGACCCGCGGCGGCATTTTCCTGTATCCAACGGATTCGCGCGAAGGCTATGGCGCGGGGCGTCTGCGCATGGTCTATGAATGTGCACCGATGGCCTTTCTGGTGGAGCAGGCCGAGGGCCATGCCACAAACGAGCACGACCGCATCCTGGACCAGACGGCCAAGGAGTTACATGCCCGCACGCCTTTCGTGTTCGGCACGCCGGTCAAGGTGGATCGCCTCGCCTCGTACCACGACCTACCCGAAAAAGAAGTCTCAGCCCTTTTTGGCCAGCGTGGCCTGTTTCGCGATTAAGGAAACCATGACATGAGCAAGAAACATCCCATCATTTCCGTCACCGGCTCTTCCGGCGCTGGCACCTCGACTGTCAAAGACACGTTCGACCAGATTTTCCGCCGCGAGGGTGTGAAGGCGGTCTCGATCGAAGGCGATGCCTTTCACCGCTATAACCGTGCCGACATGAAGGCCGAACTGGACAAACGCTATGCGGCCGGTGACCACACCTTCAGCCATTTTTCCTACGAGGCCAACGAACTGGGCGAACTTGAGCGTGTGTTTCGTGAATATGGCGAAAACGGCAAGGGCAAAACCCGCCACTACATCCACAGCGAGGAAGAAGGCAAACGCTTTGGTGGCGCGCCGGGCACCTTCACGGACTGGAAGGAATTCGATCCCGACAGCGACCTGCTGTTCTACGAGGGCCTGCACGGTTCGGTAAAGAATGACGAAGTGGACCTGCCGAAATATGCCGACCTGAAAATCGGAGTTGTGCCGGTGGTAAATCTGGAATGGATCCAGAAAATCCACCGCGACAAGAACCAGCGCGGTTATACGACCGAGGCCGTGACCGACGTGATCCTGCGTCGCATGCACGCTTATGTGCATTGTATTATGCCACAATTCACCGAAACCGACATCAATTTCCAGCGCGTGCCGATTGTCGATACGTCTAACCCGATGATTGCCCGCTGGATCCCGACGGCGGACGAAAGCCTTGTGGTGATCCGTTTCCGCGATCCGCGCGGAATTGATTTCCCTTACCTGCAATCCATGATCCAGGGCAGCTTCATGAGCCGCGCCAATTCCATCGTGGTGCCTGGTGGCAAAATGGATCTGGCAATGCAGCTGATCTTTACCCCGCTGGTGGAACGACTGATTTCCGAATCCAAGCGCGCATAAGGAGGCCTGACAATGACCAATGAAACCCAAATGGCCAATGCCATCCGCGCCCTTGCGATGGACGCTGTTCAGGCCGCCAATTCCGGCCACCCCGGCGCCCCCATGGGGCTGGCCGATGTGGCCACTGTTCTGTTCAACCGTTTCATGAAGATCGACCCGACGGCCGACAAATGGGCCGACCGCGACCGGTTCGTGATGTCGGCGGGTCATGGCTCGATGCTGGTTTATGCCATCAACCACCTGCTGGGTTATGACGATATGGACATGAACCAGATCCGCAATTTTCGCCAGATGGGGTTCCGCACCGCCGGCCACCCCGAATATGGCCACGCCAAGGGCATTGAAACCACCACCGGCCCGCTGGGTCAGGGCATTTCCACCGCTGTCGGCATGGCGCTGGCCGAAAGGATGCAGAATGCGCGTTTTGGCGATGATCTGGTTGACCACTATACCTATGTAATCGCCGGTGACGGCTGCCTGATGGAAGGGATCAGTCACGAAGCCATTGATTTCGCCGGCAATATGGGCCTTGGCCGGCTGATCGTGATGTGGGACGACAATTCGATCACCATTGATGGCAAAACCGATCTGTCCACCGCTACGGATCAGCCAAAACGCTTCGAGGCTGCTGGTTGGCATGTGCAGTCGGTTGACGGTCACGATAAAGACGCCATTGCCGCCGCCATTGATGCGGCCCGCAAGGTCGGCGACAAGCCATCCATGATCGCCTGCAAGACGATCATCGGTTTTGGCGCACCCAACAAACAAGGCACATCCGCCACGCATGGTGCACCTCTGGGGGATGACGAGATTGCCTTGGCGCGTGAGGCCCTGGACTGGCCTCACGCCCCCTTTGAAATCCCTGCCGACGTCTATGATGACTGGCACGCCGTCGCCGCCCGCGGCAAGGCGGCGCGTCTGGAGTGGGATAAACGTCTGTCGGCCTCGGGCAAGGCAGAGGACTTCAACGCCACGCTGGCAGGGCCGGACAAGGCCGCGCTGGATGCGGCGATCAACGCCTATAAACACCGTCTGTCGCAGGACGCACCCAAGGTGGCGACCCGCAAAGCCAGCCAGATGGCGCTGGAAGTGATCAACGCAACCCTGCCCAACACTGTGGGTGGCTCCGCCGATCTGACCGGCTCGAACCTGACCAAAACCGACGGGATGGAGCCGGTCTCAAAAGGCAACTACGGTGGCAGCTATATCTATTACGGCGTGCGCGAACACGGCATGGCGGCGGCAATGAACGGTCTTTCGCTGCACGGGGGCTTTTTACCCTACGGCGGCACCTTTCTGGCCTTTGCCGATTACTGCCGTGGCGCCATCCGACTGTCGGCGCTGATGGGCCTGCCGGTGCCCTATGTGATGACCCATGACAGCATTGGCCTTGGCGAAGACGGCCCGACCCACCAGCCGGTGGAAACCGTCGCCAGCTTGCGCGCCATGCCCAACACCAATGTGTTTCGCCCTGCCGATGTGGTGGAAACCGCCGAGGCCTGGCAGATCGCGATTGAAAGCGAAAGCACGCCGTCCGTGCTGGCCCTGTCACGTCAGGGTCTGCCCTGCCTGCGCACCAGCCATACCGACACCAATATGGTCGCCAAAGGCGCCTATGTTCTGCGCGACACCGCAGGTGAACGGGATGTGACATTGATTGCCACCGGTTCCGAAGTGGAAATCGCCATGAATGCCGCCGATCTGCTGGCAGCCGAAGGGATCAGGGCCGCCGTGGTTTCGGCCCCCTGTTTCGAGCTGTTTGCAGAGCAGGACGCGGGTTATCGCGCCGAGGTTCTGGGCAGCGCCCCGCGCGTTGGTGTCGAGGCGGCAATCGAGCAAAGCTGGGGCAAGCTGCTGGGCGACAATTCCGCCTTTGTCGGCATGACCGGTTTCGGGGCCTCGGCCCCTGCGGATGAACTTTATGAACATTTCGGCATCACGGCTGACGCCGTGGCAAAAGCCGCCAAAAATCTGCTTTAAGGGAGAAATAACATGACTGTAAAAGTAGCCATCAACGGCTTTGGCCGCATCGGCCGCAACGTGCTGCGCGCCATCATCGAAAGCGGCCGCACCGATATCGAAGTGGTCGCCATCAACGATCTGGGACCGGTGGAAACCAACGCCCACCTGCTGCGGTTTGACAGCGTGCATGGCCGTTTCCCCGCCACCGTAACAACGGGCGATGACTGGATCGACGTGGGCCGTGGCAAAATCCGCGTCACCGCCATCCGCAACCCCGAGGACCTGCCCTGGAACGATGTGGACATCGCGATGGAATGCACCGGCATTTTTACCGCCAAGGACAAAGCCGAATTGCTGCTGAAAAGCGGGGCCAGCCGTGTTCTGATCTCGGCCCCCGGTGCTAATGCTGATAAAACCATCGTTTACGGCGTGAACCACAATGTGCTGACCAAGGACGACATCATCGTTTCCAACGCGTCCTGCACCACCAACTGCCTGTCGCCCGTGGCGCAAACCCTGCACAATGCCATCGGCATCAACCACGGGTTCATGACCACGATCCACAGCTATACCGGCGATCAGCCGACACTCGATACCATGCACAAGGATCTGTATCGCGCCCGCGCTGCGGCCATGAGCATGATCCCGACATCCACAGGTGCCGCCAAGGCCGTCGGTCTGGTGCTGCCCGAAATGGCCGGCAAGCTGGACGGCGTTGCGATCCGCGTGCCCACCCCCAACGTTTCGGTCGTGGACCTGACATTCGAGGCGTCCCGCGACACCACGATCGAAGAAGTCAACGCCGCGATCAAAGCCGCAGCCGATGGCCCGCTCAAGGGTGTGCTGGGCTATACCGAGGTGCCCAATGTCAGCATCGATTTCAACCATGATCCGCATTCGTCGATCTTCCACATGGACCAGACCAAAGTCGTTTCCGGCAACATGGTGCGCATCCTGACATGGTATGACAACGAATGGGGTTTCTCTAACCGCATGGGCGACACCGCTGTTGCGATGGGGGCACTGATCTGATGGGCATCCCCGCGATCACGGATATGGATGTTTCCGGCAAACGCCTGCTGGTGCGCGCCGACCTGAACGTGCCGTTCAATGATGATGGCACGGTCAGCGACGCCACCCGCATCACACGGTTTGCCGCAGGCATGAAGCCCCTGCTGGCCAAAGGCGCACGCCTTGTCATCCTGACCCACCTTGGCCGCCCCAAGGGGCAGCGCAACCCGGATCTGTCCACCGAAAGCATCCGCGAAACGCTGGCCGAAGCGCTGGGTGTGGATGTGTTCTTCACCGACACTTGCGTTGGTGCAGACGCCGAAGCCGCCGCTGCCGATCTGGGCGCGGGGCAGGCCCTGCTGTGCCAGAACGTCCGCTTTGAGCCGGGCGAAGAGGCCAACGATCCTGCTTTGGCGGCGCAATTCGCCCGCCTTGGCGACATCTATGTCAACGATGCCTTTTCTTGCGCCCACCGTGCGCACGCCTCTACCGCCGCGATTGCCGACCAGATGCCCGCAACCGCCGGCCCCCTGATGCTGGAAGAGGTGATGGCCCTGACCAAAGCGCTGGAAGCCCCCAAACGCCCCAGCGTGGCGATTGTCGGCGGGGCCAAGGTTTCCAGCAAGATTGCCGTGCTGAAAAACCTTGTCGGCAAACTGGATGCGGTGATCATCGGCGGCGGCATGGCCAACACTTTTCTGTTCGCCGATGGCGCACCGATGGGCAAGTCACTGCATGAGGCCGACCAGATCGAAACGGTCAGGGAAATCCGCGAACTGGCGGAAAAATCGGGCTGCAAACTGTTGCTGCCCAGCGATGTTGTGGTTTCGCGCGAATTCAAGGCCGGTGCGCGCAAGCAGATCGTCGCCAATAACGCCTGCCCCGAAGACGCAATGATTCTGGACGCCGGCCCCGAGGCCCTGCGCGATTTCGAAGCCGAACTGGCGGGCGCCCTGACCATCCTGTGGAACGGACCGCTGGGGGCATTCGAAATCCCGCCGTTCGACCATTCGACCAAAATGCTGGCCCGCAGTGCCGCCGAAATGACCCGCGCGGGTCTGGCGGTTTCCGTCGCTGGTGGCGGCGATACCGTTGCGGCCCTGAATGTGGCTGATGCAGCGGATGATTTTACCTATGTCTCCACCGCCGGTGGGGCCTTTCTGGAATGGCTCGAGGGCAAGGAGTTGCCCGGTCTGGCCGCACTGACACGCGCTAAAGCAGCTTAATCAAAGGAAACGAGCAATGGCACTAATCACACTTCGTCAACTGCTGGATCACGCCGCCGAAAATGACTATGGCGTCCCCGCGTTCAATATCAACAACATGGAACAGGGGCTGGCCATCATGAAGGCCGCCGCCGCTTGCGATGCACCGGTGATCCTGCAGGCCAGCCGTGGCGCGCGCTCCTATGCGGGCGACATCATGCTGCGCCATATGATCCAGGCCCTGTCGGAAATGTATCCCGACATCCCGATCTGCATGCATCAGGACCACGGCAATAACGAGGCCACCTGTGCCTCGGCCATCCGTTACGGCTTTACCTCGGTGATGATGGACGGCAGCCTCGAGGCCGACATGAAAACGCCGGCATCCTATGAATACAATGTCGACATCACCGAACGGGTTTCGCGCATGGCCCATTGGGTCGGCGCCTCGGTCGAGGGTGAGCTGGGCGTGCTGGGATCGCTGGAAACCGGCGAAGCGGCAGAAGAGGACGGCTCGGGCGCTGTGGGCAAACTGTCAATGGACCAATTGCTGACCGACCCCGACGAAGCCGTTGATTTCGTAAAGAAAACCAAGGTGGACGCGCTGGCCATCGCTTGCGGCACGTCCCACGGCGCTTACAAGTTTTCCAGCAAACCCACAGGCGAAACACTGGCGATGAGCCAGATCGCCGCGATCCACGCCAAACTGCCCGATACCCATCTGGTGATGCACGGCTCGTCCTCGGTGCCGCAGTATCTGCAGGACCTGATCAACAAATACGGTGGCGAGATGCCGCAAACCTATGGCGTGCCTGTCGAAGAAATCGAAAAGGGCATCAAAATGGGTGTGCGCAAGGTGAACATCGACACCGACAACCGCATGGCGCTGACCGGCCAGTTCCGCAAGGTCGCGATGGAAGACCCGACCCAGTTCGACCCGCGCAAATTCCTGATCCCCGCAATGGAGGAAATGGAAAAGCTGGTGAAAGACCGCTTCGAGCGTTTCGGCACCGCCGGACACGCCGCGCAAATCAAGATCATCCCGATGGATTACATGGCCAAGCGTTACGCCGACGGCACGCTTGATCCCAAGACCGCTTAACCACCCCCCCGGGCCCAAAATCCGGCCACCTGACCCTAAAGGAGACCAAAATGGACCAGTCAGATCGTTACGCAGACCTCTCGCTGAAAGAGGAAGATTTAATCGCAGGCGGAGAGCATGTGCTTGTCGCCTATATCATGAAGCCCAAAGCAGGCTTTGGCGGATACCTTGAAACGGCTGCCCATTTTGCAGCGGAATCCTCGACCGGCACCAATGTGGCCGTTTCCACCACGGATGACTTTACCCGCGGCGTTGACGCGCTGGTTTATGAAATCGACGAAGAAGCCAATCTGATGAAAATCGCCTATCCAACGGCGCTTTTTGACCGCAACATCATTGACGGGCGCGCCATGCTGGCATCGTTCCTGACACTGTGTATCGGCAACAATCAGGGTATGGGCGATGTCGAACACGCCAAGATCCACGATTTCTATGTGCCGCCTGCCTATCTGCGTCTGTTTGATGGTCCGTCCACCACGATCAAGGATATGTGGAACGTGTTGGGCCGCCCGCATGTGGATGGCGGTTTCATCGTTGGCACCATCATCAAGCCAAAACTGGGCCTGCGCCCGAAACCCTTTGCCGATGCCTGCTATGATTTCTGGCTTGGTGGTGATTTCATCAAAAACGATGAACCGCAGGGCAACCAGATCTTTGCACCGCTGAAAGAAACCATCACACTGGTGGCCGACGCGATGAAACGCGCGCAGGACAAAACCGGCGAAGCCAAGCTGTTCTCGGCCAACATCACCGCCGATGACCATCACGAAATGGTCGCCCGCGGCGAATTCATTCTGGAAACCTTTGGCGAAAATGCCGATCACGTTGCCTTCCTTGTGGACGGCTATGTGACCGGACCCGCCGCGATCACAACCGCGCGGCGCACCTTCCCGAACCAGTATCTGCACTATCACCGCGCCGGTCACGGTGCCGTCACTTCGCCATCAGCCATGCGTGGTTATACCGCCTTTGTTCTGTCGAAAATGGCGCGGATGCAAGGGGCGTCGGGCATTCACACCGGCACCATGGGCTTTGGCAAAATGGAAGGCGAGGCCGCCGACAAACTGATGGCCTATATGATCACCGACGACAGTGCCGACGGCCCCTATTTCCATCAGGAATGGGCAGGCATGAACCCGACCACACCGATCATTTCCGGCGGTATGAATGCCCTGCGGATGCCCGGTTTCTTTGAAAACCTCGGTCACTCCAACCTGATCCTGACCGCCGGTGGTGGTGCATTCGGCCACATTGACGGCGCTGCGGAAGGTGCAAAATCACTGCGTCAGGCCGAACAATGCTGGAAAGAAGGCGCCGATCCGCTTGAGTTTGCCAAAGAGCACAAGCAGTTTGCCCGTGCCTTTGAAAGCTTCCCGGGGGATGCCGACAAGCTGTTCCCGAACTGGCGCGAAGCACTGCGCATCAATTCGGCTGCATAACGCGGCAGATCACGTTAAGAACCAGTGGCGCGACAGAACGGATTCGCGCCACTTCAACCCACCAGATGCAGGGAACCCGCACCATGTCCTTTGACCGCTCCATCAAAATCGCCCCGTCCATCCTGTCGGCGGATTTCGCCAACTTCGGCCAGGAAATCCGCGCCATCGAAGATCAGGGCGCCGACTGGGTCCATGTCGATGTGATGGACGGCCATTTCGTGCCCAACCTGACCTTCGGCCCCCCCGCCGTGGCCGCCTTTCGCCCGCATGTGAAAACCTTCATGGATGTGCATCTGATGATCGCGCCGGTGGACCCCTATATCGAGGCCTATGCCAAAGCCGGCGCCGATATGATCACCGCCCATGTTGAATCCGGCCCGCATATCCACCGCACCCTTCAGGCGATCAAGGCGCAAGGCGTGAAGGCCGGTGTCAGCCTGAACCCGGGCACGCCGCTATCCACAATCGAATACTGCATGGACCTGCTGGATATGGTGTTGATCATGACCGTAAATCCCGGTTTTGGCGGACAGAAATTCATCCATTCGGGCGTCGAGAAAACCCGCAAAGTGCGCGAAATGATTGGCGATCGTCCGATCCACATCCAGATTGACGGCGGCGTCACACCTGAAACCGCCCCGCTGGTTGCCGCCGCCGGTGCCGACGTTCTGGTCGCCGGTTCTGCCGTGTTCAACGGCGGCACAGTCGATACCCCCGAGGTCTACGGTAAAAACATCCGCGCCATCCGCGGTGCGGCCTCTGCCGCACAATAACGCCCCAAAGGGCCGCGCGAACGCCCTTTGATGTCTACGGCCTGTCGGGATACACTCGGCAGGCCGTAACAACAAATCTGGAGATTTATCATGGCCGTAACACCCCCCGTCTGCGATTTTGACTGGCAAGCGCCCGATTTCACCCTGCCCGCCTCGGATGGCAACACCTATTCGCTGTCCGATGTGAAAGGGGAAAACGGCACGCTGGTGATGTTCATCTGCAACCACTGCCCCTATGTGAAATCCATCATGGGCAAGATCATCCGCGATGCGCAGGATCTGCAAAAACTGGGCATCGGCGTGGTGGCAATCAATTCAAACGATGCCGTAGCCTATCCCGAAGACAGCTTCGAGAATATGCAAAAGCTGGACCTGCCCTTTCCCTATCTGCACGATGAATCCCAATCCGTCGCCCGCGCCTACGACGCGGCCTGCACCCCCGATTTCTTTGGCTTCAACGCCGATATGGGCTTGCAATACCGTGGCCGTCTGGACGCCTCGGGGCGCAACGCCGGACCTGATGATCTGAAGCGCGATCTGTACGAGGCGATGAAACAGGTGGCCAAAACCGGTCAGGGACCGCGCGAACAGATCCCCTCTATGGGCTGTTCCATCAAATGGAAAGACGCATGATACCTATTGTATTCGATCTGGACGGCACGCTGATCGACAGCGCGCCCGACCTGCACGCCGCCTGCTGCAAAATGCTGGCGGACGAAGGCGCCCCCGCGCCCGACCTTGAAACCGTGATCAGCTATATCGGCAACGGCGTGCCGCGTCTGGTAGAACTTGCAATGCGCGCCAACGGCATCCCCGCCGATCAACATGCCCGTCTGGTCCAGGCCTATATGGGCTATTACAACGCCGATCCCGCCACGCTGACCACGATTTACCCCAACCTTCTGCCCTTGCTTGAGGCGCTAAAGAAAAAGGGCCACAAGCTGGCCGTTTGCACCAACAAGCCCGAGGCGCCGGCCCGCGAAATCCTGCGCCTGCTGGAAATCGAACATTTCTTTGATGTAGTCGTCGGCGGCGACACCCTGCCACAGAAAAAACCCGACCCCGCGCCGCTGTTCCATGCGCTGAAACTGCTGGGGGCCGATAGCTGCCTCTATGTCGGTGACAGCGAAGTCGACGCCGAAACCGCCGACCGTGCCGGGCAAACCATGGCGCTGTTCACCAAGGGCTATCGCAAGGTCCCCGTGGCCGACCTGCCCCATGATTTCGCCTTTGACGATTTCGCCGCGCTTGGCCCCTATATCGAAAGCCTGTAAATGCCCCTCAAAGCCCTGATTTTCGACGTTGACGGCACTTTGGCCGAAACCGAAGAGGCCCACCGCGCGGCCTTCAATCAAACCTTCGAGCAATGGGGGCTGGGCTGGCACTGGACGGTCGATGATTACCGCCATCTGCTGAAAACCACCGGCGGCAAGGAACGTATGCGGGCATATCAATCCACCCTGCCCGATGGCGAACGCCGCCTGTCGGATGCGGAAATCGCCCGCGCCCACAAGGAAAAAACCGCCACCTATGGCGAAATCCTTGCCTCGGGCCAACTGTCCCTGCGCCCCGGCGTGGCCGATCTGATCGAGGCGGCGCGCGCGCGTGGTCTGAAGGTGGCCGTCGCCACCACCACCAACACCCCCAATGTCGAGGCCCTGACCCGCTGCTGCTGGGGCAAACCCGCGCTAAAGGTATTCGACCATGTGGCCGCCGGTGACATGGTGGCCAACAAAAAACCCGCCCCCGATGTGTTCCTGCTGGCACTGGAACAACTGGACCTGCCCGCGAAATCCTGCATCGCCTTCGAAGACAGCCGCAACGGCGTCCATTCCGCCCTTGGCGCCGATCTGCGGGTGCTGGTCACCCCTTCGGCCTATACCGACAGGGATGATTTCTCGGACGCGGACTGGGTGATCCCGACACTGGAAAAACACCACCTGCCGCGCGAATTGCTCTGATCTTCTTCTTGCCCCAAATACCTGCGCCGCAGGCATTGAATCTCTTTGGTGCAACGTCAGAATTCGATCCTGAACGCCGCCCCCGATTCACTGTCCAGAACCTCGATCCCGGCCCCGCGCACCGATAGCAAGCTGTGCACAATCGCCAACCCCATGCCGGTGCCGCCCTCCTCTCGCCGCGTGGTAAAGAACGGCTCGAACAACCGCTCGCGGTTGCCCGCCGAAATCCCGCTGCCATTGTCGCGGATCACCAGTGCCTCGGGCATCGCCTCCAGCCACACCCGATCCGCCCCGTGCGCCACCGCATTGCCCAGCATCTGGCGCAGGATAACCGCCAGCCCTTCGGGCGGGATCGGCAGGGATATATCGCCCCCTGACACCTGCACCTTTAGCACCGGATATGCACCGGCCAGATCCACCAGCACCTGATCCAGTGTGCTCGCCCCCTGCCCCAGCGGCTCGCGCGCCTTGGCCATCTGCCGCAACCCTTCCAGCAAATCCTGCATCCGCCCCGCCGACTGTTGCACGCTCCCCAACAACTGCGCCCGCTGCTCTTCCGACAACCCGTCCGCTTCCAGCAGTTCCGCCGCCCCGACCAACGCGGTCAGCGGGGATTTCAGTTCATGCGTCACATGGCTGGTGTAGGTGCGCACGGTTTCCTGCCGGTTGTGCAGACTTTCGGCCATATCCAGAATGCTTTGCCCCAGTTCCTGCAATTCCCGCGTGCCATAATGGGCCTGCGGATCAAACCGCTCCACTTCACCCGCCGCAAAGGCGCGACTTTCCGCTGACAGCCGCTGAACGGGGCGCAAAATCAACCGCCACAGCAACCAGCCCAGAACCACAGTGATCAGCAACACCCCCGCCCCGACCAGCATCACGGCATAGCGGTAGCGCATATATCCCCACAAGAATTTCACCACCACCAGCCCAACCATCGGCGCCAGCAGCACCGCCGCCAGCGTGCCGCCGATCACCAGCGCCAGTGAGGGGCGCCATTTGCGCCTTATCCGCGACATGGCCCCATCCGCACCCCGATGCCATGCACCGTTTCCACTGCATCCACGCAACCGGCTTCGGCCAGTTTGCGGCGCAGGTTGCGCAGGTGGCTGTCCACCGTGCGGTCCGATACCCGACTGTTGGCCCCATACATCGCATCCGTCAGCGCCGGCCGCGCCGAAACCTGTGCGGGATGCCGGATCAAATGCGCCATCAACACCATTTCCGAGGCCGTCAACGCCACCGGAGCGCCGCGAAACAGGCACAGGTGCTGCGTGGTATCCAGTTGCAATTCGCCATGCGAAAACTGCCCGCCGGTATCTGCCCCGCCGTTCACCCGTTTCAAAATCGCCTTGACCCGCGCCACCAGCTCGCGCGGGGAAAAGGGTTTGGTGACATAATCATCCGCCCCCATTTCAAACCCCAAAACGCGGTCCAGTTCCTCGTCCCGCGCACTCAGGAAAAGCACGGGCACCTGCGATTGCCCCCGCAACCGGCGGCACACCTCAAGCCCGTCCATTTCCGGCAGGCCGATATCCAGCACCACCAGATCGGGCCGCGCGCTGCCAACCAGCGCCAGCCCCGCCGCACCGTCACCGGCGGTCAGGGTGGCAAAACCCGCCTGCTCCAGCCCGATCCGCACCACTTCGCGGATCTGCGGATCGTCATCGATGATCAGGATTTTCTTGCTCATAACGTGTTTTCCATTTCGGTATCCGTAGCAAGGTAACGCCGAACCCGCCACATGCGAAGCCCCCATTCGCGCCAGTTGTCGATTTGGGGATACGCGGGCATGTTCTCG
>Ga0256839_1004391_pt1 | contig 13795 bp, 15 predicted proteins | sample 354166metaG_FD_185968 | JGI IMG/M metagenome (GOLD analysis project Ga0256839, IMG submission 185968) | Hydrothermal vent microbial communities from Mid Atlantic Ridge, Atlantic Ocean - 354-166 | ecosystem: Environmental > Aquatic > Marine > Hydrothermal vents | place: Atlantic Ocean: Mid... | reverse complement strand
TTGGGGGCCACCACCCGCCGGCAGTAGGGGACGTCGGGGTTTTTCTCGAAATAGCGGTGGTGGTATTCCTCCGCCGGCCAGAAGCGCTTAAGGGGCCTCACCTCGGTGACCACCGGGCGGGGATAGCGGGCCTGAACCCGCTTTAGCACCCGCTCGATCACCGGGAGCTGGCCGGGGTCCTCGTAGAGCACGATCGAGCGGTACTGGGGGCCGACGTCCGGGCCCTGGCGGTCCTTCTGGGTGGGGTCGTGGATCGCGAAGAAGACCTCGAGGAGCTCCTCCAGGGCAAGCACCTCGGGGTCGAAGACCACCCGCACCACCTCGGCGTGGCCGGTGGTGCCGGTGGCGACCGCCTCGTAGGTGGGGTGCTCCAGGTGGCCGCCGGCGTACCCCGGGGTGGCCTCGAGCACCCCCCTAAGCGGCCGGAGGGCGGCCTCCACGCACCAAAAACAGCCGCCCCCCAGGGTGATCACCTCCCGCCTCAGACCTTGACCTCCTCCCGCTCGGCGAGCCACTTCTCGGCGGTCATCGCCGCCCGGGTGCCCGCCCCCACGCTGGTGGTGAGCTGTTTGTAGATGGGATCGGCGACGTCGCCGGCGGCGAAGATCCCGGGCACCGAGGTATAGATCTCGTCGCGTACGTCGATATAGCCGTCGGGCCGGAGCTCGACGACGCCCTTCAGGAACCCGGTGTTCGGCACCGAGCCGATGAAGACGAAGACGCCGTCGGTGGGGTAGACGTACTCCTCGCCGGTCTTCAGGTTCTTGACCCGGACCCCGGTGACCTGGTCCTCGCCCAGGATCTCGGTGACCACGTGGCTAAAGAGGAACTCGATCTTGGGATTGGCGAACGCCCGCTGCTGGGCGACCTTGTGGGCCCGGAGCTCGTCGCGGCGGTGGATGATCGTCACCTTCTTGGCGAACTTGGTGAGGTAGATCCCCTCCTCCACCGCGGCGTCGCCCCCGCCGACCACCACTACCTCGCGGTCGCGGTAGAAGAAGCCGTCGCAGGTGGCGCAGGTGGAGACCCCCCGGCCGTAGAACTTATCCTCCCCGGGCACGCCGAGTTTCCTGGGGTTGGCGCCGGTGGCGATGATCACGCTCCTCGCCTTGTAGTTCTTCTCAAAGCCCTTGACCAGGAAGCCGTCCGGCTGCACCTCGAGGCCGGTCACCTCGTCCATGACGATCTCGGCGCCGAACTTCCTGGCCTGCTCGGCCATGCGATTGGCGAGCTCGGGCCCGGTAATCCCCTCGGGGAAGCCCGGGTAGTTCTCCACCTCCTCGGTCTGGGCGATCTGCCCGCCGGGAAGGCCCTTTTCGACGATCACCGTCTTCAGGTCGGCGCGGCCGGCGTAGATCCCGGCGGTGAGCCCGGCCGGCCCCCCGCCGATGATGACCACGTCGTAGACCTGATCCTTCTCACCCGTGCTGCCCAGCGCTCCGATCTTGAATTCCATCGCCGCCTCCACGTCCTTATCCGAGTATAACGGTCAAGATTTGAGAAGGCCGAGGCCCGGGCCGCGGCCCTTCGGCTGGTGACCCCAGGGGGATTCGAACCCCCGTCTCCGCCGTGAGAGGGCGGTATCCTAGGCCACTAGACGATGGGGCCAAGTACGCGGCCCGGGCCTCGTTTGGTGACCCCTAGGGGACTCGAACCCCTGCCGCCGGCTTGAAAGGCCGGTGACCTAACCACTAGTCGAAGGGGCCATGCTGGCTGGGGCGCGTGGATTCGAACCACGACCGGCGGATCCAGAGTCCGCTGTCCTGCCATTAGACGACGCCCCAAAGTCACCCCAGCGCTTTACCCGGCAAAAAGCCAGGCAAACCCTATGCTAGCCAAAACCCATGGGATTGGCAAGCAGGGCTAGCGGGAAGCGCCCCTCGCCATGGTCTCCGGAAGGAGCACGAGCACCGCCCGGCCGCGAACGGTCTCGACGCCGCCCACGAGAAGGCGGCTTTCCACGATCACCTTGCGTTCGCCCACCTCCACCGCCCGGCCGCGGACCCAAAGCTCGGGGCCGAGCGGGGTGGGCTTTCGGTAATCGAGCTCGAGCCGGGCGGTGACGTAGCGGGGGGTTACGGCCTCGCCCGGGGTCTTGCCCTCGGAAAGCAGCTTGAAGATCGCCGCCGAGCCCGAGGAGTGGCAGTCGATCAGGCTCGCGATCAGCCCGCCGTAGACGAAGCCGGGCACGGCGGTGTGTTCGGGGCGGGGGGCGTAGCGGGTGACGGTCTCGCCGCTCGCCTCATCGTAGTAGGTCTTGAAGCGGTGGCCCTTCGGGTTCCTGTAGCCACAGCCGTAGCAATGGGCGAAGTCCTCGGGGTAGGTGTCCTGGATCGCGATCCTCACCGCGCCACCTCCTTGAGCACTTCCCGGGCGACCACCAGCCGGAGGATCTCGCTCGTGCCCTCGCCGATCGTCATCAGCCGCGCGTCGCGCCAGTAGCGCTGGGCGGGGTAGTCGAGCAGGTAGCCGTAGCCGCCGAGGATCTGGATGGCGGCGTCGGCGGCGCGGGTGGCCGCCTCGCTCGCGAAGAGCTTGGCCTGGGCCGCCGCCAGGGTGTAGGGCCGGCCGGCGTCCTTGAGGGCCGCCGCCCTCAGGTAGAGGAGCCTTGCCGCCTCGAGCTCCGTGGCCATGTCCGCGAGCTTGAAGGAAACCCCCTCGAACGCGGCGATGGGGCGGCCGAAGGCGGTGCGCTCCGACGCGTAGCGGGCGGCGAGCTCGAGGGCCGCCCGCCCGATCCCCACGCTGAGCGCCGCGATGCCGATCCGCCCCCCGTCCAGCACCTGGAGGACGTCATAAAAGGCCCGGCCGCGCTCGCCGAGCAGGGCGTCCTCGGACACGAAGAGGCCGTCGAAGAGGAGCTGGGCGGTGTCCGAGGCGCGAAGCCCGAGCTTTTCCTCCTTGCGGCCCACGGCAAAGCCCCGGCCCTCAGGGGGCCGCTCGAAGACGAAGGCGCTGATCCCCAGGTGGCGCCTTCCCTCGGGGGACGGGTCGGTGCGGGCCATGACCACGTAGGCCCCGGCCACCGAGCCCTGGGTGATGAACTGCTTGGTGCCAAAAAGGCGAAAGCCCCCCTCGGCGGGCTCGGCCCGGGTCATGAGGGCGGCGGCGTCGGAGCCGGCGTGGGGCTCGGTGAGCGCCCAGGCGCCGAGCCACTCGCCGGACGCGAGCTTCGGAAGAAACCGTTCCTTTTGCGCCTCGTTGCCGGCGAGCAGCACGTGGCCGGTGGCCAGCGAGTTGTGGCTCGCCACCGTGAGCCCGAGCGCCCCGTCGGCGTAGCCGATCGCCTCGACGATGCGCATGGCGGTGACCGCGGGGAGCCCGAGACCCCCGTATTCCTCGGGCACCGTCAGGCCGAAGACCCCGAGCTCGCCAAGCTCGCGCACGAGCGCCTCGGGAAAGACGCCTTCGCGGTCGCGCTCGGCGGCGGTGGGGAGGACGCGGTCTTTCAAAAACGCCTCGACCGCACCGAGGAGCGCCCGCTCGTCCGCGCTCGGCTCGAACCAAAGCGGGGAGGCTTGCATGCCTCCGAGTATAACGCCTTTTCGCCGGCGGCTTACAAAAGCGTCAGCACTTTCGCGAGGCCTGGAAGCGGAACTCGGTGAGCTTTTGCAGGTTGCCGCTCACGTAGTCGAGCTTGCGGCGGAGGTCGAAGCGCTTCAGGTTGAGCTCGAGCCCCAAAAAGTAGACCCGCTCGATCGCCCCCTGGGCCCGCTCGGCGAAGGCGAGGTCGCCCTTGACGAGCCGCTCGGTGGCGGCCCGGAGGAGCTCGCCGGTGGCGTCGAAGAGGCCGTGGACGTAGGCGAAAAACCCCACCTTCCGGGGCAGCGCTTCGGGGTGGGGAAGCGCCTCGCCGCGGACGAAACGGACCACCACCAGGGCCTCGACCGCCTCCCCCTCGGCGACCTGGGCGATCTCCTCACCCGCGAGCTCGGGGGCCTCGGCGAGGATCGCCTGGAGTGCCGCCACCTGGTCCCAGGCATCGAGAAGGGCCGCCTCGGCCCCGTCCAGGTCCTCGCGGATCGCGGCGTAGATCGCGTTCTTGGAGTGCTTGATCGCCTTACGCGCGGCCTCGATGAGGCGGTCCCGCGCTTCCTCGAGGCGCCGGCTTTCCTCCGCCAGGTACCGGGCGAGTTCGTCCGCCATGCTCCGAGGATATGTGCTAGACTGAGCGGGCCGTGAAGCAAACCCCCAAGGCAGAACCCTCTTTTGGTCCGGTCCCCGCGGAGGAAGGTCGCCCATGGCGGTAGAAGCCGGCGAGATCGTCAAGGGCCGGGTGACCCGGATCATGGACTTCGGCGCCTTCGTCGAGCTGGAGACCGGGGAATCGGGCCTCGTGCACATCAGCCAGATCGCCCACGAGTACGTCAAAAGGGTCGAGGACTTCCTCACCGAGGGGCAGGAGGTCGAGGTGATGGTGCTCGGCCGCGACGAGAAGGGTCGTCTCGATCTCTCGATCAAGGAGCTCCTGCCCAAGCCGGTGGCCCCGCCGCGCCCCCGGCGCCTGCCCCGGCAGGCCCCGGAGTTCGAGAACAAGCTGAAAAGCTTCCTGCGCGGGGCGAGTGCCCCCGCCGAGGGGAAGAAGCGGGGCAAGGGCCGCAAGAAGCGCTAGCCGGGCGAGACCTGCGCGGCCGGGCCCAAGGCCCGGCCGCTTCGCGTAGCATGGGTTTGCGACACGGAGGTGCCCATGCGCCGTTTGCTCTTCTCCCTAATGCTTAGTCTCGGGCTCGCGCTCGCCGCAAGCCCCCTGCGGCTCGCCACCACCACCAGCGTCCACGACTCCGGGCTCCTCGACGCGATCCTCCCCGGGTTCACCGCCGAGACCGGGATCCCGGTGCAGGTGATCGCGGTGGGGACGGGCCAGGCCCTCGCGATCGCCGGCCGCGGGGACGCGGACGCGGTGCTCGTACACGCGCCCGCCCTCGAGGCCGTGTTCTTACAGGAGGGGAAGGGCGTGCTCCACGCCTGCCTGGCGAAAAACCGGTTTTTGATCGTGGGGCCGCCCGAGGACCCGGCCGGCGTGCGCTGGGAGACGAACGTTTTGAACGCCCTCCGGAAGATCTACCTGAAGGGGGCGCTTTTCGTCTCCCGGGGCGACCGCTCGGGGACGCACAAGAAGGAGCTCGAGCTCTGGCAGGCCGCCGGCCTCGATCCCCAGGGCAAGCGCTGGTACCTGGAGTCGGGCTCGGGGATGGGGGCGACCCTGACCCTGGCCAGCGAGAAGGACGCCTACACCCTCACCGACCTCGGCACCTTCCTCTTCCTGCGGGAGAAGGTGCGGCTCGTGGCGCTCTTTGACCGCGACGACCCCCGGATGCTCAACCAATACAGCTACATGGTGGTAAACCCGGAGCGCTTTCCCTGGGTGCACTTCGAGGGGGCGAAGAAACTCCGCGCCTACCTGTTGCGGCCGGAGGTGCAGGAGAAGATCGGGGCCTACCTCAAGGATCGGTTCGGGCAAAGCCTCTTCGAGCCGCTTTTCGGCCGCTGCGTGATCCCGGTGCCTTGAACGAGCTCGTCGAGATCACCTTAAGAAGCCTTTTCGTAAGCGGGAGCGCCACCCTGCTCGCCGCCCTCTTCGGGCTTCCGCTTGGGCTCTGGCTCGGGGCCCGGGCGCGCCCCCAGCGGCTTGCGGCCAGTTTGCTTTATGCCGGGATGGGCCTCCCCCCGGTGGTGGTGGGGCTATTCTTTTACTTCCTGCTCTCCCGCTCGGGGCCGCTTGGGTCCTTGGGGCTCCTTTACACCGTCCCCGGCATGATCCTCGCCGAGAGCGTCCTCGCCTTTCCCCTGATCGCCGGATTCGCGATGGCCGGGGTGGCGGCGAAGGCGGAGCCGGTGCGCAGGCTGGTGCGGAGCCTCGGGGGGAGCGAACTTCAGGTCCACCTCACCCTGCTCGCCGAGAGCCGGAGGGTGGTGGTGGCGGCGCTCGCCGCCGGGTTCGGGGCGGTGATCAGCGAGGTGGGGGCGGTGACCCTCGTCGGCGGCGACATCCGCCACGCCACGCGGGTGCTCACCACCGCGGTGGTGATCGAGACCCGGAAGGGGGAGCTCGAGCGCGCGGCGGCGCTCGGTGCGGTGCTCCTCGGGGTCACCCTTCTGATCACCGCCATCCTGGTGGTCTTTGGCGAACGGGAGGCGCGATGATCGCGGCCGAGGGTCTGGAAAAGCGCTTTCCCGGCTTCACCCTCCGGGTCCCCGCTCTAAAGGCCGCGCCCGGCGAGATTTTGGCGGTGCTCGGCCCCTCGGGGTCCGGAAAGAGCACACTGCTCATGCTGCTTTCGGGGCTCCTCTCGCCGGACGGGGGGACGATCACCCGCGAAGGCCCCGCGGTCTACCTCGACCAGCACCCCTACCTGCTCGAGCGCAGCGTGCTCGAAAACGCCGCCTTCGGCCTCCGCTTGAAGGGCGTGCCCCGGGCGCGGGCGCGGGAGGTTGCCCTTTTCTGGCTTTCCCGGGTGGGGCTAAAGGCGCTCGCCCCGCGACCCGCCCGGGGGCTTTCCGGCGGCGAGCGGGTGCGGCTCGCGCTCGCCCGGGCGCTCGCCACCGAGCCGAAAACCCTCCTCCTCGACGAGCCCACCGCCAACCTCGACCCCGCCAACGTCGCCCGGGTGGAAGCCCTGATCCGGGAGGAAAAAGCCCGCGGCCGGGCGATCGTACTCGTCACCCATAACCTCTTCCAGGCCAAGAGGCTCGCCGACCGGGCGCTTTTTCTGCTCGGGGGCGAGGTGGTGGAGGAGGGGCCGGCTCCAAGCTTCTTCGACTCCCCCGAGGACCCCCGCACCCGGGCGTTTCTCTCGGGGGAGATGGTCTGGTAGCTGGCCTGCCCCCAGGCGCTAGGCGGTATGCGCGCAGTCTGGTAACCGGAACCTACCGGGGCTCGTCCCCGCGTTCGCCCTCTTCCAGGGCCCGGATCTCCTCGATGAACCGCTCCACGCTGTCGAACTCCCGGTACACGCTGGCAAACCGGATGTAAGCCACCGGGTCGAGCTCCTTCAAGAACGCCATCGCCCGGCGGCCGATCTCCTCCGAGCTGATCTCGGGGCCCGACACCTGGTCCTCGAAGGTGTAGGCGAAACGCTTCAGGCGCTCGGGGTCCACCGGGCGCTTCTCGCAGGCGAGCACGAGGCCGCGGAGGAGCTTGTCGGGGTCGAAGGCCTCGCGCTTGCCCGAGCGCTTTTTGACCATGAGGGGCTCGAGCTGGGGACGCTCGTAGGTGGTGAAGCGACGGCCACACTGGACGCACTCCCGCCGGCGGCGGATGGCGAGACCCCCGTCCACCGGGCGACTGTCCACCACCCGGGTGTCCTGGGCGCCGCAGTAAGGACACTTCATGGCAGGTCGGCGAGCAGGTCGTAGAGCTCGGGCGGCGAGGGCGGCTCGGGAAGCCGCACCCTCAACACCTCGCCGTGGACCCCCTCCGACGCCATCGAACCGAGGCCTAAGACGGCCCGGACCAGCGGGCGGTCGTACTCCTCCCCGGCGGGCTCGCGGCTCGGGATCACGCCGTTCACCCGCACCTCCTCGGGAAAGACCGCGCTCGCCCCTTCAATCAGCCCGGCCACCGCCCCCCGCACCGCCGCTACGTGGGGCTCCTGGCGCTTCAAGGGGGGCAGGACGAGGACCACGAAGCCCCCGCCGGCCAGGTACTTGAGACCGTGCTGCAAGACCAAGAGGCTCGACTTGACGTCGGCGTTCAAGAGCTCGTGCCACTCGGCCTCGAGGAGCTCGGTGAAGGAGGTCTGGCTTTGCCCCCGGGTCACGTGCACGATCCCGTCCAGGACGCCGAAGAGCTCGTCCACCTTGGCGAAGGTGGTGACCACGTCGAGGGCCACCGAGAGGTCGCCGCGGATGGGAATCGCACCCCCGCCCTTTTCTTCCACCTCGCTCGCCACCTGGGCGGCGAGCTCGACGTCGGGATCCACGACGATCACGGTGGCGCCCGCGGTCCCGTAGGCGAGGGCGAGCTCGCGCCCGTAGCCGCGCCCGGCCCCGGTGATCATCACCACGCGCTTCTCTAGCCCGAGCAGGTCGGAATCCATGCTGACTGCATTCTTGCACGGCGGGTGGCTTTACAAAAGACGGCTTGGGGGCTAAAATCGTATTCCGCCGGAGGGTCCGGCACGCGGGCCCGTAGCTCAGTTGGATAGAGCGGCTGACTACGGATCAGCAGGTCAGGGGTTCGAGTCCTCTCGGGCCCGCCAGAACCCCGCCCTTGCGGCGGGGTTTTCGCTTTCCCGCCGCCGCGGCGTAAACTGGCCCTGATGTCGCCGATGGGGCTTTTGTTCCTCACCCTCTTCAACAGCATCCTGGGGCTTTCGATCCTTTTTCCCATCATCGGGCCCCTGGCACGGGAGCTCGGCCTCACCGAGTTCCAGACCGGCCTCTTCTCCACCGCCTACGCCTTCATGCAGTTTTTGATGAGCCCCTACTGGGGGAGAAAGAGCGAAGAGGTGGGGCGAAAGCCCATCCTGCTTGTGGGGATCCTTGGTTTTTCGGTCTCGTTCTTTCTCTTCGCCCTCTTTGCCCAGCTGCGCTTCGCAGGCACGCTCGGAGCGGGGGCAACCTTTTTCCTCTTGCTGCTTGCCCGGCTCGTGGGCGGCGCCCTTTCCTCGGCCACCCTGCCGACCGCGCAAGCCTATGTCGCCGACATCACCGGACGGAAAGAGCGGACCGCCGGCATGGCGCTGATCGGGGCCGCGTTCGGGCTCGGGGTGATCGCGGGCCCGGGGCTCGGCGGGCTATTGGCCAAAGCGCACCTTCTGGCCCCGGTGTATTTTTCCGCAAGCCTCGCCCTTTTGAACGCGCTCTTCGTCCTCCTCACCCTGCCCGAGCCCAAGCGCCACGTACCGCTCGAGGCCACCCCCTCTCTAAAACCCCAAGACCGGCGGATCCTCCCGCTTCTCGCCGCCGGCTTGGCCATCAGCCTGGCCTCGGTGAGCATGGAAACCACCGTAGCCTTTTACTTCCAAGACAGGCTGGGCCTAAACGCTCAGCGCACGGCCCGGGCCGTAGCGACCGCGCTTGTGGCGTATGGTTTGGCGGCGGTGTTCGTGCAGGGCTTTTTGATACGAAAGTTCAAGTGGCCGCCGAAAATCCTCCTGGGCCTCGGCCTTCCGCTCTCGATCCTCGGGTTTTGCACCTTTGTCTTCGCGAAAAGCTTCGGCCTCCTCACCCTGGCGCTGGTGCTGCAGGGGGTGGGGCAGGGACTTTCCGCCCCGGGGATCACCGCCGCCCTTTCGCTCGCCGTGGGGGAGCACGAGCAGGGTCCGGTCGCGGGACTGAACAGCTCCGCCCAAGCCCTGGGGCGGATGCTCGGCCCTCTGCTGGGCACGGGGCTTTATCAGTGGGTCGCCCCGCACGCGCCTTACGCGGCCAGCGCCCTATTGCTGCTGATGACCGCGCTCTTGCTCCTAGCCCCGGCCTCCCGGAAAGCCCTCCAAACTTGACAGCCGGACCGGGGCCTTGCATCATGAAATACGCGGCCGAGGTCGCGCTCGGAGGGTTGGCCGAGCGGTTGAAGGCGGCGGTCTTGAAAACCGCTGTGGGCTCCTTGCCCACCGGGGGTTCGAATCCCTCACCCTCCGCCAGACAAGCACGGAGAGGTGGCCGAGTGGTCGAAGGCGGCACCCTGCTAAGGTGTTGTGCGGGTAATCCCCGCACCGCGGGTTCGAATCCCGCCCTCTCCGCCAAAGAGCGCCCCGCTCGGGGCGCTTTCCTTTACCAGCCCTCGAACTTGGTGGAGACCCAGTCGAGGCGCACCCAGCCGCGGGCGTCCTGGAAGGCGAAATGCAGGGTATAGCGGCCGGGCTCCAGCCGGCGTTTCATCCGGTCCTCGAAGGTCTGTCGGTAGACGCGGGGGCGGGTCAGCCGCCGCTCGCCCCGGCTGATCCATACCTTCAGGGAGCCCTGCTTCAGCTCGCCCGCCAGTCGAACCTTAAGCGCGTCGGTCGATCCTCGCAGGGTAACCTCGTAGGTGCGCTCGCCGGAGTAGTCCCAAAGCAGAACCGGGGTAAAAGGGGGCAGGCCGGCGTGGACCCCGTAGGTCTCGGCGTACCAGTAACCGAGGCCGGCGAGGGCAAGGAGCACCAAGAGCCTCCGCCAGAACGCGGGCATGGGCTCAGTATAGTAAAGCCATGACCGCCGAGGAGGCGTTTTCCTTCTTAAAGCGCGGAACCGTCGAGATCGTTCCCGAGGACGAGTTCTTAATGAAGCTCAAAAGCGGCAAGCGCCTCGTGGTCAAGCTGGGCGCCGACCCCACCCGCCCGGATCTGCACCTCGGGCACGCGGTGGTGCTCCGCAAGATGCGTCAGTTCCAGGAGCTCGGGCACCGGGTGGTGCTGATCATCGGCGACTTCACCGGGATGATCGGGGACCCCTCGGGCCGGAGCAAGACCCGCCCCCCGATGACGCTGGAGGAGACCCGGGCGAACGCGAGGAGCTACGTGGAGCAGGCGGGCAAGATCCTGATCACCGAGGACAAGGCGCGCTTTGACCTTCGCTATAACTCCGAGTGGCTCGAGCCCCTCTCCTTCAAGGACGTGATCTTCATGGCCAGCCAGCTTACCGTGGCCCAGATGCTCGAGCGCGAGGACTTCAAAAAGCGCTACACCGAGAACGTCCCCATCTCGTTGCACGAGTTCCTCTACCCCCTGGCCCAGGCCTACGACTCGGTGGCGATCGGCGCCGACGTCGAGATGGGGGGCTCCGACCAGCGCTTCAACCTGCTGGTGGGGCGAGAAATGCAACGGGCCTACGGCCTAAGCCCCCAGGTGGCCTTCCTCATGCCCTTGCTCGTCGGCCTGGACGGCCGCGAGAAGATGTCGAAAAGCCTTGACAACTACATCGGCATCGCCGAGCCCCCCGAGGTGATGTTCAAAAAGCTCATGCGGGTGCCCGACGCCGTCCTCGAGGAGTACTTCGAGCTGCTTACCGACCTCGCGAAGCCGGAGGTCGAGGCGCTCCTGGAAAAGGGCGGCCCGGTGGGCGCCCACCGGGTCCTCGCCCGTCTTCTGACCGGGGCCTACGCCCTCCCCCGGATCCCCGCCCGGATCGACCGGGGGTTCTACGAAGCGCTCGGCTATCGTCTCGAGGCCGCCGGAAGCGACAAGACCCCGGGCACGAGCCGGTTCCCCGAGATCACGCGGGCGGTGGCCGAGGCCGAGGCCCGCTACGACCGGGTGGCGAAGGGCGGGATCCCGGAGGACCTCCCCGAGGTCGCGATCCCGCCGGAAGCCCTCAAGGACGGCAAGATCTGGGTGGCCCGGCTCTTTACGCTGGCGGGGCTCACCCAATCGAACGCCGAGGCCAAGCGGCTGATCAAGGACCGGGGCCTCAGGATTGACGGCGAGCCGGTGAGCGATCCGATGCTCGAGGTAGAGCTTACGAAGCCACTCGTCTTGCAGCGGGGGAAGGACAAGTTCGTAAGGGTGCGGCTGCAAGGGCTTTAAGCGGACGACTTCCCTAAGACAAGCTTCGGCCCCGCGAAATAACGCCTTCCTGGCCGAGCTAAACCCCCGCGGTCCGCGCCCGGGCCCGGCCTTCAAGCGGCCGGAGCGGGACCTCGTGGCCGGTGGCGTAGATCGTATCGCCCTCGAGCGCAAGCCGAATCCGCGGCAACGGATGGCGGGGCGGCCCGAAGACCGCCGCCCCCGCCCGCAAGGGGTCGAAGGCGCCGAAGTGGCAAGGGCAGCCGAGGAAGGGATGGTCCGAACGATAGTTGTAGGCGATCGCCCCAGCCTCGGGGTCGGGGACGAAGTTGACGGTGCAACCCTGGTGGGTGCAGATCCGCGAAAGGGCGAGGAAGTGGGCGTCCCCCGCGCCGAGGCCTCCCGGCTGCGGTGCGGGCACCCGGAGCAGCACGCTCTTGAGCTCCCCCACCGCGAGCGGGTAGACGAAATAGCGAAACGACCAAACTTCGGGAAGATCGGCAATCCGTGCCACCTCGACCCGTGGCCCCTCCTTCCAGCGGGGCTCCCCGGGCTCAGTCTTCCCAAACTGGATGCGCCAAGCCCGGAGCCCGAACCAGGCGAAGAACCCGCCGGTGGCCGAGAGGGGAACGATCCAAACCAGGTCCCGCCGGGAGAGCTTCCTCATGCTTAAAAGCCTATTCCAAGGGGATGAAAGCCCGCTGACGCCCCGCCTTGAGCGTGGTATACTCAAGGTGCGATGCGGGTCTATTCTTACGAGCAGGCGAAAAAGCTCATTCCCGAACTCGCCCGCACCCTGACCCAGATGCAGGAGGCGGTTCGGGGCCTCGCCGAGGTCAAGCGCCGGCTCGGGGAGGTTCGCCCGAGCACCCCGGAACACCGGGCCCTCCTGACCGAGGCCCGCTTTCTCGAGCGCGGCCTCGAGGCCGACCGCGCCTGGCTCGAGGCCCAGGGGGTGGTCCTCCGCGACCTCGAGGAAGGGGTGGTGGACATCCCCTTCAAGAAAGAAGGCGAGCTCGTCTACCTCACCTGGAAGCTCGGCGAGGAGGCCCCGGTCTACTGGCACGGGGTCACCGAGGACCCGAGCGAGCGCCACCCCCTTTAGCGGCCAGCGAAAAAAGAACCAGGGGGGCTTTAGCCCCCCCGCTCGTCTAAACCCCGCCCTTCATCAAAGACGGCAGCCAGAGGCTGATCTCGGGGAAGAGGATCAGGATCACAAGTACAAAGGCGAGCACCGCGTAAAAGGGGATCACCCCCCGCACCACCTCGCCCAAGGGCTCCTTGGTGATCCCCGAGATCACGAAGAGGTTCAACCCCACCGGCGGGGTGATCATCGCGAGCTCCATCGAGATCGTCATCACCACCGCGAAGTGGATCAGGTTGATCCCTACCGCCTCGAGGATCGGCTGGAGGACGGGCAGGGTGATCAGGATGATCGAGACCGCCTCCAGGAACATCCCGAGGATGATGAAGAGCACCGAGGTCACCGCGAAGATCTCGTAAGGCCCAAGCCCGTGGGCCACGATCCACTCGGCCGCCAGGGCCGGGACCTGTTTATTGGTCATGTAAAGGGAAAAGAGCATCGCCGCCGAGACGATGAGGTAGATCATCGCGGTGATCGAGACCGCTTCCCGAAGCATCCGCACCCAGTCCGCAAGGCTCGCCTCCCGGTAAAGGAAGACGGAGACCAGGATCGCGTAAAAGAGCGCGATCACCGAGGACTCGGTGGGGGTGGCGATCCCGGTGTAGATCGTGCCCATGATCAAGACCGGCAGCAAAATCCCGGGCAGCGCCCGCCAGAGCGTGCGCCAGCGCTCGGGCCAGTCGGCCCGGGGCAGCCGGCCGTAACCCGCCCGGCGCGCGTACCAGATGGCGAAGGCGATCAGGCTCCCGCCGAGCAGGAACCCGGGCAGGATACCCGCGATGAAAAGCTTGCCGATGGACTGGTCGGTGGTGATGCCGTAGATGATCATCGTCACGCTCGGCGGGATCAGGATCCCGAGCGTGCCCGAGGTGGCCACGAGCCCCATGGCGTAGCGCTTGGCGTAGCCGTTTTGGATCATCGCGGGAATGGTCACCGAGCCGATGGCGGCGGCGGTGGCCGGGGAGGAGCCGGAGATCGCCGCGAAGATCATCGAGGAGACCACCACCACCACGCTGAGGCCGCCGGGAACGTGCCCCACCCAGGCGCGGACGAACTCGACCAGGTAGCGGGCGATCCCGCCGTGGGCCATCACCACCCCGGTGAAGACGAAGCCGGGAATCGCGAGCAGGGCGAAGGAGTTGATGCCCTCGAACATCCGCGAGGGCACCTGGAGCACGTTGAAGCCGGGCTCGAGCGCAAAGGCGATGAGCGAGGAGAGCGCGAG
>Ga0256839_1004390_pt1 | contig 13796 bp, 13 predicted proteins | sample 354166metaG_FD_185968 | JGI IMG/M metagenome (GOLD analysis project Ga0256839, IMG submission 185968) | Hydrothermal vent microbial communities from Mid Atlantic Ridge, Atlantic Ocean - 354-166 | ecosystem: Environmental > Aquatic > Marine > Hydrothermal vents | place: Atlantic Ocean: Mid... | reverse complement strand
GCCTTGACGGCGCGCATGCGCATCCCGCCCCACGTGTTCGACCGCTACCTGCCCGCCTCGCCGGTGCGGGTGGGCGAGGAACTGGCCGAGGCGGTGCAGGCCTACGCGCGCGAACACCGGCTGGGCTACTATCCGGCCCTGGAATACTTCCGCGACCGCGAGGACTTCGACAAGGACCTGCTGGACGCGGCCGACCACATTTCCTGGGTGGCCACCTCCATCGTGCGCGAGGAGATCCAGAGCAAGCTGCGGCCGGTGTTCTCCAGCGTGCGCTTCGATGCCCTGCAGTGCCTGGCCTTCACCCTGCCGCCGGTGCGCCCGGGACAGGCCAACGCGGCCCAGCGCCTGGCCCGGCACTACACGCCGGACCACGTCAAGGTGGACCTGTCGCTGTCCCTGCTGCGGCGCGAGCAGCCCCGGGAGGGGCTGGAGCGGTTTGCGTCCCACGTGGTGTGCCGCTGGCTCAAGCCGGCGTTCCTGTCGCTGGAGGTGACGGCGGCGCGCCTGGTGTCCCATGGAGAATGAGGTTCCCGGGTTTTCATGAGTACGGTATTGATGTATTGCACCACTGACTGCCCCTTCTGCCAGCGCGCGGAAAAGCTGCTGCTGCGCCGCGGCGCGAAGCTGGAGAAGATCGAGCTGGACGGCGATGCCGAGGGCTGGGCCGAGATGGAGCGGCGCACCGGCCGCGACACGGTGCCCCAGATCTTCATCGGCGACCGCCACGTGGGCGGCTACGACGAGCTGGTGGAACTGGACATGGACGGCGAGCTGGAGCCCCTGCTGCGGGGGCAGGGCGGGTAATGGACTTCCTGCCCATCTTCATGGACTTGCGCGGCGAGCCCGTGCTGGTGGTGGGCGGGGGTGCCGTGGCCGCGCGCAAGGTGGGCCTGCTGCGCCGGGCGGGCGCCCGCGTGACCGTGGTGGCGCCGGAGCTGTGCGACGAGCTGGCGCGCCTGCGTGATGCGGGTGCGCTGGAGCACGCGGCGCGGGAGTTCGAGGAGACGGACCTGGAGGCGCCGGTGCTGGTCATCGCCGCCACCGACGACGAGGCGGTCAACCGGGCGGTGTCCGAGGGCGCGCGCGCCCGGCGGCTGCCGGTGAACGTGGTGGACAACCCGGCCCTGTGCCGGTTCATCATGCCTTCCATCATCGACCGCTCGCCGGTGCAGATCGCGGTTTCCACCGGCGGCGCCTCGCCGGTGCTGGCGCGCATGCTGCGCTCGCGGCTGGAGAGCTGCACCCCGGCCACCTACGGCCGCCTGGCCCACCTGGTCAACGAGTACCGCGAGGCGGTCAAGGCCCGGTTTGCCAATCCCGAGCTGCGGCGCCATTTCTGGGAACAGGTGCTGGAGGGCGAGGTGGCGGAGCTGGTGTTCGCCGGCAAGGAGCAGGCGGCGCGCCGCGCCCTGGAGCAGGCCATCGCGTCGGCCGACGCCGAGCGCAAGGTCCGGGGGGAGGTCTACCTGGTGGGGGCGGGCCCCGGGGACCCGGACCTGCTCACCTTCCGCGCCCTGCGCCTCATGCAGCAGGCGGACGTGGTGGTCTATGACCGCCTGGTGTCACGCCAGATCCTGGACCTGGTGCGGCGCGACGCCGAGTTCATCTATGCCGGCAAGGAACGGGACAACCACACCCTGCCGCAGGAGGACATCAATGCGCTGCTGGTGCGCCTGGCCAAGGCGGGCAAGCGGGTGCTGCGGCTCAAGGGGGGCGATCCCTTCATCTTCGGGCGCGGCGGCGAGGAGATCGCCACCCTGATGGAGGAGGGCATCCACTTCCAGGTGGTGCCCGGCATCACCGCCGCCGCCGGTTGCGCGGCCTATGCCGGCATCCCGCTGACCCACCGCGATCACGCCCAGAGCTGTGTCTTCGTCACCGGCAACCTCAAGGACGGCACCATCGATCTCAACTGGCCGGCACTGGCCCAGCCCAACCAGACGGTGGTGTTCTACATGGGGTTGCACGGGGTGCGCGTGATCTGCGAGCAGCTCGTGGCCCACGGCCTGGCGGCGGAGACCCCGGCGGCGCTGGTGCAGCAGGGGACCACGCCCAACCAGAAGGTCTACACGGGCACGCTGGTCTCGCTCCCGGCGCTGGTGGAGCGCAACCGCGTCCGGCCGCCCACGCTCATCATCGTGGGCAGCGTGGTGACACTGCAGGAACGGCTGCGCTGGTTCGAGCCCGAGGGGGCGGACGGTGACGAGATCTTCAACCGCAACGATTCCGGAACGTCGCCGCGCAAGGCGGTGAAGGAGGAGCAGCGATGATCGAAGGAGGTTGCGCCGAGGCCGAACCGTTTGCCCTGCAGGTGCTGGGCGATTCCATGGCCCCGGAGTTCAAGCACGGCTGCATCGTGATCGTGGACCCGGCCGGGGTCATCCAGGACGGGGCCTACGTCATCGCCATGCACGAGGGCGAGTACATCTTCCGCCAGCTTCGCATCGAGGAAGGACGCTACTACCTGCACGCCCTGGCCGAGGGCTATCCGCGCCTGGAGATCAGCGGCCCCGGCGACATCAAGGGCATCGTCACCCAGCGCGCCGGCCGCCGCCGCAGCGAGCACAAGCACTACGTGTAGGAGCGGCCCCGGCCGCGACCACCGGGCCGCGAAGGGGCCTTCTGGCTTCCGAGGTGGGGTGCGTTCGCCCTGCGGGCGCACCACATGGAACGGTGCGGCGGCTTCGCCGTCACACCCTGCGCGGTTCTGTCCTCTGTCCTCCGTCTTCTGTCTTCCGAATGCTGCGCTGGGGCGGTGTTCCCGCGGAAATCAGTCCACCTCGCCCATCTGCTCCGGGGTCAGCCTGGGGGTGAAGAAGGCCTCGGCGGTGTCGGGGTCCACGGGGTTGCCGTGGATGTCCACCAGCGGCTGGTCGTAGTCGTTCCAGCCCCGCAGGCCGGTCTTGAGGGAACTGACCCGGCCGTAGCCCAGTTGCTGCATGACGGCGGCGGCCAGGACGCTGCGGTTGCCGGAGCGGCACACCACCACCACGTCGCGGTCGCGCGCCCGCACCAGCTCCGGCACCGTTTCGTCGTAGCCGTATTCGCACGCGGCCTCGAGGATGCCGCGGGGCACGTTGAGGGAACCCTCGATGTGCATGGCCTCGAACTCGGCCGGCTCGCGCACGTCCAGCACCAGGAGATCGTTCCCGGCCTCGAGGCGCTCGCTCAGGTCCCAGGGAAAGATCTCGTCCACGCACTTGCGGGCTTCCTCGACGATGCGGGCGAAGGTGGTTGCGGAGGGCACGGCGTATTCCTCGGCCGGTTCAGCTTTGGGCATTGCGGGTGATTCCTCTTTCCACGGCGATCACGGCGGCCTCCACACGGGAGTGGACGTCCAGCTTGCGCAGGATCGCCTTGACGTGAAGCTTGACGGTGCCGTCGGAGATGCCCAGGTTGCGGGCGATGACCTTGTTGCTCTGGCCCTCGGCCAGGTGGCACAGGATTTCCATCTCGCGCGGCGTGAGGGAGGAGAACGGCGACTCGGGGACCTCGACCGCCTGCTCACCTTCCTGCACCACCTTGGCCAGCACCCCGGTCAGGTTGGGGGCGACCACGGTCTTGCCGGCGACGATGTCGTTGAGCACGTCCACCAGCTCCTCGGGGTCGATGTCCTTGAGCAGGTAGCCCTGGGCCCCGCTGCGCAGGGCGTCCACCAGGTCGCGCTCGTCGTCGCTGGTGGTGAGCATGACGATGGGCATCTCCGCGCCCCGCCGGCGCAGCTCGCGCAGCACCTCCAGGCCGCTCATGTCGGGCATGCGCATGTCCAGCAGGATGATGTCCGGCTGGTGTTCCTCGGTGAGCCGGAGCCCCTCCTGGCCGGAGCCGGCGGTGGCCACCACGGTAATGCCGCGGCTCTCCAGCAGGGTCTGGAGGCCGACGCGGAACAGGGCGTGATCGTCTATCAACAGGACCTTCATGGCAGTGGTTTCACACCGGATGTACGGCGCCGCTGTCCGGCGCCGCTCCCGTCTCGCGGGGATAACGGAAGGACAGGGTGATGCGCGTGCCCTCGGCCGGCTCGCTCTCGATGGTGAGCTGGCCGTGCAGCTTTTCCGCGCGCTCGCGCATGATGGACAGGCCGATGTGCTCGCCGGCACGGTTCTGGCGCTGGGCCAGGTTGTCAGGCAGGCCCACGCCGTCGTCCTCGATCATGACCAGGTATTCGTTGTCGGGCTTGCGCCGGAGCAGGATGCGCACCGCCCGGGCCTGGCTGTGCTTGCGGATGTTGGACAGCGCCTCCTGCACGATGCGCAGGATCTGCAGTTCCATCTGGCCGGGCAGCTTGCTGTGCTGCCATTCGTCCTGCAGGAAGACGAGGATGTTGCTGCGGGCGCGGAAGTTCTTGATCACGTCCTTCAGGGCCGGGACGAGCCCGCGCTCGTCCATGGGGGTGCGGAAGTGGTTGAGCAGCTCGCGCAGCTCCTGGTTGGCCTCTTCCACCACGTTGCGGAGCTGCCGCACCTCGCTGGAGGAGACCATGGACCAGGTGGAGAGGGATTCCTCCAGGGTGCTCACCTGGAAGCGGAGGCTGGCCAGGGTCTGGGCCAGGGAGTCGTGCAGCTCGGCGGCGAGCAGGTTGCGCTCCTCGATGATGGACAGGCGCCGGGCCTCGTCGTCCAGGCGGGCCTTCTCGATGGCCATGCCCAGGTGGCGGCCGATGCTGGTGAGGATCTCCTGCATGTCCTCGCGCACCAGGGCGCCGCGGCCCGGCTCCACGAACAGGGTGAAGACGCCCAGCTGGCGGCCCTGGTAGTCCACCGGCACCGAGACCAGTTCCACCTCGCCGCCGGGAAACAGGGGCTGGCCCACGAAGCGCTCGCAGTCCACCACGTCGCTCTGGCACACCGAGCGCCCCTCGGCCAGGGCCGATCCGCAGAAGCAGCGGTCCACCGGGACGAGCTGTTCCTCCTGGACCACCGCCTCGTCCAGGCCGGCGCTGGCCACCATGCGCATCTGGCCGTCGGGCGTGAGCAGGCGGATGGTGCCGGCGCGGGCCTCCATCAGGCCCATGAGGATGTCGAGGAAGCGGGTGAGCAGGTCGTCCACGCCGCGGGCCTGGTTGATGTTGGCCGCCACCTCGTAGAGGATCTTCAGCGAGCGGGTCTTCTGCTCGATGCGCTCGGTCTGCTGGCGGATGCGCACCTCCATTTCCTGCGACAGCGACTGGAGGTTCTCCGACAGGGCGTTGATGTCGGAGGCGAGCTTGGAGAACTCGCCGTGCCCGGGCACGGGCAGGCGGGCGCCCAGGTGGCCCGCGCGCATGCGCAGGGCCCAGTTGCGCATGTGGGACAGGGGGGCGAACAGGTCGCGGCGCATGAGGTGGGCCAGCACCGCCAGCGACAGGCCGCCGGCGGCCAGCAGCACCAGTTGGAGCCACGGCACGGGCCAGAACACCGAGGCGGCCAGGCCGGCCAGCACCGCGGCCAGGCCGTAGAAGGGCACGGCCAGGCGGCTGCTGCTGATGCCGCGGCCCTTCTGGCGCCAGCCCCGGGCCGGGGGGATCAACCACATGGCCCGCTTGGCCGGGCGCGTGGTGGCGGTGGATTGTACGGGCTGCTTGCTCATGGCGGTGTCGCCGGACGCCGGCGGGGCGTCCAAGCGATTAATTTTACCCGAAAAATTGCCCCACCGGGGGTGCGCCGGCGGGGCCGGGCCGGGAGCCGCCGGATTGGGGAAAGGGGCGGGGGATCAATCCCTTATGGCGTAGATGCCGGGCCGGAAGATGTTCTTGCCCGACTGGAGGAATTCGGCCGTGTACGGGTCCACGGCGTTTTCCAGCTCCTCGCACCAGGAGGGGTGGCTGTAGCTGATGTCCTTGAGAAACCACAGTCCGCGCGGGGACTGGCAGGCGGCGGTGAGCATCTGGATCTGCTCGCCGGCCTCGGGACCCACGATGCAGCCGCCCAGCATCTGGCCGGTCTCCTCGTCGTGGACCACCTCGACGAAGCCCTCGGCATCGTTGCGGCCCAGGGCCTTGGCGGAGCCGGCGTAGTTGGCGCGGGCGGCATCGGGCTCGAAGCCGGCCAGCTCGGCCCGCTCCTCGGTGAGGCCCACCGCGGCGATCTCCAGCGCCGAGTCCACCACCACCGGCACCCGGTGATAGTTGCGCTGGGTGGTGTTGCCGGCGACGGCGTTGCTGGCGGCCACCTTGGCGTCGTGCAGGGCGGCGTTGGCGGTCATGGGCCCGGCCTTGACGTCCCCCACGGCATAGACCCCGGGGAGGCTGGTTTCCAGGTATTCGTTGGTGCGGATGAAGCCCGCCGTGTCCACTTCCACCCCGGCCTCCTCCAGGCCGAGCCCGGCGCTGCGGGGGACCCGGCCCACCGCCACCAGCACGTGGCTGAAGCGCTCGCGGCTGCCGTCGGTGAAGGTGACGTCCACCCCGCCGCCGTCCACCCGGGTGCCCGCAACGGTGAGCCCCTTGCGCACGTCCACCCCCAGGCGCTGGAACTTGCGTTCCAGCATCTGCCCGGCCCGCTCGGGGATGCCCGGCTTGTCCAGCAGCCGGCCCGAGCGTTCCACGATGGTGACCCGGGCCCCGAACTGGTGCAGCAGGTATCCCAGCTCGGTGCCCACCGGCCCGCCGCCCAGGCACAGGATGTTTTCCGGCAACCGGTGGAGCGTGGTCATGAAGTGGCTGGAATCGATGATGCGCCTGCCGTCCACGGGGCAGGCCGGGTGGGTCCTGGGCCGGGCCCCGGTGGCGATGATGATGCGCGCCGCGCGCAGGGTCTCGGTCCCGCCGTCCTCCAGGGCGATGGCGACCTTGCCGGGGCCGGCCAGGCTGGCGCGGCCGCGGACCAGGCGCACGCCGAGGCGCCGCAGCCACAGGGGAAAGTGGTCGCGGATGTTGCGCACCACCTCGTCCTTGTGGCGCAGCGCGGCGGGGAAGTCGCCGCGGGTGTAGCCGGTGAGCCCGCGCCCGTTGAGGGCGTTGACGTCGTCGATGAGGTTGGCCAGGTAGACCAGGGTCTTCTTGGGGATGCAGCCCTGGTTGAGGCAGGTGCCGCCGGGCAGGCCCTTCTCCACCAGGGTCACGCGGGCGCCCAGGCGCGCGGCCGTGACCGCGGCCTTGTAACCGCCGGGTCCGCTGCCGATGACGACGAGGTCGGGGGTGGTCATGGAGCTCAGGAGGCCTCGCCCGAAGGGGCCGATTCATCGGCCGGCTTGTAGTTGGGGTCCCTGGGATTGAGAAAGATGAACTCGAACTTGCCCGGCTCCAGCTCCACGAAGTCGATGGTGGTGCCGTCGAGCAGCTCCAGGCTGGTGGGGGCCACCACGATCTCGATGCCCTCCGAGGTGAACTTCATGTCACCGTCACGGCTGGTGTCGTCGAAGCCCATGCCGTAGTGAATGGAGCCATCCGGGTTGCGGGTGGCGGCCACGCGCAGGGCCATACCCTCCATCTTGCCCTCGCGGGCGGAGTGGCGGACCTGCTTGGCGGCCGCGGGCGTCAATGTGATCACGTCTCGTCCTCTTGCGGTGTGGGTTGAACCATTGGTCTGTCAGGGACCGGCCTGCCGTGACGGCGGCTCGGAACGGCTCCGGCGCAGGGCGCGGACGAAGCCGGTGAACCGCCTCACCCAGGGGCACTGGCGGGTGTGGCGCAGGTGAGCGTAGCCCGCCACCAGGTTACGGTACACGATGCCGTCGTGGCGCCCGTCCACGCCGGCGCCCCGCAGCACGCGCCAGGCGAAGGTCGCGTCCGGGGCCAGGTTTTCCATGCGCGAGTAATGGAACTCGTGGGCGTGGACGGGTCCTTCCGGCGCATCCAGCCGCGGCCAGGGCAGGTGCCCGGTTTCCTCCAGCACGGTGTAGCCGCGGCCCTGGGGCCGCTCGCCCATGACCACGTCGCCCGGGATCACGCCGGCCATTTCGCACCGCCGCTCGCCCCAGTGCAGGCTGCGCGCCAGGTACATGAGGCCGCCGCACTCGGCGTAGGTGGGCAGCCCGGCCTCGATGGCCCGGCGGATGTCCGCCATCAGTTCGCGGTTGGCCGCCAGGGTCTCCATGTGGGTCTCGGGGAAGCCGCCGCCCAGGAACAGCCCGTCCACCGGCGGCAGGCGGGTATCGCGCAGGCTGTCGATGAACACCAGCTCGGCGCCGCAGTCGGCGAAGGCGTCCAGGTCACCGGCATAGTAGAAGCCGAAGGCGGCATCGCGCAGCACGCCGATGCGAACGGGCTCACCGGCGGCGGCAGCGGGGGTCTCGACGTGCGGCGGGACGATGGCCGGGGCCGAGGCGGCCAGGGCCTGCACCGCCTCCAGGTCCACCTGGTCCAGGATCCGCCGGCGGATGAGGTCGATGTGCCGCGCGGTGTCGGCGTGCTCGTTGCTGGGGATCAGCCCCAGGTGGCGCTCGTCGATGTGCAGGGCCGGGTCGCGCCGCACCGCGCCCAGCACGGGAATGTCGGTGTAGCGTTCCAGCACCGCGCGCAGCTTGCCTTCGTGGCGGCTGCCGCCCACCTGGTTGAGGATCACGCCGCCGATGCGCACCCGCGGGTCGAAGGCCGCGAAGCCCAGTACCAGCGGCGCCACCCCGCGGGTCATGCCGCGGGTGTCGATGACCAGGACGACGGGGGCTTGCAGCAGGCGGGCGAGGGCGGCGTTGCTGTCTCCGCCCTCGAGGTCCATGCCGTCGTGCAGGCCCTTGTTGGCCTCGATGACGGCCAGGTCCGCGCCGGCGGCGTGGCGGGCGAAGGTGGCCCGGATCTCGTCCGGGCCCTGGGTGTGGAAGTCCAGGTTGTGGCACGGACGCCCGGCGGCCCGGCCCAGCCACAGGGGATCGATGTAGTCCGGGCCCTTCTTGAACGGCTGGACCCGGCGACCCTGCCCGCGCAGGGCCGCCACCAGGCCGACGCTGACGGTGGTCTTGCCGGAGGACTTGTGTGCTGCCGAAACGAGTAACTGGGCCATGGTCACCGAGCGTCAGGGGACCGGGGCGCCGGGCCGGGCAGCACGGGGGCGCGGCCGGTGCGGCCGTGTCGCCTCAGCCCGCCGGCTGGGCCTCGGCCTCGCCGGTCTCCGTTCGTGAGTGGTGGGGGTCCACCTGCGCATCTTCCAGGCTGTCGGGCAGGAAGCGCAGCACGCGCACGCCCAGCATCACCGCGGCCAGGGCGATGCCCACGCCGCCCAGGCCCAGCAGCACCTCCGGCAGGCTGGGGGCGTAGTCGGCCACCACGCCGTCATAGAAACTGCTGCTCACCTCCATGCCGGGGAAGATGTTGAGGGGGTAGGCCTGCCCGCCGATGATGACGACGTACATCTGCGCCAGCCCGCCGATGATGACCAGGATGGAGGCCACCACGATGCTGCTGCGCCGCCGCCCCAGCGCGGGGTGGAACAGGAGGACCAGCGGCACGATGGACCCGAGGCCCACCACCACCCACCAGAACAGCCGGGTATAGATGTCCCCGTCGAGCAGGGCGAAGCGCTCGGCGCCCCAGTGCTCGGCGGCATAGAGGTTGGTCAGGTGAAAGACGACGACGAAATAGAGCACCGCGGCGACGAAGATCCCCAGCAGGTTCTTCATGCGCACGAGGATCTTGTCGCCGACGGGCCGGCCGGTACCATGGTACAGCCCCAGGAGTACGAGCAGGAAGATGGCCAGCCCGAAGGAGAAGGACATGGTGATGAACATGGGGGCCATCAGGGCCGAGTCGTACAGCTCGCGCGCCACCAGGAAGCCGAAGATGGAACCGGTACCGGTGGTGAGCACCAGGCGCCAGATGAAGGCGAACATGCCCGCGGCCTTGTTGTAGCCGCGCATGCGGAAGTCCAGCATGGTCCACAGGTAGAAGCCGACGATGGCCATGAACCCGGTGTACAGGAAGATGTTCCAGGCGAAGATGGACTTGAAGTTGTAGTAGGTCATGGCCACGATGAGGCGGTCGGGCCGGCCCAGGTCCAGGACCAGGACCGCCAGCCCCCCCACCAGCAGTGCGATGGCCAGCAGGCCGGACAATCGTGCCAGGGGCTTGTAGGGCACCCGCCCGAACACCGAGGCGATGGAGGCCACGTTCAGCGCGCCGGAGGCGGCGACGATGAGGAACACGGCGAAGACGTGCGGCGTGCCCCACACGATCTGGTTGTTCATGCCGGTGACCCAGTGGCCCTGGTGCTCCATGTACCAGGCCGCGCCCAGGCCCACGGCCACCATGGCGGCAAACAAGGCGAACACGGTCCAGAAGCCCTTGCTGCCCTCGACTTCACGGAAGGTGTCGTACTTGGTCATTCGCTCTTATACCCCTTCGTAGTGGACGCCGGGATTGAGGCCCAGGTCGGCGCGGAGCTGGCGCACGCCCAGGCGCTTGAGGCGCTGCGAGATCTCGCTGTCGGGATCCTTCATGTCGCCGAAGATGAGAGCTCGCCGTCCCTCCGCGGCGCAGGCCTCGACACATGCCGGCTCGCGGTCGTTGTCCACCCGGTGGACGCAGAAGGTGCAGGATTCCACCGTGCCCTTGCCACGTGGGGCATTGACCTTTTGTCCGTGCAGCTCCTCGTGGATGAAGGAGCGGGCCTTGTAGGGGCAGGCCATCATGCAGTAGCGGCAGCCGATGCAGGTGTGCTTGTCCACCAGCACGATGCCGTCGGCGCGGCGGAAGGAGGCCCCGGTGGGGCAGACGTCGGCGCACGGCGGGTGTTCGCAGTGCTGGCACATGAGCGGCAGGGAATGGGTGCTGCCGGTCTGCTTGTTGCGCAGGTGGACCTTGCGGATCCACTGCGCCTTCTGCTCGTCCGAGGACTTGACCTCGTTGCTGTCCGGGCCGCCCCATCCGTTTTCCTCCTGGCAGGCCCGGACGCAGGCGTCGCAGCCGTCGGCGCACCTGGTGGTGTCCACCAGCAGCCCCCAGCGGACCTTGTCGGTGACCGGCTGGTCCGCCGGCTTGGCACCCGCCACGTTGACCAGGAACACGCCCGGCGCGACGGCGATGCCCCCCAGGGCCAGGGTCCCGCCCAGGAACTGGCGGCGCCCCTCGTCGGTGGTCCGGTTCTCGCTCATTCTGCTTTCCCTCCAGCCTGAACCATGCGCGCGGCCTCCTGCTCCAGGTCGAGGGCCGGGGCGCTGCCGTGCACCGGCACCACCAGGTCCTCCTTGGCCACGCCGGTTTCCTGGGGGACGTCGGAGTGGCACCCGAAGCAGTCGATGGTCACGGCCGTGTAGGTATGGCAACTGCTGCAGAAATGCTTGGGGCTGTCCGCGTGCACCTGGCGGGCCGGGTCCTCGGCCTTGGGCACGTGGCAGTTGATGCACTCTGCCAGGCTGTGCTTCTTGGTGCGGATACCGCGGTGCATGGTCTCGTCCCGCTGGTGCAGGATGAAGTTCATGTGATGGCGCCGCATGACCTCGGTGGGCTCGACGCACTGGTCACCCTTGCCACGCGGGATCTCGGGCTTGGGCGCGCCGGCCAGCACCGGGGCCGAAAGCAGGGCCAGCACCGCCGCCAGGGCGGCGGTGCGGCCGGTCAGGGCGGAGAACCGTGCCATGCTTCCCTCCGCGGTTACTCGCCCAGGCCCATGTCGATGTAGCCGGTGGGGCAGACATCGGCACAGATGTGGCAGCCGATACAGCGGGTGTAGTCGGTGTAGACGTAGCGGCCCATGGTGCGCTGGTTCTTGGGCACGCGGTGGACGGCATCCTGCGGGCAGAAGACCACGCAGTTGTCGCACTCGAAGCACATGCCGCAGCTCATGCAGCGCTTGGCCTCGGCCACGGTCTCTTCCTCGGTCAGGCCGATCATCCGCTCCTCGAAGTGACCCAGCACCTCGTCGGCGGTGGGCACCTTCTCCTTGCGCTTGTGCCGCGGCTCGTACTCGAAGTGGCCCAAGAACAGCTTGTCCGCGGGAATGATCTCCTGCTTGGATCGGTCCTCGTAGTTGTGGATGGCGAACTCGGCCTCCGAGGTGCCGCGGGTCTCGCCGTGGTCGTATTCCTTGGGCTCCAGGCCGGCCTCGCGCAGCTTGGCCAGCAGGTCGAAGTGGTGCTTGTCCACCTTGGGCCGCTTACCCAGGTCCTCGTTGCGCAGGTAGTGCTCGATGCTCTCCACCGCGATGGAGGCCTGGCCGATGGCGGTGGTCAGCAGGTGCGGGCGCACGATGTCGCCGGCGACGAAGTGGCCGGGCTTGCCCGGGACCTGGTAGTGCTGGTCGGCGTCGATGAAGCCCTTGCCGTTGTCCAGGTCCTCCAGGCCGCTCAGGTCACCGCGCTGGCCGATGGCGGCCACGATGAGATCGGCCTCGATCTCGAACTCGGTGCCCGGCTTGGGCGTCTTGCCGTCGTCCTCCAGCTCCACGACCTTGAGCGCCCTGGCGCGGCCGTTCTCGTCCAGCACCACTTCCACCGGGTTGAGGCAGCCGCGGATGTTGACGCCCTCGCGCAGGGCATCCTTGACCTCGTGCTCGGCGGCATTCATGCGCTCGATGGGCGCACGGGAGATGAGGGTCACCTGGGCGCCCTGGCGCTTGGCGGTGGAGGCCACGTCGTGGGCGGTGTGGCCCAGGACCACGTTCTCCGGCCGATCCTGCTCGTGGATCTCGGTGATGTGGCCGAGGCGGCGGGCCACCGAGGCCACGTCGATGGAGGTGTCGCCGCCGCCCACCACGACGACCTTCTCGGACACCATCTTGAGCCGGCCCTCGTTGAAGGCGCGCAGGAAGTCGACGCCGGTGAGGCAGTTGGGCGCATCGGCGCCGGGGATGGGCAGGGCCCGGCCGGAATGGGTCCCCACCGCCCACAGGATGGCGTCGTAGTCCTTCTCCAGCTGTTCCACCGAGATGTCACGGCCGACCCGGGTGTTCATGCGCACCTCGACGCCCATGTCGATGATGCGCTGGATCTCGCCGTCCAGCACGTCGCGCGGGGTGCGGTAGCCGGGGATGCCGTAGCGCATCATGCCCCCCAGCTCGGCCCGCTCGTCGAACACGGTGCACTCGTGCCCGCGGCGGCGGAGCTGGTAGGCGGCGGCCAGCCCGGCCGGGCCGCCACCCACGATGGCGATCTTTTTGCCCGTGCTCTGGGCCGCCGGTTCGAACCTGGCCTGGTTCTCCAGTCCCCAGTCGCCAATGAACTGCTCCACCGCGTTGATGCCCACGTGGTCCTCCACCTGGTTGCGGTTGCAGCCCGCCTCGCAGGGCGCCGGGCACACGCGGCCCATGACGGCGGGGAAGGGATTGGCGTCGGTGGCACGGCGGAAGGCGTACTCCTGCCAGCTCATCTCGCCGGCCGGCTTCTCGATGCCGCGCACGATGTCCAGCCAGCCGCGGATGTCCTCGCCGGCGGGGCAGGCCCCCTGGCATGGCGGCGTGCGGTGAACGTAGGTGGGGCACTTGTGCGACCAGCCCGCCTGGAAAATCGCTTCCTGGTAGCTGCGGTAGTCGTGCTCACCGTCCTTGAACTTGCGGAAGGTGAGTTTCTTCGCCTGCATATCTTCCGGGGAAGTGGCCATGCCTGATTCTCCTGCTTGAGTTCGTTAGAACCTTGTTCCTGACTTGGGGAAAACGCCTGTTCCGTTCGCCTATTGCTTGGCGCCCAGCACGATGGCGTTGCTCACGAGCTGGTGCACGCTCACGATCTGGTCCATGGTGAACCCGTAGTAGGGCAGCACCTTGGTGAACTGGCTCTTGCAGATGGCGCAGATGGCGGCCATGTGCGTGACGCCGTGGGTCTCCACCACGTACTTGAGGGCCTCCATGCGGGGCAGGGCGCCCTTGACCCGCAGCTCCATGAGGTCGTCGGTCAGCAGCCCGCCGCCGCCCCCGCAGCAGTAGGTGCCCTCGCCGATGGTGTCCTGCGGC
>Ga0256839_1004389_pt1 | contig 13799 bp, 5 predicted proteins | sample 354166metaG_FD_185968 | JGI IMG/M metagenome (GOLD analysis project Ga0256839, IMG submission 185968) | Hydrothermal vent microbial communities from Mid Atlantic Ridge, Atlantic Ocean - 354-166 | ecosystem: Environmental > Aquatic > Marine > Hydrothermal vents | place: Atlantic Ocean: Mid... | reverse complement strand
TGGGATCCGCGATACCGGATCGGTTTTCGAGAAACACATTGTTGGCGATGCGGCCGGCGCAGCGGCCGCGCAGCGAGATGGCCGCGCCCCGGCCGATTTCCGTCTGGTTTCCGGCGAACAGGTTGTTTGTGATCACGGGAGAGGCGCCGTTTACACAGGATATGGCGCCGCCGTCGTTGGCGAGCTCGTGGTAGTACTTGGGATTCCATCCCCTGGGGCCCAAGGTCTTGTTCGCGATCCACCGGTTGTTGGAGACGACGGGCGAGACGCCGTCGCAGAGCAGGCCGGCCCCCTGGCCGCGAATCAAGCCCTTGCGGATTTCGAACCCGTCGATCCGGGCATGATTGGCGCCCACGAGAACGCGATGCTCGCCGGCGCCGTCCAGGGTTGAAGTGTACCTCCAGACATCCCGCTCCCACGTTCCCGGCTGGAAGCCGCCGAACAGATCGACGTACTCCCTCATGTGGATGACCCCCTCTCGGTAGGCGCCCTGGGCCACCACGACGGCGTATCGGTTATCAGGGCCGGCATCTCCGGCCTGCGCCAGCGCGTAGCGGATGGACCGCCAGGGTTTGGACTTCGTTCCATCGCCGGCGTCGTCCGAGCCGTCCGCCAGAGAAACATAGAGGATTTGCTGGTAGCCGGTCCAGTCAACCGGTTCCGTCTGAGGGCCGATGCGGTCGGTCCCGGTTTGCTGGGCGGCCAGGCCGGCCGCTGCAATCGAGTTGAGCAGGAACCTCCAGAGATTCCGGTGCAGGATGCGCCCGAAGGTGTTGCACCGGTTCCGCATGGGTTGCGGCTCTGTTTCCTTCACGCTCCTCATCGTTCCAGGAACTGCATGGCGTATAGCTTGGCGCCGCGCATGCGAAATACCAGTCGGACCGGCTTACCCGCCAGCGCCGAGACGTCCTTGCCCCGGTGGAGCCATTCCACTTCCGTTTCGACAAAGTCTCCATTGATGTAGATACAGTCATCCACAGAGAAGCCTTCAATGGGATTGCCGTTCTCGTCCAGGAATCCCACCTGGGCGTAGCCGACGGCGTCGGTGTCAATGTTCAAGGTGAGGCGGTTGCCCTGAAACAGGATCGGCTTGGTTACCACCAGACCTTCTTTGCCGTACGGGCTGTCGATGGAGACAAATCCGTCGAGCCTCTGCACGAGCCGGTAGACGCCGCGGCCCGCCGGATCCTGTTTCCAGGGGGAATGGTATTGCGTTTCGCCGAAATAGTACTGCCAGATCTCATTGCCCCGGCGCACCATCCCGTGAGCGATGTACGCCGTGACCACGCGCCGGCCCAGGTGCTCTCCGATGCCCACGTAAGCCGGGCGCGGATGGCGCTTCCAGTTCAGTCCGTCGCGGCTGACGGCCAACTGCGTCTCCAGCGGGCCGGAACCCCGGCCTCTGGCCGGGTCCATGAGAATTCTTCGGGTCTCAGGGCCGTCTGCCTCGTAATGGAAGTAGGCCACCGGGAAGGCCAGGTACGTGTCGGGCGCCCACGGGTACTTTTGCGCCTTGGTGATGTAGAAGTCCGTTCCCACGGGATCATCCGGCGTAGGGTCAAACTTGTGAGGGAACTCCATGCCGAAACCGCCGGGCGTCAGGGGGCCGTTGTCCAGGTACCAGGGAAGCGGATCGCGAAGCCGGAATCGCTTCCTCAGCTTGAGGTAGTCCTCCTGGCTCAGAGGAGTGAACGGAGTCGGCTCATAGAGACTCCGATGTTCCGTGACTACCGAGCTTCGTTGCGTGGCCCCGCCCGGGGTTTGGAAAATGTCCGAACGGTGGTAGCTGACATAGAGCTGTCTCTGGTCGTCATAGAACGTGCAAGACTGAGTGCCGGACCGGAACGGCAGGGTGGCGGTTGGGTTGCGCTTCCAGGTGTAGCCGTCGGGAGAAGTGTAGAGGTAGATTCCGCGGCGGTGGTAATCGCTGAAGTACTTCCAGCGGTCTTCGCCGGAGCCGTTGGGATCGATGAACGGGTTGCCCAGGCCGCCGACCATCTCGGGGATGACGATGTTGGATCGTCCTTCAATCAGCCCACGGCCGAGATCAGGCGACTGAAAGTGAACGCCGTCGGTGCTGGTCAGGACCTGCAGGAAGTCCTTCGCCACCGCGTTGTAGATTCGGATTACGCCATCCTCGTCTTCCACCACGGTGAGGTGTTTCCTGAACGGACCCTGGATGTGATCGATGACCCTTTCAGCCTTCCTGGGCGGGTTGACCACAAACTTGCAGTCCTTCATTTCAGCGATGAGCGCCCCGTCGATGAAGAGGTGTTTCCGGGTGTGGAGCGGGATGGGCGATCGAGCGCTTGCGCCTTTGGAGAACAGCAGCGGCGGACCCTGCTTCAGCGGCCTTCGGGGGAAACTGGGGGCGAAACTGGCCGGAGGCTTGAAGGCGGTCCGATACACCCTGCCCGCGGATATGCGCAGCTCGTCGATGCGGCCCGGCAGGGGTCTCTCCCAGCGCCCGTCGCGGCCGATGGAGAGATACGCCTCGTCTCCGTGAGCGAGGGCCTTCAAGGGGGATCTGGCGGGAAGCGGTTGCTCGATGCCGTCCACGTAGTGGCGAAGTTGCGCTTCAGCGGCGGAGTAGACGAATGCCAGGTGGCGCCATGCGCCCGCCTCGGGATCCAGGGCCCGGGCGTCTGACGGGATCAGAAGCACCGTGCCGCTGGGCTGGTTGGTCAAGGTGAAGCTGTCGCCGCCGGCATTCAGGACGAGCCGGGTGACCTTTTCGTTCTCGCCGCGGGGGCCCTCGCCGATCTCGAAGACAACTCCGTCTTCTCCTGCTTTGCGCGCCGGCGCGAACCAGAACTCCACGGTCCAGTCAAACGGGCCGAGGTTGAGCCGGGTATCCGTGGGATTGACGAACCCGACCTCCTTCCGCAGGTGGTTCTCCCCGCTGGTCATGAGAGCGCAAAAACGGGCGTTGGCCCAGGTCATGGGCTCGACGGTGCGGCCCGGCGGAGTGGGCAAGGGCTTCAAGCCAAAAGCGATTTCACCAGGCGGAAAGACCATTGGAGGCGGCTCGGCAGGCTCTAGCGCGCGGCCGTACTTTCCCGGCGTGATCCGGCCCCCGCGACCGAGGACCAAGGGATAGTCGCTGGGGGAGGAATCCTCCAGGACGCAACTGGGATAGAGCCCGATCGGTTCATCGAAGAGCCAGAGCGCCACGGTTTCCGCAGCGCCGGCATTTGCCGGGCTGAGCCCAGAGATCGCAATGAGAATCAGGGTCGCCAGGGTGGATCTCCACGACATGAATCCCCGGCGTGTACTGCCTGCCATCAGGGTTGTCATTGTTGGGAATTGCCCCGTCTGGCGCCTCGGCCGGCCCGACCGATCGGCACAGAGTGCAACGCCCGCTCAATCGATCCGAGGCCTTGGTACGGCTTCACAGTACCAGAGGAGCTCCGGGGCGGGAAGTTCCGGATTGTTCTCAGACGTCCAGGAATGTTCCGTTCCGGGATGGACCTCCGGCGAGAACTTGCTTCGTCTTGCCATTCGTCCATCCTCCCAATTCAGGGAGTCTCCGGGGAACCCGGGGCAGTTCAGCTTGCCGGTGTACGGAGAAATGAAACACTGGCTCGAGATGGCATACGCCACCCGGGATCCTCGGTGCCCTTGGCTGTTTCAGGTGAGGGGCCGGCAGATGATCTTCCGCTGGAAGACGTGGAACGAGTACTGCCGCAAGGCCGGCGTCGAAGGTCTGCGCTTCCATGATCTCCGCCGCACGGCTTTGACGAACATGGTCCGGGCGGGCGTGCCGGAAAAGCAGGTCATGCTGGTTTCCGGCCACCTGACGCGGCGCACGTTCGAGCGGTACCACATCGTCGGTGACCGCGACGTCCGGGAGGTGGCGGCGAAGATGGAACGGTATCTACCGGGCACAATTTCGGGCACAATCGAGGGGTGGAGCGGGGGTAACCTATTGGAAGACAAGGACTTACTGGCGGAAGCTAGTGGGAGTCGAACCCACCGGCGACGCGGAGCGCCGCCCACTGGTTTTGAAGACCAGGCCCGGCACCGGCCGGAAATAGCTTCCATGCCGATTCTAACATTGGCTCCAGTGCGAAAACCTGCTCGTGCCGGGCGGGAGGGCGGCGCGTGAAATTGCCGGCGCCGGTGAGGGACCGGCGGCGCCGCCGTTACGGGGATCCTTCTTCAGCGGGCTGTACGACTCTGTCGGAGCTTCCACGCTTGGCCGGGCGGCGCCATCGGGTCTGCAGGAGAGCCGGCCGGCCCATCCTGAGTTGCCAACACTGCTGCAACGGGAATTCCGCACGAGTGTAACGGGCCTTCTTGGTGTAGACTGTCATCACCGAGGAAATCACATCAGGAGGGACAAGGCAGGCATCTCGTCGTGTGGACCTGCAAGGTCCGGCTGTCAGTCCCTCGTTTCGGGCACGAGCGGCCTCCTCGACCTGCTTCCCGCGTCTCCGGGGTGCATCATCGCCGGAACCCCGACCGCAAGATCGAAGGACAGCCATGAGCGTTTCGCGAAGAGATTTTGTGGGGCTTCGGCCGCGATAGCGGCCGCTGCCCCGGCGACGGGGAGAAACGCCGCGAGGCGGAACAAGGACGGCCCCGCCACTTCCCGCTTCTGCCCCGTGCCGATCGATGGCAACATCAGCTTCGGCGACCTGCGAGCGGCCTCCGTTTCCCGCCGCATGGCCGAGGCCGCCACCCGAGCGCCCCACGGCGACGCGACCTCCTGGGGCATTCCTTTCCAGATTCGAAATCCCATACTGCTTACTGACCGGCCGGTCACCCGGAAGACTCCAGGACTGACCGCCCAGTGGCTGATCTTTCTCCACACGGCGGATATCGAGCGGGAGGAAAGGGACGAACACGGCTTCGTGAAGCATCCCCGGGGACGAGGTCTGCTCGGAGAGCACGTGGCGGACTACGTAATCGAATACACCGACGGTACCACGGCGCGCCATCCCGTCCGGAGGCGTCACGAGATTGGAATGTTCGTGCGTGTGTGGGACGGAAGTTGCCTTCAAGCAGTGGTTCACCGGAAGCCGTTCCCGGTGCGGGCTCTGCACGAGCAGCCCTCGATGCTGCTGGATGCGGGTGGTGATCTGAACTGGGGGCTCACGCAGACGCGATGCCGAGGCGGTGAGTTGGGCCCGTGGCTGAACTGGCTGTGGGCCTGGGAGAACCCGCACCCGGGCAAAGAAATCGCCGCCCTCCGTTTCGAGCCGCTCTCGGGCGCCATCGTCGTCTCTGCGGTATCAGCGGGTTCAGCCTCCTCCCAGCCGTTGCGGTGGCAGACCCGCCGGAAGGCGATCCTGAAGCTGCCGGGGGGCGTGAAGTTCGACTACCGGATCGACGGCAACGGCCTGTGGAAACAGATCCAGCTCGACATGGGCCAGGTGATCTCGGTCGAGCCGCGCAAGCTCTACCCCAACTCCAACTGGCCGGAGACATATAACAACAAGGTTCCCGAGATTTCAGAGTCTGAGGTCCACGTGGAGTATGCAGCCCACCCGGACGCGGCGTTTCATCTCGACGGCGGTGTGACCATCCCTGTATCCAGGCTTTCGGAGAAGCCGAAGGGCAGCCTGCTGAGGGCGGTGGCCCCGGCCACGCGGCGAGTCAAGATACGGGTGCTCGACAAAGCATCCCACAAGCCGTTGCCCGTGAAGCTTCACATCCATGGGGAAAGCGGCGAATATCTGCCCCCGGTGGATCGCCATCGGATACCGAACGGAAGCTGGTTCGAGGATTACTCGCCGGAATTCCAGCACCAAGGCAGGCACTATTGTGTCTACATACCGGGAGAAACCACCGTGGATCTGCCCGTCGGCAACGTCTATCTCGAGGTGAGCAAGGGCTTCGAGATAAGACCCGTCCGCAAAGTCATCGAGATTACGCCGGCAACCGAAACCATCGATGTGTTTCTCGAGAAGGCGCTCCCCTGGCGCGAACGCGGCTGGGTGACCGCCGATACCCACATCCACTTCCTGTCGCCGCCCACCGCCATGCTGGAGGGCTCCGCCGAAGGCGTCAACGTCATCAATCTTCTGGCCAGCCAGTGGGGCGAGCTGATGACCAACGTGGGAGACTTCGACGGCAAGACGACCTTCGGCTCCCGGGAAGCCGGCGGCGACGGCGAGTGGCTGGTTCGCGTAGGCACTGAGAACCGGCAGCACGTGCTGGGACACATTTCACTGCTGGGCTACAGGGGAGAAATCATTGCTCCGATGTGCGCCGCGGGGCCGGACGAGTCCGCCATCGGCGATCCCGTCGGCGTCCTGCTGATGGAGTGGGCCGAGAGATGCCGCCGGCAGGGCGGTCTGGTGGTGTTGCCTCACTTTCCGAATCCGCGTAGCGAGAATGCCGCGGACTTGGTCACGGGCATGATCGACGGTGTCGAGATGACCTCCGGCGGATACCTGTATGGGGGCATCAATCCGTACTCGTTGTCGGACTACTATCGCTACTTGAACTGCGGCTACCTCGTCGCCGCCGTGGGCGGGACCGACAAGATGGCGGCGGTGACGGCGGTGGGCGCCGTGCGCACCTACGCCCGGATCCCTCCGGAGAAAGAGTTCACCTATGAAACGTGGATGGAGGCCGTGAGGTCGGGCGACACTTTCGTCACCTACGGCCCCCTGGTGGAGTTCGCGGTGGAAGGGAGGCCGGCCGGCAGCACGATCGAGATGAAGCCGGGTGGAGGCACGGTGGATGTGGCCTGGGAACTCGCCAGCGTCACCGTTCCCATGAGCCAGGTGGATCTGATGGTCAACGGCGAGGTCTGGGAGAGCCGGGAAGTGAAGCCGGATCGCGATGCCGGACACTGGTCTGTGCGAGTCGAGCGCAGTTCTTGGCTGGCGCTGCTCGTGCGCGGCCATTACTCTGACAAGCCGGAGATCATCGTGGCCCACACCTCGCCGGTGATGGTCTCGGTGGAAGGTTCGCCGTTCTTCTCGGCGGCCGATGCGGTGACCATCCTGGACCAGATCGAGGGCGCCCTCGCTTACCTGGATACGGTGGGCACGCGAGCCGAGGACAGAGTATACAAGCGGATGCGTCTGAGGCTCACCTCCGCCTACCGAGAGCTTCACAACCGGCTCCACCAGGCGGGACAGTACCACCGGCACACCGCCGTTACGCAGCACGACGGATGAGGAGCAGGTGTGCGGGGCACGGAGTCTTGCTTGTGTTCGAACGGTGAGCGCTTCTCGGCAGTTTCTTGAAAATGACGGTTGCGCGAGGCTTCGAACCGGCCCGGGCGGGCGGGCTATGGGCGAGCGGCCGGTGCGATGCGAGCCTCCCGTTGAGGCGTGAGGCGGAGCCGTCCGCGTCCCTGTTGGCGAAGCGGAGCGTCTGCTCGCAGGCAGTCCGCTTGTTACCCACTGTTGGCTGGAAAGGATGAGAACTCATGAGACGCCGCGAATTCCTTACGAAAATGTTTCTCGGCTCTTCGGGCCTGCTGCTGACGCCCTTCGACAGCCTTCAGGAACGCTTGCAGGCTGCCGGGTTCTCGCTGCCGGATCTGAAGATCAAGCGGGTGAGAATCCACCGGCTCCGGCAGAAGCTCAAAGAGCCGATGGGCTACTGTTGCACCCCTGGCGCGCCGCTTGGGATGACCTCCATCGGGGCGAGTGTGATCGAGGTGGAGACCGACGCCGGCCTGACGGGCTGGGGGGACGGCCAGTGGGGCGGCGATATTCTCCGGCGCCACAAGGACCGCGTCATCGGCCGTTCGCCCTTCGAGGTGGAGGCGATCTTCGACGAACTGACCGAGCTGGGAAGCGTGCCCTTCCATTCGCTGCCGAGGAACGCCCCCTCCCCGGGCGGGCTGGACGTCGCTCTATGGGACCTGGTGGGGAAGGCTTTGGGGAAGCCGGTGTCGGCGTTGCTCGGAAAGCAATATCGGCGGCGGGTGATGCCGTACGTTTCGGCCGGCTACCGGAAAGACTGGCAAGATCTGGAAGCGGGTTTCGCCGGCGAGTTGCGTCATTGGACAAAGGACGTGGGGTTCCGCGCGGCCAAGGTGAAGACCGGCTACGGTCCCGCAACCGACGTCCGGGTGGTACGGGCCGTGCGGGAAGCCGTTGGCGAGGAGATACGCCTCGGGATCGACTCCGGCACGCCGGGCGCCTACGATGACGGGACGGCAGTCATGCTCGGCAGGCAACTGGAGCAGTTCAACCTCGAGTTCTGGGAAGAGCCGATCAACAAGTGGGACCTGGAAGGCTACGCCCGCCTGAAGAAAGCGCTGCGCATCCCGCTCGCCAGCGGCGAAGCTCTTCCCGTGGATTGGCTGATCGAGAACTACATCCAGAAGAAGACGGTTGACATCGCCCAGCCGGACATCAGCACGTGCGGGTTCACCGGCGGGAAACGGATCACTTACGCCTGCTGGCTCAACCGCGTGCGGCTGGTGCCGCATAGCTGGGGCACGCCCATCCGGATCGCCAGCGAGATGCACTGGGTAGCCTGTATCCCACCGCTGTCCCGCGCTTGGAACCCGCCGCCGGTTCTGTTCGAGCTGCATCTGCCGCACGAAAGCCCGGCCTGGGGCCTGACCAAGGAGCGCATCGAGGTGGACAAGACGGATGGCCGGATCGCGGTGCCGGCCGGTCCTGGAATCGGCGTCGAGATCGACCGCGACGAGCTGGAGCGCTACCGGACTTCGCTCGTTACCATCGAATAGACGCCGCCGGGGCCTGTCGCCCCGGCGTCGAGCGGGGGCTCCGGCGCCTTTTCTCCGGTCCAGTGGAAAGCGACTGCGGGGTGGCGGTCCTTCTCTCGCCGAGAAGGACCGCCGGAGGGAAGGGGAAGGACACAGGCGGAATCAGAACATGAACTTCAGCGCGAACTGGACCAGCCTCGCGTTGGTAGACGTACTGTTGATCTGGCCGAAGCCCGCCGAGTCCATGTTCGTGATCGGGTTGCTGAAGCTGGCGCGGTTCAGCACGTTGAACGCCTCGGCGCGGAACTGCACGCGGTACCGCTCCCCGAACGGGAAGGTCTTGAACAGGGAAACGTCCAGACTGGACTGGCCCGGCCCGCGAAACATTCCCCGGCCGGAGTTGCCCACCGTGCCGCGGGGCGCCTTGCTCCAGGCGTCCTTGTTGATGTAGTTCTGCAGCTTGTCCCGGATGGGGCCGGGGTTCTTCAACGGCATGCCGGCCACCACGTTGGAGAACATCCGCGCACTCACGCTCGAGGCCGCCCCGCCCAGGTCCCGGCCGCTGTTGCGGTTCACCACGGTCAACGGGGTGCCGCTCTGAATCACGAAGAAGCCGTTGACCGACCAGTTGTTCAGGAGCCACTTGCCGGCGCCGCGGGTGAAGGCGTTCGGAAGGTCCTGGGTGAACGCCAGCGACAGCCGGTTCGCCCGGTCGAAATTGGCCGGCCCTTTGGCGCGGCTCCAGTCCCACCAAGGTGTGATGAACAACGTGGTGAAGGAGCGGTTCCTCTCGCTGCCGTTGCCGAGGGTCTTCGCCCGGGTGTAGGCGAGCTGTAACGTTCCGGTGGCCACGCGGCGCTTCAGCGTGAATTGGAAGGAATGGTAGGTCGAGTTGCCGTTCTGGCTCATGATCCGCAGATCGGAGAAACCGGGATACAGGCGCTGGAGCTTGCCGGGCTTCGGATCGTTCGGGTCGAAGCCTTCCGGAATCAGGGGGTTGAAGTTGCGTCTTGCCAGCAGGTGGGTGCCTTTGGTACCCACATAGGCGGCCTCCACCAGGAAGTTGGACGGCAATTGGCGCTGAATGCTGAAGTTCCACTGCCAGGCGTTGTCGGTTTTGGTATCGGGATCGATTCCGCTGTACCGCAACCGGTCGTTCGGGCTCGTGGGGAACGGGATGAAGGATGGGTCGTAGCCCGGATCCAGAAAAGTGAAATTGTCGGGAACGAAGACATTACAGGGGCTGCCCTCCGCATTGCAGTTCGCACTGATCGTGGTCATGGCCGGAGGGTTGTTGAAACCCTGCTGGGCCACCTGCCCGACCCGCTGGTCGAAGTACAGACCCGCGCCGGTGCGGATCACCCAGTTCTCGGAGAGCCGCCAGGCGATGCCCAGCCGGGGCATGAAGTTGTTCCAGTCCCCTCTCACCGTGCTCCTGGGGATTCCGTTGACGCCTCCCTGGACGATCCCCGACGACTCCAGCGAGCCGACCCCCGTGTAGCGATCCGCGTACCAGTTCGTCATGCCGAAGTTGTAGGCGGCCGGCTGCCAGTGGGCCTCGTAGCGGAGCCCGAGCGACAGGGTCAACGACGAAGTCACCTTCCAGTCGTCGCTGAGGTAAGCCGCCAGAATCGTGTCGCGCATCTTGATCAGTCCAGGCCCGTCCGAAAACCGCTTCGAGTCGGTGTAGGACATCAGGAAGTCGGCGTAACCATCGCCGGTGGCGTTCCCCCGGAACCGAAACCGGCCCCGGCTGTCGGCGGTTCCGCCGGAGTGGTAGTCGTTGCCGCGAACTTCCACGCCGTACTTGATGGTGTGCCGCGATTTCACCCAGGTGAACGCGGCCGAGGCCACGTAGCGCGTGATGAAGTCCCGCCAGTTCGCCCCGTTGCCGAAGCTGGCATAGTCGCTGATGTCGAATCTGGGGATACCGTCTTTGTCCAGAGTCACGCCTTCGATGGGTTTCAAACCGACGTCTCTCATGTCGTCCTGGTTCTCCATAGAGGTGAACCCGTCCGTCCAGTCATAGGCGAACCGGGCCTCCATCACCAGCGCCGACGAGAAGATGTGCGTCTCGTTTACGGTCAGCAGTTTCTTGTTGCGGTTGGTGTACCTCGCAAAACCCGGTAGCCCGCCTCGGAAGGGTTGCGAATCCCTTTGGCGGCTGTCGAACCATCGTATGAAGATCGAGTCCTTCGCTCCGAACTGGTGATCCACGCGGACGGTGTACTGGTGCATGTCGGTAGGAATGGCCCTGGCTGCGAAGAAGTTGACCGCGCCGCTTTCGAAGTTCGGCAGCGGGATGTACTTCTCCTGCAGATTCAGCGACACCTCGTTCAAGCGGCTGGCGGGAATCACGTTGTTGGGGAACGGTTGGCCGGTGGATGGATCGATGATCGTGAGGGTCCCGAAGTCTCCGCGGCGCTGGTCCGCGGTCGGCACGATCGCTCTCATCGTCGCCCGGCCGGAGTTGGAGTTCCTCTGCAATGAGCTTTCCCAGCCGGCGAAGAAGAACGTCTTGTTCCGAACGATCCGGCCGCCGAGGTTTGCGCCGAACTGGTTCTGGTTGTTCTTTCCCCGCCGCGGATTGAAGAACGGGCGGGCGTTGAGAACCGTGTTGCGGAAGAACTCGTAGACCGCGCCATGGAACTCATTGGAACCGCTCCGGGTGGTCACGTTGATGTTGGAGCCCAGGTTCCTTCCGTACTCGGCGCCGTAAAGGCTCGTCAGCACCTTGAATTCGCCGAGGAACTCGATGCTGGGCGTGCCTTCGAAGCCCGGGGCCATGTTCAACGGGTTCGCCGTCGGCGCTCCGTCCACCAGCAGGTTGTTGCTGCCCCGGCGCGCGCCGTTGACGCTCACCGTGTCGGTGCCGATGCCGGGTTTGTCGGCATTCAGAATGTCGCCCACCACCCCGGCCGATATACCCAGGATTTGGGTGAAGTTCCGCGTGGCCAGGGGAATGGAGGTAATGGTGCGGGCATCCACGACGTGCCCCATCGTGGCCTGCTCGCTCTGTAGCAGCGGCGTTTCTTCCCGCACGGTGATCGTTTCGGCCACCACGCCCAGCTTGAGAACCAGGTCCAGCCGGAGCGTCTCGGTGGTGTTGACGACTACGCCCTGCCTCTCCAGCCGCTGGAAGCCAGGGCTCTCCACGATGACCGTGTAGCGTCCCGCCCGCAGCAACGGGAAGAGGAATGACCCGGTGGAGTCCGTCGTCACGTCCGCCCCCACGCCGGTCTCGATGTTGACGGCGGTGACTTTGGCGCCGGGAACTACGGCGCCGCTGTCGTCCGAGATGGTGCCGGTGATCGCCCCGGTGACTTGTTGTGCGAAGCCCTGGGCGGCGACCAGCAAAAAAAGCGCTAGAAGCCCCGCGCCTGCGCGGAGCACCATGAACTGATTCGTATTCATGAACGTCCTTACTCGAACCACCTTTCTCAGTCTCGATGTCCCCCTAAGCGGGTGGTGAGAATCGACCCGATCGTAGCCCGGGGTTCCAGCGCTGTCAATGCTTGTTGCGGTAACCACGCGTTAACGCGGGGTTAACCCTCTGCGGACATGTTAACGGCCGCCAGCGGCCGGCGATCCAGCCCGCTCCCTGGCGGTGTTGTAACAACGGCGTTAACGGTGACCGCCGAGATTTCGGTGCAACTTGCCTGGTTTCAACAAGTTGCGCGGGGAGATTCCCCTGTTAACGGTCCCTCGCCGCCTCCCCCTTCCTGCAGGGGCGGCCGCCGCGGGTCGCTTTCAGTGAGGTGGTGATATACTGTCCTTGAAATGCCGCCCTCTCCGAAGGCGCGGAGCTTCGGGCTGGAGCAGGAACGGGCCGAACTCGAACGCCTTCTCGCCTCGGGTATCTTCGATCGTGCGCCCTCGCTGGCGCGGTTCCTCACCTACGTCTGTGAGAAGTACTTCGCCGGGGAAGCCGACCAGGTGAAGGAGTACAGTGTCGCCGTCGAGGCGCTGGGGCGGCCGCCGGATTTCGACTACACCAAAGACTCCATTGTCCGCGTGGAGGCCCATCGCCTCCGCAAGCGCCTGATGCAGTACTACTCATCCGCCGGGGCCGATCATGAGATCCAGATCGTCATACCTACCGGCGGCTACGTTCCTTCGTTCGTGCCCCGCCGCGGTTCACGGCCGGCGGTTGCGAAGACGCGGTCCCGGCCCGGCGCCCCGCAGGAGCCGGTGAATGGGAAAGCAGCCGGGGACGAAGACGCTCGGCCGGACGCCGCGCCGTCTACAAGAACCCGCCGTGGTCTCCTGGCGGCGGCCGGCGCCGTCGCCGCCGTGGCCGCGGGCGGCGCAGCGTTTCTGGTTCTGCAGGACCGGGGCGAGCTTGAAGGCTACCGGGCCGCGGGCACTTCCGCGGCTCTGGTGGCCGGCGAACGGGCGCCCGATAGCCTACTCCGCATCTCCGCGGGTTCGGTGGCTGAGCAGGCCGAGCACTACGTGGACGGGTTCGGCCGCGTCTGGGACCGGGACCGGTATTTCACCGGTGGCGAGGCCGTCGAGACGGAGCCGCCCACTGAACTCAACGGGTTGCCGGCCTGGCCGTTCCGCAGCCGCCGGGAAGGGAGCTTCACTTACGACATCCCGCTGCCCTCCGGCACCTACGAACTCCTCCTCTACTTCGCTGAGACCAGAGCCCCTCCAGAGATCGCCCCCGGCGATGACGACGTCCCGCGCCACTTCGATGTTCGGGCCAACGGTCGCCTGCTGCTGAAGAGCTTCGACGTCGCCGCCGACGCCGGAGGGATCGGCATCGTCAGCGTCAAGGTGTTTACGGACATCGTCCCCGCCGGCGACGGCTATCTGCACCTGGAGTTTTCGGGGGGCGGCGCGATCCTGTCCGCCCTCGAGATCGTCGAGGGTCTCCCCGGAAGGATGCGCCCCTTGCGCATCATGGCCGGCAAGAAGGCCAGCTACTACGACCGCCTCGGCCGCTTCTGGTTCGGCGACCGTTACTATCGTGGCGGACGCACGGTCACCCGGAGCCAGCTCGTCTCCGGAACGGCGGATCCTCACCTGTACAGCGGCGAGCGCTTCGGCGCCTTCAGCTACGTCTTGCCCGTGGTGCCCGGCTCCTACACGCTGCGGATGCAGTTCGCCGAGACGTGGCGGGGCCCTGGCAATCCCGGTGGAGGAG
>Ga0256839_1004388_pt1 | contig 13801 bp, 15 predicted proteins | sample 354166metaG_FD_185968 | JGI IMG/M metagenome (GOLD analysis project Ga0256839, IMG submission 185968) | Hydrothermal vent microbial communities from Mid Atlantic Ridge, Atlantic Ocean - 354-166 | ecosystem: Environmental > Aquatic > Marine > Hydrothermal vents | place: Atlantic Ocean: Mid... | reverse complement strand
AAGGTTTAGGCATCGCCCTATTTGAACGCATTGCAGGTGATGACCCTAATGCTCTAGTAGGATTGCCTTTAATTAAACTGATTCAACTACTGCAAGCATTTGACATAGAAATATTATCTTGACCCCCCTCAAAAACGAGAGCTCCTACTGCTAGGTGCTCTTTAGCCTTAAGCGCGAAAATATTTTCTAGCGACAAGTCAATACACTCAAAAAAATAATTAACTCAGTATGCTTTCCAGCGTGTAGCCTTCTACTTCAATAATGGCCTTGAGACGCTTTAAACCATCCATTTGAATTTGACGCACGCGCTCGCGTGTTACGCCTAATTCTCCGGCAACGACTTCTAGGGTTGCATGCTCATAACCGCAAAGGCCATAACGACGACAAATAACTTCTGCCTGCTTTTTAGACAATCTCAGTAACCATGATTTAATATTTTCCTTAATACCATCATCATGCAATTGCTCTAAGAGAGAGCCTGTCTGTTCATCAGAAATAGAATCGACCAATGACCTATCCGCATCAAAAGGACTAGGTGCATCCACCGAAGTCACTCGCTCATTTAACTTAAGCATTTTTTCAACAACCTTAACAGGCTTATCAAGGTATTCCGCAATATCTTGTGCTCTAGGCTCGCCATCTAATGACTGAGTTAAATGTCGCTGTGCTTTCAAATACACATTCATTTCCTTCACGACATGAATAGGCAGTCGTATAGTGCGCGTTTGATTCATAATGGCACGCTCAATAGTTTGCCTAATCCACCAAGTAGCATAAGTAGAAAATCGAAAACCTAGCTCAGGATCAAATTTCTCCACAGCCCGAATCAAACCAAGATTCCCTTCTTCTATCAAATCCAATAAAGGTAGCCCTCTATTCAAATAACGACGTGCAATTTTAACGACCAAACGTAAATTACTCTCAATCATTATTTTTCGTGCATCCTGGTCACCGCGTAACGCACGCTTACCATAAATCTTTTCTTCATCAACCGTCAGCAACTTTGAACGACTTAATTCATTAAGGTAGAATTTTGTCACATCAAAATACTGACTATTTATTTCCTCATGCCCCGCAACAGAAACCTGTACAGCGGTATCATCCACAGCCGATTCAATATCAAAGTGTTCACTAATATCACCCACAACGGCCACTTCATTCTCTACAGTACTCATTAATCCTCCTTTATTCTCTTCACGCTTTTATTTTAGTCATCAAGGCAACCCGCTCAGCCACTATAACGCACTATTTTGACAAGTATGTAACAGGGTTAACAGGCGTTCCATTTTTTCTAATTTCAAAATGCAAGGAAGGCTGCCCATCAGCACCAACCCCCATTTCTGCAATCACTTGCCCTGCCTTTACTTTTTGTCCTTCCTTAACCAGTAAACGACGATTATGAGCATAAGCACTTAAATACAAATAATTATGTTTTATAATTAGTAACTTGCCATAACCCACCAAACCACTACCACTATACACAACCACCCCAGCTTCCGTTGCTTTAATATTCTGCCCCACGCGACCGGAAATATCAATTCCCTTTCTTCCCGTAAGGTAAAAACTTTTCAATACCTTACCTCTAATCGGCCACCTCCAGTTTAACTTTAACACTTTTTTATTATTAACTGAAATATCTGGACTTTTTTTTACTTTTTTTAAATATTGTGAACTTTTTTTCTGAAATAACCTTAAGGTCTGACCAATGTATATATCATAAGGAGGGGCAATCTTATTCCAAGCGGCCAATCGCTTATAACCATGCCCAGACCGAAAACCCACGGAGTACAAAGTATCACCTTTTTTTACCTTATAATATGAACCATTTATCAAATCTCGTTGTTTAGGTAGCACCGGCGCCTCGGTTTGCATTTTTGCGCAACCCATCACATTTGCCAAAAAAAACAGCACGACTAATAAGCTAGGCTTACAAACTGTCACCAACTTTCTTTGCCTATACTGCATGACTTATCTTTTTAACAATATGTCTTTGGCCAAATTAATTTGCGCAGCAAGGTAACTAGACCCACCCCGGTCAGGGTGATTTTTCAAAATTAACTGCCGATGTGCCGCAATAATCTCCTTATCTGTCGCCGATACACTCAACCCAAGAATTTTATAGGCCTCATCACGCGTCATCTTTCCTAAACCAGATGCGGATTTAGCTTGCTTTTGTGCAAAAAAACCGTACTGACGTAACATGCCCCATAATTTTTGCAACTGAGGTGCATAACGCAACAATACCGGCAAAAATCGCAAAATAAATGCCACAACAACACTAAAAGCAGCCAGTACCCAGTTTAATTTGCCTGTTATAGCCAATAATAACAAACAGGCCATTACCCCCAGCAACATGCTTTTTTTAATATATTGCGGGCGATCACTCGCTGGTTTTTGCCAATATACCTTTAGCCACAAAAAAACAGCGATAACCAAAAGTATTAAATAAAGCCTTATCAATGCTCATCCCTATTAGTTGTCATAAAATACTTCTAAAAAACTGAGAGTTTATAGCTCAGCACCATACGATTTAAACACTCATCATTTTATTCCTTTAATGATTTTAATTCCCTTCATCCTTTGTGCATAAATAATATCTAATTCTTGCTGCAAAGCCGTCATTTTATCCACATCATCACATAACTCCATTTTTTCTTTCAGTTTCACTTCCTTTACTTTTAATTTTTTAAGCACTTTTTTTATTTGTCGAACACGCTGTTGTTGCTCACGCCGATCAGCATTAAAAAAGTCCTGCAATATTTTTAATAATTTTTTCTTACTCATAGTTTAACCTTGCCAATCTTCAATTGCCTGCCTGTAACACATCACCTAGCTCCTCATCACTCAAAGCCATTTCCCGCTGTGCTGCCGAATTTTTTTCGGCCTGGAGAATAAAGACTGTCTCTGCCATATCCAATAAATGCTTTTTGATGGCATACATATAAGCACTATCATTAATAAGTGAAGTACCCGCTTCGGGTGTTATTTTATGCTCCCTAATCAAACGATCTATTTCAGCATTCATATACTGGTCTTGCTCTTTGATTTTGACTTTAAAGACATCAAACGACAACAGGGCTATATCTTGCTCTTCCGACGCATACTGTAAACGAAAAGCCTCCAACTCCCTGAGTAATTCCGCAATTTGGTAGCGAATTTTCCTATATTCATCCTGAATATAATTATTATTAGAGCGTGCCAGTCTTAGTAAGTTTTTTTGCAAATGCTTAGTATCCTTAATAGCCTCTACAATATGCCGATTTGCAGCTCGCAACCAGTACAAGCTTCCTGACTGCTGCATTTCCCAAGTAAAATCAGCTTGGCTAATGAAGGCGATAATAGCACTATAAATACCTTTAACATTACGCTCATAAGCAGCATCTACATTATAAGGACTAATATTTGGATACTCTTGCAATAACTGCGTCAATTCTTTATCAGAAAAAACACTACGCCCGGACAAACCGATTGTTTTCAAAATAATATGGCTAGCATGTTTATATAAACGAATAGTCTCCTGATGCACTGCCAAAACGACCGTATCCGGAAAAGCCATGGCGGCCGTACTTAAATACCTAGGCTTATCTACGTTAACCCATTCGCCTTTTAACACCCTTTCCAACATCAAGACCATCTTATTCACAAAAGGTAACATCAATACAACGCCAACCAAATTAAATAAAGTATGAAAAATGGCAAGCTTTAGTGTGTAATCATCTTCAGCAATATGCACCGCTACCGCAATCACATCAACCCCCTGCATAAACTGACTTAACATCAACAATGCAATCGTAGCAGTAATGATATTAAACAATAAGTGCGCAGCAGCCAAACGCTTGCCCTGCACATTTGCACTTAATGAACCAATAATCGCCGTAATGGTTGTTCCCACATTAGAACCTATCGCTAAAGCCAGCGCATTATCATAGGTAATTTGCTGTACAGACAAAGCCGTAATAATCAAAACCATCGTAGCATGGCTGGACTGCATAACAACGGTAGCGGCAATGCCAATCAACGTAAAAATAAACAATCCCTTTGTCCCTGCAATGGCATAATCTGCTAAATCAATCGTATGCCGAAAAGCCTCAAAGCCTTCCTTCATATAATGTATCCCCAAAAACAAAAAACCCAGTCCAGCCAAAATTGAGCCAATCGCCTTTAAAGACTTATGCTTTTGGAAAATCAACAAAACGCCAAAGATCAACATAGGCATAGCATACGCCGCAATCTTGACTTTCAAACCCAAGCCCGCAATTAACCAAGCTCCCGTTGTCGTCCCAAGGTTTGCACCAAAAATAATGCCAATGCCTGCCGCCAAATCCAATATGCCCACACTTAAAAATGAAATAGTAATTACCGTGACCAAAGAGCTAGACTGCATCAGTGTGGTGGTCACAATCCCAAACCCAAGGCTTTTCCATAATTTATCCGTACTATAACGTAATATTTTCTCCAGTGTCCCTCCTGCAAACCCCTGAAAACCTTGCTCCAACGACAACATTCCAAACAGGAAAATAGCTACGCCGGCGGCAATTTGATTAAAATCTGCACTTAACCATAAGCCATAAGCTAATACCAACAAAGTACTCAGAAAAAATATTTTTTTTAGCATATCGATTAATACCGCAACTTTCAGAACTATTGCGGCATTATAGGCTATAATCACACGCCGTTTGTTGCTTTAAATCACCTATGTCTACAAAATTTAACACCATTGGTATTTTGGGGAAAGCAGGTCATCCCGACATAGCCAATACATTAATTAGCCTTTATCAGTTTTTAAAACCTAATTATCAAGTGAGCATCGACCCAATCAGTGCACGGTGCATTCCCCATTTTTCCGGACAGATACACCCCATTGAAAACCTAGCTGAACATTGCGACCTACTCTTAGCACTCGGCGGTGATGGCACCTTTCTATCCGCCGCACGGGTTGCGGCAGGCTGTAATATTCCTTTAATTGGCATTAATTTAGGGCGACTTGGCTTTTTAGTGGATATTTCACCCAATGAATTAACAGTAAAGCTCAATGAAATTTTGTCCGGCCGATACCGCAAAGAAAAACGCTATTTACTGCGCACCAAAATAATACGCGACAGCCAAATCATCCACGAAGAAACGGCTGTCAACGAAATCGTTATTCATCGTTGGGTCACTCCCAGCATGATTGAACTCAAAACGGCAATTGATGGCGTATACCTCAACACCCAACGCTCTGATGGTTTAATCGTCTCCACTCCCACAGGCTCAACAGCTTACTCTCTTTCCGCCGGCGGCCCTATTCTGCACCCCTCTTTAGGGGCTTTATTACTCGTTCCTCTCAACCCACACACCTTATCTAATCGTCCCATCGTCATTAATGACTCATCAGAAATTGAAATCAGCTTTATCAAAATCAAAGAAATCAAAGCTCAAGTTACTTGCGACCATATTGCCATTCCTGATGTATTAATAAGTGATACAATTTTAATTAAAAAAGACCCTAACCCCATCACCATACTGCACCCGGAAAATCACGATTTTTTTCATACCTTACGTGACAAACTGAATTGGAGCAGTGGCTATCATTTTTAATTATGTTACAAAACCTAACTATTATTGACCTTGCCATCGTTGAATCTTTGGATTTAAACTTAGAAAAAGGCTTATCCGTCCTCACCGGCGAAACAGGCGCGGGTAAATCCATTTTACTCACCGCTTTAGGATTAGCATTAGGAGAACGTGCCGATGCGACCTACATTCGCCCTGGCTGCCAACGCGCTGAAATTAATTTAAGCTTTGACTTAAGCGATGCGCCGGCTGCCAAAAGCTGGCTGGAAGAAAATGAATTAGATGATAATGAACAGTGCTTGATTCGCCGCACCATCCGTCAAGATGGACGCTCTAAAGCCTATATCAATGGCCGCCCAACCACATTACAGGCACTCAAATTACTCAGTTCACAATTAGTTGAAATTCATGGACAACATGCCCACCTCACCTTATTGGATAATGACGCACAACGCCACTTTTTAGATAATTTTGCCAAGAATAATGACTTACTGGCAGACACCAATCAAGCTTATTTACAATGGCGCACTAATTTCCACGAATTACAAGCACTCATCAAATCCTCAACCGAACAAAGCAATCAAGAAGATTTATTGCGCTACCAACTTAATGAACTAGAACAACTGGATTTAGAGAATTATGATTATGCAGCACTATCCGCCGAACATACCAAACTTGCCAATTTAGAACAAATACTCAAAGTCGGTCAATCACAACTTGATTTACTATCAGAAAATGAACAACAATCAGCCAACCAAATGGTTAACCAAAGCATTAGTGCTTTAACAGATTTAAGTGCATTAGCCAGTGAATTTGATGAGCCTAATAAACTATTGATTGAAGCGCAAATTCAAATCAATGAGGCCACCCAGCAGTTGCGCCGTTTTCTGGAGTCGCAAGAAATAGACCCGCAACGCATGCAAGAACTAGAAAACCAAATAGGCGTCATTCAAAGCCTATCACGCAAACATCATGTAAGCCCTGAAGAATTGCCTGCAGTAGCGGAAAAACTGTATACGGAATTAGAAAATTTAAGCCATAGTACCGAGCGCATTGATGAATTAACCGAACTGGTCGCGCAAAACAAAACACACTATTTTAGCTTGGCAAACACTTTAAGCCAAGCACGTATAGAGCATGCACACACGCTGTCTCGGCTGATTTCAAATATGATTCAAGAGCTAGGCATGCCACAAGGCGAATTCAGTATCGGCGTTAGCCCACAAGACATTGATACCCCTAAAATTAATGGTATGGATAAAATTGAATTTTTAGTCAGTGCCAACCCTGGTCTACCATTACGCCCCTTGGCAAAAGTTGCCTCCGGAGGTGAATTATCACGCATCAGCTTAGCTATCCAAGTCACCACCAGTCATGATAAAGATGCCCCTACCATGATTTTTGATGAAGTCGACTCAGGTATTGGCGGCGGTATTGCTGAAATTGTTGGCCAAAAATTACGCGCACTCGGTCATAACACCCAAGTATTATGTGTGACTCACCTACCACAAGTGGCCTCACAAGCACATCAGCATTTATTTGTTTATAAAAAACATGATGATGCAATGACAACCTCCAATGTTAAAGTATTATCTACGCAAGAACGCATTGAAGAAACTGCGCGGATGTTAGGTGGCGTCAATATTACCGAATCCACCCTAGCGCATGCCAAAGAAATGCTGATGACAGGTATGCAAAACTAATGATTATGTGCTTGCTTCAAGGCACGCTGTCGTCGCGCTTCCATCGGGTCAACCGCTAAGGGTCTATAAATCTCAACTCGGTCTTGTGCTTGCAATACCTGCGTGAGCGGACAAATTTCACTAAAAATACCCACTTTATGATGACTTAAATTAATCTCCGGAAAACGCGCTAAGATACCGGATAATTGTATCGCTTCTGCCAATGTACAATTATCCGGCACTTGTACCGACAAAATCACCTGCTCATCGGCTTTGGCATAGGCAACTTCTATATCCAACATCATATTCGCTCAAATTATTAGTGACTCGCGCCATAGACCTGCTTTGCCCGCTGTGTAAACGATGTCACCATAGTATTGCAAATCTGATTAAAAACAGTCCCTAAAGCAAAATTAGCTAAAGCTCCATTCATTTCAAACTCTAAATCCAATGAAATTTTACTGGCATCCTCACGTAAAGGCATAAAATTCCAAACACCTTCTAATGATGAAAAAGGCCCATCTAATAAAGATAAACTAATGCGTTCACCCGGTACATTAACATTACGCGTTGCAAAAAAACTTTTTAACCCGGCTTTGGCAATTTGTACTTCCGCCTCAACAATATTACCTTCTCGTTTCAGTATGCGGCTACCGGTGCACCACGGCAAAAAATCAGGGTAAGCCTCAATATCATCTACAATATCAAACATAGCCTGTGCCGAATACTTGACTAAGGCACTTTTTTCAACAATAGGCATTAGCTAAAGACTCCAAAAACACCTAACACATTCAAGAAAACAAGAAAAACGGCGGCAGGAGCCACATAACGAACTAAAAATGACCAAACAGAAAATAAAACCTTGTTTTCAATCGCTAACTCTTCTTGTGCATGCCGAGACAGCATCACCCGCCCTGCAAAAATGGCAATAAAGAATCCCCCTAAAGGCAACATGATATTAGCAGTTAAATAATCTAAGACCTCAAAAAAGTTCGCGCCAAACAAGGTCATACCCGACCATTCATTGAATGAGAAAACCGTTCCCATACCTAATAGCCATGTGATACCCCCCATACCGATACAGGCTAACTTACGCTCAATATCATAATGCTCCACACACCATGCAACCGCAGGTTCTATCAGTGAAATAGCAGAGGATAAAGCGGCAAAAACAAGCAATATAAAAAATAATAAGCCAAATAACCATCCCCCTGTCATAGAACCAAAAGCAATCGGTAGGGTTTGAAAAATCAAGCCTGGACCTGATCCCGCATCTAAGCCATTTGCAAATACAATAGGAAAGATAGCAATACCTGCCAATAAAGCGACCAGCGTATCAGCCCCTGCAATCATCATACTGGTTTTAGCAATCGAAATATCTTTAGGCAAATAAGAGCCATACACCATAATCGCCCCCATCCCTAAACTAAGCGTAAAAAAAGCATGCCCCATTGCCGTTAGTACACTGTTTGCCGTCATTTCAGAAAAATCAGGTTTAAACAGAAATTCCAAGCCCTGCATATAAGCACCGGTGGTCATTGCATAGGCAACCAATAACATCAAAATAAAAAACAGGGATGGCATTAAAACCCCCACTGCTTTTTCTAAACCGCCTTTCACACCTCTAGCAACAATAGCCATAGTCGCTACCATAAAAATAGTATGCCAAATGGTTTGCTCAATGGGGCTTGCTTGCAAATCCGTAAAGAGGGCATTAATCGTGGTCGCACTTTCTCCCGAAAAACTACCAATAAAAGCTTTAGCAACATACGCCATCGACCAACCGGCAATGACGCTGTAATATGATAAGATTAAAAAACCGGCAACCACACCCAACCAACCTAAGTAATGCCAACGAGAATCAGCCCCCGCTTCGGTCGTTAAAGTCTGCAAAGTATTAATCGGGCTCTGCCGCCCTCTGCGCCCCATCATCGTTTCTGCCATCATAATAGGAATACCAATCGCAGCGATACACAATAGATAAACAATCACAAAAGCCCCGCCACCATTTTCCCCCGTAATATAAGGAAATTTCCAAATATTACCTAAACCAACAGCCGAACCTGTTGCCGCGAGTATAAATGCAAAACGTGAAGACCATTCACCATGAATAGATTTTTTTGTATCGGCCATTGAGCTACCTACGTGTTGGAAAAATTCAATTGTTTACGGTAAATTTAAAGTAAAATACTCGTATTCTTATTATTCATTCAGCCCTGACCCCGTGTTAAAATACAAAGTTAAGCCTAAATACTTAAGAGTGATTATACCTTTTACCTCCGTTTAAAAACAAATTTGGACAACCATGGCCGGAAAAAAATCCAAGAAAAAAAAGCAAGCTGACAATATTATTGCTAAAAACCGCTATATTTCACATGAGTTCTTTATCGAAGAGCGTTTTGAAGCAGGTCTCGTCTTAGAAGGATGGGAAGTCAAAAGCATGCGTGAAGGCAAAGTACAACTCAAAGAAAGCTATGTCTTTGTCAAAAATGGTGAAGTCTGGATTTCAGGCATGCATATTTCAGCCCTTAACTCAGCTTCTACCCACATCACCCCCTATGCAACCCGAGTGCGCAAGCTACTATTACACCGACAAGAAATCAACAAATTGATTGGCAGTGTCGAACGCAAAGGCTACACACTCGTCCCTACTTTTCTTTATTGGAAAAATAGCCGTGCTAAATTAGAAATCGGCTTGGCTAAGGGTAAAAAACTACACGACAAACGCGCCACTGAAAAAGATCGCGATTGGCAACGCGAAAAAGCACGTAACTTAAAATTAAATTAATCCCATGAGCGAACAATCCACCCTGCTTAGTGCCGAAAATAGCCTATTACTCCTTATCGACATCCAAACCAAATTGACTCAAGTCATGCCTGAAAGTGCGGCAGAAGATATGCAGGAAAATAGTCATCGCCTGATTGAATCAGCAAATTTACTGGATATTCCCGTCGTTGTAACCGAGCAATACCCAAAAGGCCTAGGAGCCACCCTAGAAACGCTAAAGGCAACCTTAAATAATAAGGCGATTTGCTTTGAAAAAACCAGTTTTTCCTGCTGTGCAGCCAATGACTTTCAAGTGGCACTGCAAAAATCAGCACGCACACAAATCATTATTGCCGGCCAAGAAACCCATGTTTGCATCTTACAAACAGCCTTACAGCTGTTAACTTTAGGCTATCAGGTGCATATATTAGAAGATGCCGTCTGCTCACGCAAAGCAGAACATAAATTTTATGCCTTACAACGCATGCAACAACAAGGCGCAATCATTAGCAATTTTGAGTCGGTCTTATTTGAATGGCTACAAGACTCAAAGCACCCACATTTTTCTCGTATCAGCCAATTATTGCGTTAAGCCAGCTTTTTTAAACCTAGCTTCAGCCATTTTTATCACTAAGTTATAAACTCTTTATTTTACAAGTAATCACATGTCTCTTACTGCATTTATCAAACAAATAAAATCAACGCAAACCATCAGTTTTAATGATGCACAACAAATCATTAATACGCATTATCACTACACCCCTACCGAATTTAGCAATGGCCTAGGTGCTGATCGCATCACAAATGCCGCGGGTAGCAATGAAGGCTCTTGTAAAATATTTGCCTTTGCAAAACTCCATCAATTAAACCCACAGCAAACACTCAAACTTTTTGGTGATTTTTATCAAGAGGTCTTAAATGACCCCGATGGTAATGGCCATCAAAATATCAGAAATTTTATGCAATATGGCTGGGAAGGCATTCAGTTCAGCCAAGAAGACACCCTGCGCCTCAAATAAATATGGCTAAACAAGTAGATTACCTGATTATTGGCCAAGGGCTAGCAGGTAGTCTACTGGGCTGGGAATTGATGCAAGCCGGTTGTCGCATTCATTTAATAGACAACCAAAAAGAAAATGCCTCACAAGTCGCCGCAGGACTCATTAACCCTATTACCGGCATGCGCTTGGTCAAACAAGCAGACATAGAAACTTTACTGCCCTGTGCGCAACAAACCTATCACAGACTCGGCCAATTTTTTGGCCAAGACTTTTATATCGCTAAAGACATGTTACGCATTGTGCGTAATCAAAAAGAACTGCACACATTTCAACAACGCAGCCAAAATAAGGCCTATCTTGATTATTTAGTACCGGAACTGCAAATACCGCCCACCTCTCTACACGCCCCTCTCGGCACTATCCGCCAAAAAAAGACCGGTTATTTATTAACACTAAAGCTATTAAACTGCCTCAAAGATTTTTTCCAACAAAAGCAGTGTTATCAAGCAAGCCAGTTTGATTATCAAGCCTTACAATTAAATTCAGGCATTCGGTACCAAAATATTACGGCTAAAAAAATTATTTTTTGTGAAGGCTATCAAGCCATTGCAAACCCTTGGTTTAAATATCTGCCCTTCCAATTAGCGAAAGGGGAAATATTAACCTTAACGGCCACATCGCCCTTACCGGATGCAATATTCAATTACGGCCGCTGGTTGATTCCTTTAAATCGTTTGCAATTGCGAACCGGCGCTACCTTTGAGCCTCATCAATTAGATGCTCTCCCCAGTACGCAAGGTAAACAACAATTATTAGAGGCATTAATACACATCATGCCCTCGCTCAATACTGCCCACCTTATTAAACACCAAGCCGGCATTCGACCAACGACCTTAGATAAAGCTCCATTTATTGGCCTACACCCTCAATATGATAATGTGGCTATTTTTAATGGATTTGGTGCAAAAGGCAGCTTACAAATTCCTTTTTATAGCCGGCACTTTACGCAATATTTACGCAAACAAAGCCCACTTATCGCAACGGTTGATTGCCAACGCTATGCGAACTCAAAAGCACCCCCTGCTTAAAACTCAACTTGCCCTGTTTCGATATTATACATCGCACCCACAATATCAATATTGCCTTGCGCTTGTAAGCTACGCAAAACATCACTGCGCCGCGTAACTTGCTCGACCATTATTTCAACATGACGCTCAGCCACTTTATCTGCCAACGAACGCTCAGGATGACTATTAGCGGCCAACCGGCCTTGCTTCACCGACTCAACCGCAGGATAAATCTTGTTTAACAAACCGGTTAAATTACCCAGTTCAACGTGCTCACAAGCCCCTTTGATTGCACCACAATGCGTATGCCCCAAAACCACGACCAACTTAGCACCGGCCACTTGACAAGCGTATTCCATACTGCCCAGAATATCCTCATTCACCACATTACCGGCCACACGCACGCTAAAAACATCCCCAAGACCTTGGTCAAAAATAAGCTCTGAGGCAGTGCGCGAATCAATACAACTTAAAATGATAGCAATCGGAAACTGCCCTTCAACCGTTTCACTCACCTGCTCTAACAGATTACGCTTATCTCTTAAGCTATTCACAAAACGATTATTCCCCGCTTGCAATATCTGCAATACTTTTTCCGGTGTTAATGCTTGCTGTGTCTCTTGGGTAAATGGCAAAGCACGCTCAACCGGCGGCAAAAAACCAAACCCGCGTAAGTTTTGAATAACGGCCTGAATATTCCTACGCGGCGCGTCTACTTCAAAATTACGAATAACTTCATAAACATCATAATCAATGTATTTTGCATGGGTTGCATCAATAACAATATTGGAATTCTTAGGAAAATTTGTTAATAATTGGAGAATATTAGATTTATTCAGAAAGGAAACATTTTCAGATAACGTAATAATACTTTTATTCAATTGTGGCTGTTCATGCAAATGATAGCCTACCTTTAAATTTTCCAGCAAAATAAAAAATAAGGCGAAGCTCATGCCAATGGCAATCCCTATCAACATATCCGAAAAAACCAAGCCGATCGCCGTCATAATAAAAGGAATAAAGTGATAATTCCCTAGCTGATACATGCTTTTAAATAAGGCAGGTCGCGCCAACTTGTATCCCACCACAATTAATACCGCCGCTAAACTTGCCAACGGAATTTGATTCATTAATTCAGGCAATAACAACACAAAAAGCAGTAAAAAAACACCCTGTAAAATGGCTGACAGGTTAGTACGCCCACCTGATTGAATATTCGCAGAACTACGCACAATGAGTTGGGTCATCGCCAATCCACCTAATAGACCTGAACAAATATTCCCTATGCCTTGTGCACATAATTCACGATTATTAGAGCTTACACGCTTATAAGGATCTAATTTATCAACCGCTTCCACACACAACAATGTTTCCAAGCTGGCAACAATGGCCAGCGTCAGCGCCACTCGATAAATTGCGGGGTTATTTATTTGGCTAAAATCAGGCCAAGTAAAGAAGTGCTCAATATCCGCCCACGTTTCTGCAACAGGCAACACAACCAAATGATTACCGCTTAAAGCCCACGCAGGCAACCATAACAAAAACCCATGATTTAATAATACCCCTGCCACAACCGCAACAAGCGCACCATGTAACCACTGCCGAAAGCGAAACTGTTTAATCCAGTTTGTTTCCCAGAGCAATAAAATCCCTAAACACACCAAACTAATGAGCACTGCCCCCGGCGCGAAAAAATCAAACATATGCCATAACTCCGTCAAGGTCGTGTAA
>Ga0256839_1004387_pt1 | contig 13811 bp, 9 predicted proteins | sample 354166metaG_FD_185968 | JGI IMG/M metagenome (GOLD analysis project Ga0256839, IMG submission 185968) | Hydrothermal vent microbial communities from Mid Atlantic Ridge, Atlantic Ocean - 354-166 | ecosystem: Environmental > Aquatic > Marine > Hydrothermal vents | place: Atlantic Ocean: Mid... | reverse complement strand
CGTCGTCCCGGTGCGGGTGGTCCACCCGCCAGTGGGCGCCCCGGCTCTCGGTGCGGGCCAGGGCCGAGCGCACCGTCGCCAAGGCCAGCTCCACCAGGTTCTCCAGCTCCAGGGCCTCGATGCGGGCGGTGTTGAAGACCCGAGAGCGGTCCCGCAGCACGGCCCGCTCCAGGCGCTCGCGCAGGGCCTCCACCCGCCGCAGGCCCTCGCGCAGCACCTCCTCGCTGCGGAAGACCCCGCAGTAACGCTCCATGGTCTCCTGCAACTCCCGGCGCAGGGGCGCCACCGGCTCGCCCTCGCCGCCGCGGTCCCAGCGGGCCAGGCGGGCCAGGCCGGGCTCGGCGGCGTCCCGGGGCAGCGGTCGGTGGTAGCGCTGACGGCGCAGCAGCTCGGCGATGCGGTTGCCCGCGGCGCGGCCGAAGACCACGATGTCCAACAGACTGTTGCCACCCAGGCGGTTGGCCCCGTGCACCGAGACGCAGGCGCACTCGCCCACCGCATAGAGCCCGGGCACCTGCTCCTCGGGTCCGGAAGGGCCGGGGCGCACCACCTCCCCGAAACGGTTGGTGGGGATGCCACCCATGGTGTAGTGCGCCGTGGGATAGACCGGGATGGGCTCCTCCGCCGGGTCCAGGTGGAGGAAGGTCAGGGCCATCTCTCGGATGGCGGGCAGGCGCTGCTCGATGAGCTCCCGGCCCAGGTGGTCCAGCTTCAGCAGCACGTGATCGCCCCGGGGGCCGCAGCCCCGACCCTCGCGCACCTCGGTGGCGATGGCCCGGGAGACCACGTCGCGGCTGGCCAGGTCCTTGGCGTGGGGGGCGTAGCGTTCCATGAAGCGCTCGCCGTCCTTGTTGATCAGGTAGCCCCCCTCCCCGCGGGCGCCCTCAGTGATGAGCAGCCCCTTGCCGGCGATGCCGGTGGGGTGGAACTGGAAGAACTCCATGTCCTCCAGGGGGATGCCCGCGCGCAGGGCCATGGCCATGCCGTCGCCGGTGTTGATGCGGGCGTTGGTGGTGGTGCGGTAGAGCTGGCCCGCCCCACCGGTGGCCAGCAGGGTGGCCTTGGCCTGGATGAGCAGCGGCTCGCCCCGGGCGATGTCCAGCACCAGGGCCCCGAGCACGCAGCCCTCGGCGTCGCGCACCAGGTCCACGGCGAAGTGCTCGTCGAAGAAATGGGTCCGCACCCGCACGTTCTGCTGGTAGAGGGTGTGGAGGATGGCGTGGCCGGTGCGGTCGGCGGCGGCGCAGGTGCGCGCCGCCTGCTCCTGGCCGAAGCGCTGGCTCTGGCCGCCGAAGGGTCGCTGGTAGATGCGCCCGTCGGGCAACCTGGAGAAGGGCACCCCGGCGTGCTCCAGCTCCACCACCAGGCGGGCGGCGGCCCGGCAGAGGTATTCGATGGCGTCCTGGTCCCCCAGGTAGTCGCTGCCCTTGACGGTGTCGTACATGTGCCAGCACCAGTGATCGGGCAGCACGTTGCCCAGGGCGGCGTTGATGCCCCCCTGGGCGGCCACGGTGTGGGAGCGGGTGGGGAGCACCTTGGAGACCACCGCCACGGTGGCCTCGGCCTGGGCCAGCTGCAGGGCGGCCCGCAGGCCCCCGCCGCCGGCGCCGATGACCAGCACGTCGAAGCGCCGCTGGGGCACCGAGCGGGGGGTGCCGGCCATCAGCCCGCCCCCCCGCCCGGGATGCCCCCCAGGGAGGTCCACATCAGGGCCCCGAGCAGCAGCCGCAGGGCCCAGGCCCCCAGCAGCAGCAGGGCCGCGGCCAAGGCGGCCAGGGCGGCCAGCCGCCAGCGCCAGGGGTGGAGGTAGTCGATGAGCATGTCCCGGACCCCCACCCAGGCGTGCAGCAGCAGCACCGGCACCAGGACCAGGGTGGCGGCCCCGGTGAGGGGCGCGGCCAGGAAGGCCCGCCAGGCCTCGCTGCCGCCGGGGACGCCCTCGGCGGCGAAGCGGGCGCCAACCAGCAGCCCGTAGAGGAGCAGGTACAGGGCCGAGAGGCGCTGCAGGACCCAGGCCCGCAGCCCGTGCAGGCGGAAGCTCAGAGCCACAGCGCCACCCACAGCAGCAGGGCCAGGAGGGGGGCGGCCCCCAGCACCGCCCGGGCGCTGCGGGCCGAGGCCTCCCGCCCGTGGCCCAGGCCCAGGTCCAGGGCCAGCAGGCGCAGGCCGGCCAGCAGGTGGTGGCTGTAGGCCCAGAGCAGCAGGAGCAGGGCCAGCCCGCCGGCCCAGGAGCCCAGGGCCTCCCGGGCCCGGGCGTAGCCCTCCGGTCCCTCCAGGGCCAGGCCCAGATAGTGCAGGCCCAGGGGCAGGGACAGGAACAGCAGCAGGCCGCTCAGGCGATGGAGGATGGAGACCCGGGCGGTGACCGGCAGGCGGATGCGCCGCAGGTCCAGGAACACCGGGCGCCCATCCCCTCGTGCCCGGCCTCCCCGTCCCTGGAGCGCCGTCCTGCCGCCCGTGCCCCGCCCCGCCCTGCCTTCGTGCATGCCCTCATGCTAGCGCCTGCGCCCGCCCCGGCCAAGACGCCGCCGGGGGGCGACCCCGGGGCCGCCGCCCCGCGGCGCTATCATGAGGGGGGTGCCCCCGAGAAGGATCATGCCTGGGGGATCATGCCTGGGGGACATGCCTAGCGGCGAGGAGGCAGGGTATGGACGACGAGGCTTGGCGGGCCTGGCTGGCGGACGCCGGGGCCGTGGCCGACGGAGGCCGGGTGCTTCACTACGGCAACCCGGACCTGGAGCGGCGGGTGGCCCTCACCGGGGCGGTGATGGCCGACCTGGGCCACTGGGGCGTGCTCCGGGCGCGCGGCCCGGATGCGGTCCCCTTCCTGCAAGGGCAGCTCACCGCGGACCTGAGGGAGCTCGCCCCGGCGTCCAGCCGGCTGGCGGCCCACTGCACCCCCCAAGGCCGGGTGCGCAGCCTCTTCCGCCTGCTGGCCCGGGGGGAGGAGGAGCTGCTCCTGCTGCTGCCCCGGGAGATGGTGGAGCCGGCCCTGGAGGCCCTGAGGCGCTACGTGCTCATGGCCCGGGTGGTGCTGGAGCCGGCCGGGGAGGCCTGGGTGCGCCTGGGCTACGCCGACCCCCACGGCGGGAAGCGGCTGGCCGAGGCCCTGGGCGGGGAGGTGCCTGAGGAGCCGGACGCGGCCTGCCGGGCGGGCCCCGTGACGGTGGTGCGGCTCCACGGGAGCCATCCACGCTTCCTGCTGCTGGGGGAGCGGCCCGCCATGGAGCGGCTCTGGGAGCGGCTGGACGTGCACGCCGCCCCCGTGGGGGCCCCGGCCTGGGAGCTGCTGGAGGTGCTGGCCGGCGAGCCCCAGGTCCACCTCCCCACCCGGGAGGCCTTCCTGCCCCAGATGCTCAACCTGGACCTGCTGGGCGGGGTGAGCTTCGCCAAGGGCTGCTACACCGGCCAGGAGGTGGTGGCCCGCACCCGGCACTTGGGGCGGCTGAAGCGGCGCATGCGTCGCCTGCGCTGCCCCGGGACGGCAGAGCCCCCACCCCCCGGCGCGCCCCTGCACAGCCCGGCCTGGCGGGCCGACGAGGCCGCCGGCACCGTGGTGCGCGCGGCGGCTGACCCCGACGGCGGCTGCCAGCTCCTGGCGGTGGTCCCCCACGAGCTGGCCCCGAGGGAGGGGGCGCAGGGGAGGATGCAGGGGGCGGAGCTGCGCCTGGGCGGGCCGGAGGGCCCGGCCTGCGAGCCCCGCCCCCTGCCCTATCCCCTGCCCGAGGAGGGCTGATCCCCGCCCGGCCCCCCGCCGGCGCGGCGCGGGCGCAGGTGGGGGAAGAGGAGCACGTCCCGGATGGAGGGGCTGTCGGTGAGGAGCATCACCAGCCGGTCGATACCGATGCCCTCGCCGGCGGTGGGCGGCAGCCCGTGCTCCAGGGCCACGATGTAGTCCTCGTCGAAGCGCATGGCCTCCTCGTCCCCCGCGGCCCGCTCCTCCAGCTGGCGGCGGAAGCGCTCGGCCTGGTCCTCGGCGTCGTTGAGCTCGGTGAAACCGTTGGCGATCTCCTGGCCGGCGATGAAGAGCTCGAAGCGGTCGGTAACCGAGGGGTCGGCGTCGTTGCGCCGGGCCAGGGGCGAGACCTCCGTGGGATAGGCGGTGACGAAGGTGGGCTCCTGGAGCCGCTCCTCCACGGTCTTTTCGAACAGCTCCAGCAGCAGCTTGCCCGGCCCCCAGGTGGGCTTGACCTCCACCCCCGCCGCCCGGCAGGCGGCCCGCAGCCGCTCCGGGTCCGCCAGGCCCTCCTCCCCCAGCTCCGGGTGGTGCCGCAGCACCGCCTCGCGCAGCGTCAGGCGGTGGAAGGGGCTTCCGAGGTCGATGCGCCGGCCCTGGTAGGTGATGGCCTCGCTCCCCAGCACCTCCCGGGCCAGGCCCCGCAGCAGCTCCTCGGTCAGGTCCATCAGGTCCTCGTAGTCCGCGTAGGCCTGATAGAACTCCAGCATGGTGAACTCGGGGTTGTGGCGGGCGGAGATCCCCTCGTTGCGGAAGTTGCGGTTGATCTCGTAGACCCGCTCGAAGCCCCCCACCACCAGGCGCTTGAGGTAGAGCTCCGGGGCGATGCGCAGGAACAGCTGCAGGTCCAGGGCGTGGTGATAGGTCACGAAGGGACGGGCCGCCGCGCCGCCGGGGAGGACCTGCATCATGGGGGTCTCCACCTCCAGGAAGCCGCGTGCGTCCAGGAAATCGCGGATGTAGTGCACGATGGCCGTGCGCAGCCGGAAGGTGCGCCGGCTGACCTCGTTCATGATGAGATCCAGGTAGCGCTGGCGGTAACGCAGCTCCTGGTCCTGGAGGCCGTGGTACTTCTCCGGCAGCGGGCGCAAGGCCTTGGTCAGCAGGCGCAGGCCGTCGACCTTCACCGAGAGCTCGCCGGTGCGGGTGCGGAACAGCAGCCCCTCGGCGCCGAGGATGTCGCCCACGTCCAGCAGCTCCTTGAAGCGGCGGAAGCCCTCCTCCCCCAGCACGTCCCGGGCCACGAAGAGCTGGATGCGCCCGGACATGTCCATCAGGTGCCCGAAGGCCACCTTGCCCATCACCCGCTTGCTCATCAGCCGGCCGGCCACCTTCACCCGGCGGGGATGGGCCTCCAGATAGGCGTTGTCCTTGTCGCCGTACTCGGCGTGCAGCTCGCCGGCCATGACGTCGCGGCGGAAGTCGGTAGGGAAGGCCTCCCCCTCCTCCCGCAGGCGGGCCAGCTTGGCCCGCCGCTCCGCCACCAGCCGGTGCTCGCCCTCGCGCCGTGCGGCCTGCTGCGCGCAGCTTCGTTCCTCGGGCACGGGTCCTTTCCTCGGGGTCAGAGGCCGCGCTTGAGGCTGGCCTCGATGAACACGTCTAGGTCGCCGTCCAGCACCGCCTGGGTGTGGCCCACCTCCACCCCGGTGCGCAGGTCCTTGATCCGGGACTGGTCCAGCACGTAGGAGCGGATCTGGTTGCCCCAACCGATGTCGGCCTTGCTCTCCTCCAGCTTCTGCTGCTCGGCCCGGCGCCTGGACAGCTCCAGCTCGTAGAGGCGGGCCTTGAGCTGCTTCATGGCCTGGGCCTTGTTCTTGTGCTGGGAGCGATCGTTCTGGCACTGGACCACGATCCCGGTGGGCAGGTGGGTGATGCGCACCGCCGACTCGGTGCGGTTGACGTGCTGTCCGCCGGCACCGCTCGCCCGGTAGACGTCGATGCGCAGGTCCGCCGGGTCGATCTCCACCTCGATGTCCTCGTCCACCTCCGGATAGACGAACACCGAGGCGAAGGAGGTGTGGCGGCGGTGCCCGGCGTCGAAGGGGGACTTGCGCACCAGGCGGTGCACCCCGGTCTCGGTGCGCAGCCAGCCGTAGGCGTAGTCGCCGGTGAACTTCACCGTGGCGCTCTTGATGCCGGCCACCTCGCCCTCGGACAGCTCCATGATCTCGGTGTCGAAGCCGTGCCGCTCCCCCCAGCGCAGGTACATGCGCAGCAGCATGCCGGCCCAGTCCTGGGCCTCGGTGCCCCCGGAGCCGGCCTGGATGTCCATGTAGGCGTTGGCCGCGTCCATCTCCCCGGAGAACATGCGCTGGAACTCCAGGGCGGCGAGGCGCTGCTCGGCCCGGTCCAGGTCCCGGGCCACCTCGGCCAGGGTCTCGGCGTCGCCCTCCTCGGCGGCGATCTCGGCCAGCTCCCGGGCGTCGCTCAGCGCGGTGGCCAGGGCGTCCAGGTTGCCCACGGCCTGCTGCAGGCGAGCCCGCTCGCGGCCCAGCTCCTGGGCCAGCTCCGGGTTGCTCCAGACCGTGGGCCGCTCCAGCTCCCGCTCCACCTCCTCCAGGCGGCGGCGCTTGGCGGCGTAGTCAAAGAAACCCCCTCAGGGCCTCGAGGCGCCCTTCCAGCTCGCGGATCCGCTGACGGATGGGATTGATCTCAACGTCCACGTCCATGCTCGGCTCGCGGTGCTCCACCCTTTGGGAAAGGGGCGCTAGTGTACACCAAGCGCCTATCGCCTCCCGTGGCCAGGGCCTGCCCCGGGGCCTGACCCGGGACCGGCCCCCACCCGGCCTCAAGCCGGCCTCAACCCGGCTCCGCAGGGCCGGCCGCCCAAGGCTCCGCCACCCGATGCTCCACCATCAGGCGCACCCGGCGCCGGCCCCGGAAGCGGTCCACCGCCAGGCGGTAGGCCAGGTGCGGCCGCTCCGCCCCCGGTCCCCCCTCCGCCTGCAAGGCCTCGGCCACGGGATGGAAGGCCACCGCCTCCAGCTCGGGCCCCTCCGGGTGGCGCAGGCGCAGCCGCAGGTGCCCCCCGGCCAGGCTCCGGCGCTCCAGCACCTGGAAGGGGCCGTCGAAGAGGGGCTCGGGGAAGGCCTGGCCCCATGGCCCTCCCCGCCGCAGCCCCTCGGCCAGGGCCAGGGCACCGGGCCCGGCCAGGTCCCGGGCCTCGAGGGGACCGTCGCTGTCCACCACCCCCCGCAGGGCCTCGGCGTCCAGCCGGCGGGCCACCTCCTCGGCGAAGGCCTCCCGGAAGGCCTCCAGGTCGCGGCGGGCCAGCAGCAGCCCGGCCGCCTGGGCGTGACCCCCGAAGGCGGCCAGCAGCCCGGGGCGGCGGGCGGCCACCGCCGCCAGGGCGTCCCGCAGGTGCAGCCCGGGCACCGAGCGGGCCGAGCCCTTGAGCATCCCCTCCCCGGCCTCGGCGAAGGCCACCGTGGGCCGGTGCAGCCGGTCCTTGACCCTTCCTGCCACCAGCCCCACCAGCCCCTGGTGCCAGCCGGGGCGGTAGAGGCAGAGGGCGGGCGGGGGCCCCTCCCCCTCCAGCTCCAGGCCGCGGAGGGCCTCCAGGGCCTCGGCCTGCATCCGCCCGAGCAGGCGCCGCCGCTCCCGGTTGAGCCGGTCCAGCTCGGCGGCCAAGGCGCGGGCGGCGCTGGCCTCCCCGGCCAGGAGGCAGGCGATGCCCTGGCCCATGTCGGCCAGGCGCCCCGCGGCGTTGAGGCGCGGGGCGGCCCCGTAGCCCAGGTCCGCGGCCACCGCCTCCCGGGGGTCGCGGCCGGCGGCCTCCAGCAGGGCCAGCACCCCGGGGGAGGCCCGCCGGGCCCGGATGCGCCCCAGGCCCTGGGCCACCAGGATGCGGTTGACCCGGTCCAGGGGGACCACGTCGGCCACCGTGCCCAGGGCCACCAGGTCCAGGAGCCGGTCCAGGCGGGGCTCGGGCAGGCCCCGGCGGGCGAACCAGCCCTCGGCCCGCAGCCGGGCCCGGAGGGCGGCCATGAGATAGAAGGCTACCCCCACCCCGGCCAGGTGCCGCCCGGCAAAGCCCTCCCCGCCCCAACGGGGAGGGACCCGGGCCTGGGCGTCGATATGGGCGGGGGGCTCCCCCAGGGCGGGGTGGACCAGGGCGTCGGCCTCGGGGAGGCGCTCCCCGGGGAGGTGGTGGTCGGTGACCACCACCTCCAAGCCCAGGGCCCGGGCCTCGGCCACCCCCTCCACCGAGGCGACGCCGTTGTCCACCGTCATCACCACCCCGCCCTCCGGGCCCAGCCGCTCGGCGGCCAGGCGGGCCACCGCGGGCGAGAGCCCGTAGCCGTGGGCGAAGCGGTCGGGCACCAGGTAGCCCAGGCGGCGGGCCCCCATGGCCCGAAGGGCCCGCAGCACCACCGCGCAGGCGGTGGCCCCGTCGGCGTCGAAGTCCGCCACCACCAGCACCGGGCGGTCCTCGGCCAGGGCCCGGGCCAGGAGCGCGGCCCCCTCCGCCGCCCCCGGCAGCCCCTCCCAGGAGGGCAGGGCCCCGAGCCCCAGATCCAGGTCCTCGGCCGAGGCCACGCCGCGGGCGGCGTAGACCCGGGCCAGCACCGGGTGCAGTCCCGGCGGCAGGACCGCCCCGGAGGGCACCGGGCGGCGGCGCAGGGGCCTGATGAGGGGACCCGGGGGGGACGGGCTCAGCATCCCGCCCCCCACGGGCCCGGGAAGGGGCGGCGGCGCCACCAGCGCCGCAGGGCGCGCCGGTCCAGCTCCAGCACGCCCCGCTCGTGGGCCAGGCGGAGGCGGGCCAGGGCGCCGGCCCGCAGCAGGCGGTCCAGGGGGGCCAGCCAGGTCTCCAGGAGGGCCCCCAGGGCCTCCCGCCAGGCCTCCACCCGGCCCAGGGCCGCCGGCAGGGACAGTGCCTCCACCACGGCCAGCTCCTCCCCGCCGCCCCCGGGGCGGCGCGGGAGGCCGGGGGAGGGGCCGGCCGCCTCCCGAGCCTCCAGCCAGGCCACCGCCCCCTCGGGCAGCGGGCGGGCGGGCACGCCGGCCCAGGCGGCCAGGGCGCGGGCCGCCTCGCCGCCTCCCCAGAGGGCCCGGAAGGGCGCCTCCGCGGGCGGCGGGGGCGGCTCCCGTCCGGCCCCCCAGAGCCAGAGGGCGTTGGCCGGGGGCAGGCCCCGGGCCCTGCGCTCCCGGTTCACCGGGTGCTCGTGCAGGAGCATCTGCAGCTCGGTGAGGAGCCGGCGCCAGCGGCGGCCCGGCGGCAGGCGCGCCGGATCCAGCTCCCGCCCCAGGAGCTCGCCGGGCGGAGTGGCCTCCAGTCCGGGGTCCTCCGGGGCGGCCAGATACCAGGTCCCCGCCGGTGAGGGCTCCAGGCGCAGGCCGGCCTCCTCCAGCAGGGGCGCCAGGGCGCCCGCCAGGGCCTCCCGCTCCGCCGGGCCCAGGGCGGGGAGGCGCTCGTCCACCACCAGCCGGGGCCCCTCGGCCTTCAGGTGCACCGGCTCGGCCCGCAACCACCAGCGCCCGTCCCGGGGCAGGCCCTCGGCGGCGCGCAGCAGCACCGCCAGGGCCGGCGGCCCCGGGTGGCCCCCGGGATATCCCAAGAGGCGGCCCAGCAGGGCCTCGAGCCCCCCCTCGGCGACCGGCGGCGGGCCCGGGAGGCCCCGGCCCAGCCAGCGCTCCAGCACGCCCAGCTCCAGGCCCTCCAGCCAGGGCCGCCCGGGCGCCGGGCAGGGGCCGGCCCCGCCCCGGAGACCATCGGGGACGAGGCCCGGGACCAGCAGGGTCAGCGCCGGGAGCGCGGATCCGGCCACTCAGCCCTCCACCACCGGCCACCACCCCGCCTCCCCGGGCGGGGCCCGGAAGGGGGCGGCCACGCCCAGGCCCGTCACGGCGGCCAGCTCCTCCCCGGCGTAGAGCAGCGGCAGGCGCTCCCGCTCCCAGGGCGGCACCCCCCACTCCTGAAGCAGTTTCTTAAGAGGGCGCCTCATGCCATTGTCCTTGCATACCATACGTTCGCCGCCACGGCGCAGGCGGACGCGCAGGCCCAGGCCCGGCCGCAGCCCTCCCGGACGAGCCTCGGCGCACAGCCGCCGCCCGTCGGGGAGGGCCAAGGGCTCGGGCGGGGTCCAGGGCAGGTCCAGCCCCGGGTCCAGAGGGGGCGGCACCGGCCGGACCCGAAGCAGCCCCCGGTGGCGGCGCAGCTCCCAGCCCCGCCAGCGCAGGCAGGGCCGGGCGTCGGGGCGCAGGCCCGCCCAGCGGGCCAGCTCCTCCAGCCGCCGCTCGTCCAAGGGCGGGGCACCCCGCAGGCGCAGCCAGTGGCGCAGCAGGTTGCGCCGGCGCGCCTCGCTCAGGGCCGCCAGGGCCTCCAGGCGCAGGGCGCCCTCCGGCCCGGCGGCGCGCTCCAGATCCTGGGCCGCCAGCTCCTCCAGGAGGGCGGCGGCCTCGGCCTGGAGCCGGGCGGCCCGGGCCAGGGTGCGCCGGGCCCCGGGGACCAGGGCCTCCAGGCGGGGCAGGAGCTCGTGGCGGAGGCGGTTGCGCAGGTGCCTGGGGTCCCGGTTGGTCGGGTCCTCCACCCAGCCCAGCCCCCGCGCCCGGGCCCAGGCCTCCAGCTCGGCCCGGCCCCAGCCCAGGTCCAGCCAGGGCCGCCCCAGCCGGCCCGGCCCAAAGGGGCGCCAGCCGGCCATGGCCGCCAGGCCCGCGGGGCCGGCGCCGCGCAGCAGCTGCAGGAGCACGGTCTCGGCCTGGTCGTCCCGGTGGTGGCCGGTGAGGAGGGCCTCCCCGGGGCTCAGCCGGGCCGCCAGGGCGGCATAGCGGGCCTCCCGGGCGGCGGCCTCCAGCCCCCGGGGATCCCCGGGGTCCACCCGCACCCGCAGCACCTCGCAGGGCAACCCCGCCTCGGCGCAGCGCCCCGCCACCAGCCGGGCCCAAGCGCCGGCCTCGGGGCGCAGGCCATGGTGGACGTGGAGGCAGGCCAGCGGCGCCGGCAGGCCGCCCCGGCGGCGCAGCTCGAGCAGGGCCTCCAGGAGGGCCATGGAGTCCAGGCCGCCGCTGAGGGCCAAGCGGAAGATCCGGGCCCGGTGCCGCCCCATCCAGGCGGCCAAGGCGGGCAGGGGATCGGCGGGCGGGCGCCGGGCGGGCACGGCCCCCGACCCTAGGAGGCTGCGCGGCCGCCGGCCTGGTAGACGCCGTGGCCCCGCAGGCGCTCGGCCCGCCGGCGCAGCAGCTCCCCGGGCTCCAGGGCCGTCAGCTCCTCCAGGTGCCGGGCCAGAGCCTCCCCCAGGCGCCGGGCGGTGAGGTCCGGGTCCCGGTGGGCCCCGCCCAGGGGCTCCTCCACCACCTGGTCCACCAGGCCCAGGGCCTGGAGGCGGTCGGCGGTCATGCCCATGGCCTCGGCGGCTTCGGGAGCCTTCTCGGCCTTCTTCCAGAGGATGGAAGCGCAGCCCTCGGGAGAGATCACGGAATAGGTGGCGTACTGCAGCATGAGCAGACGGTCCCCCACGCCGATGGCCAGGGCCCCACCGGAGCCACCCTCGCCGATGACCGTGCACAGGATGGGCACCCGCAGGGCGGCCATCACGTACAGGTTGCGGGCGATGGCCTCGGACTGGCCTCGCTCCTCGGCGTCGATGCCGGGATAGGCCCCGGGGGTGTCGATGAAGGTCAGCACGGGCATGCGGAAGCGCTCGGCCAGGCGCATCAGCCGCAGGGCCTTGCGGTAACCCTCGGGGCGGGGCATGCCGAAGTTGCGCCGCAGCTTCTCCTTGGTGTCCCGCCCCTTCTGGTGACCGATCACCACCACCGGACGAGCCTCGAAGCGGGCCACGCCGGCCACGATGGCCGGGTCGTCGCCGAAGCAGCGGTCGCCGTGCAGCTCCTCGAAGTCGGTGAACAGGCGCTGCACGTAGTCCAGGGTGTAGGGCCGGCGCGGATGCCGGGCCAGCTGGGCCACCTGCCAGGCGCTGAGGTTGGAGAAGATGGACTCGGTGAGCGCCCGACTCTTGGCCTCCAGGCGGGCGATCTCCTCGCTGATGTTGAGGGCGCTGTCGTGGCTGAGGTGGCGCAGCTCCTCGATCTTGGCCTCCAGCTCGGCGATGGGCTGCTCGAAGTCCAGGAAGGCGTGGCGCATCACGGCGGCCCCTGACGGCTGACTACGGGCGGGCATTTTGCCCCATCCGCCCGCCGGCGTCAGCCGCAGGAAGCGCCGCCGCCTCCCGGGCGTAGACCAGGCGCACGCCGGCGGTGCCCTCCAGGGCCCGCAGCCGCTCCAGCAGCCGGCCGTCGGGCCGCACCCGCCAGCCGCCCCCCAGCTCCAGGCGGGCCCGCCCGCCTCGGCCCCGGTAGTCCAGGGCCACCGGGCAGCCGGCCTGCCCCTCGCCCGCGCGGTGAGGCTCCAGGGCCTCGGCCAGGGCCCGGGCGAAGCCCTCCCCCGCCCGGGCCCCGTCCACCACGATCTCCAGGCGGCGGGCGAAGGCCGCCCGGGCCCCGTCCAGGTCGTAGAGGCGGTCGGCGCTCATGCGGAAGCCGCCGGTGTACTCGTCCACCGCCACGGTGCCCTCGGCCACCAGCAGGGCGTCCTTCACGATCAGCTGCCGATACTGTTGGTAAGTCTCTGGAAAGACTACGATCTCCAGCCGGCCAGTGCGGTCGTCCAGGGTGACGAAGGCCATGCGCTCGCCCCGGCGGCTGGCGCGGGTGCGCACCCCCACCACCAGGCCCGCGATCACCACGGTCCGGTCCCGCACCGGGGCGGCCTCGCCCAGGCGGAAGTCCACCAGCTGAGCCAGCTCGTCCTCGTGGCGGGCGATGGGGTGCCCGGTGAGGTACAGGCCCAGGGTTTCCTTCTCCCCCCGGAGGCGCTCCTCGTCCTCCCACTCGGGCACCACCTCGTAGACGCCCGCCCCCTGGGCAGGCGGCGCCGGGGAGGAGGCGGCGGCGGTGGCGGCGGCCTCGCCCACCGCCAGGAGGGGACCGAAGAGGTCGTCCTGGCCGGCCTCGCGGGAGCGGTGGTGCTGCTCGGCCGCCTGCAGGGCCCGGTCCAGGGAGGCCATGAGGGTGGCCCGGTTGGGCCCCAGGGCGTCCAGCGCCCCGGCGCGGATGAGGGCCTCCAGGACCCGCCGCCCCACCCGGCGCGGATCCACCCGCCGGCAGAGGTCGAACAGGTCCCGGAAGGGCCCGCCCCGCTCCCGCTCCGCCACCAGGGCCTCGGTGGCGGAGGCCCCCACCCCCTTGATGGCCCCCAGGCCGTAGAGGATGGTGCGCTCGTCCTGCAGGGCGAACCCGGTGCGGCAGCGGTTGACGTCCGGGGGCAGCACCTCCAGGTCCATGCGCCGGCACTCGTCGATGAGGGCCACCACCTTGTCGGTGTTGAGCATGTCGGCGGTGAGGGTGGCCGCCATGAAGGCCGCCGGATGGTGGGCCTTGAGCCAGGCGGTCTGGTAGGCCACCAAGGCGTAGGCCGCCGAGTGGGACTTGTTGAAGCCGTAGCCGGCGAACTTCTCCATCAGGTCGAAGATGTGCTCCGCCACCCGGGGGTCCACGCCCCGCTCGGTGGCCCCGCGCAGGAAGACCTCCCGCTGCCGGGCCATCTCCTCGGGCTTCTTCTTGCCCATGGCCCGGCGCAGCAGGTCCGCCCCGCCCAGGGTGTAGCCGGCCAGCACCTGGGCGATCTGCATCACCTGCTCCTGGTAGAGGATCACCCCGTAGGTGGGCGCCAGGATGGGCTCCAGCTCCGGGTGCGGGTACTCCACGGGGACCCGGCCGTGCTTGCGGTTGATGAAGTCGTCCACCATCCCGGACTGCAGGGGCCCGGGACGGAAAAGGGCCACCAGGGCCACGATGTCCTCGAAGCGGTCCGGCTGCAGGCGGCGGATGAGGTCCTTCATGCCCTGGGACTCGAGCTGGAAGACCGCGGTGGTGGCGCAGTCCTTGAGCAGGCGGAAGGTGGCCTCGTCGTCCAGGGGGATGCGGGCGATGTCCAGGGGCGGCTCGCCGGCGGGCCGGCGCTCGTTCACCATGCGCACCGCCCGGTCGATGATGGTCAGGGTGCGCAGGCCCAGGAAGTCGAACTTCACCAGGCCGATGGCCTCCACGTCGTCCTTGTCGAGCTGGGTCACCG
>Ga0256839_1004386_pt1 | contig 13811 bp, 11 predicted proteins | sample 354166metaG_FD_185968 | JGI IMG/M metagenome (GOLD analysis project Ga0256839, IMG submission 185968) | Hydrothermal vent microbial communities from Mid Atlantic Ridge, Atlantic Ocean - 354-166 | ecosystem: Environmental > Aquatic > Marine > Hydrothermal vents | place: Atlantic Ocean: Mid... | reverse complement strand
CACCCGGACAACTTAGAATGGATCACTCCAGCCGGAAATATACGAAGAGTCGTAAAAGGTATTCCTTGCAGAAATGATCACGTAGCTGGATACATAGACCCTATAATGACGGACATCATTAAAGGGTCTAATGTAGACACTGGTGAAGTTATGTATAGAGCGGCGTACCATGGATTCTATAATGAGTTAGGTGTGCAAGGTGGTAGTGTTAAGAGTTCGATAGAAACAGGTAAGGTATGCAAGGTAACACCTTGGAAGTTTGAAATAATAAGAGCCACGCCACAGTAATGTGGATGTGATAACGCATTGAATTGCTGGGAACACTCGTTAGACTTCTACACCACAGGTACGGAGAAATCACGTATCGATGGTTTGAAAAGTAGAAGGTAGAGTCAATCAGCAGCTAAGAACCTAAGTCTCAGAGATAAGGTTAAAGTCCAACGACTATTCTGCAAAGAAGTAGGGTCTAAGTAGACTCGAAGTGGTGCGCACCCCTAGAGGGTGAAGATATAGTCTCGTCTGTAGTGAGAATTACAGCAGTGGTTAAGACCACGGGGCATGAGTAACGACCATGTTTGAAGATTTCGTTTGATTTGCCTTATATAGAGAGAAGGTGTGATGCTCTCAATATACCCAAGCACTTACTATATAAAAGCCCTAGTGTGACCAACGAGTATGCAGAGTATTGGTTCCAGGAAGGTCCTGATAAGAAGTTCTCAGAGACTGGTAAAGGTAGACCGCTTAAACCTGCAGAACGACACCATCACCTACACTGTACGGCTGGGTTTGAAATAATAGACGCCATGATATCGTTCAGGCTTATAAGAACTGGTAGCAAAGAGTTACCGTCGTATGCATTGGATGCTATATTGAAAATGATGGGTCTCAGAGGTAAGATCAGGATCATATCCGAGGAAGGTCTATCTCCTAAAGAGTGGCACGATGAGATGCAGGCTAACCATAGGATAGAATACCTAGTGTACGCTAGCTTCGATACCAGATCTATGACTCTTCTAGATGCTAAGACTCAAGATCTGAAATTAACACTAGGTTCACTTATAGAAGAATGTGAATACAAAGATGCGTATAGCTCTACAAAGAGAGTGGCGTTAGACTTTAGTAACCACGCTATAAGGGAGGGCCGAGTATGTTCTGCTAGATACAACTATGATCCAGATGAAATAGAGGAGATGGACGATGAGAGGAGATACGAACTAGGGTTAGACCACAAGGTGATAGGTAGTAGAGATTGGATATTAACACTACCAGCGTTCATGGCTAGTCCTGATATGGGGATAAAACCCTTCAAAGACTACCCTAACTGGAGATCGCAGATAGCTATAGGTTCTTCTGATATAGATATAGTAAGTAGTTACCCTACTGTGGACGAAATACTCAACGCATCCAAAGAAACAGTAACTAAAGAGCTCATATCTATCAAAGGCATACCAGAAGAGGTTATGAGAAATAACAACCTAAACCTACTAACTGGTAAAGTAAGCCACATGCGTTATAGTATAGAGATGTATAACAAGATAAGTGTGAGTGAAGTAGTAGATATTATTAATCAAAACTAACGGAGTAAGAAATGAGTGAGCATGGAAATGTAGTTAGAGAAGTCAAGGTAGTAGCGGTGATGTGGGCGGTTCTTGTTGCGATTATGGTAGTTTTTACTGTAGCGGTGTCTGTTAATGTATATGGAGAAGGGTACGGAACCTATTCGAAAGGGGTACGCGTAGGTAGAGTAGAGAAGTTTGGAATGAAAGGGTTTATAAATAAGTCCGGTGAGGGATATATGACTCTAGGCATTAACTCCAGTAACGCATACATTAGAATAGGAGACAGCAAGAAGAAGTTAGTAAACCCTTGGTATTTCTCTATCCATAAGAGAAAAGAAGACCTTATAAAGAAGTTAGAGGAGTCTCAGGGATCTTATAGAGTTATAGGGTATAATCAGGCCAGAGTTAAATCTGGACTAACTGGAGACACTGAGTATGAAGTAACTTCAGTAGATGAGATACAGGCTAAGGTAGAGAAACCTTGTGTGGCTGCAGATTACATCAAGGGTTCTAAGAGCAATAGCTCTATAGTGGGTCGTATTGTGAAGGCTTCCACTAAAGGTACTATAGCCGGCACTAACGAAATAATGATGCAAGTAGGTGATAGTGGTGATAACTTTAAAGAGTTATCTATCACAGGCGATGATATGATGAGCTGTGTCATGGATTACGTAATGGCTGGGCAACGAGTTAAAGTAAGCTATAGTGAATCAGTGTTCAATATGAGAGTATTTTCAAGAAATACAGCCTACGACATAGTAAAAGTAGAGCCAATAGATAAAGTATCTGGGATGAATTAGAACTACTGGTTCATACATACTTAATCAGATAACACACGTACTAGGACTGATTTCCAGTCCTAGTACGTGTATATCTTTTTCATTATAAAGGAGACAGACATGACACAAGAGATATACATGACAGAAGACCAATATAGGGAGCTCATTAGCAAACTAACTTTTGAAGAACTACAGCGTGTGATCTTGTTAATGGGAGAATGTCCTATAAAAGGAGTAAGCGTCGAGACTAAGAGACTTATTAACTATGAGGCACTAGAAACAGACGTCTCTAACAAAGTAGATATGTTTAGATCAATAGTGGCTAGGAATCTAAGGAAGAATAAACCATTGGATATACATTACTGGGAAGCTGTGGATACTATTAGTCAAGCAGTTACTTCGCTAGCGTTAGCAGAAAGAAATGCTAATATAGAACCAGGGAACTTCATTAAGGAATTAGGAAAGATGACAAAAGATGAACTGACCGAGTATTTAGGAATACCTCCTAACACTAAAGCACAGGCTAGATTTTGATGGGTAAGTTCACTAGAGAAGAGATGGAGTAACTGAGAGAAATAGATAGTGAAGAATTACAGTTACTTAGAGAAGGAGGGGTGTATTCTCAAAAGGTCTTACCTTCCGGTTGTATTGTAGCTTTAATGAACCTTATGTTCACTAAGGCTTTAATTTCTAATGTAGAAGTTAGTTTAGAAGAAGAGTGGTTTTATCACAGGTACTGCTACGAGGGCCAAAACTTAGCTCTAAGAGCTTTTGAAGACTGGGATGGAGTGAGCACACCATTAGAAGGATACGTGGCTTACAAAGGACGTGACATTTTCTTAGCGTTAGAAGACGCAGAAAGAAAGAACAGGATATAAAACATACCTCGTACTCTAAGAGTACGAGGTATGCTATCTTTCTTTTTGTCTAAGAACTTAGAAACCCTACTAAGTATTGTTGTGCAGTGACACCTTGGGCGTTCACAGGTAAATCTAAAGCTCTTCTTATATTAACTCCTGTTAAAGAAGTAAGGTCAGTATTTAACACCAGTGCGTCTCCAGTATTCTTCCATTTCTCAATAGGCACTGACGCATACCTTAATATGATGTCTATGATCGGTTCACTAGGAGTACCTATAGCTTTGGTTTGTAGAGTTGCCACCTTAGCTACCCTGCAAGTTATCTCCCTAGATATCTGGTCTAGAGCCATCACCTTTATCTCTTCTTGGTCTAAAGGTTCTTCCTCTATTTCCTCTATCATGGGGAGGGTGCCGTTTAGGTAGTCCTCGAGAATAGGGTCATCCTCATCTGTGAGTACTCCGTCTACATAGTACCCTTCATTAGTCATCATTACTGTCTTTAATCGTTCCATGAGTCATTCCTCTAAGGTGATACTATTTTAACGCTGGTAGTTAGTCTGGTCGAGCCGTGCAAACTTTCCACTTTAGGCACAGGGTCTGTTTCATCTGCGTATACTCTTCTTATCTTACAATAAGTGTGTTCAGGTATAGCGTCAGCTCCAGTTCGATACAAGGTACATGCTGGGTCTGGTTCTACATGGAAGTTACTTGCCGTCATTTCTTGGTTGAGGTTGTCCGACTGGTAGTTTTCTAGCATCATGAGTAAAGCACCACAAGCACCTGGAGGAATATTGTAGGATCTATTATGTCCTGAATAATCTACACCTCCTATGTACCCTAAAGTTGTATACATAAGGCTAGAATCTATCACCTCATGTCCTCCGGAGAAGCAATACTTATAAGTTCCTCCATGCCAGTTATGTGATAACCAGGTGCCTTCTGGTACTTTATTACTTGTGGATGTTTCTGTAAACTGGTAGCCATTATGAGTATAACCGCTAGTTTTTATAGGGTGTCTCCATACGTTGGTGTACCCGTTCCAGTTACCAGGTCCTGTTCCGTCGTTCGCTTGCTCCCATTGATCTACGTTATCCCATAGACCCTGCGCGTAGTGTCTAGAATACCCGAAACCAGCTTTATGACCAGGATTTAAAACCCCAGAATCACTGAAAGGTATGTCTTCTCCTAACTCATTTAGTTCTAGCTTATTGTAACTGTGGTCCCAAAACATAGGACCTCTTCTTAGAGCATAAGCGTCAGCACTTACATGACCCATCTTCCATTCCGTTTGTGGGTTTATGTTTCCTTGGAAATCTCCATCTCTTACTATATACATCCACGTGTCGGTGCCTAGGTTAAGATCTTGTGCTAGCTTAGCTAAACCATAGTGTTGGTGGGTGGTCGACGTGACTACCTTCCCGTTGAAATCCAGAAATGAGTAACCGCAATATATCATTGATCTCTTCGCAGCTGCCTCAGGATTACTTCTGACGCTGACCCCTCCTCTATAAACCATGTTAGGTGATAACACGTGTATTTCGTTGGCGTCTTTTATATCGAGTAATCCTAAATGATTGGCTCCTTTAGCTTTCATACCTATAGGGGCGTTATCTAAGTAATTGTTGTCGTAGCTTACGCTGGCGTCAGAGTAAGGGTTATCAAAGTTCAAAATGACTCTCTTAGAAGGATCTTTTGTTCGTGAAGGTATAGTACCCAAAGAACCAGTTCCGTTAGTCAGTATCCCGCCTCCTCTTGACGCTATCACTATGTTCGCGCTATTAGTGGTCGTATTACGTAGAGCGCCGTTAGCTAGGGATAAATCATTAGTTAACCATGTACCTGAACCGTTGCTGGGTATACCGTCCTCTACAGCTGATGACGTATATGTAAAACTTATTAGTTTAGGCAAGAAGGTTAGTACTTGTCTAGTTTCTCCTTCCTCTGGGTCTACTATATTTTTAAGAGCTGACATATCACCCACAGGGTTCTTATATACGTACCTCTTTTCTGTAGTCTCGTTAGCCTGTTTTATGAGATCTTTAAGTGTGTCATGCTCTTGTTCCGTTAAATTATTTAAGTCCATTAGTATTCACCTTTACGTTAACAATCAATTTTTAAGGTTTTAGTATATCATATATATACTATATGAGTAATATTAAAAAGTAATGGTGATGTATGACTAAAGTGACTGAAAACCTAGAAGAAAAAGAACTGGCGCATAAATACGGAGTACTATTACAGTCGTTCACAGAGCCAGGTCGCAAGATAAGGTTCCATGAAGGAAAACACGTATACACAGACATGGATACAGGTAAAACACTAATAAGTGCTACCACACACATAAAGAAGTATAAAGAACCTTTTGATTCTGTGAAGATAGCTAGGATGTGTGAGAACAGATATAAATGGGGAGTAGACTATAAGAAGATACTGAGCATGTGGGAAGACAACGGAGAGATCACTAGCTCCATGGGTACTTCCTTACACCTCATAATGGAGCTATGGTCTAAACATAAGGAACTAGGCCAGAAGATACAAGAGAACACAGGAAGAAAAGAGAACCCAGCTTTACCCAAGCATCCTCTTATACGTAAGATCATACTAGACTTCGAAGAGATAAACAAATACGGACCAGACTACACAGTGTTACCTGAAGCCTTTGTGACTCACGGTAAGTATTGTGGACTCGTAGACCTACTATATTATAACGAAGTAACCAAAGAGATCAGGATAGGAGACTATAAATTTAACATAAAAGCCAACGAGAAGGGTCAGCAAACATACCTAGGTAAGTTCTCGTGGCTACCCACCACTAAAGTGTCTGGGTATAGATTGCAGATGAGCTTCTATGCAGAGCTATTGAAGCAAGCTGGGTGGAAAGTAGTTGGTATGGATGCCTATATATACGAAGGTAAATGGGTGCATGTAGAGATGGAAGTATTAGAAGGGGTGCTAGAACTACCGGATGATCCTGTGGACCACAAAGATAGAATAAACATAGTAAACCTAAAGAACCACAAGGGTGATGTCATGAGGTGTTGTATAGGAACTCCTCTAGGTAATCCTTTTAAAATGAAGAATGAGAAAGATAGAGATAGAGTATGTGAAGAATACGAGGAATACCTATACAATAAGATCTATAAAGATAAAGATGCACCTATGAGGAAACAAGTGGCTGATGTAGTAGTTAAAGCGATGAACGGAGATATCGTAAACTTAGGATGTTATTGTGCTCCTCTTAGATGTCACTGTGAATCCATAAAGGTGTTAGTGCTAGACTTGATAAGTAAGAAATAATGAATACCATATACTCTATACGACGAACATCCGTCATAACTTAAATTAAAAGGAATAAACAATGACAGTAGGGAAGATAATACTAGGACACGATATAAACATAGTGCGAATGGAAGACTTAAAGGCAGCAGATAAAGGTAAGCATATACTACCGTGGTTCAAAGATTCTGGATTAGACCGTCTATCTGTAGATGACTTACGTGAGTTCAAGCCACATAAGAGTACGTATAAGCCCTTAGTGGTATTAAAGGATCTATATTGCACTCAAGAGCATAGAGCTACAGTGATAGATACTAACGGCAACCTATTAGCGCACCAAACCAACGCCGGTTTTAAAACGCACAAACTAAAAGACAACGGTGATCTTATCTCCACAGCGTTAAATGGTGTAGATATAGTCAGAGTAACTTACGACGATCAAGACAGACAGATCTTGGTAGAAACAAGGGAATACCTGAGCACGTCGTGGATTAAAGCTAGAGATTTCACCTATGAAGACATGGAAGACGACATAGAAAAGTGTATTTCTACAAGATACTATAATGGAGAATCCTTCACGACCGAGTCAACAAAATATACACAAGACCCTAAGCTATTAAATATAGAAACAGATACTAAGACTGTATTACTAGCTTACAACGACGAAGGAAAGGTAATATATTCTCTATCTGAAAGTAAAGACGGCATGAGTAGAACAGAAGATAGATACACCTACGACCAAGGAGGATTTCTTATAAAGAGAGTAATCACAGCCGATGGAGATACTACTACCTTAGAGTTCATAAGAAACGAAAGAGGACAACTAATAGAAAGGATAAACAACGGAGTCAGAAGAAAGAAGAATGGATATAACCATCTACACCATAGGACTAGATCTACCACATATAACGCAGAAGGTGATGTCACCTATAACGTAAGGTTCCATAGAAGAGAAGACACTTACACCATAGAAGAATGGGGCAGAATAAGATCCACCATACGCCTAACAAACTCACTGGAGACATCATGGAAGTAACGCCTATCAACATCACGTATATTAAGAGGACCCAACTATGTTCACAGCATTTTTAACCATATCTCTACACACCACACCCAACGTCTGCGCACACCCAGCAGTCAGACATCAAGTAACCGACACACTCAAAACCCGTAACTTAGCCACTAAGTTATACGATATAAAGACTGTGAGATCCTCTGATCTCATAGTTTCATGTTCAGCTACTACTAAAAACGACACTAAGGTACATTACTATATCTCTCCCAAGAGTCATAAGGTACTCCTAGTGCAATACTGAACCCTACACCAGAAAAGACTAAAGCACCCTCACCCGAGGGTGCCTATCAACACTCACAAGGAGATACACACAATGACCAACGAGATACAAGACGCATTATACAGTAAGGAAGAGATCTATGAGATACAGGAGGATAAGTAATGTCATCCACAGTGACTTACATGGACCACACCGCCAAAGTGTGGAACGTTATAACATACGCTAGTGAAAACAAGAAGTCTACCCGCCATCGGGTATCTGACTTCACTGCTAATATATTAGCATCACCACTCAAAGACGGACCCCTGCATAGCCACGGATCTCTATTAGAACATATAGAAAGGGTCAATAAAGTCAATCTCTCTTACCCCATCATAGCAAACCCAGACACAGGTGCAGTCTATGACGGTAAACTTAGACTATTAAAAGCCATACTAAACAAAAAGAAGTTTATCTACGTCAGATGGATAACACAAGAAGAATTCAGAAAACTATAAGAAAGTAACACAACAATATAACAAGTGCTCTTACATAGAGCACTTGTTATATACCTTTATTTTCCATTCTAAGAGATCTTCTACCTCTTCACCCATCATCACACCCTATATACCCAAAAACCTCTCAGATCTCAATTTTAGAGCTTCTAGGTGTATATCTCTATATATCCGTATATACTCTTTATTTTTATCTCTTATCGTAGCTTATAGCCCAGTCTTTCCTACGGGACTGGTCTACTTGTCTGGTATCTCTTACTATCACTCATTACTGCTTATTATCATACCGGTCATATCACACCACCCTCCCTCCCTTCTATTTCCTCACGGAATGCCGGAACTTGAGTCTATCTAGTGCCGCTCTGAACCCTACACCGTGTCTTTCGACACAGTGCGTTAATGGGTTTCAATGTAAGCACATCCTAGCATGACTCTAAGGGTGACTCCATCACCCATTAAAGCATATATACCAAGAAGCGATGTTAGCTGTGGTTTATAACTTCTACCCTCCCTACTTTTTAACGTGTGTGGTGAGGAGCATTCACGTGAAGAGATATATTTCTATTCTCATGTGTATGTACCCACGCATATAAAAAACAACATACCACGTATCTCTACGCAGTATGTTGTTGGTTTTTCTACTTCTCCATCAATATCTTCATAATAGCAGGTGCTTTCTTAAGAAGACTAGACCCCATAGCAGTTGTTATACCACTAGGTACTAATCTAGCCATAGCAGCTCTATAGCTGAAGAACATGTCTATATCTCTACCATCTTCAGTTGTAACTGAGTGGGTATAGATAGAAGACACAGTACTCTTCATTTGAGACCCAGTCACTATCTTATCACCAGGTCCCATAACATCATCAGACCCTATGAGTATCTTTATGTAGATAGTACCGTAGGCTAAAGGAGTGCCTTTCACCTTAAACTCACCATCTACCTCACAGGTGAGTGGTTCTAAGCCTACAGCCATAGCTTTAGTCTTAAGGACTCTATTCCTTTCAGTTATGATACTATTGATACTGTTAGTGAACTCAGCTCTATCACCGTGGTAATATACTATTATATCCTTTATGGTACCTTTGTACTTAACAGAAGGAGCATTAGACCCTATATCCTTAAGAGACTCTATAACATCTGAACTCAGAGCATCTCCGTCTAGATTACTGGGTGTGTGTATGACAAACATCTTATCAGATGGATCAACCTTTTGCCCTATAGCAGGGAATGACGCTAATTGCTTAGATCCTTCTATGAGGAAGTCACGTACTTTCACTACACCTGTGGTAAGCTTACGTGAGAATACCTCAGACATAGCGCTACCATCCTCGTAGGTATCTACATTCTCAGATAGAGCAGTAGTAGCTATCACTCTGTTCTGGTAAGATAGAGCACCAGAGACGTCATCTTCTTGGAAGAAGTCCTTATTGTAAACAAGGATATCTCCCACAGAGAACTTATCTCCTTTCTTGAGTTTAGTAACCACTGTGGTAGGGAATACCTTACCAGCTGATGATAAGTTTATCTCACCTACATCAAACCCCTCTTCAGTCTTATCGTCATACTTAACGATCAAGCCAGTCTTACTCACTGATTTGACTTTACCCTTCATCTTAGCTTGTTTAGCAAACTTACCAGAAGTTCTACTAGCTACTACTAGATCATACCCAGTTCTTATGTAGGGCATCTCTGCTCCGGATATAGAGACAGCATGACCCATCTGCACAGATATCATATTAGCACGCTTAGCATCGTCCTTATCGGACCCTGGTGATAACAACATGCTAGTACTAAGGGCTGAGCTAGGATCGTCCTTGACATCTTTTATAGAGCTAGTGAGCCCAGTTGTCGTTAATATCTTAGCATTAGGAGCCAAGAAGGTAGTGACACCTACATCTCCACTATCTGGAGTAGATTCCGATATAACGCCTAGATCTTTCTTTCTGAACTTACGGTCTTTTTCTGATATAGCTTGCTTACTGAACCCGCCAGTGCCAGTCAAGACTACTGCTTCATGTTCTTTAAGTTCTGCTATGGGATTTACAGCCTTGACTACTTCGATAGCTGGATCTCCATTTATAGAAGCCCATATAGCGTAATCCGACATAGCTAACTTCTTCTTGTTAACATTGAGCTGTCTATTAGCGGAACGTATTGAGTTCATGAACTCAGTGTAAACAGTGCCAGGTATGCGTTCATACCCACGAAGTCTGTCAGTAATTGTTTTACCGTCATCTTCATTGGGTAGTTCGTCAGTTCCTATCAACTCCACGGCTCTTATCAGTAAAGGAATGTATTCAGTAGGTTCCTTCATAGATTCCAACACATCCTTAGTCATAGGGTCTATGAAAGATAGAGACTGAAATTTAACTTCTGTCATACTACCTACCCTAAGACCCATCTCTTCAGATATTACTGAGTAAGTGTCTTTCTTATCAAGATCTTTATAACTATAGAAGTCTAGTACCTTAGAGTAGTTAGAGAAACCCTGGAGTATAAGCCTAGCCGTAGGTGACATGTTTTCTACTAAAACGTACACGTCTGAGAACTTAATGCAGAACCCTTTAAGCTTCTTGGTGGATACTGTAGTCTTAACGTTCAGTGATTTGAGTAAGTTAGTAAGACCCATCAAGTAACCTAATACCAAGAACATAGGAGCTCTTTTACCGAGTATCTTCATAGATGCCATAGACTTATCTTCTACTATGAACTTCTTCTCCACGCCTCTATCCGTTGCATACGTTATATCGAGTAAGTCAAACAGAGAACCAACTGGCTCATTGTTTAAGTAGAATACATCACCCATATCGACAGTTATGTACTTAGAACCCTTGGTTCCCACTAGCACACCTTTAGACTCTACTTTCCTCAGGGTGTCCTTATTCTTGAGGAACTTCTCTCTATCGTTATACCTTAAGTCTAGCTTTATATCGTTATAGGTTATCTTGCTAAACTTAAAGGACAAAGCTGTAACTATCCTCGGTAGTTTAACGTGTGGCTCGAACGACTCGTTTATACTTACCTTTATGACGTTATTAAAGGATAAGTTTAGTAAACCCTTAACTAAAGATTTATCGAAGTTATGGACGGATAGGTCAGATCTAAATATGAAGTTCTTGCCGTAGTATGACGATATCAACACCTTATCTGGTTTCACCTTAGTGATAGGAGCTTCTGTCCTTTGCTTCTTGAGAACATAGGTAGTACCACCGGTCATAAACTCCCCAGAAGAACTAAGGGTTGGTATCTTAAACTTGATGGTAGACTGACCTCCATCTATCATCGTCGTTGTTACGGAGTGTAGTTCATAGTCTCCGGATATATCTCTGACATCCTTAACAGTATACTTGTTGATAACAACACCAGCACTCTGTGTAGCATAGACCATTCTAGCTACATCATCCTTATAATTATTGTTGATATAGTCCTCACTAAACGCGCCTATAGTGCTTGATAGCATGGACTTATCAAATATAGCTGGGTTGTCTCTAGCTAAAGATGGTTTAAGGTTTAAAGGCTTAGTCTTGATATCCTTTATAGGCTTACCGTTATATGGGTTAGGTAAATACTCTTTATCGTCTATCTTCTTGTTTAAAGCGTACCTTTGTTGAGCTTTTAAGCCTACCTTGTCAGATGTGTCAGAAACAGCTTCCTTTAGAGTCTCCTGTATACTCTTGGGTTTAAACTCAATATCTTTAGTATTTCTTATAGTCTCTTCTACTTTTTCCTTAGCTATCTCCGGGTCTATCTCGGTGGTGTCCTCGACGGTAGGTTTAGCTGCAGGAGAAACTGCTGACAAAGATGACATAATATTGCTTATGTAATCGTAACTCTCGGCGTCTGATACTACGAATCCTTTCTTTTCTGTATCGGTCTTCCTGGATAGGTAGTTAAAGTCTATAGCAACGAATTCAGAACCACCTCTTATGAATAAGATTGTTCTATCTCTAGCCTCAGCAGTAAGGTCTGAGAACATAGACTCCACACCCATAGCGTACCTGGTGAGCTCTAATGCAAGGAACATATCAGTAGTCTTGACCATCTTGAGTATAGTAGGGAGATCTGCGTCTATGTATTTTCTTAGCTTTTCTGGAGATATTTCAGATTCTAGAGTGTCCATGTATATGAAGTTAGTTCTATCCGAAGTATCTACTATGGCGTTACAGTGGCTGATAACTGTCTCTATAAGGTTAGCTGCTCTATTTATAGCATAGCCTCTTTTAGGTTTGTATTCATATATTCTATTAAGACCTTGGTAATTAACCATGGCAGGTATAGAACTAGATGTTAAGGCTAAAGCCTCTCCTGGTATTAGTTTATAACCCTTGATAGACTTAACGCACTTATCTGTTTCTTTTATTCTATTCTTATATACCTTAGGGTTTCCTCTCTCGTTAACTAACTCTCCTGCGTTTATCACCCTAACGTCTCTTACATTTAGTGTCTTGATAACAACGTCGTCAGGAGGTAGGATGCAGTCAATGCTGTCAGGACTCACGTCTAGATAATGTAGGACTACACCTTTAGGTAGTTTACCAGACCTAACTGACTCAGGTTCTTCCCCTATATCAGTCTTCTTTCTTATACCGTATTTCTTGTACCACTCTTCTATCTGCATAATCTTTCACCGTTTGAAGTTAATCATTCTATCTAGGAGTCATTCTAAATAAGAGAACTACGGTCTATATAGTGACCATGAACTAAAGGAGCACTATCATGCTAGGAGAAAACCCCACACGTTTCATAATACAAGATGAAGACGCTATAAAGCAAGATAACGTAATAAATAAGATATTCGACACCACCACCATAAACAACTCTAAATCGCAAGAAGCACTAGGCGTAGATATAAAGGCTAACTACGAGAGCATATCTGAGGGTAAGCCCCTTAAGATACTGAACACTGTAACAGGTATATCTGGCAAAGAGTACGAGCTAGACAGACATGATCTATTAGAAGTACTGCAGTCCTTATTTGAAGAAGATAGTGCTATCTACAAAGCATTGTCTGGGGTAGTCAATGCAATAGATGCTGCTGAGATGGCTGCCCTTAACGCCATGGTTAAGGTTAATAAAGTACTGGATAGAGTAACTGGTGTTATATGTAACCTAGCAGCTCTATTGTTGGGTCTTTCTTTGACGCTACCGTTGATAAGATTGTTAGATGCTTTATTAGGCCTCATACTCCTAGCCGCTACCAAATGTCAGTATCTCTTATACGCTATGATAATGGATGCTATAGATTCTGACTTACTCAAGAGACTCATAGGGATAGGTGTGGTCCACGGGGCTCTTGAATATAACGCTAATAGTTTATTAACACAAGTCTTAAACCACCCTACCAGTGAAGGCATGGCTGAGAATGCTAGCTGGTTACCTGGTCTCATAGCAGGTACTGTAGACGTGGACTATAGAAACAAAGGAGGAAAGAGGGATGCATTTGTTCCGGTTCCGTATCCTGAGTGGTGGGATGACTTGTATTCCGGTATAGGTAATATAGACCCAGGTTACACTAAAGGTCCATCAGGGTCTGGCGCGACTGTAG
>Ga0256839_1004385_pt1 | contig 13813 bp, 10 predicted proteins | sample 354166metaG_FD_185968 | JGI IMG/M metagenome (GOLD analysis project Ga0256839, IMG submission 185968) | Hydrothermal vent microbial communities from Mid Atlantic Ridge, Atlantic Ocean - 354-166 | ecosystem: Environmental > Aquatic > Marine > Hydrothermal vents | place: Atlantic Ocean: Mid... | reverse complement strand
TAGGTCCTGGCCCTAGGCTGTTTTACATTAAAAGTGGAAACAGTCAGGCTTCAAATGGAGCCCGGCACTTTGTGCCGCGCCCACGCTGGCCGGGCGAAGCACGAACTGCCGTGAGTGAAATAAATTAAAGAGCGATTCAACCAAAGTATGAATCGCTCTGATCAAACCCCGAATGGGGTCCAGATGGATTTTATTTGTACGGCCTTAAACAAGAATTCTTTGCCCTGTCCCTGACTGCGATCAAACCAGTCGCGCGCCTTGCCATAGTTTACCCATGTGGGTTTAAGGCTTCCGGATGAATTCTGTTCGACCATGGTTGAGCCCTGCTGGTCGCCAAAATACCACATCGCGTTTATGTCATCATGGGCGGCCATAGTTTCGGCCAGCGTATCGCGCTTGCCGGTGATGATGTTGATCACCCCGCCGGGAACGTCAGATGTATCCAATACCTGATAGAATGACCCCGCCACCAGCGGCTGCAGGGGTGAGGGGGAGACCACTACCCGGTTGCCCATTGCAATGGCTGGAATGACGGTGGAAATCATCGCCAGAAGTGGCGTCTCATCCGGGCAGGATATGCCGATCACCTCATAGGGTTCTTTCAGCGCTAGGGCGAGCATATTGGCGGCGGGAGCGCGCACCTCGCTGTCATATTTATCGGCCCATGCGGCGTAATACATTATGCGCGCGATAGAGGCTGAAACCTCTTTCATCGCCTTAGTAGTGGAAAGGCCGGAGCCCTGGCATAGAATCTCGGCAAAATCACTCGCCCGTGCCTCAAGGTTTTCAGCCAAAAAATATAAAACCTGCGCCCGTTGGTGGCCGGTCATGCCCGACCAGCCGTCTGCCTTGCGGGCGGCCTCAACCGCATTTCGAATGTCCTTGCGGCTGCCAAGTCCGGCCTCGCTGACGATATTGCCCTTATAATCATAGACCGGATAGCTATAGCCGCCATCAGGTCTGGCCTGCTTGCCGCCCACATACATTTTCATGGTGCGATCCAGTTGCTCCGGTTTGGCAAGTATGCTTGTGCCCACCGGATGGGCCTCGGAAAAGTCGTCCGGCTTGGGAAGTTTGGCCGCCGATTTTTGCCATTCGGGCACGAGATATTCCGCCATGCCTTCGCTGCCACCCTCGCGGCCATAGCCGGATTCCTTATAGCCGCCAAAGCCGACGCTCGCGTCAAACAGATTGGTCGAGTTAATCCACACAATGCCGGCTTTCACCCGTCGCGCGGCATCAAAGGCCACATCGAGATTTTGCGACCAGATGGAGGCGGCCAGCCCGTAGCGGGTATTATTGGCCAGCACCATTGCCTCATCCGGGGTGCGGAAGGTCATGGCGGATATGACCGGGCCGAAAATTTCTTCCTGTGCCAGATTGGAGGAAGATTCCACATCGGTGAACAATGTCGGCGGATAGAAGCTACCCTTGATATTGCTTTCATACAGCGCTTTGGCCCATTCAGGTTGCCAAAGGGTGGCCCCCTCGCTGACACCGGAGGCAACGCATTTGGTGATATTTTCCAACTGCACCGGGGCGACAACCGCGCCCATATCCATTGTTTTATCCAGCGGATTACCAAGCCGCAGCTTTTCCATCCGGGCTTTCAGTTTGTCATAGAAGCGCTCGGCAATGCCCTCCTGCACCAAAAGGCGGGAGCCTGCACAACAAACCTCGCCCTGATTAAACCAGATCGCATCAACCACCCCTTCAACGGCGCTATCAATATCGGCACTTTCATAGACGATGAAGGGAGATTTGCCGCCAAGTTCAAGCGAGAGCTTTTTGCCGGTGCCAGCCGTTGCCTTGCGAATAATCCGGCCGACTTCGGTCGAGCCGGTAAAGGCGATTTTGTTGAAGGCTGGATGGTCAACCACATGACGGCCGGTATCACCATCACCATTGACAATATTGAACACCCCATCGGGCAGGCCCGCCTGTTTGCAGATTTCGCCAAAAGCTATAGCGGTTAGAGGTGTGTGTTCGGCAGGCTTTAAAACAACCGTGCACCCGGCGGCGAGCGCGGGGGCGACTTTCCACGACAACATCAGCAGCGGGAAGTTCCACGGAATGATCAATCCGCAAACACCGGCAGGCACATGGCCGGGAAATTCGTCTTCCACCAGTTCTGCCCAGCCCGCGTGATGATAGAAATGCCGGGCGACCAATGGAATATCAATATCGCGGGTTTCGCGAATGGTTTTGCCATTGTCCAGCGTTTCCAGCACGGCCAGAAAACGCGCATGTTTTTGCACCTGCCGGGCAAGCGCATAGAGATGCCGCGCCCGCTGATTGCCGGTTAATGCGGCCCAGCTGGTGGCGGCTTTGGCGGCAGCTTTAGCAGCTAAATCAACATCCGCCTTGCTGCCCTTGGCAATGATGGCAAGTTCTTCGCCATTTGCGGGATTGCTCACCTTAAAGGTTGAGCCCTCTTTCGGTTCGGTAAATTTGCCGCCAATTAAATGGCCGAACGTGGCCTTGTGGTCAGATAGCCATTGCCGCACTTCGCTGGCATCTTCCACTGCCGGGCCATATTCCATCGTGTTCAAAATGTCATTTATGTCGTTCATTATACGTGCTCTCTAAGCCAATGCATGGCGGTGGGCGGCGGAATATCGCCCGGTAATATTATGTTCAAGCTGGCGCTCAATATCGCCCAATAGCGAACTTGCGCCAATACGGAAAAGGTCTGGTTTCAACCATTCGGGTGCAAGCTCTTCTTTCATCAGGATCAGCCATGAAAGCGCGTCTTTCGTGGTTTTCAAACCACCCGCTGGCTTGAAGCCCACATGGTAGGATGTCTGCTCAAAGTAATCGCGCAATGCCCGCACCATAACCAGAGAAACGGGCAGGGTGGCATTCACCCCTTCCATCCCGGTCGAGGTTTTGATGAAATCGGCCCCGGCCATCATCGCAACCATTGAGGCCTTGTAGACATTGCTCAGGGTTTTCAAATCACCGGTGGCCAAAATGGTTTTCATATGGGCATCACCGCAGGCCTCGCGCATTTGCGAAATCTCATCATACATGGCCTGCCAGTTGCCGGTTAGCACCTGCGCGCGGGAAATTACAATGTCGATTTCGCGTGCCCCTTCGTCAACAGCAAAGCGAATTTCGGCCAATCGCTGCGGCAGGGGGGTAAGGCCTGCCGGAAAGCCGGTTGCAACCGAAGCTACCGGAATATTGCTGCCTGAAAGTGCCTTGACGGCTGTTGCAACCATTGTCGGGTAAACACAAACAGCCCCGGTATGCAGATCATAGTCGCCAAGACCAAGTGCTGATTTAATGTCGTCGCGCAAGGGGCGGCGTGCCTTGGCGCAAAGCCTTTTCACACGGCCCGGCGTATCATCGCCCGCAAGAGTGGTGAGATCAATACATTCGATAGCGCGGATAAGCCATGCGGCCTGCCATTGCTTTTTGACCGTGCGTCGTGTGGCAAGCGTTGATGCCCGCCGCTGAACGGCGGAAAGATTGATCGACATATTTTCAAATAATTCGAGTTTTAGCGCGCCGCCCGGATTGCGCTCGTGCTCGTGAGAATCTAGCCGCACAAGCTCTTTTGTTCCAGCAGCTTGCAGCTCTTTTACAGGCGTTGCATTGGTTTCGACTATACTCATTTTTACACCAGTTTTTTCAGATAATACTCTAATACGCGGCCCAGCCGTTCACCGCCAAGCGGGGCCATTTCTTTGGTTTCGCCATGCGAAGGATCGCCACCCGCAAGGCCTGCCCCATAATTGGTTATGATGGAAAATGCAGCAACTTTCAGCCCAAGGAAGCGGCACAAAATAACCTCCGGTACGGTGGACATGCCAACCGCATCAGCCCCCAAAATTTTAGCCATGCGAATTTCGGCAGGGGTCTCAAAGCTTGGGCCTGAAAACCAGATATAAACTCCGTGATGCAGTTGAATCCCCACCTGGGTGGCGGCATCTTCCAGCGCCGTGCGAATTTCAGGGTCATAGGCATCGACCATTGGCACAAAGCGTGTGTCACTTTCCTCGCCAATCAGCGGGTCACGACCGGAGTAGTTGATATGATCGTTCAACAGCATCAGCGATCCCGGTGGCATGTCATCTTGCAGGGAACCGGCCGCATTGGTTAAAATAACCTGGGTAATGCCAATTTCTTTCAGCACTTGCAGCGGAAAGCGCATAGCTGCCGCATCGCCCTCTTCGTAATAATGCTTGCGGCCGGAAAGCATGATAACCTGAGTGCCCGCAAGCGTACCAGCAACCAGTTTTCCCGAATGGCCGGAAACCCCGCTTTGCGGAAAACCCGGCAGATCACCAAACGGCATCTCTATCGGGTTTTCGATTTTGTCGACCAGATCACCAAGGCCAGACCCCAGCACAAGGGCAAGCCTAGGGGACAGACCATCAAGCTGCCTGATGATTTCTGTTGTTGCTTCACGCATATTGTTTTCCTAATTGAGCCTGGTTCTAATTCTCAAAGCCGAACGATTTTGGCAGCAAGTCACCCAGCCTGACCGTTTCAATGATAGCATTGGCATCGCAAAGATGCACCATTGTATTGGCACTGCCAAATTCCGCAATGCGCTGGCGGCAGCCGCCACAGGGCGTAACCTTTGGCATTTTTTCAGCAATCACTGCGATTTCGACAATTTCGCTTTGCCCTGCGGCAACCATTGCGGCAATGGCCGAGGTTTCGGCACACCACCCTTCCGGGTAGGCGGCGTTTTCCACATTGCAACCGACATAGATTTCGCCATTGGAAGCCAGTATTGCAGCGCCGACCTGAAATTTGGAATAGGGCGCGTGCGCCCGGCCCATTACTGCGCGCGCCGCATTATAAAGACGATCCGACATTGCTTAGCGTTCTTTCACGTAAGGGATACCACCGGCTTTCGGCGGAATTGCCTTGCCGATAAAGCCGGCAAGTAGAATGACGGTCAGGATATAAGGCAATGCCTGCATCAGCTGTACCGGAATAACCCCGATAACTGGAAGTTCAACGCCCTGAAAACGAATATCAAGCGCTTCGAGAAAGCCAAATAGCAGGCAGGCAAACATCGCATTAACCGGTTTCCATTTGGCAAAAATCAATGCTGCAAGCGCAATAAAGCCTTTGCCAGCTGTCATATCGCGGCCAAAGCCTGCGGATTGGGCAATGGAAAGATAAGTGCCTGCAATGCCACATAGAATGCCGCAGATAATTACAGCGCGATAGCGCGCCCAGACAACTGATATACCGGCCGTATCAACGGCTGCCGGGTTCTCGCCAACCGCACGAAGCCGTAGGCCGAAACGGGTGCGAAACAATACCCACCAGGTAAGCGGCACCATTAAAAAGGCTACATAGGCAAGAATGTTATGGCCGGAGATCAATTCCACATAAATCTGGCCGATAATTGGCACATCGGCCATAGCCTCGGCAAAGGGCAACTCGATAGGTGAAAACCGGGCGGCATTTGGCAATTGCGGGGTTTTACCGCCAAGTCCAAACCAGCTTTGACCAAGCAGCACGGTCAAACCTGCCGCCACAAAATTGATCGCCACACCCGAAACAATCTGGTTGCCGCGTGATGTGATAGAGGCAAAACCGTGGATGAGCGACAATGCAACGGCGACCGCAATGCCCGATAAAAGGCCAAGCCACGCTGAACCCGTGGTGGCTGCAATGGCGGCCGCGCCAAAAGCCCCACCGAGCATCTTGCCCTCAAGGCCAATGTCAAACACGCCCGAGCGTTCTGAATAAAGCCCCGCAAGGCAGGCAAGCAGCAAGGGAACAGAAAGGCGGACCGTGGTATCAAGCAATTGAATAATGAGATCCATTACGCGGCCTCCTTGCTGGAGGATTTGGAATTGATCGACAATATCTCGAAAAAATTGATTAGGGCTGGTCTGAACATGTGCTCAAGTGCACCGGCAAATAAAATCACCAGCCCCTGAATAACAATGATCATGTCGCGGGAAATATTCGGCATGTCGAAGGCAAGTTCAGCGCCGCCCTGATAAAGCATGCCAAACAAAATTCCGGCAATAACAATGCCAACCGGGTGAGAGCGGCCCATTAGTGCCACTGCGATACCAACAAAACCTGCACCGGCAACGAAATCCAGTTCGACCCGCGCCTGTTCGCCCATAACCGGGTTCAACGCCATCATGCCAGCCAATGCACCTGAAATCAGCATGGTGATTACCACGGTTTTTACCGGCGGAATGCCCGCATAAACCGCCGCCGTCGGGCTGGTGCCCATAGTGCGAAGCTCATAGCCGAACTTTGTACGCCAGATTAAAACCCAGACCAGAAATGCCGCAACCAGCGCCACAAGAAAAGAAAGATTGAGCGGTGCGCCGCCAATATCCAATCCAAACCAGTCCATCATAAAGTCCAGTTTGGGAATTTGTCCGCCAACCTCAAAGGTACGGGTTTGCGGCGCCATCGAGTCTTGTGGACGCAACATGCCCGTCAGTAGATAAACCATCACACTGGCGGCAATAAAGTTGAACATAATGGTGGTAATAACCACGTGGCTGCCGCGTTTGGCCTGCAGCCAAGCGGGAATTAAAGCCCAGGCCGCACCAAACAGCGCACTGGCCGCAATGGCCAGCGGAAAGGTTATCCACCAAGGGGCGACGGTATCGAGTGACAGGCAAATAATGGCAACGCCAAGCCCGCCGATATAGGCCTGACCTTCGCCGCCGATATTGAACAACCCGCAGTGAAAGGCCACTGCCACAGCAAGTCCGGTAAATATGAAGTTGGTCGCATGGAACAGGGTAAAGCCGATGCCTTCGCCATAGCCAAGCGAGCCACGCAGCAAAAGTTTTGCCGCTTCAATTGGGTTTTCGCCAACGAATAAAACCACCAGGCCCGAAACTGTGAAGGCAATCGCCAGGTTGATCAGCGGGATTAACCCGTAGTCAGCCCATTTGGGAAGTTCGTTTTTCAATTGTTTGCCTCCATTAGTAAATCTTGCGAGGACAGGATGCTTGCATATTCACCATCCAATATGGATAGGGTGAGCGCGTGCACCTCTTCTGCGGTCCATTTTTTCCCCTGTCGGTCCAGCCGGTCAATACTGGCAACGCAGTCCTCCGGCAGGTAAACCATAAAACCCAGATTGCCTGCCATGCGAACGGTGGACTCAACCGAGTTTTCCAGCCATCCGCCGGTTACAACAATGTCGGTGCAACCGCAATCTTCCAGAACCTGCATTAAATCTGTGCCGATAAAAGCACTGTGGGTGCGTTTATCAACCACCGGTTCATGCTCAAGCGGGGCTACTTCCTTTTTGAAATTATTGCCATCCTGGCCGGGTCGATAGGGCGAATTGGGATCGGTGGAATCGTGCCTGATATGGATGACCGGATCGCCGCGTTCGCGCCATTTTTCCAACAGGCTGGCAATTGCCTTTTCCATTTCCAATTGGCCGCGACGGCCCCAGACAGGGTCATCAAGCGCGTTTTGTACATCGATCACCAAAAGTGCCGCAGTCATGATGCAACCTCTAGCGTAAAGTTGCCGTCGGCATCAAATTTTACAAATGGGTTATAGGCGATTTCCCAATAATGGCCGTCCGGGTCGCGGATATAACTGGAATAACCGCCCCAAAACACTTTTTCAGGTGGTTTTTGCGGGGAGGCGCCGGCATCAATCGCCCGTTTGAAAAAATCATTGACCGCCGCTTCAGAGGCAAGATTAATAGCCATTACCACATTGGGAAATTGCTCGGATGGAGAGCTTGTGTCGTCGAAATTTGCATCTTCAGCCAAGGCCGCACGGCCATAAAGACCCAGAACAATATTGTTGCCCTGCAAAAATTTAACGCTGTCCTGGCTGTGGGTAGAATCTTTCCAGCCCAATGCCTGATAAAAGTTGAGAGATCGTTCCAGATCCTCAACGCCAAGCGTTAAAATTGATATTTTTGCCCCGGTCATTCAGCTGCCTGTCCCTCAACCCCGGCCATCAACAGGCCCAATTCGCCTTCCGAGGTTTCCGGGCTGCGCTCGCCGACAACCTTACCGGCAAACATCACCAGCACCCGGTCAGAAAGAGATCTGATTTCATCCAGCTCGACAGATACCAGCAGCACGGCTTTTCCCGCATCGCGCATTTCGATAATGCGTTTATGGATGAACTCAATTGCACCCACATCAACGCCGCGGGTTGGTTGGCCAATCAGAAGTACCACCGGGTCCTGTTCCATTTCGCGGGCCAGCACGATTTTTTGCTGGTTACCGCCAGAAAAATTGGCGGTTTTAAGCCGTGGGTTCGGCGGGCGAATATCATATTGTTCGATCTTTTCTTTCGCATCGGCCCGAATGGCATCAATGTTCAAAAAAGCACCAGAGAGATATTGCTCCTGATTGTGATAACCAAGAATGGAATTTTCATACTCCTCAAACGGCAGCACCAGCCCCATATGGTGACGGTCTTCCGGCACATGCACCATGCCTTTTTCGCGCAGAAGCGCCGGGTCTGCCCCGCCGGTCACGTTTATCGGCTCGCCGTCGAGTAGCACCCGCCCGGTTTCGGCTGGCACAATACCGGCAATTGCTTCCAAAAGTTCCGATTGCCCATTACCGGCAACGCCCGCAATGCCGACAATCTCACCGGCCCGCACTTCAAATGAGACATCATCAACCATAATGACACCGCGGCTGTCTTTTACGGTGAGATTTTCCACCGCAAGCTTTACGTCAGTTGGGTTGGCATCGCCCTTGTCGACCTGCATCAATACCCGGCGGCCAACCATTAACTCGGCCAAATCGGCAACACTGGTTTCAGAGGTTTTTCGGGTGGCAACCATAGTGCCCTGGCGCATGACCGACACATTATCGGTGATCGCCATAATTTCCCGCAGCTTGTGGGTGATGAGGACAATGGTTTTGCCCTGATCTTTCAATTGGCGCAAAATGTTAAACAGGTGATCGGCCTCAGAAGGGGTGAGCACGCCGGTTGGCTCGTCCAGGATTAGAATTTCCGCACCACGATAAAGCGCCTTTAGAATTTCCACCCGCTGTTGAATGCCCACGGGCAAATCTTCGATAATCGCATCGGGATCTACCGTCAGGCCATAATCTTCTTCGAGTTTTAATAGTTCCTTGCGCGCCTGACCAATTGCCTTGTTGAGAATATTGCCACCTTCGGCCCCAAGAATGATATTTTCCAAAACGGTGAAATTTTCCACCAGCATAAAGTGCTGATGCACCATGCCAATGCCGGCGGCGATGGCGGCTTGGCTATCAGAAATCGTCATCTTGTTGCCATTGACAAAAATGTCGCCGCTATCTGCCTGATAGAACCCATAGAGAATTGACATCAGGGTCGATTTACCGGCCCCGTTTTCGCCGATAATTCCGTGAATGGTGCCTTGCGTGATTGGCAGATTAATATCGTGATTGGCACGCACAGGGCCAAAACTTTTATTGATCCCCTTCAGTTCAATGGCGTATTCGCTCATTTTTATTATTCCTCGCTCCCGCAACCAAAAGCTAGCACGTCATTATTTGAGTTTCGAGCTTTTTGATCGCCTTGCCATAAAATATATTTACCATTTAGTCAAAAAATGAAATATTCGGTATGGATATCCTATGGCTTCTTGCGCGAGTGTTGCCCATGTTCCATCCTATGGCAACAGAGCGACAAGACTATTGCCAGATATATTTGAGGACCTAGGCTCAGGACTCATTAATTTAATACAATTCTGTTTGAAAAGAAGTATTCGAATGGAAGAAATTAAAGCGCAAGGGCAGGTTGGTACCTTTTCGAGCATTTATTGCTTTCGGACGTGTACTTCCTTTCAAACCCTTTGGGTACGGGTAATTTAATTGCTGAATACGTCGTAATATCTTGAAAATATTGATATTGTCTGCGATAATCCTTCTGTTCAACAATCAAATTACCCAGCGCAGAATGGATGAAATTAATGAGTCCTGAGCCTACCATGACGCCCTTTGCATTCAATACATCACCGGGTATCAGGTTTGGTGACGGGATCGCCAGTGATCTTGCAAATATTTGTGGAAAATTGCTTGGCCAAAGTGTGTTGTTTATTACTGATGCCGGGCTGACCAATCTTGGTCTCACTAAAAATGCACTTTTGTCTCTCGAGGCTGCCGGCATTGCAGTAACCCTGTTTGACGCGGTGGAAGCCGACCCTTCGCGCGCAACCCTGATGGCGGCGGTCGATATGGCCAAAAGCGCCAATGTCGATGCGGTGGTTGGTTTTGGCGGCGGTTCATCACTCGATATTGCCAAACTTGTGGCGCTGCTTGTGGGTTCCGGTGAAGATGTGGATGAGGCCTGGGGTGTCGGCAATGCTAAGGGCCCGCGCCTGCCGCTTGTTTTGGTGCCAACCACGGCGGGCACCGGGTCGGAGGTAACGCCCGTATCCATCATCACGGTGGAGGAGGGCGAAAAGCGTGGCGTTGTCTCACCGCTTATTTTGCCTGATCTTGCCATTCTCGATGTGGATCTAACCATTGGCCTGCCGCCGCACATCACCGCTGCCACCGGCATTGATGCGATGGTGCACGCGATCGAGGCCTATACGTCAAAGAACGCCAATAACAATCCGATGTCGCGCATGCTGGCGGTGGAAGCGCTTACCCATCTTGGTGCTAATATCGAAAAGGCGGTGTTTGAAGGCAAGGACCGCAAGGCCCGCTCTGCCATGATGTTGGGTTCCATGTTGGCGGGGCAGGCATTTGCCAATTCGCCGGTGGCAGCCGTTCACGCGCTGGCCTATCCGTTGGGAGGCACGTTTCATGTGCCGCACGGCCTTTCCAATGCGCTGGTATTGCCGCATGTTCTGCGCTTTAATGCGAGCGAAACTTCAAATGGTTCGGCCTTACAATATGCCGAATTGGCACCCCATGCCTTTGCCGATTTAGATCGAAATGAAGGCGCGCAGGCCACCTGTTCGGCCTTTATTGAGCGCTTGGCCGCATTGTCCAAAAAACTGGGACTGGAGACAAACATGCGCCAGCTTGGGGTGAAAGAAACCGACCTTGAACAGATGGCAGTCGATGCAATGAAGCAGACCCGTTTGCTGGTCAATAACCCGCGCGAACTGTCAAAATCTGACGCCCTCGCAATCTATCGCGCTGCGTGGTAAAATTAAATAATTATGACATTGGAAACAATGCACAAGTATTTTCAGGGGTGAATTTTAAGGAAAATAGCCCCATATTGAAGGAAAGCGAGTTGACGAACGAGCCGTCGCTTATGCGACGCGCCTCGCAGGCCCGATGCGAGCCCTTGGGTATAGCATTGGAACAGCCGTGAGAGATATGTATACCAAAGGCCTTGGCCTTTGATTTCGCGCCCTAAAACCCCTATATTGATGAAAATCAATTCACCAATGATTCGAGCCGCTTCCGGCTCTGAATTATCTGCCCGGATGAACTGTTAATCGACCGGCTGAGCGCAATAAAAATAACAGGACTGTCAATGACCGAAACGCCCGAATCAAATGATGCTGCTGCAAAAGAAACCGTCAATATCGATGTGGAGTATGGCGCTGATTCCATCAAGGTTTTGAAGGGGTTAGACGCGGTTCGTAAGCGCCCCGGCATGTATATCGGCGACACTGACGACGGTTCCGGCCTGCACCACATGGTTTATGAGGTGGTGGATAACGGCATTGACGAAGTGCTGGCTGGCCATGCCGACCATGTGAGCGTGACGCTGAATGCCGATGGTTCCGTCACTGTCAACGATAATGGCCGCGGTATCCCGACCGATATTCACACCGAAGAGGGAATTTCTGCCGCCGAAGTTATCATGACCCAATTGCATGCGGGCGGTAAGTTTGACCAGAACTCCTATAAGGTTTCCGGCGGACTGCACGGCGTGGGCGTCTCTGTGGTCAACGCGCTTTCCGTTAAACTGTCGCTGAAAATCAAGCGCAATGGCAAAGTTCATGAAATGAGCTTTACCCACGGAGTGGCTGACGGGCCGCTGAAAGTCACCGGTGAATGCGGTGATGAGAAGGGAACCGAGGTTACCTTCCTGCCGTCAAAAGAAACTTTCACCATGGTCGATTTCAGCTATACGACGCTGGAACATCGGTTGCGCGAATTGGCGTTTTTGAACTCCGGCGCTAAAATCGTGCTGGTTGACAATCGCGGTGTTGATCCCAAAACCACCGAGCTTTTTTACGAAGGCGGGTTGAAGGAATTTGTTCGCTATCTCGACCGGGCTAAAAACGCGTTGATTGAAACGCCGGTCTATCTGAAATCAGAAAAAGATGGCATTACGGTCGAGCTGGCGCTGTGGTGGAACGACAGTTACCACGAAAATGTGCTGTGCTTTACCAATAACATTCCGCAGCGCGATGGCGGCACCCATATGGCGGGTTTTCGTGGCGGCTTGACCCGTCAGGTCACCGGTTATGCCGATGCATCCGGGTTGATGAAGCGCGAGAAAGTCTCGCTCACTGGCGATGATTGTCGAGAAGGTCTCACCTGCGTATTGTCGGTCAAGGTGCCAGACCCGAAATTTTCCTCGCAAACCAAGGATAAACTGGTTTCATCCGAGGTGCGCCCGGTGGTCGAAAGTCAGGTCAATGAAACCCTGAAAGAGTGGTTTGAGGAAAATCCGGCCAACGCCAAAATCGTTATTTCCAAGGTCATTGAGGCGGCATCCGCCCGCGAGGCGGCAAAGAAAGCCCGTGAACTGACCCGCCGCAAGGGCGCGCTGGATATAGCCTCGCTGCCCGGCAAACTGGCCGATTGTCAAGAACGTGATCCGGCAAAATCTGAAATCTTCATCGTCGAGGGCGACAGCGCTGGCGGTTCGGCCAAACAGGGCCGTTCGCGTAAAAATCAGGCGATCCTGCCTTTGCGTGGTAAAGTGCTGAATGTGGAACGTGCGCGGTTCGACAAAATGCTTGGGTCAGAACAGATCGGCACGCTGATCACCGCACTTGGCACCGGCATTGGCAAGGATGAATTTAACATCGAAAAGGCCCGTTATCACAAGATCATCATCATGACCGATGCGGATGTTGATGGCGCCCATATCCGCACCCTGTTGCTCACCTTTTTCTTCCGTCAGATGCCGGAGCTTATCGAGCGCGGCTATCTCTATATTGCCCAGCCGCCGCTTTATCTGGTGAAGCGCGGCAAGTCCTCGCAATATCTCAAAGACGAGGAGGAAATGGAAAATTACCTCATCGAGGGCGGGCTAGATGAAGCCGTGCTGACCCTTGCCGAAGGCGAACAGCGTTCGGGCGCAGACCTGCGCCAGGTGGTCAATACGGCGCTTTCGGTGCGCAAATTGCTCGAAGGATTGCACACAAGATATGATCGCGGCGTGGTCGAGCAGGCGGCGATTGCCGGTTGTCTCAATGCGGAAATGATGGCCGACAAGGACAATGCCGCAAAGGCTGCTGAATATGTTGCCTATAGGCTTGATCAGCTGGCCGAGGAAACCGAAAAGGGCTGGACCGGCACCATCAACGATGAAGGCGCGATTATGCTGGAGCGTATGGTGCGCGGCGTGCGCGAGGCGCATGTGCTCGATTCTGCGCTGATTGGTTCTGTCGATGCCCGCCATCTCGACGGCTATGCTGCCGAATTGCAGGAAGTTTACAACAAAAACGCCACGCTCACCCGCAAGGAATTGCTGACCGAGGTTTACGGGCCAATGGACCTTTTGGAAGCAGTATTTGCCGCCGGGCGCAAGGGCATTTCCACGCAGCGCTATAAAGGACTTGGCGAAATGAATGCCGAGCAGCTTTGGGAAACTACGCTTGACCCGGATGTGCGCACCCTGTTGCAGGTGAAAGTCGACCACCAGGACGAGGCCGAAACACTGTTCTCCCGCCTTATGGGTG
>Ga0256839_1004384_pt1 | contig 13819 bp, 14 predicted proteins | sample 354166metaG_FD_185968 | JGI IMG/M metagenome (GOLD analysis project Ga0256839, IMG submission 185968) | Hydrothermal vent microbial communities from Mid Atlantic Ridge, Atlantic Ocean - 354-166 | ecosystem: Environmental > Aquatic > Marine > Hydrothermal vents | place: Atlantic Ocean: Mid... | reverse complement strand
CTATGAATAGGATGGCTATTGATACGAGTACTCCGATTACTGCGATTAATGGTTTACTTAACTCGGGCATATCAACTTCACCATATAATAGTATTACATATGTTGTATTATAAGATACTTATATCTATTATTTGATACAGTTGTAAATCATATTTAATATAGAAGTATTAGTCAGAAAATGTATTGATGTCCTTATCGCTTAGTATGGATATTAATTAATATTTTATTAATAGTATTATTAGTTTTTATGGAGGGTAGAATTTACTTAATATCTATCCTCCTAGTTTTAATAGTTATATCGACCCAGTCAACACCAGTCTATTCACAGATAAGCTGTACAGTGCCAACTACATACCCTGATGTATCGGCTGCCCTGCTCAACGGATGCTACAACATAATCTTTACATCAGATGTCATCGAAAAGGGTCAAGTATATGTAGATGGTGGTGTTACACCCTATCCTTATATAAGTATTTTTGGAAATGGATATCGCTGGATACTACCAACATTGGCTTCTGAGCAGATAGTAATTAAAAAGATTCCAATCGTCACAATATCAAATATAACAATAGTTTTTAACCAAGTGGGGATAGGGGTTTTCAGTAATACACTTTTTAATCAGACAAATCTATCAATCCAAAACTCAGTTATTGATATACTTAGTGACAAGACAATCCTATTCATTTTAAATTCGAGTCTAGATATCCGTAGAACAATATTCAATAAACATCCAAATTCCCTCCCTATCAACGCCGTACTATATGGTAACGACCTTCTACTCGATAATATACATGTTAATGGTGGATACGACTCAGACACGATCTACATCAAGTCGATTGGAAGATCAACCATATTCATAGGTAATTCATATATCAACGGCTCTATACAAGTGGTTGGAGACCAAACAAATGGAAATAGGGTAACAATGTTTAACTCCACAATATATTCGGGATATCTAGGCTACGCCTTCAGTATAGTAGATAGGGGTGTAAATGCTGATATAGAAGTTTTACACTCCACATTCGCCTATACACCGCCTTTTGTGGCGGGCATAGCACTTAGAATAGAGACTTCACCAGTAGTTGGTGGGTCAAAAATTAATATTTCGAAAAATGTGTTTATGGGGACCGCCAATATCGGGGTGGGTATCAACACTAGGCAACACACGGATGGGGAATTAAACATCAGTATATATGATTTTCAGGTATCTGGATTTAGGCTTGGTATTGTATTTCATTTCCTATTTGTTTGGCCATATACATATGGTCCTGTAATAGGTAATACTTATATATCAGTTTTTGACGGTGAGATAGATACTGGATTCTATGGTCTAGTGATTAATGAGCCTGTCGGTGTAGCCTACGATGTACTTCTCTACAACCTAAGTATTTATTCTGATATGGGGCCTAGCCTTGTTGTATGGGCTTCCCAGAATATATCTATAATGGCTATGGATATAGAGACATCGACAGATCCGGATATGCCTGATATATATCTATCGTATGGAGCAAGTTACTTTGGTCCATATCCACAGTATCTAAACAACTTTACATTTAGGGCATATGGTTGGATGGCGGATACAAACCTTACCTCGGATGATATCGACCTTGAAATATATACCCTCCCGGGCTGGAGAGTAGATGCATCAATAGAATATAGCTTGTTAAATGCATTCAGTATATTAGGTAATGCCTCCCTACTTCTTAACGAGACCGTATATAACGAGATATATTCTAAAGCCAATGGCGACTACTATATAAGGAGTGTATGGACTTTAGATACACAGGTGTTAAGCAGCTTAACTGACTCACCTGTATCCAATGTAAGGATAGACTATTTTGATGGAAACAGCTATATTGGTAGTGCCGTTACAGGGTCTGATGGACATAGCTATATAACATTCCAATACATATATGACCCTAACAACCCATTCATAGATGATTTAAACCTCGCTATATCCACATCATATTTCAGTGGACGATGGAGCTATATGAATAACTTTGGATTGTTAATTACTTTACCCAGTTGGTATGACTATTTAATCCTTAGGATCCCTCTCCTAGCAATTAAGGGAGTAGGACATATCTATAATAGGCCGATGGCAATAGCATTATATGGTGATTCCGGGTATATATATCAATATGTATCCGTTGCTGACCTCCTAAATTCAATTCTTTATGGAAATAGTAAGCCAATTAAGATGATTAAATTAAAGATTTTAGAGGTATACAGTCAGGGTATATATATAGTTGTAAAGGTGTTAATACAACATTATGAGCCCATGGGGTATACAGTTCAATGGATATATATTAATTTGAAGAGTAGAACCATATATTCACCTGGACCATATCCAATAATCGCCAAATACTAATCCTTTTTTAATTTACCTCCTCTTTTTTATTCAGCCTTTACCAATATCTTTTTAAGTTCTTCGATTAGTATGGGGATGACCTCCTTATAATCACCTACAATACCGTAGTCAGCATTCTCAAATATAGGTGCATCCCTATCAATATTTATAGCAACTATAACCTTAGCCTCCCTAATTCCGAAGAGATGCTGTGCAGCACCACTTATACCAACCGCTATATATAGATCCGGCTTAACAGTCTTACCAGTCTGCCCAACCTGCTTATCATGAGGTATCCATCCAGCGTCCACCGCCTTCCTACTCCCAGCTATGACCCCACCCAATACCTCCGCCAACTCCTCAAGAAGTTTAAACCCATCTTTAGATCCTAACCCCTTACCTCCAGATACTATAACCCTAGCCTTCTCAATAGGGATCTCCTCAGCCTTCACAATATCCCTCGCCTCTATAAACTCCATACCAGGCATAGGGAGATCCTTAACCTCAAACTTGACTACCTCACCCCTACGTCCAGGTATTCTTTCAGGCATTGGAAATACGTTTGGCCTTACACTACCCATAACCGGCTTACCCCATCTAGTCTTGATATGAGCCAGCATATACGCTCCGAAGGGAGGCCTAATCAATATAATATCTCTATTCTCCTTATCCACACTTACCATAGTGAGGTCAGCAGTAATTCCTGTCTTAAGATTATTAGCTATATTTGGAGCCAACTCCCGGCCTCTCATCGTACCTCCTACTAGGAGGGCCTCTGGCTTAAACTCCCTACATAATTCGGAGACGACATATCCATAGAGGTTTGGATAATAAGTCTCTAGCCGTTCATCGTCGACTAGGAATACCTTGTCTACCCCATATTCAAAAGCTGTATCTACATACTTATCAACTTGATATCCTATTAATACTCCCCCTACATAGGTCTCCAGCTCATCAGCTATCTCCATAGCCTTGGATAGAAGCTGGAGACTAGCCTCATGAATCTCTCCACGGTATACCTCAAGATATACCCATATACCTCTAAACTCCCCCTCCATTAGAGGAGCCCACTCACTACAAGGGAATTTACCTGACATCTATATCACCCCCTCCTCACGAAGAGCCTGGATAAGCTTACGGACACTCTCCCTAACATCACCCTCGAAAACGATGTTCTTCCTAGGAACCTTAGGGGTAAACTCAACCTTAGATACAACTGTTGGAGAACCTCTTAGGCCTATACAATTTGGGTCAAGGCCGAGGTCGTCATTAGTCCAAACCTTTATAGGGCTGTCAAGAACCGCCCTAAGCTTATTCTCAAGCCTAACATGCCTAGGGATTCGGCTATGCATCTTAATAGCTATTAAACTTGGCTTAGAAAGTTTATACATCTCAACCCTATCCTCCAACTCCCTAGAAACAAAGAAATAACCTTCTCTATACTCAAGCTCCGTGACATAATAGATGTATGGGAGGTTTAACCATGAAGCGACCTGAGCCCCGATATGGGCTGTAGAGCTATCTATAGTCTCGTGACCCATAATAATTAAGTCATAACCACCTATCTTCTCTATAGCCTTAGCCAATACATATGAAGTTGCTAATGTATCTGCTCCCGCAAACTTCCTATCCGACACTAGTATAGCCTCATCCACACCCATACCCAATACATGTTCTAGTCCAGCCCTAGCATGGGGAGGAGCCATTGACAATACTGTAACTTTCCCTCCATATCTATCTTTAAGCTCCAAAGCGAATTCTACAGCCACTAAATCATGTGGATTAACTACGCTTGGGACACCCTCTCTTATTAACGTACCAGTCTTTGGATCAATATTTACGTTGGTCGTATTCGGAACATACTTTATCCCCACCACTATGTTTAGCCCCACATTGAACACCCGAGGACAACCCTGATACATTATTGATTTAAACAAGGCATATAGACAAAAGCATATACTTTATATAAAATAGACTGTTATAAAGACTTCAACGCTCTATCTCAATGACTATCTCTCTTGTAACAACTTCATAGCCTAGGTTATCATAGGGATATATCCCGGCCTCGACCTCAACCTTGACCACCCCCTTGAAGGGCCTACTAAATATGAATACATATGTATTTTCATATCTATCGCCTGGCTCAACCAAGTATGTCCTCAAATCATCTGTACAGAATATAGCTGGGGCATACCAATTACCAGATTCTATTTCTATATTGAGATCACCTACTGGATTATTGATTTCCCAGAAGAACTCCGGATATGCATTGACAACCTCACCAGTTAGGTTATATATCTTACCGGGCATGAATGGAATGACGCCTCCACAGTATCCATTGTTAAAGACATAAAAGTTTATGTCCCCAACATTCATTAGTATGACCGTAATCTTAATAATAGCTATATCTTCGAGGGTTAAGTTCTCGGCACCCTCGATCTCCGCCATACGCAAGTATTCGAGAGCCTTAACACTCAACTCATTATCGTCTAGAATCTCATATTCAATCTCCAGCCGAAGAAGGGGAGCCAGGTTTGGAGGAGTTCTCGTCACATTTATCGGTCCACGGTTAGGAGAGACGTTTTCAGTAGGCTCAATTTTTATCCCCCCCGTAAAATTTTTAGTCTCATCAATCCCTAAAAACGGGTTGTATAAAACGGTGAAGACTATTATGGATAAAGATACGAGAATTATTGCCAATATTGACATGAGTTTTTTGGGATAATCCCTCGAAACATTTAAACTCATTACCCAATATATTTTAGGGCATATTAGGAAATATAAATAATGATGAGATTTATTTAGAATTCTTAATTTCTAGCTGAATCTAAAGTGTATTCCTCTACCGCTCCTAGGGTATTCCCAAGTAATGGCCTCCTCTGGGCAGACTACTCTACAGGTGCCACATTCTACACAGCCTTCATAACTAAAGAGTACATCGTCGCCATGCATGACATAGCAGCCTACTGGACAGAGCCTTATACAGGGTTTATACTCACAATCCCTACATTTACTCGTATCAAGGGTGATATGTGGCCGTGGATCTACATCCCATACATTGTTGTTAAGCATATCCTCAAGTCTAATCTTTTTAAGCTTAACCTGCTCACTCATAGCTTTCTATACACCCCCCACAAATCCTTTAGCAGAGTGGTTAAACCGATTACCCCCTTACGGGATTCATTGAATGCATCCTTAACCTTGGTGGACTCATACTCTAAGTTGAATAATCTCCTCATAAGATTAATTGCAAGCATCGGATACTCCTTGAAAAGCCTCCTATTCTCATATAGGTCATGTACCCCCGAGAATTTCTTCAAATCCCTACCTACAAAGGAGTCATCGACATACTTTTCATACCTAGATAATGACTCTTGGCTATAGTCTCCAGATGCCTCTGAAACGGCTTTAGCCGCGAGATACCCTGTATATGCTGCGAAGTCTACCCCTCTATATGTATATCCTAGATTAAGCAGGAAACCACCAGCATCACCAGCAATTACTAGGCCATTATATACGAGTCTCTTAGGCCTTAAGGCCTTTACATCCGCTGGAATCATATGGGCTGAATACTCCATGACACGGGCATCCCTAAAGTATTTATTGAATATCCTACTAAGCCTAACCCTCTCTATAAGGTCATATACATGTTTCTCCAGCTCCTTCACCGCATGACCAAGGTAGATAACCAGACCTAGACTGACACTATCTTTATTTGTATATAGGAAGCCTCCTCCAGGAAGGCCATCTGTATATTCACCCATAAAAACCCAGGCCAGACCCTCATCATCCTCCAACCCAAAGAATTTATTTACATCCTCCTTAGACAGTTTCAAAACCTCTTTAAATCCAAGGGCAACATTCTCAGGCCTTAGCTTATCCACGAATCCAGAGCGTTCTAGCACAAGCCTATTAACACCCTCACAATCTATAACAACATCTGCATACAGCTTCTCATCACCAGAGACTATCCCCTTCACCCACCCATCCTCAACCAACAATTTATCCACCACAACCTCGGTAACTAGTTTAGCCCCTGCTGAAACGGCTTTATCCGCCATCCAACTTGATAAGTCGGTGAGATAAGTTGTAAAGCTGTGCCTCCCCTTACCATCATACTCTATGGTCAAAGCTTCATCATCATACACCATTGAAATCCTTTCCTTAACAACCCATCTATGTATAGGGGCCTTCTCAAGATCGTCAAAGGCCTTCTCTACCGGAGCCTTATATACACGGCCTCCAAACATATTCTTGGAACCCGGTTTACGCCCCCTTTCAATCATTAAGACGTTAAATCCTGCTTTAGCGAGGTTATATGCTGTAGATGCTCCAGCTGGTCCAGCCCCTACAACTATAGCATCAAACCTGTGCTGCATCGAGCCCACCATCTACAAATCCATATCAAGAAATGGGAATTAACCTTATCATAGATAGTATATATATTATTTAGCTTATGGGGAGCGATATACTCTATTGGATATGGAGATACGTATTATCCCGGTTAAAATAGATGAAGAATTGGATAATATGGAGGATTTCCTTAAAACTCTAGGGGATAAGCTAGAGGGAATTCTCGAGGAGGGGGATGTAGTTGTCATAGCTTCGAAGATACTCCTGAAAGTAAGGGGTCTATACATCCAACTAGACGATGTAAAGCCTTCTGATAAGGCAGTTAAACTAGCAAACCTATATAATATGGATCCTAGATATGTAGAGCTCATACTAAGTTATTCAGATAAAGTCTTGGGTGGAGTAGATAAAGTACTACTCACATATGCAGGGAAAGTATTGACCGCTAACGCAGGTCTAGATAGAAAAAACATAGGTGGAGGAAGGGTATCCCTACCACCCTATCTATTAAGGGGAGTATCAAAGGAGATATACGAATATTTACTCAAAAGATTGGGTGTGAAGGTAGGGGTAGTGATTACCGATAGTGTGGTACATCCATTGAGGATGGGAACAAGGCTATATGCAGTAGATCTATATGGATTCGAGCCAATAAAAGATTATAGGGGGAAGGAGGACATATTTGGTAGGAACATAGTATTTACTAGAATGAATTTGGCCGATGAAATATCTTCCGCTGCACACTTGGTAATGGGTGAGGGAAGAGAGAAAATCCCAGTCGCAATAATAAAGGGTTTGAAACTATCTTTAGTAGAGAGAGATTTAACTCAAGAAATTCATATAGATCCTAAGGAATGCCTTTATAAAGACCTTTACTTACATAAAATTCTTGATTAATATATTTCAAATGGGTTTGGAAGATAATATTTTTTTACTCAACTCCAAACTCTCATTAGTTTAAACAGAGATTTTATATTTCCATTTAAATAGGGATTTAATGGTGAAAAGCCCATTGCAGTACGCCATAGAAACCATTAATCTGTCGAGGGAATTCACAACAGAGGATGGAGTATTTAAGGCACTCGATAATGTTAATCTGAAGGTTAGATCTGGCATTATATTTGGGCTACTCGGTCCTAATGGAGCTGGGAAGACGACATTAATCCGGATCCTCTCGACACTCCTCCTCCCAACATCTGGTGAGGCATATGTAGGTGGATATAATGTGGTTAAGGAGGCGAATAAGGTGAGGGGAATCATTAACTTAGTATCTGGTGGTGAGAGGCCTGGTTATGGTATACTAACTACAGAGGAGAATCTCATGTATTACGCACAGATATATGGATTTAGTAGGGGAGAGGCCAAGAAGAGGATTGAAGAGGTTAATGAATTGATCGGGCTCGATGAATTTCTACATAAGAGGTTGAATACATTATCGACAGGTATGATACAGAAGTATGCATTGGCCCGGGGTCTCCTTAACAAGCCTAGGATACTATTCCTAGATGAGCCTACTCTTGGTCTTGATGTGGAGAATGCAAGGGTGATACGTAGACTTGTCAGGAGGCTTGTAGATGAAGGTATTATAAAGACTATACTACTTACGAGCCATTATATGGCTGAGGTCGAGGAGTTATGTGACTATATAGCCATAATAAATAAGGGAAGGATTATAGCTGGGGGGACGGTTGAAGAGCTAAAGAATATGATAAGTAAGGAGGTCATCTACAATATCGATGTAAAGGCTATTGATACGCCTAAACTGGAGTTTCTAAAGAGTATCGACTCTGTAATAGGATATACCGTGAGGATGAGCAATGTATCTGGAGAGGCTAGGATAAGGATTGTGATGAGCTATGAAGACATATCCAGGATACTAGATACATTGGAGAGAAATAGGATTAAAATATTGAGGATACATCAGGATAGAATATCGCTTGAAGACGTATTCCTAAAACTTGTGGGAAGGGGTATAACTGATGAATAGAATAGCTAGGATATTAAGGCCGGCCTTCGCAAGAGCCTATGTAAGGATATTTGGAGGCTTTAGAGAGAAGAGCTGGCTATTCTGGGAAGTTATACTCCCCACCATCTTCATGTCCAGCATTATATTCGCATATGAAAACCTAGATGCACCCAAGATATTTATAGGCTTTGTAGTGCTTGGAACGATAATGATGAATTTCTGGTATAACGTCTTATGGGGGATGGGGAGTGTATTATACTGGGAAAAGGAGACTGGAAACCTAGAAGTATATATATTAACTGGCTCTCCACTGCCATCACTCCTCCTAGGAATGGCCTTGGGAGGGATGTTCAACACAAGTATAAGATCCCTAGCTATGATACTCATAGGCATCTTCGTCTTCAATGCTGAATTTACACCGGCATATCTACCCTATGCACTTATAATATTCTTCCTAACTCTCTTCGCACTCTATTCTATGGGCATGGCATTCGCCAGCCTACATCTAATCTATGGGAGAAAAGGTATCAGACTTAATGAAGTCATGGGTGAACCAATAAGCTTCTTATCTGGCCAGTACTATCCAATAAATATATTTCCAACATTTATACAGTCGATCGCATCATTAATGCCTATAACGATAGGTTTGGACGGAGTAAGACGTGCATTGATACTAGGAGTAGGATTTGAATCATTATGGCTCCACATGACACTCCTGGTAGTGATGGTATTCATCCTATTCCCATTAGGGATATACATCATGAGTAAAATCGTCGAGAAAGGTAGGAAGGATGGGAGGTTGATACTAAGATGGATATAAAGAGTTGGTTTACAAGGATAAAGGCCGTTATGTGGCTGACATTCAAGGAACAAAGTAACTGGACCAAACTACCCTTCTATATAGCATATATCTTCATAAACCCCATCTTCGAGGTAGCGATATTCTCATATGTCTACATCGCAGTTGCATATATAAGTGGATTCTTAGACCCCACAAACGCCTTCTACATGATAACGGGAGTTGGGCTATTCAACTTTATAGGCTCCGGACTCTACGGAATAATCTGGACTATACACAGCGAGAGAGAACATTTCAGAACACTAAAATATACCTACCTAGGCTTCCCAAACCTACATATATACCTGACATCCAGAGGGCTCTACCATTATCTTCTAGGCCTTATAACCTCAACCACAATGATATTCCTAGGTCTAATACTGACTGGAAATATATCCATGCTTGATAAAGTCGAGTTACTACCTATAATTACACTTCTATTAATAGGTGTAGTGTGGAGCAGCCAACTAGGAGTAATGGTTGCGGGTTCAAGTATCTACAGCTCTGAGTATGGACCGTTGATAAGTGAAGCATTTGGAGGGATACTCTTCCTACTTGGTGCTGTACTATATCCAATTGAGGCACTACCTCCATTTATCCAACCCCTTGCATATATATTCCCGACTATTGAGTGGCTTGATCTGATGAGATATTATCTGAGTAGCCAATTTATAGTGGCTGATATAGGCCTCCTTTGGTTTAACCTCATAGTAAAGACGATAGCCTATGTAGGAGTAGTATATATCTACTTCAGGATTATGGAGTATTTTGTTAGGAGGAGGGGGATGCTTGAAGTAACACTACATCACTAGCAACCCTCTCTCCATTCCTCACTATATATGCTAGCTTCATGAGTCCGAAACCTTTAAGGAGATTCCCTAGAAATGGAAGGATAGCCAATGAGCTTGATATAGTTACCAGTGGAAGGGTGAAGACGAAAGTTATAATTCCAGATACAAACATATTAGCTGAAGTTCTATCCACCTCCTCAAAACCCTTCTTGAGATAAGGTCCTACGACGACCTCTGTAAAGTAGGCTATGAATAGTAGTGGAAGTGCATCCTGAAACCCTAGGAAACCCCTATAAATCGATAGTGAGCCGAGCACTAAAGCTACTAGGCTTGCATATCTAAATACATCCCTTCCCTTAACCAGCCAGTTTAAATAGCCGAAATACGCTATTACACCTATCGGTATCAAGCTAGCCATGAACAATATAGAGAGACCTTCATATGGAGACATCACACCCTCTAAAACCACTTCTAACAATAATCCCTCAATTATAACGAAAGCCAATATGCTGGCATATAATCCATATAACAGATTTTTTCTGTTGCTCATAAAATGAAGTGGTTTATCCTCCGAAGAATATGAAATGTGCGTATTTAAAGTATCTACATCTGGAAAACATTTAGATAATATTTATCATCAGTTAAAGAACTTATCATCCAAAGTATTGGGCAATAATATTTTTAAGGGCTCTCCTCAAAATTTCTGAGAGTGTAGATTCTTTAATGCCTAGTATACGTCCCAGCTCCTGAAGAGACGTCCTCCTAGGATAGTCGAAATATCCAAGCCTAAAAGCTAGATATACGACTTGTTCCTGCCTCTCCGTGAGGCCGGAGGCCTTCGCAAAACCCCTCCTATATTTAACAGAGAATTCAACACCATCTTTGGAGTAACTCCTGAAAATCTTCTGGGTTATATTCTCAGATGGAGATATGAAACTAATTGTGGAGTATCCATCCTCACTCATATAACCCTCTATAACGATACAGCCATTCTTCTCCAACGGCTTACATATACTACATCCTTTAGATAGTATCCATGCATTAACTTTATTCCCCTGTATATTATACCCAATTATCTTAAGTTCTGGATCCTTCTGAAGCTTCTCAAAAACCTCTTTATTACATGTTATTAAATGGCCAACCTTCCCACCGTTTGAAGTTAGACCAATAATTTTAACCGCCTTTTTAAATCTAAGGCTCAACTCACATGTAGACTTAGGAAACTCTACAGAGACCTCCTGTATTTTAGCCATAACTCTTCAATTACATACACATGTTGCTGGAGATATAACTATAAACATATATTTATAATAACTGTCAATATAATATCCGACACCTAAATAGTTAGGTGTCAAACGCATACTTAAAGAAATTTATATTGGAGACATACCTCAAATAATTTTTGAATTGACGTTAGAGAATGATATATTAACAATATTCCTTATATTCACACAGATATTCGCTATCATGGATCCACCAGGCGTATTACCCCTATATCTAAGCTTTATCAGTGGATTAGATAGAGAGAGGCATAATAAGATTGTTTTGAATATAGCTCTACTCTCAATCTTCCTAATCACAGTATTCACCCTTGGCGGGGCATATATATTGATGTTCTTCGGAGTAAGCATACCAGCAACAAGGATTGGAGGGGGAATTCTATTAGTAGCTATAGCAATAGATATGCTGGGTGGCCTGCCCAAGACTAAACATGTCTCCCCAGAGGAGCTTGCCGTCGTTCCTATAGCCACACCATTATTGGTAGGTCCTGGAACAATTACGACGTTAATACTGTTGTCAACAGTCTATCCAGTTCATATGGTCTTGATAGGCGCATACCTAGTGGTTGGGGTGACTTATATAATGCTTAGATATGTCGATATGGTACACAAAATTTTCGGCACTGGTGTTATAAAGACATTTGGAAGGTTGATGGCTATAATTGTTGCATCAATAGCTGTGGAGATGATATTCAAAGGAATAGAGGAATATGTTGCAAGGATAAAAATATAGGTTTAGAGGAGTTAACCCCTCCTCTTAAATAGAAGGAACAACGCCATAGATACAGCCACAGCCAATGCCACACCAATAAACAATAACGGGAATCCATCAGCAGCCTCCTTGTCTATAGGTGTTTCTGGAACCTCTACCTCTGTCGAAGGTTCTCCACTTGAATCTGGAGTACCTGCATCATCACTATCTGCATCACCTCCAGTCACGTTTTCAGAGAAATCTCTAGGGTTGACCTCCACATCAACTTTGTAGGAAAGCGTATCTATAATTAAGTCTTTCCCCTGTTGATTCACATACGAAGTTAGATTAAGATATTCATTTGTTTCTAAGGGAGGCCCCAAAACAATATCGCTTGGGAGTACACTTTTATAACGTAACTCGTTACCCGATACATTATAGAATCCAAATCCATCATAAATAAGGTTACCATCCAAATCATACACATACCAAGCAATAGTCGCTAAGACATACTCATTCTTTGAATCGTCATATTGAAGCCCACTCATGAGGTTAAACTTGATACTGCCATCCATATCGTTTACAGAAACGCCAGCCTCAAGCTGGATTCTATATACAAACGATCCATTTGACGCTGAGTCTACAACCTCTTCATTAGTGAGGGGTTTGTCATTAAATAGTATTATCAGCTCTGTATAGTCGCTTCCGACCTCAATAGACACCTTCCTAATATCTACTCTATCCACCAAGTTAGCTAAACCATTAACCTCATCATTTACATAGTCAAGACCATCCTCATCATCAACATTATATTGATAAAGTGAACCTGAATATACAAATGAAGAAGCAAATATTAAGAATAAAAGTATAGGTATAAGTATAGCTTTAATAGACATATCAAAGCACCATACATTACAATAGATAGGCTGTTTACAAACTATATAAATCTTATCAATAGACTTTAACCATGAGATAAGTCTAAATATTTATCTTTATATGTAGGTGGTTTAATTGCTCCTCAAAGGTCTCAAAATAGTTGACCTCTCAAGGGTTCTCGCCGGCCCCTTCGCAACAATGTATCTCTCCGATTTAGGTGCAGAAGTCATTAAAGTGGAGCCTCCAGATGGAGATGAGACGAGGAGATATGCACCGATAGAAAAGGGTGTATCAGCTTATTACTATAGTATAAATAGAGGGAAAAAGTCTATATCCATAGATTTAAAGAGAGAGGAGGGAAGAGAAGTTCTCCAAAGGCTTATCGAGAAAACTGATATAATCATCCATAACTATAGGGATTGGACGGCTGAGAAGCTTGGTCTCGACTATAAAAAAATTATCGACATAAATCCCAATATCATTTATTGTGTAATAAGAGGTTACGACATAAACAGTAGGATGAAGGATTATCCAGCATATGACATAGTTATACAAGGCTTATCCGGAATTATGATGGCAACTGGGAAGGAGGGCGATGAACCCACTAGAGTTGGCTTTGCCTTAGCAGATATATTCGCCGGCCTATACCTCGCTTCAACGATTTTAGCCGTACT
>Ga0256839_1004383_pt1 | contig 13821 bp, 14 predicted proteins | sample 354166metaG_FD_185968 | JGI IMG/M metagenome (GOLD analysis project Ga0256839, IMG submission 185968) | Hydrothermal vent microbial communities from Mid Atlantic Ridge, Atlantic Ocean - 354-166 | ecosystem: Environmental > Aquatic > Marine > Hydrothermal vents | place: Atlantic Ocean: Mid... | reverse complement strand
CCACCTGTTATAGGTGTATCTCCATTCATAGTATCCCTACTACTAGGCCTAGAAACTAAGGTAAAACTACTAGTCTATACATCGGTAGCAATAATAATCTCAGAACTTTTTATACTTGGAGCCTACCTTGGAAAAATAAGCGGCGAGAACAAGATAGTAAGTGGAGCAAGAATGGCCTCTATAGGGATTGCTGCAACTATCCTCTTTGCTATAATCGACCTACTAATATAGTAGGGTCAGCGGCTAGCAGAGAAGACCCTTTATACTACAACCCAGTAGTAGTGGAGAATATGGTGTAGTATTTGCTTGGTAGAATATTCTACAAGAAACGAGTCAAGCTTACTTCTCTACCAACACCCCTCGAGTACATGGAGAACCTGAGTAGGAGGTACAGAGTACACATATATGTTAAGAGAGACGATGTAATGGAGCTAGCTCTAGGGGGAAACAAGGTTAGAAAACTAGAATTCATATTCGCAGACATACTATCCAAGAAAGCCGACACAGTTATAACAAAAGGTGCATTCCACTCAAACCACGTAAGACTTACAGCTGCAGCAGCTGCAAAACTAGGGCTAGAAACCTACCTAGTCCTATACCCACCTATAAGACCAGATATACGTGGTAACCTACTACTAGATGCCCTACTTGGTGCTAAGATAGTAAAAGCACCTAGCCGTGGAGAAGCAGACAGAGTAATGGAGGAGATAGCTCTAGAACTCAAGAAGAAGGGAAGAAAACCATACATAATACCTGGGGGTGGAGCATCCCCCATAGGAGTATATGGCTATGCGCTAGCTTTTCTCGAAATAATAGAGCAGATGAGGAGTATCAGTAGGCTACCAGACTACATAATACATGCCTCAGGTACAGGTGCAACACAAGCAGGACTAGTACTAGGTAGGAAGCTACTAGCAGTACAGGATACCGAGGTTATAGGTATAAGTGTCGGGCCTAGCTCTAGCGACCTAAGGAAAAGGGTATCTGAGCTAGCAACAGAATCAGCTCGTACACTAGGCTTAGACGTAGATGTTACACCAGAAGAAGTAGTAGTACGAGATGAATACATATTCGGTGGATATGCATCTATAACAAAACAAGTAGTAGATACTATGAAGTACATAGGGAGAACTGAGGGCCTAATACTAGACCCCGTCTATACAGCCAAGGCATTCTACGGGCTACTAGACCTTATCGAAAAAGGCGAGATTAGGGAAGAATCAGTAGTAGTATTTATACATACTGGTGGAATCCCTATAACAATGCAGTACCCAGAAGAACTACTAAGACACCTAGAAGTAGAGAGAAACTAGAATATACTCAAACACTATAGATATACAAGAGGTGTACACCTAGTCTTGGATAAGAATAGAGTAGAGAAAATCCTCAGACACGTAGAGGAGAAGAAAAACGAACTAGTAGAAGAAGTAAGAAAACTACTAAAAATGCCTAGTGTATCAGCAACAGGCGAAGGTATAGAAGAAGTAGCATCGTATCTCTCAGACTGGATAAAAGAGCAACTAGGTGGACAAGCTACTCTACTACGATACGGAGGACACCCGATAGTATATGGTGTAGTGGGAGGATCATCTAAGAGGAGAACAATATTCTATAACATGTACGATGTACAGCCAGTAGAACCACTAGATGCTTGGGAATCACCTCCATTCGAAGCAAGAATAGTAGGAGACAAGATAATCGCACGAGGAGCTTACAACACTAAAGGCGCACTTATGAGTACCCTCCTAGGAGTAAAAGCTTATCTAGAACTATTCGGCGAACTCCCACTAACAATACAGTTTGTACTAGAAGGAGAAGAAGAACTAGGTAGCCCATCTATGCCGAAATTCGTAGAGGATAAAGAAAACGAGCTACGCGGAGCAGAAATGGTCTACTTCGCTATACCATCAGAGAGAGTAAGAGGAAAACCAACAATAGTACTAGGGAACAAAGGCATAGTCTTCGTAGAAATATCCTGTAGAACCTCAAAATACGATGTACACAGTAGTATGAGTAGAGGACTATACAACCCAGCAGCAGTACTATCGAAGATAGTATCACACCTAATAGACCCCCTAGAAGGGCCACGAATACCCTGGCTAGAAGAAAAAACAGTTACACCTACAGAGGAGGACCTAGAATACCTACAAGACCTAGTAGAAGCATACCCCCAGGAAGAAGTACTAAAAATGTACGAGATATACAAACCAAGACTCTCCGAGAAAGACTGGTACATAGCAGTATACTTTAAACCAACAGTAAACGTAGATGGCTTCATATCTGGCTACATGGGGCCTGGAACAAAGACAATAACACCCTCAGAAGCAAGACTAAGACTAGACTTCAGACTAGTACCAAACATAGAGCCAGAAGACGTAATAGAAGGGCTAAGAGACCTAATTAAACGCCTAGGACTAGAACAACTAGTACGAGTAGATGTACATGATGCATATACTTGGAGTAAAACAAGCCCTAAATCACCACTTGTCGAGAAAGCAAAGAAAGCATACTCTGCACTAGGACTAAAACCATACATAGTACCAATGATACCAGGATCAGCACCATCATACCTCTTCACGAGAAAACTAGGAATACCAATGATAGACACCGCGCCAGGACACGGTGGTAGAGCACATGCACCAAACGAGTACATAACAGTAGACACTATACCGCTAATAACCTCATACACAGCACTCCTACTAGAAACACTAAGAGAGTAGCTTAGACAGACTAGTGAAACATACATAGCATAAAAGACGCCTATAGTATAGCTGGGTGCAAAAATGTTCCTAGCAGTACTAGTTGGTTTTATAGCAATGGTACTATTCTCTGGGATCCCAGTACTAGGACCAATACTAGCAGGCTTTATAGCAGGAATAATAGCAGGTGGAGGCCCAGGTAGAGGAGCAGCTGCAGGCTTCCTAAGCGGCATAGTAGGAGCAGTAATAGTACTAGTGCTACTAAGTATACTAGGTGGTATAGTAGGAGGGCCTCTAGGTGCACTAATAGGGTTTGTTGCAGGTCTCGGAGTAGTACTCTTATCACTCTACTACGCACTACTAGGCTTAGTAGGAGGAGCTATAGGCGGCTTACTAAGAGGAGGAAGGAGATAACCTAAAAACTGCTCCTGGGTGCAATCCTAGCTACAGAGCCACTAGCAGGTACATACATCCACGAAGACAGACTAATTACACGCCCACCTACACTAGACTCTACAGGCCTACCATCAACATACCCAATAACATCACCCTCAGCTATATCTCTACCTGGCTTAACACTAGGCTTAAAGAAACCCTCTACCCCCGGGGAAACACTTTCTAGCTTACCAAAGTACTCCTTACCTACTACCTTCTCTTCCCCCTCAACAAAGCCTAGATTAACTAGAGTAGCTACCAAGGTCTTAAACAGCTCCTCCCCCCACTCCTCCACGTAGTAGCCTGAACCACCACCAGTCTCTATAATAGCTGCTGGTATACCCTGGTGGCTAGCTTCTACGAACAGCTGGCCCCGTAGACCAGTAGACTCTACAACAGTATCCCATGCAATACTCTCTACGAACTCTTTAACACGCGGGAAATCCTTATAGAGAGCTAGTATGTACTGGTACGAGTCCAGCCCAGCACAGTGTAGATCAAGAACATAGTCGGAAGAACTAGCAATCTCCCACACAGTCTTTATAATACCTCTAGTAACAGCTGAGCCAGCACCATCCGGGAATACTCTATTCATATCAACCATATCTAAGGGGCACCACCTAGTCTTAGCATAGAACCCTAGTACATTAACAACTGGTATAACAACAATACTCCCTCTAACCCTCTCTACCTTCTCAAGATACTCTACAAGTCTACGAGCAGCATAAACACCAGTAGCTTCACCACCATGTATACCAGCAGTAATAAGTATCCGTGGAGAGCCTCTACCAAACACATAGTACTTTAAACTAACACTCTGGACATCAACTCTTACAACACTATACTCCAAAGACAAACACCATGTAGTACTAGGAGAACCTGGAAAGGTACATAAACAGTAGTACAAGCTAAGATAGTACCTAGTAGCTCTAAAAACCAGCCTACTAGGCTAAGACTCTACTTATAGTAATAATAGTACTACATATAACCTAAGTAGGTGATAAATATGGAACTCTACTACGAGAAAACAACGTACTACTACAGGTACAAAGGCGAGATAAATACTGACCATGTAATAAGAGCTGCTCTGAAAAGAGCACAAGAGCAGAATATAGAGAAAGTAGTGGTAGCATCTGAAACAGGTCGTAGTGCACTAAAAGCACTAGAGATTATAAGAGAACAATCTACTAAGGCTAAACTCATAGTTGTCACACATCCACCAGCAAGTACAACAGGGCCACATGGTGATATACCGATAGGTCTAGGGCACCCAAAGTACTCTAAGATAAGGAAGTGTCTACTAGATAGAGGAGCAATAATAGTACAAGGAACTAGACCACTAGCTCCCCTATCTAGGAGCCTAGGCTGGAGACAGCCTCTGCCAGAGACTATTATAGACGAGCTCCTAGGAGGAGTATTTGGTCAGGGAGTAAAAATAGCAATAGAAGCTGCAGTTATAGCAACAGATACAGGCGCTGTTAATAGAGGAGAAGTAGTTGTATCACTAGGTGGTACCTACAAAGGACTAGACTCTGCAGTACTAGTAAAGACAACATACTCGTACCTATTCTTCAAGGAGTTTGAGCTACTCGAGATAATAGCTAAGCCTTGGAAACCTAGAGTAAAACAGCCAGAAGTAGAAGATACTGAGTGGAGAGGCGATATAGAGAAATACTATAGAGAGCCCGTCTGCTGAACAATAACCTAGTGAGATACAGTATAGAAAACAATATATACTATGGCTAAGAGACTAGATACTGACTCTCCTAAGAGGTGTAGCCTATGCGCCAATGGAGTTAAAAAACCTTAGAAGCCTACAGTCGGAGGAAATCCTCCCAAAGTACTGGTACAACATCCTCCCAGATCTACCAAAACCTCTAAGCCCTCCTCTTAGGCCAGATGGATCACCACTAGGGCCAAGAGACCTAGAACCCCTCTTCCCCAAGGAGCTAATAAGGCAGGAGATAAGCCTAGAACGCTACATACTAATACCTGAGGAAGTTAGAGAAATCCTCCTAGAGCTAGGTAGGCCAACACCACTCCTCAGAGCAAAAAGGCTAGAAGAGAAGCTAAAAACACCAGCAAAGATATACTACAAGTACGAAGGAGTACTACCAACAGGTAGCCATAAAGTAAATACAGCAGTAGCACAAGCATACTACAACAAGAGAGAGGGAGTAGAAAGGCTAACAACAGAGACAGGAGCAGGACAGTGGGGCTCAGCACTAAGCCTAGCATGTACACTCTTCGACCTAAAACTTAGAGTATACATGGTCAGGATAAGCTACGAACAAAAACCCTATAGGAGAGTCCTAATGGAGACCTACGGCGCAGAAGTAGTACCTAGTCCTAGTAGGTTAACAAAAACAGGTAGAGAAATCCTAGAAAAAGACCCAGAAAACCCAGGGAGCCTAGGAATAGCAATAAGCGAGGCAATAGAAGATGCACTAACTAGCGAGAAAACAAAGTACAGCCTAGGATCAGTACTAAACCATGTACTCCTACACCAGACAATAATAGGCCTAGAAGCAGAGAAACAGCTAGAACTACTAGGAGAAGAACCAGACATAGTAATAGGCTGTGTAGGCGGTGGTAGCAACTATGCTGGACTAGCATACCCATTTATGCGAAAGAAAATACTAGGTAAGAAGGAAATAGAGTTTATAGCAGTTGAGCCAAAAGCAGTACCTACAATGACTAAAGGAGTAGTAGCATATGACTACGGAGATACAGCAGAGATAACACCACTACTAAGAATGTACACAATAGGCCACAAGTATGTACCACCACCAATCCACGCAGGAGGCCTAAGATACCACGGTGTAGCACCAACACTAACAATACTAGTAGAAGAGGGACTAGTTAAACCAGTAGCCTATAAACAGACAGAGGTATTCCAGGCAGCAATACTCTTTGCTAGGACAGAAGGAATAGTAGCTGCGCCAGAAAGTGCACATGCAGTAAAAGCAGCTATAGATGAAGCAGTAAAAGCTAGGAGAGAAGGTGTAGAGAAGACAATACTATTCAACCTAAGTGGCCACGGACTACTAGACCTAAAAGGCTACGAGGACTACTTTAGAAAAACACTAGTAGATACAGAGCCTAAGACAATAGACTTATCCTATCTCCCTAGACTATAACCTACTACTCTCCCTCTTTTTCACCCATAGTAGGTAGTGTTGATAAAAGCTCTCTCCACGGAACACTAGTCCTACGTGGATACTTAGCAATAATAACACTAGATGCTATACCAAACACTGGCTCAATATGGCTATATAACTGGATATCTCTGTAGAAAAGCCACGTAAAAGAAGCTACCTGTGCAATATCCCACAGCCTAGACTGAACCTCCCCTACATACTCAAGAGAAGGCAGTACATACGCTAGCCTCTTCTGAACACCTCTAAGCCTATCATACCCACGGTATATTGTTAAGAGGTTCTTCCCCTCAGGTAGGATATACTTAAAGCCTCCAGTAACTAGAATCCTAGGCAGTATATCGTGCTGCTCAATAACGAGTACACCATAGCTAGGCTGTAGCTCACGTACACCAGATACTAGTAGTGGTAGAGAGTAGACATCTAGATGTGGTAGAGAACTACCCCACACAGTAACAATATCGAAAACCCTACCACCTAGTGCCTCTGGTAGCTTAGTAGCATCAGCAACAACTGTCTCAACACCTACCTCCCCACTAATACCAGCAACATCAAGCCAGCCACCTACAAGCCCTAGATCATCACTCCTCAAATCAGATACAACAAGCTCTACCCCAACACCTCTCTCTAAGAGTACCCTAGCTAGAGCAACACCACAGATACCCGAAGCAGCCATAGCATCTAGGAGACTAGCTCTCCTCCTCTCAACAACCTCTCTAAAAACACCACTACTAGCTAGTTTCTCCATAGTAGATACTATAGACCAGAACCTCTCTCTAGCTTTAGGGTCACTTGGATCAACAAGCCACCCTATCTCCCTATATAGGCGTGAGAGACTAACACTACCCATAAACTAGCCCCACAACTACGTGGGTAGGTACTACATCATCTATAGATAGGAGTACCTATCTATATTAAGAATACTCAGCTCCTAGAAAGTAATATAGAAAGTATCACTGAGAATAAACTAATTATATACTCTTCTTACCTAGTAGGTTTTTAAACCCTATGTTGAAAGCTCATATAATAGCTTAAATAGTTCATACCATATCTATCCCTGGGCTTGGGAGAAAACAACGCGCGGTGCAGCATTCTTTGACACCAGAGACAACATACATAGTACTAGGGCTAGGAGCAGCACTATACATAGCCTGGAACCTAGGAGCTAACGATGCTGCAAACCCAACCGAGTCAGCTGTAGGATGTGGAGCAGTAAAACTAAGAGATGCAGTACTACTCTTCGCAGTATTTGCAGCAGTAGGAGCTATGGTACAAGGATACATGGTAATGAAAACTATAGGTAAGGGAGTAGTAACAGACATAGACCCAAAAGGCGCCCTCGTAGCATCAATTGCTGCTGGCCTATGGATAACACTAGCAACCTGGAAAGGTATGCCAGTATCAACAACACACAGCACAGTAGGAGCAGTACTAGGTATAGGCCTTGCATACAACCTCATAGGCCAGAGCCAGGGCCAGATAAACTGGAACGTAGTACTAATGGTTGTACTTAGCTGGATAACCTCCCCCCTAGCAGCTATACTACTTAGTATAGCACTCTACCACTTATTCGCTAAGCTTAAAACAAGACTAGATAGAGCATCTAGGAATACAAACAAGATATTCAAGTACATCCTAATATTCAACCTAGCATTCTCAGCCTACGCCTTCGGGGCAAACGATGTCGGGAACGCTACAGGAGTCTACGTAAGCGTAGTATCAAAGATATACGGTGTCCCAGATAGAACAACAATGTTCTACCTAGCACTACTAGGCTCAGTAGGTATAGCAGTAGGAGCACTTACATGGGGCTATAGAGTAATTAGAACAGTAGGATTTGGCATAACTAGGCTAGACTACGTAATGGGTGCAGCTGCAGAGCTCTCAAACGCACTAGTAGTATGGCTCTTCAGCACAGTACCCAAGATACTAGTAGGCTACGGTATGCCTATCTCAACAACACACGCAAGTGTATCATCAATAATAGGCGTAGGAATAGCACGCTCACGGTCAATACGCTCACTAAACCTAAGAACAGTAGCACTTATAGTAGCCTCATGGATACTAACAGTACCTGTAGCAGCACTAATCAGCCTAACAATATATTATGTACTCCATACTCTGTAAACACCAGGTAGGTGGCCCCTAGATGGCCTCTACATGGTCATGGCTCTCACGTAGAAGACACTCAGAAATAGTATCTAAATACCTAGAACACCTAGACAAGATACTAGAAACAGTAAAACATACACAGAAACTAGTACAAGCCTATAGCCGTGGAGATAGAGAAGAACTAGAAAAACAGTACCAAAATGTATTCGAGTCAGAGAGACAAGCAGACGAGATAAAGAGAAAGATAATAGACGAGCTCTCAACAGAGTTCTTCCACCCAATAGACCGAGAAGAACTCATAAGACTAGTACTAACAACAGACGGCGTAGCAGCATACTCAAAACTAGCATCAAGAGGACTCCTACTAGTACTAGATAGGAAGATAGACCAGAGAATAGTCGAAAAACTACTACAGATATCAGAAAAAGTAGTAGAATCAGTAGAGCTACTAAAACAAGCAGCTCTAGAACTACTCAAAAACCCAAAGAACTCCCTAAAACTCGCAGACCAGGTAGAGAAGCTAGAAGAAGAAGTAGACGATATAAGAGTAGATGCCCTAAAACTAGTACTAGAATACTGCGACCAAACCTCAACATCACTATGCATAATAGCCAAGGAACTAGTAGATGCACTAGAAAACGCAAGCGATAAATGCGAAGAAGCAGCAGACGTAATAAGAAGTATAGCACTACTCTCAATATAGCTACACTAAGCACCAAATAAGCGTACTAGAGTAGACAGCTAGAACTACAACACTATATCCTCTAGGAAGAATACACCCATCCTCTTCAGCTCATCAATAAAAGGCTTCATTTCATGCTCTACTCTCTTAAATACTGCTCTACCACCAACTCTCCAAGCTGTAGCAATTACTATACAATCAGGTAAAGCTATACCTAGCTTCTTCTTATACTCAGCCCCCACTAGCGCTATCTCAGTATCTAGATCTACTACGTTAGCTCTCGACTGAACCCACAACGTAAATCTCTCTGCCTCCTCATTCGGACTAGGTACACCCGTAGCTCTATAAATCCTCGAAGCTACATAGAAAACCTCGGAGAGAGTTATAGTACTAACATAAAGTTCAACTCTCCCAGTCTTTACTTCCATAAAGAGCTTCTCGACAAGACTCCTAAAGCGAGATCTAGCTATAATATACTCTAATACTACACTAGTATCAAGAACTAGTTTTCCCTGTAATTCTCCTAAGCCTCTCATCCCACTCCCTCCTCTCCTCTACTAATATTTCCTCAACGATAGAAGAATCAACATCAACTACCCTAGGTCTAAGTGGTTTTAAAATAATAGAATCACCTAGAGAAGTAATTAGTACTTCATCGCCTTCTCTAATTCCAAGAACCTCTCTTAACTTCTTCGGGATAACTACTACACCCTTCTTACCAACTCTAACTATGAATCTCAAACATAACCCCATTCTATAAGAGTTCGACAGCACCTATTAAGTCTAACATACCACCCTAGGTTAGAACTATACCCTAGAGTAGGAGCCACGTCTAGACTCAGACAACCTAGTAGTAGAGAGAATAGCTATAGTGCTCTAACTACTACAGGTACTCTAACTCTAAACCTACTAGAACCTCTAACAACTACAAGCTCAACTACACCACTACTAGCAGAATCTTCTACTGCGTTTTTTAAATCACTAGGTTTCCTAACTCTAGAACCGCCTGCTTCTACAATTATATCTCCAACTCTAAGCCCTACAGAGTCAGCAGGAGAACCAGCTACAACACCAACAACAAGAACACCCTCCTCTACAGGCAGCCCATATACTCTAGCAATACTCTTAGACAATGCTACTACCTGTACACCAATCCACGCAACAATAGGTCTCCCAAACCTAGTAATCATCTCTAGAAACCTCTTAACAGAGTTAATAGGAATTGCAAAACCTATACCCTGAGCAAAGGGTATAATCGCAGTAGTAACACCTATAGCCTCCCCCTCAGCATCCACAAGAGGACCACCACTATTACCAGGATTAATAGCAGCATCAGTCTGTATAAGATCCTCTAGAACTACACCCCTACCCCTAATAGTCCTACCAACACCACTAACAACACCCATACTAACACTCGAACCTAGTACACCAAGTGGAGAACCAATAGCAAATACTATCTCGCCAACACGTACTCTATCAGAATCACCAAGTACTATAGGCTTAACACCCCTCCTACTAACCTCTAGTAGAGCTAAGTCACGGTAGGGGTCAGAAGCAACAACAACCCCCTCACCAGCAACACCATCAGCAAAATACACGTAGACTCTCTTAGCACCTCCAACAACATGACTATTAGTAACAACGAAACCATCACCTGAGATAACAAAGCCAGAACCAATACCCCTAACCTCTCTAGGAGCCATTGTTAGTGAGTCAAAACTAAGCCTAGAAACAGCTATAGTAACAACACTCTCAACAACACCTTCAACAACACTAGAGAAAAACCTACTAATATCTCTAAGCTCCAAACAAGCCCCATCAAGAATAGAGATAGAGAATAGGAATAAAAACTAGCTACCTAGGAACAACCCTCCTAACACTATACGAGTGCCTAATCCTCCTACCTAGTACAGGATCATAGAGCTCAAAAACAAAGTAATCACTAGAATAAACCTCACCACCAACAGTAGGAATTGTACCAGAGAAAACAACAAGATTACGCTTCTCGAAAAACCTACCTACACGCTCTACTAGCTCCTCAGGCCTAACAAGACTAGCAAGTCTACCCTCCTGGTAGAGCTCAAGCCTACCACCCCTCCTAGCCCAGCTCCTAAGAACAAGCTCATCCCAGTGGTCTACAACATCACTATACATCCACAGCCTACTAGCAACAACCTTAGGGTAAACCTGCTTAGACTTCTCAACACTAAGCCTCTCAAGAACTCTATCAGTATGATCACTACCAACACCAACATAGACTCTACCCTCCTCGTCGAAAACCAAGACATACTCAACCTCCCCAGAATCAAACTCAGTATAAACCTCTAGGAAATCACCAGAGTATAGTAGGTAGGGAGGAACAACAAACATCTCAGGAATAGACCTAGGCCTAGGAACACCAAGCCTAGAAAGCTCCTCTACATGCTTAAGAACCTCCTCTCTATCCCTACCACTCCACCCAAAACAGACAAGCTTCTCAACACGTACAACAACCTCCCTAACTCCACCCCCTCTATCCTCAACAAAAAACCTAGATAAAGGATAAAACCCACTACTACCAGCCATAGAAAACACCAATAATACCATACTAGAACCTAGAATAATTAATCCACCTATAAACACAGCATAGTACAGCTAGGAGAATCCACTAGAACTAGCCCTCCCTCCTACAAACTCTAAGCTCTGCCTCACCAAGACCCAGCCCATCGTAGATAATAACACAGCCTCTACTAAGCATACGCATAATAATAGGATCACCTAGCTCATCTACACCCACCACTACTACATCTACTGGTAGAGGACGAGGCTTAAGAGAATAAACACACATAGCCTCAGAAAGCTTATCACCCACCTCCTCCAACACCACCATTATATCATAATCACTATAGGGTAGACTCTCACCCCTAGCTCTACTCCCGAAAAGAACAACTGTACTCCTACTATAAACCCTAGATAAAACACCTACATACTCCTCTAGCATACTACTAAGCTCCTCTCTATACCCACAGAGCCTCCTAAGAAGCCTTCTCCGCAACACTTACAACCCGCCCCACAATCTCCTCCATATACTCTATACACCTACGCCCAGCAGCCTCATCATATACAACTGGCTTACGCCCAGGATAACGCGCCATAACATAGTGTGGAGTAAGAGCATCAGCACGGACATACAACTCCCGCGGCACACTAAGCCCAGCATCAGCTAAAACCTGTAGAAGCCTACTAAGATCATAAGTAAACTCATGTAGACACAACCACCCCCAGAAACCTCCTAGAAAAAGATAACTACAAATAAACTACAAGCTAGTAAAGAATACACAATGGTGTAAAACCTGGTAAAACTAGAAAGACTAGCAAACCTAGCAAAAAACTACTACGAAGAATTCATAAAAGCACTCAACGACTACCAGCTAGGCCGAGAGAGAATATACGCTGTAGAACGCCTAGCCCAGCTACTAGCACAGACAATACTAGACTATGCAGCAATACTAGCATCACAGCACCGAGGCACTAAACCCTCTAGCTACAAACAACTAGCAAAATTCCTCGCAGAGAAACTAGAACTAGATAAAAACCTCGAAGAATTCCTAGTAGGACTAGCAGGCTTCAGAAACCTACTCATCCACACATACGCCGAAATAAACCAAGAACTAGAAAACAAAGCATTCAAAGAAATAAAAAACAAGACACCAGCAATACTAGAACACCTAGAACAACACGCCCAAAGAGACCCCTGCCTAGACCAGGTAAAACAAACAATAGAGAAAATAGCAGAAAAAAACAAACTACGCTACGTAGTAGTCTTCGGATCCCTCGCCCAGAGAGGATGCGGAGAAGACATAGACCTATTCATAAAACTAGGCACTAAGCCCAAAAACCTCCTAGAGATAGGACAACTACTCGCAGACTTCGAAGACCAGCTAGGCACTAAAGTAGACCTCATAGTATACGAAGTAGGAGTCGACCCAGTACTAGCAAAAACAATAGTCGACGAAGGCATAATACTCTATGGAGATAAAAACGAAGCACAAGAAGACCTACTCAAACTCTACAAACAATACCTAGACTACACAATACTAGCTAGAAAACTACACAAACAAGCCCTAGGAGAAAAACACGTAGAGGAGAGGAGGTAAACAGCCTAGAACCTAGGAGCTAGTAGCAGCTAGTACTGCACTATAAGCATCTACTATACCATAGCCGTAGAGCTCATCATACCCCTCAACACCAGCATCTCTAGCAGTAGCATGTAGTACCCCCCTAACAGTATCAAGACCAGTATCACTCTCACCACCCGGTGGTAGAACTGGTAGACCACTAGCAAGCCTAGCAGCCTGTATAAGAGCTACTACCCCAGATACATGTGGTGTAGCCATACTAGTACCACTAAGAACCTCATAGCTATCATCAGGATAAGTACTAAGAATATCTACACCAGGAGCAACTAGCTCTGGATTCCTATTACTCCAAGATGGTACAGAACCACTACTATCAACAGCACCAACAGCTATAACCTCTGGGTACGCAGCAGGGTATATAGGGGAAGAAGCACCCTCATTACCAGCAGCAGCTACAAGAACAACACCATAGCTATAAGCAGCTCTAATAACATCATAAAGCTCTGGAGGCGGAGAACTACCACCAAGACTCATACTTATAACCTCAGGAGCATCATCCTCTGGATCACCTACAATAACACCATCACCATCAGCATCAACAACACCATCAGGCCCCC
>Ga0256839_1004382_pt1 | contig 13828 bp, 28 predicted proteins | sample 354166metaG_FD_185968 | JGI IMG/M metagenome (GOLD analysis project Ga0256839, IMG submission 185968) | Hydrothermal vent microbial communities from Mid Atlantic Ridge, Atlantic Ocean - 354-166 | ecosystem: Environmental > Aquatic > Marine > Hydrothermal vents | place: Atlantic Ocean: Mid... | reverse complement strand
CACTGAATTTTGGTCATTTCCGCGCCTCCGATATATTGCAGTTATCAACCTCAAACGTGGTGCTGCCATCAAGTAGCGCACGAACCATATAGGCGCTGAATGTTATTGGGTGGCCAGTCATGCTTCGCCACTCCCATCAAAAAGCCCCATATCGTCGGCAGTAACAGGAACAGTCGGCCCGTCCGAAATGCATGGCATAAGTAAGAAAAACCCGTTTATGAAGGTGTCAAATTTAACAACCATCGGCCCATCTTTTGATTTAATAATTGTCGGGTAATAGCGGGTATTACCGCCAAACACCTCCACCGCCTTGCATATCTTTTTAAGTTTGCGCCAGTCAAACGACAAACATCCACTTCCATCCGGAAGATCATGCGCATCCATCACAATTTTCCGCCAGTTTGGCGGCTTGGCATTAGCAACCAAGATCGGACCTTGTTGCAATTGATTGTGCTCATTGAACTCAATATGATGGTCCGAGTTTTTGAGTTTTTTATTGTCGATCTTCACAGCAATTTTCCGCGAAATTTTGCCGCCATGGTCATGTAGAACAGCCATACAGTAGTAATTTAACGCGACGATCAAAACACCACCTTCTGGTGATGGCTCAATAAAAACGTGGTCACAGTATTTTCCACGCTCATCAAATACTCCTAAGGTAAATTTTGCCGCCAATTGGAGCAATTTTATATTCACATTCGCCATTTTAATTTTCTCCAAGTTTTTTGTTTAAGCGTTTGGCTGCCGATATTGCGCTGGCCTTCGTAAAATATGAATGCACACTAATGAAAGGACTTCCTCCAGCTGTAAACTTGATTTTGTGAAGCCTTTTTCCAGGGTTTTCCTGATCGGCTATGCTCACGTATTTAACTTTCAGATTCATCACATGCCCAGCGCCTCTTTATACATATCAAGCACAGCTTCTTCCTCGGAGATTTCCTGCGGGTCTTTTTTGCGCAGCGCGATAATCTTGCGCAAAATCTTGGTGTCATAACCGCGCGCTTTAGCCTCAGCCATGACCTCTTTCATGTGGTCGGCGATCTCTTTTTTCTCGACCTCGAGGCGCTCGTAACGCTCGACAAAGGCGCGTAGCTCGTATTCGGTTGCGCGGTATTGTGATTGCTGCACATTGCCATCTGAGTTGTGGCCGATTCCTGTTTCTTCGTTCATATCATCCTCCAAAGATTACGTCACTGGCTCGGTTGTCGGACCGAGCCATAAAGAGAAGCTCTCAACCCTCTTCTGCGGCCTTAAACTCTTCCATAAGGCGATTATAGGTTTCCGGCGATTCGTTCTCCATCTTATTGATAATGTCGCCCCATACCCCCCTTATGTCATCCTGCCCTGCACCATCCATCATGTCTTGGATGATCTGGTTGAACACGGTGTCGTAATTGGCAGACGGCACTTCATTGTCGCCCACATCCATATTCGAACCCATCTCAGGGCCAGGCTTTTGTTCCCGATTCACCTCCGGCGCTGGCTCTTCCTTGATCTCGCCAGTATCTTGATCGTGCGGCGGCGTATTGACTTGCTGTTTGCGCTCTTGCGCTACGCGCTTCGCCTCTTCCTCTTCAAGTCGAGCTGCCTCCATTTCGGCCTTTGTCCGGCGCTTGCGTTTTGGCTTTTCTTCGGGTTCTGGCTCTGGTGCCGTGCCATTATATGGTTGCTGCTTGGTGCCGCCAGTAATGCTGCCGGATGTTGTAGTGGCACTATCAGCAGATGCTAACAGCTCCTCAACCGTGATCTCTTCGTTTTTTAATGCGGTGAATGTCGCGCCCAGGGTGATGATCTTATCAATATCAAGATCACGCTTACCTTCAACGCCAGCAATTTTATAAACTTGCTCTGCATTCAAACCAAAGGCGGCAAAACCCTTCATCACATCATCATGGCGTTGAGCAAGGGTCTTGCTGTCGCCGCGCATAGTCACCAGTGCCACCTCGTAAGCCTCCCCCCAAATCATGCGAGGGATCCCGCTCAAAATGGCGTTGCGGAAAGCAATGGCGGCAACAGCATTTGACGTGGTATTTATCATATCGTCATTGAACAGCTTTCCATTCCGATCAACAATATTTTTGCGCACGCGCTTTGTTGTCATGGCGTTTGTTTCGAGATCATGGAACACGCCTTCTGCCTCAACATAGCGCTCCTTACGGTTAACCTCGGTGATACGGGTGCCGCCACGGCAGTTTCCCCACTGGCTGTAGAGCATTTCGGCCAACCGGATAGATGGACCCATAATGTTTTTGCCGCCACGAGGCAGCGCGTATACGCAGGACTCAGCCGATTCCTTGCTCAATGTCACCAAAGACATCACGCGCTTGGCTACGCGGTCCATCGAGCGCGGGTAGGCATGGGCTGTAGAAATCTGCATGTCGATCTCGGCACGGACCAACGCATCAATACCGGCTGGTTCTTTGTTGTTCCCATCATCGTATTCGATAATATCTTGCATTATTGAACTCCTTGTTCAGCTAGTTAAGCGATTGTGGTTTTTGTTTCGATTTTCACGCCTGGTATGGCGCTTTCGTCAGTAAACTCTTTACTATTTGCCTCAGCATTGGCGAGGTTAATAAGCACCTCAAGCACCTTCGGGTGATCTTGGAAATGCATAAACAAAACGCGGTGGTTGGTGATTGTGCAGTGCCTGCGTTTACGGCGCGAAATTGTGCGCCCAGCACCGGAGGCACTTTTGGCAACAGCCGCAACTGACTTGGCAGCAGAAACAGCTTTCTTTTCAGCCTTCTTTTGCAGTCTTTCAGCCTCCACCTCAGCCTCTATATCGCCGCTCTCCTGCGCCTCCATGGCTTTGAGGTTAGCAATGCGCTCGTCCTCCCGTGCCGCCGCTCGCTTACGCTCTTGCTCGGCGTCCAAACGAACCTGCTCGGCGTCCAACCATTTTTGCAAGACAGGCTTCAAACTATCTGCCGATGCCGTTACCAAATCTTTCAGCCCATTGAAATCAGCATCAACAGCCTTGCCGCCATCAATAAACGGTTGCTTCCGTTTTTTTCTGGCATCCTCTATGCGCTTAAACAACCCACGCAACCCTGAAATCTGGTCAGTGAGCGCCGCCGCATAGGTTTCGTTGGTGATCTTGGCTCTTTTCCATTTATTGGACGTTTCAAGGAAAGCGGCCACCTTGGCTTTAAGCTCAAAATATTCAGTCTGATCATAGATCGGCTCCGGCGGGTTGTTGCCGCCAATACCGGTATCAGGGTTTGGACCCGGATTGGTGGTAATTTCATCAGGTGAAACGGGGTTTATATCGTTCATTTTATGCTCCATTTGGGATTGGTGTAGGTATATCCGACAAGTCAATCGATTGGTAATCTTGGAGGATATGCTGATTTCTCAGGCGATATTCGGTCAGGTTTTCAAACTCTTTGCGGGAAATTGGCTTGAGGTATGTCCATATTTCAGCGGCATCCTCCTCCTCCCCCCAGACGCGCGCACGGATAACCTCGTCATCAATAAGTAGCCCGTGCTCATCTATCTTCTGGTCACACCATATTTCCACGGGAAGCCAAGGGCCATTTTTTACCCGCTGCATTTTATACCAGCCACATTCCGGCCAGCCATCGTGCCGGTCAGGATTGTCGCCACGCATAAACGCGCGGTGCCACCTCAAAAGCCGCATTATTGGGGTTGGCTCGTTCATTTACTTGGTCTCGACATGCGCAAGCGCTTTTCCTCAGCCGCATCAAGCTTTTTAAGCTCTACCTCTATAAATGCGCGCGCGCGCTTTACTGCCTGCATTGCGGTTTTACCACGAAAATCAATTGGCCAACCATTAACACGGGCAAGAAACTCGCGACCATCTTGCATAGGCGCATAAGTGAAAACTTTTCGCGCGGCAAGCATGTTGCGTTTTTCTTGATAGTCGTTTATCTTTTTATCTGTCAATTCAGTCTCCTAACCACTGAGTTGCTTCGGGGCAGGCTGTTTTCGCGGGTAGCCTGCCCCAACACATTACCCATTATATGTATTAAACTCAATACGTTTTATGGTCTTTTTTAGATCGTTGATCTCTTTTTTTGTCGCGTGCGGCGCTTTCCCGTGTATTTCCGCAAGCAATTTACGCTGCTCATCAAAGGCGACAACATGAAGGCCTGATGGACTTGTTGATAGTATCCGGTTCACAATCGCGGACCCGCGCGATTTTGTCCAGTCCAAGCGCCGTTTCCGGCATTTGGGGGAGCAATACTGCCGCATCGCGTGGCCCGGGGTGAATTCCTTACCACATTCATGCCATTTACACCGCCGCTCCATCACTCACCTGCCTTTTTCGCGTAATGGACCTTCGGCGGGATTACGTTGCCATCCCTGATCAGGATTTTAAGCAGCTCCACCGTCGCTTCTGTGTCGGCCATAGCGTCGTGAGGGTTGTCGTTGACAATCCCAAAAAAATCACAGGCGACCGAAAGCTTCACATATCCGCGATTTAACACCATTCCCTGTTCTTTGTATGGCTTCATCGCGCGCATGATGCAGGTTTGTTTGGTTTGCTCAAACAGATCATCGCGCCCCGCACGGCGCAGCTCGGCGCGCATCATCTTTGCGTCAAACTGAGCGTTGAATGCGGCTGGGATAAGCCCGCGCGCGATATACCCCTCCCACAAATCTAGCACATATTCGACATCAACGCCGTTCTCGGTAAGGAACTCATCGGTGAGGCCGTTGATTTTGCCGGCCGCCGGTTTCCCGCTCGGGAGTTCGCCCTGCGGCATAGACCAACCATCTGGTCGGATATAGTGCTTTTCTCGGCTCATTTCGTTACCATCAGCATCAGTGATGATTGCCGCAAAGGAAGCGAGGCGCGGCTGTCCTTGGCCATCCGCTGGGGCTGGTGAGCCGTCACCAAGCCGATATAGAAAAATACCCGTGGTTTCGGTGTCGAAAACCACGTATTTTTCAACAGCATCAGAGGCCGGATCGCCGCCCGTCTCCATCACACGCTCATATTCACGCAATTCGCCTTTAGCGCGGTCAAGATCCTTCCTGCGGATTTCGCCCATGTTCCAACTTGCATTATCAGCCTGCAATTTAGCGTCAGATACGCGCTTTTTCAACATATCGTGCTTCGTCGTGGCTTTATCCTCATCCACCGGCCTGCTCACAGGTTTGCAAACACTTACCCCATCACCTATAGGCGGCGGTGTTGGCATTAAATCGTCATGTTTCATAATTTCATTCTCCTTGATTGTGGGGCGCTTCATTCCGGCACCGCGCGCCCCATTTACGGCTTTGGAGGGTGTCTATACCCAGCCGGATGAATTACATAAAACGCCAAGCGCCATTAACCACAGCGGCTAATACCAACGCTCCCCAGATCGGCCAGAATACAGCCCTAATCCGCCTGATTTTGCGCTCAAGCCGCGCAATCTCCTGCTCTTGCCATTCGATACCAAGCTCGCGGCGAGCGCGCACCTTGGCGTTATTGGCAGCGATTGACCCGTTCAAGCGACTCATGCTAAATCCTCCACGTCAATTTCGGCGGTATAAATCACATGCCCCGTAAAGCGGTTTTTGATTTCATATTGCATATTATTCTCCCTTGTTGCCACCCAACCTATAAAGTTTATACCGACCAGACCGGTCCAATTCGACCTCACCCGACCCGGTAAGCCACAAAATAGCGGTTTCAAATCTCCGCTTAGATGTAATTTTAGGGCATAGTTGGTAAACCTCGAAAGCCCGAAGCCATCCCAGATTCCCGCGCATGCCCTCCAAGATCAACGCCCGTGTTTTAATGGCTTCCTTTGTGCATGGCCTCCCGAGCAATACATCCTGCGGCCACTGCTTTCCTGTTCGGTGATATTCGCGAACATCAGGCCTACTGCTGGCACGGCAAGCCGCCGCATATTCAGCGTATTTCTGAGCATATTCCTGCTCTGTTGCGGGGCGCGTCATTGTGACAAAAGCACGTAAATCGCGCCAACAATAAGAACCGCCACAATGGTAGTGGCAATAATATCTGTAGCAACCTCCCATATATCTGACCACATTTTAGACCGAGCACGCCCTTTGCGCATTTTCTCCTCATGGTTTAGATCGGCAAGTTTTTTCGTGAAATCATCCATTTTTATTCCTTTCGCGGGCTTAATATGTAACCCATTACATAATTGGAGGTTGCGCGCAACCTATTTTTTAAGATATAGGTGAGAAAACCTGAATGGAGATGCTTATGTCACATGAAAGCTACGCGCATGACCGCACGGTCGGCATGGATCGCCGCACTAAAATCTTTGAGATAATGCGCGACAATCCGAAAATTAAGGTATATGAAATCGCCAAATCACTCGACTTAAATAAAGGCACGGTTAGCCGGCACTGTAAAGCAATCCGCAATGGCTGGATGCCTGATAATACTGGTAGTGGACAATAAGATGAGTATTACACACATACCTTTTTACCCATCTGATTGGTTAGCCGGCACGCTCGGGATGAAGGCTGATGAGGTCGGCGTATACATTACACTAATCGCGAGAATGTATGAAATGGCAGAGCCGATTGAGCGCAATGATGATCGTCTTTACCGTATTTGCGGCTGCAATTCTAAGCGACACTTTGTTAAAATACTCAATTATTTAATCAGCGAAGGGAAGGTTTCAGAGGGAGAAGGTGGAATATTTAATGAAAGAGTTGCAAAAGAAATAAATAAAGTTGTAGAAAAATCATCGAAAGCTAGAGCAGCAGCACAAGAGCGTTGGGATGTAAAATGCAATAAAATCAACGGTGACAATAATGCGGGCGCATTGCGGAAGCAAGATAAACGCATATGCCAACCAGAACCAGAACCAGAACCAGAGCCATATGGTGGTGGTAACGCGCGCGCGGAAAATCAAGATTTAACTTTTAGGGATAAAATCATTGTCGCCATGGGTCACGACCAAAGCGGCCTTACCGCCACGGGCAGGCTGATCGGCACGCCAACGGATATGCTTGAACTCAGGCGATGGCAATCTCTCGGGTTGACAGAATCGGAAATTCTTGGTGTAATCACCGAAACGACCGCGAACAAACAGGACGGACCAGCAGTGTCTTTTAAGTATTTTTCAGAACCAATGGCACGATTCGCCGGAGCTAAGGCTCAGCCGGGTTTGGTGCCGGTATCGCCGGTAGGAGGGCGAAAATATGGGAACAGAACTTCACGCAATCAAGGCGAAGAAACTCTCGACATCATCCAAGCGGCGGCAAGAGCTAGACCACCATCGTGACCTGATTGGGCTGGAGGTGGAAGCCTCGCTCAACAACGGAGGGTGGTGGAGGAACCCATCATCCAAAGTAGTGAAGGCCAAAATGTTCCTAAAGTGGATGGACGCGCTTGAGCAATTCACCATCGGCGAAATTAGCAGGGCGTTTGATGCCCACGTTATCGAGAACCCGAACAAAAAGCCAAACGAGGGTCACATTGTCGCGCTTATAAGGCGTGAGATAAATGGCGGTTCGGTCCAAAAAATTGATATGGCGGCGCATTGGTCTGAAAGTATAAAAAACCAGAATGCCTTTGTCTCAAATTCATGTTTTACGCCAAGCCTTGTCCGCGAGATGCTTGATCGATCATTGGTGACGGAAGAGCAGCTTAAGGCAAGGGGGATACAGTTTTGATTGCCCTATGGATCTCCAATATGCACTTTTCCGGAAATCAAACAAACGGAGAAATAAAATGAAAAAATACACACAGGTAGAATTTGATGCGCTACTAGTTATTAACGGACGCAAGCAGTGCCCGACAGGTGACTATACCGCCATAAAGAAATTCCAAGAGTCATGCAGCTTTGGTGAGTCATGCCTCTTTGGTGAGTGGTGCCGCTTTGGTGAGTGGTGCCGCTTTGAAAAAGGCCGCATGTGCTCCCACAATAGCCCATATTTCGCAACAGAAAGAATTGGTTCTAAACTGAGGAAAGTTTATTTTTTTGATTTGGATGAAGGTATTTTCGTTCGCGCTGGATGCTTCGGTGGCACCAAGGCGGAATTTGTGGCCAAACTTGAGGCCGACAATGACACCGAAAAAACAGAAATTTACATGGCCGCGCTGACCTTGGCGAAAATGCAATTCAAATATTCTAGGAAAGTTACAAATGAAACCAAGCGAAATGAACTTCGCTAGCGACCCGAAAGACGCTATGTATGAGGCGGTGCTTGTTGACCGCGCCAGCGCTGCGCTTGCCAAGGTTAATAGGGAAGTGGGATGAACCGCTGCTTTTCCCCAGATTGCCCACATAACGCCCCTTACGGATTTCGCCGCGCTGGGCCTCGATCATTCGCGCCGGATGGCAAGCGCGGCTATCTCTGGGCCTGTAAAGCACACCTGGAAGAAGCGCGCGCCAGAAAGGAAAAGGCAGAGAAATGACACAGAACAAATCAAGTGCTATAATGCAGCAGCGCCGCGAGCCGCACGACAGTTTAGATTATTTCCCGACACCACCTTGGGCCACGCGTGCGCTATGTGAGTTTCTTGATAATCGAGACTATGACGTTACTACCGAGACTGTTTGGGAGCCTGCTTGTGGCGGCGGGCATATGGCAGCTCCGTTGTGGGAGTATTTCGCCTTTGTCTATGCCTCCGATGTCTCAAAATACGATTGGCTGGCCCCTGTGGGGGAGCAAGATGCGGTGTGTGATTTTTTGATTGATGGTGTGTGCGATGTTAAGCACACTGATTGGGTGATAACCAACCCGCCCTTCAGGCTCGCGGAGGAGTTTATAGCTCGTGCTGCCGCCGTTGCCGATGTCGGTTTTGCAATGCTTGTGCGCTCGGCTTTTCTTGAGGGCAAAGGGCGCTATGCCAATCTTTATTCACAAAATCCGCCCAGCTATATACTCCAGTTTGCCGAGCGGGTTCCCATGCAGAAAAATTCGCTCAACAAGAATTTATCTACTGCCACATCATATTCATGGTTGGTCTGGATTGCGGGCGAAGCACCTCTAAAAACCGAATTTTTGTGGGTTGCGCCGTGCAGGTCGCGCTTGGAGATGGACAGAGATTATCCGGATGATGAGTGTGCCGAAGCGCCTGGACCTATGCTTGCGGCGATGGGAATAGATAAATGACACCACGCGAAACTCCTACAGCGGCCCTTGCAGCCCGCTTTGACACACTGCGGGCCACGATAGCCCAGCGCGCGGCCTCGCACCGTAGCACCGCAAAATTGCGGCTATGGCTGGCCGAAGCAAACGCGGACAGGCCCAAAATTCGATAGCGATGCAATTCTAAAATCAGTTAGGAAACCGATATGACCCCTAAACAAATTTACGCCGTTTGGAGGGCCTCACATGTTGACCGCTGGCATACCAACCCTGAAATCATCGTAAGAGACCAGCTAAACGGCCACAGCGGACGCGTGGCGGTGCTTATGCCGAATTTATGGCCAGATATACCCGCCGAGGCTATCAAGGCCGCGCTGCTGCATGATTCGGGAGAGGGCATGGTTGGTGATGTTCCGGGTCCAACAAAAACGGCATTTCCAGATTTGGCAGCGGAATTGCGATTTGCTGAAAAAGCGGCGCTCGATCATATGGGCATAAGATATTCTATCAGCGATGAGTGGCTGGAGCGGATTAATCTATGCGACAAGCTGGACGCAATTCTAGGTAGTGTCTCACTTTGAAATTTGACCTCGCCCATCGCAATAACTATGTTATGCTTAGCGCAAAGCATAGGAGTTTTAGGAATGACATTAACCCCAGATGGCCGACAGGTCACGACCGTCAACGGAATAAACAAGTTTAGCAAGGATATAAACGATTATCCAGTTGTTGTGAGTAGCAGCTCAGAGGCCATTACGGACTTTGGATGGTCTAAGATTTGGCAGGTGGCTGAGTCAAAATATTCTAGAAAAGAATATGATCAACTGGATAACAATCGCTTGGTTCTGGTTCAAACGGATGACTGTAAGGACAAGCGAAATGCCTAAAGGACCAAAGGGGCAAAAGCGCCCCGCTGATGCAATCGGCTTAGCCGTAATGATTGGCAAGATAGCTACAGGTGAAATTGGAGACGAAACCCCGGATGATGGGAAAGACCCTGCGGCAAAAGCACTTGGAGCTAAGGGTGGGAAGGCTCGCGCGGCGAACTTGACGCCTGGACAACGGTCAGAAATCGCCAAAAATGCGGCAGAGAAACGCTGGCGCAAATAAACTGATTGACCTGCGCGATAATATTTTCCATCTCAATTGAGGTAGCAAATATTATCGAGGCCGCTATGAATCAAGTATCTAAAATCTACAGTGATGAATGGTCGGTTACATCTCGACTTAGAGAGGTTTTTGATGCCACTAGGCAGGATTTCATTCCAATTATTGAGGAAATTGTAGGTGCCATGGCTGACGCCGTGGACGATGACCCTAGTTTTACAGCAGGTATGTTTGGCCACATCCATGGTGTTCGAAATACAAGGGGAATGTTTCGCCAGAAGGGCTGGCAGCGACTGAGTAAAAATGGGAATGAGTTAGTAAAACATCCAGAAAAAGACCTTTCGGTTGGCATATGTAAATCCCTATTTCGTAAAGTGACTTGCCAACACCCAAGCGCAGGCAACGGCGATCAGGATTGCACCCAGCGGCGCAACGGCGGCATATATCGATGCGCTCACCATGGCAGAACCACCATAAGCACAATCAGGATGCCGATAGCGCCGCATAGGAGCGCCAAGGTGATCACATCCGTAATGGTTTCCCACATCTCTTGACGGCGCCGCTCACGGCGCATTCTCACGGCGTGGTTATTATCGGCTAGGCGTTTTGCGAATTTGTTGGTCATTGTAATGTCCTCGTTTGTGATCTTTTATAAGTCAAAAATAGTGTAGCTACACTAGTGCAAAAAGTTTGACTTTATTCAGGCCAATCATCAGGCCGATATCCAGACAGATACGCTGTTATCAAGCGCGCCATGCGAGGGGCGGGCTTCCGGTGTTGGCTCTTGTCTGGCGCTGTCTCCATCTTGCGGATCGTGCTTGCGTCCGTATCCAGCATTTGCCCAAATTCCCGGACTGATAGTCCGAGGTCGTGGCGGGCGGCTTTGATTTTAAGGTAAGTCATTTAGAATCTCCAATCTTCAACTTGATTTTTAAGGTCGAAAGCTGAAAATTCTGCGACGTGAATTAGGTTTTCCCAATTGCTCCTTGCCTCATAGCTATCAGGCTTAAGGCTGGCTCTTATAAGCCGTGCAAAATGCTCGGCTTTTTTGAAATGTTTATAGGCCTTTTTAAGCTCCTCTTTTTTTGCAGGCCCGAAGCACGCGGGGTCAAGCTCCATTTTGTCCATGTAACTTTGTGCCTTTTGCAGGCAGCCATTGGCTTGACCCATGCGGCAGGAATAGTTGCTGTAGTTTATCATCGTGTCATCTCCTCGTTTTTTGTGGCGTCCATCAAACAGCTTCTGCTGGTGTTGCTGTTGGCAAAATGCGCCGCGTTATAGCTGCCTCAAGGCGCGCCACTTCGCTTTCTAGATTTTGCGCCGCCTCGATCATACATGCCGGGGCTGCGGCAGGGGCCTCAACGCAGCCAAAAAGCATATCGTTCATTGTTAGTTTGCTAAAGCCGTTGCGATATTGGGCAATGGCAATTAACTGCTGTTGTTGGCGCGCCTTAACCGCCACATACTCTAAGGCCAGCATCATGTTGCCAGGTGCGAGGGTAGCAAATTCGGCTTCCGTGCCGTTTGCAAATTTGATTGTGGTGCCGTCTATATTGATCTTTGTCATTTTATCTCTCCGTTTGCTGGCGAGGCGTTGTGCCTCTCTATATGTCTAATATAGGGGCGGTTGCCCTGTATTGCAAGCGGTATTTGCAGATATTGCAAAATAAATCGCAACAACTTATAATATGGGGGCAACACCACGCAAGCAAAGGCGGTGATCTATGCCTAAGATCTTAAAACTCACCCCAAAAACAAGTTAGGCCCAAAGTGCGAAGGCTAACCGTTAAGCAGGTTTCCAGGCTTTTGATTTACGGCGAGGTAAGCACCAAGAGATTGCTTAATACGCTGGTTGTGCCATGCTTTGTCAATAAGCGAGGGCAAAAAACATATAAACGAACTGATATAGAAAAACTGCCGCGCGGTTTACTTTTAGATAAATCTGGGATAAGTAAGCCCCAGATTAGACCAAAAAAAATCCCAATTGCCCTATATGTTAACAAGGATCAGGACATGCACAAATATATCCGCGATGCAAAAGAGGCTCTTAACATCGGGGCTGGATTGTCTGGTGAAATCAGGGGGGTATTGTCTTTGCTGGTTGACTTGATGGTCATCCACAACAACGAGGGTATCCCATGCGAGCCGCCATCTTATTGTGCCGGAATGATTGGCCAAGGTGAAAAAAAATGGACACACACATTTATGCCAGCGCTTGTTGAGGCTCATAAAATAAGGCGGGTCAACAAAAACGGAATAGATGTCTGGGTTTGGCACGATAAAAACCTCATGGCTGGCGGGCCTCGGGCGATTATTGATCGCGCTACGGGTGTTGATAATGCAGATGTGGGCAAGGGTGATGATTACAAGCATCGGGGGATGCGGTTGGATGTGGCCGAAGACGTATGCGTGCTACATCATGGATGTGATGATCTACCCAACAACCCAGCTCGCGAAATCAAATTGGAGGATATTCAGCTCTCACCCGCGCCATTTCTGCCGCCTTCGCCGCCACCAACGCAGGAAACTGTTGTTGATCTCGACGAGAGAGAAGCCGAAAAGCCTGTTTTTAAGGACGCAGGGCCAGAGCCAGCGCCCGGACGCACTGACCCTATCCCATACCCGTCAGCTATTGATCTGCTTGGCCGCGCTGGGGTGGACACAGCCAACCACCCGCACGGCGAGTTTTTCTGGGCACGTGCTGACCATAAACCAACCATCAAAAAATGGATGGGTCACCACGGGAATGATCACGACAAAATCTTAATGCTGCTGTATAAGGCCGTGGAGGCAGGCGAGATTGATCCGGAGGCGCACCCGAACAAACTTGAGTTTTATGATAAATTTGTAATGGTGGAGTGATAGTATGACCGTATTTTACGAAGAGAAAAGTATCACGGGCCGATGGATGCCGCGCACCGCGCCATCTAAACCGCAACTTAAAAGTTACGGCGGAATTATCAGGACGCAAAGCTGCTTGCGCCGCGTGCGCGCTGTGCAAATTATCCCTAAGGACCATCGCCACCTTACGCTCGACCAGCTGGCCGCTTGCTATTCTCCAAGCGGGCAATTCCGGCACTCAACGGCGCAGTGATGGGATTCGCATCCAGAGAGCACATTGAGGGCCTGCTAGTCCTCCCTATCCCACCCTCTGCCAACGCGCTGCACACCAAGAGCAAGCGGCGCTCTCAGAAATACAAATCGTGGCTTGCGCACGCTGGACTTGTTGTGCAGGAAAAATTCTCACGAACGGGAGGGTTTAAGAAACTGCGCAACGGCAACGCTTGGTATAGGACTGAGATTTATTGGCCGGCCGATGATCCGGCAGATGCTGACAACCGCACAAAGGCGCTGCATGACCTTCTGCACTCGATGCAAGTTACCCCAGATGACAAATGGTTGTGGGGGAGTTCACAGACTCGCAGTTGGTATGTTAAGGCTGGCACATGTGCCGTAAAATTCTGGACGATAGATGAAGCAGAGACGAAAACTCCACTGGACGCCTGATGCCTGCGCGTTCACGGTTTACCAGTTTCGGGATTGGCTTTATAAGGCTGAGGTTGGGGAGAGGTGCCTTTACCATATCGGCCAAATAAAAATAGATCAGGGCGAGTTCCCGCACCTCATAAATTATAGCCGATACGTCATGCTGATGTCTGATTACGGGGCGGTGCGGATAAATCAG
>Ga0256839_1004381_pt1 | contig 13831 bp, 13 predicted proteins | sample 354166metaG_FD_185968 | JGI IMG/M metagenome (GOLD analysis project Ga0256839, IMG submission 185968) | Hydrothermal vent microbial communities from Mid Atlantic Ridge, Atlantic Ocean - 354-166 | ecosystem: Environmental > Aquatic > Marine > Hydrothermal vents | place: Atlantic Ocean: Mid... | reverse complement strand
CATCTCGGGGGGGAAGGGCACCGCCGCCGCCAAGGTGGCGGCGATGGAGGCCGCCGGGATCGTCGTCGCTCCCACGCCGACCGACATGGGTCAGGCGATGCTCGAGGCGTTGGGGAGGTGAGGCCGGGGTCGTGTCCGACCTCCTCCTCGGCCTGACCCTCGGTGCCGCCGCCGGGATCACCCCCGGGCCGCTGTTCACCCTGGTGGTGACCGTCAGCCTCCGCCGCGGGTTCGGGGCGGGAGCCCGGACCGCTCTCGCTCCCCTCCTCTCCGACCTGCCGGTGGTCGTCATCGCCCTCGCCGCGCTGGCGGCGCTCCCCGGCGTCGTCGTCCGAGGCCTGGGGCTGGTCGGGGGGCTCTACCTGATCTGGCTGGGCATCCGGACCGTGTCCGAGGCCCGGAATCCTGCCGACGACGGCGGATCCGCCGTCCGTGATCTCCGCCGGGGTGTGGTCGTGAACCTTCTCTCGCCCCATCCGTGGCTCTTCTGGTTCTCGGTGGGTGCCCCCCTCACGCTCGGTGCCTGGCAGCGGGCGCCGGTGCGGGCCGTCGCCTTCGTCGGCGCGTTCTACGCACTGCTCGTCGGATCCAAGATGGTGGCGGCGGCGGTGGTCGCCTCGGGCCGTCGTCTCCTCGACACCATCTGGCACATCCGGCTCGCCCAGGTGGGTGGCGTGGCCATCGCCGCCATGGGGGTCGTGCTCATCACCGAGTACCTCCGCTGAGCCTCGCCCCGGTACCGGGCCGCGGCGGCGCCGTCCCCTACACTGCGCCCATGCCCTGGGGTTGGATCCTCGTTGGTGTCGGAGGCGTGGTCGCCGTCTGGTTCGTCGTCGCCTACAACGGCCTCGTCCGGCGGCGGAACCGGGTGGACAACGCGTGGGGTCAGGTCGAGGTGCAGCTCAAACGCCGGTACGACCTCATCCCCAATCTGGTGGAGGCGGTGAAGGGCTACGCCGCCCATGAGCAGGACACCCTTCAGGCGGTGGTCGAAGCCAGGAATCGGGCGCTGGAAGCCACCACGCCCACGGAGCAGGCGGAGGCGGAGAACGTCCTCACCGGGGCGCTCCGCCGGCTCTTCGCCCTCGCCGAGGCCTACCCCCAGCTCCGGGCCTCGGAGAACTTCGCGGCGTTGCAGGCGGAACTGGCCGAGACGGAGAACAAGATCGCCGTCGCTCGTCAGATCTACAACGACTCCGTACTCGGCTACAACAACCTCGTACAGACCATCCCCACGATGGTCGTGGCGGGGGTTGCCGGGTTCCGACCCCGGGATTTCTTCGACGCTCCACCGTCGGCCGACGAAGCCCCTCCCGTCGCGTTCTGACGATGCGGCGGCTCCTCGTCGCCCTGCTCGTCGCCGGCACTGCCATGGTGGCCTCCTTCCCCCTCCCCGCGGCGGCGAAGAGCTTCTCCCTCCCCGAGGCGTCGGTCGTCGTCGAGGTGGAGTCGGACGGCTCGGTGGTGGTGACCGAACGCATCACCTACCAGTTCACGGGTGCCTTCTCCGGTGCGTTCCGGGAGATCCCGCTGCGGGCGGGGGAGCGGGTCACCGACGTCTCCATCTCCGAGGGCGCGGTCCGCTACCGGTCGGGCGGCTGCACCGACCTGGGGTGTTCCAGCCCGCCGGGCACCTTCGGTGTCCGCGATCTCGGTGGTCGAGTCCGCATCGTCTGGCATTACACCGCCGTCGACGAGCGACGGACCTTCACCATCGCCTACCGGATCGTCGGGCTCGCCAAGGTCTACGACGACGTCGTCGACGTGAACCTCAAGGTCTGGGGTGAGGAGTGGAGTGTCGGCCTCGACCGGCTCACCGCCACGATGGAGATCCCCGGCAGCGTCTCCCGCGGGGAGGTGCGGGTCTGGGGGCATCCGGCGGACGTGGACGGCACCACGTCGCTCGGAGCCGACGGGGTCTCGCCGTCCCTCGTCGCCACCGACGTACCTCCGGGACGGTTCGTCGAGATGCGGGTCGTCTTCCCCCGCTCGGTCCTCGCCTCCACCGGCGGGGCGACGGTCGTCACCGGCTCAGGCCTCGCCGACATCGTCGACGAAGAGACCAGATTGGCCGACGCCTCCAATCGTCGCCGGTTCTTGCTGCGGCTCCTGACCGTTCTCGTGGTGCTCGCCGCCTTCGTGCCCGCACTGGCGGCGATCGGGTTCTTCTACCTCCGATACGGACGGGAACCGAAGGTGGACTACGACCGGCGATACGAGCAGGAGCCGCCGTCGGACGATCCGCCGGCGCTGGTCGAAGGGCTGCTGAGCCAGGGGAAGGTGGACGAATACGGGTTCACCGCCACGCTCTTCGATCTCATCCGACGGGGGGTGATCGCCGCCCGACCCGTCAGCGCCGAGGTCCGGACGTGGGGTGGGCTCCGGACCGAGACCATCACCGATCTCGAGCTCTCCCTGACCGGGGAGCGGGTGGACCTCCGAGACTTCGAGCAGCGGGTCGTCACGGTGGTCCGGCGGGTCACGAAGGACGGACCGGTCCCGCTGCACCAGTTCCGCAAGCGCATCCGCGAGGATGCCGTCGCCAACGCCTCGACCTACCAGTCGTTCCACAAACAGGCCCTCGCCGCCCTGGAACGCTCGGGCCTGTTGGATGCGTCGGCGAAGTCCTGGGTGATGGGGCTCGCCGTGGTGTTTTTCCTAATGTTCTTCGGCTCGTTCCTCCTCATTCCCGTCTTCGCCGAGGTGCTGGACGCCGGTTGGCTGGCATTGCTCCTGGTGGTCGGTGCCCTGGTGAACATGGCCGTCTACCTGGTGTTCCTCGCCACCCGCCGCGGGTGGGTGCGCCGCACTCGGAAGGGAGCGCTCCTCGCCGCCCGCTGGGAGGCCTTCCGTCGCTACCTGCAGGACTTCAGCGCCATGGGCCAGGCACCTCCCGCCTCCCTCGACCTCTGGGACCGCTTCCTCGTCTACGCCATCGCCCTCGGCGTCGCCGACGACGTGCTCGAAGCCGCCCGTCTCAACGCCCCGCCGGAGGTCGTGGAGGAGTCGAGCCTGTACTGGTACGGCACCCACGGTGTCACCGGCGGGCACACCGAGAGCGCCTTCACGGGGATCGCCTCCTCCCTCGCCGGGGCCTTCACCGTCTCCTCGGGGAGCGGCGGCGGGGGCGGCTTCTCCGGTGGCGGTGGCGGTGGTGGCGGGGGAGGCGGGGGCGGAGCCTGGTGATCTCCGCAACCTCCCCGTCGGGCCGTCGGCGGAGCTGCTGGAATGGACGGTGGAGATGCGCCCCATGGGCACGATCGCCGTCGGTACCAGTGGGTGGAGCTACCGGCACTGGGCGGGCCGCTTCTATCCGGAGGGTCTCCGCTCGGGGGAGTGGCTCCGGTTCTACGCCGGCCGCTTCCCCACGGTCGAGGTGAACGCCACCTTCTACCGGCTCCCCGCCGAGACGATGGTGGCGCACTGGGCCGAGGTGGCACCGCCGGGTTTCGAGTTCGTCACCAAGGGCAGCCGTCTCGTCACCCATCTCCGCCGTCTCGTCGAGGTCGACGAGGCGGTGGCGAGGTTCATGGAGAGGGTCGGAGGGCTGGGCGGCGCTCTCGGGGCGGTCCTCTGGCAGCTCCCCCCCGACCTCGAACGGGATGCGGCCCGCCTCGACGCCTTCCTGAGCGGTCTCCCGCCCGTCCGATCGGCGGTCGAGTTCCGGCATCCCTCCTGGCTCTGCGAGGAGGTGTACGACGTGTTGAGCCGCCACGGCGCCGCCCTGGTGGCGGTGAGCTCGACGATCATGCCCGCCGTGCGGAGAGCCACCGCCGGGTTCGTCTACGCCCGTTTCCACGGGCTCGCCGGAGGCTACGGCCATTCCTACACCGACGACGAGCTGGCGCCGTGGGCGGAGTGGCTGGCGGCGGAGGCCGCGGCGGGGAGGGACGGCTACGCCTTCTTCAACAACGACGCCGAGGCGGCCGCGCCCCGCGACGCCGCCCGGCTGATGGAGTTGTTGGGGGACGTCGCCCGTCCGCCGGTCAGTTGATCCCCCAGTAGCGGGTGCCTTCGCCGACCAGGACCCGTCCGAAGGTGAGTCCCGACGCGAAATGACAGGCCGCACCGAGGGTGTCGGGTCGCTCCAGCTCCTCCAGGAGGCGCGCCCTCGTCGCCCGGGCCATCTCGGGATCCATGTCGAAGGCGATGTTCCATTGGGGCTCGGACATCTGCAGGGCGCAGTGCATGGCATCGCCCAGGATCAACAGGCGCTGCGTCCCCGACGACACCACGAGGGAGAGATGACCGGGGGTGTGTCCGGGGGTGAACACCACGTCGATGCCGGGGGCGATCGTCTCCCCGTCGGCCACGTGATCGAGATGGCCTTCCAGGGCCTGCTGCACCCGCACCGGGTCCGGTCCGGCGGGGTCGTCACCGCCGTGCCAGTGTTCCCACTCCCCGGCGGCGACGAGGTGACGGGCGTTGGGGAACGTGAGGCTGCCGTCCCGGGTCGTCCAGCCGCAGTGGTCGAGGTGGAGGTGGGTGTAGATCACGTCGGTCACCTCTTCGGGTGAGACCCCGGTGGTGGCGAGGGAGTCGAGGAACCGTCCCCCTTGGAAGTACCCCACTCCGGGGAAGTCCACCCGGGTGTCGCCGATCCCGGTGTCGACGACGACCCGGCGATCGGCGGTCTCGACGAGGAACCCTCCCACCGACGTGACGAACTTGCCGTCGTGGTCCAGATGGCGGCGGTGATGCACCCACGCCTCCGGCGTGGAGTCGGGCCAGGCGACGTTCGGGTCGGTCACTCCTCCTCCGTCGGCCAGGAACGTGACGCGTACGTCGCCGACATGGATCCGGTCGGGTCCTGCGAACGTGGGCATGGCTCCTCCTTCCCAATCGAGTCGAGGGTACCCGCCGACGCTCCACGAATCCCTCCAGGAGCCGACGCATCCGGCCGATGTCTCGATGCGAGGGGCCGGCCGGGGGGAGGGTCGATGGAGACTGGTCGGAGCGAACGGTTCGGGCCGGTGGAGCCGATGCGGGCTCGGCTGGCAGTGGCGACCGCGGTGGCGGCGATCGTGGCGCCGATCGCGCTCGCCTACCCCTCCGACGGCGCCTGGCAGCCCCTCGCGGCGGTGCCGGTGGTGTCGGCCGCCGAAGCCCGCGCCGCTCCGCCACCCCTCCGGGTTCCTTCCGGCGTCCGAACGCTCGAGCTCCCGGCCCTGCCGGATCCGTCGGCGACGGATCCTCCGCCCGGGCCGACCCCGGCGGCGGAGTGCGACCGGTTCTCCCTGGCGGACGAACCTTCGACCACCGACGTGGCTCGGATGGTGCATCGGGTGTTCCGATGCGTCGCGGCGGCAGCGGGGCTGGGGTCGGAGCCGCCGTCGATCGTCGACCTCGGAGATCAGACCTGGGACGGTGCCGAGATGTGGGGATTCCGGTCCCTCGCCGACCAGGTGGCGGCCGAGGCGGTGGTCGTCGGATACTGCGAGTCGGGGGGATTCGACCCGTGGGCCCTCTCCCACGACAACCGGTACGGCTACGGGGGGCTGTTCCAACTCGGCGATCGCGAGTGGGCCGAGTACGGGAGGGAGGGCGGCTCGAAATTCGATCCGGTGGACAACGCCGTCGCCGCCGCCCGCTACTTCGTCGCCGCCCGCGCCGCCGGGGATCGGTGGGAGGGCTGGGGGCCCTGGGCGGTGGTGAACACCGACTACGGGGGGCCGAACGCGGGCGTCCGGGTCCCCATCCTGCCCCGGTTCCTCTCCACCGACGACCGGGAGCGCGGGGTGGCGGGACCCGAACTGCCGCCCTGGGCGGTGGATCCCTGGGCCCACGAGGTGCCGGAGTGGCGGGGCTGTCCCCTGGCGCGGGCCGGGCAGTCGTGGTGATCGGGCCCGACGCTGCGCCGGGACGCGGATCCGGCCATAATGACGCGATGTACGAGGCCCATTGCTCAGGGACGCCGTCCCGATGAAGATGATCATCGTGGGGGCAGGGGGGATCACCCGGGACCTGCTCCGCCGTCTCGGTGACCGGTGGGAAGTCACGGTCGTCGACGTCGACCCCGACCGGCTCGACCTCGCCGACAAGGTGAGACCGATCGAACGGATCCTGGGGGACGGATCGAGCCGGGTGGTGCTCGACCGGGCCGGGCTGTCGGAGGTCGACGCCTTCGTCGCCGCCAGCAACGACGACGAGGTGAACCTGGAGGCCTGTCGGCTCGCCCTGGAGGCGGAGGTCTACCGGATCGCGGCGATCGCCGCCGACCCCGAGCGGCTCCCCGACTACCGGGCCCTCGGGGTCGCCGCCATCTCCCCGGACCGGCTGGGGGCGCGCCGGTTGGAGATCAACCTGGAGGACCGCCGTGTCTCCTCGGCCGCCTTCGCCGACGGGCGGGCGGAGGCCGCCGAGTTCCGGATCGAGGCGGACTCGCCGTTGGTGGGACGGGCGTTGCAGGACCTGCACCTCGAATCCTGGCTGGTCGCCGTCGTCCTCCGCAACGGTGAGCTGATCGTCCCCCACGGCGGCACCGTGCTCCGAGAAGGCGACCTGGTGACCGTCGTCGGGGCCGCCACCGACTACCCGGAGATGGTCGCCACCTTCACCGGCGGCGTCGCCCGCTTCCCCCTCGACTACGGCAAGCACGTCGGCGTCGCCATCGGATCGCTGCGTGACGTCGACGTCCTCGTCTCCGAGGCGGCCGGGTTCGTGCACGCCACCGCCGCCGAATCGGTGATCGTGCTCCACATCGGTGGGAGCGGAGACGACCGGTCCCGAGAGATCGAAGACCGGATCGCCACCTTGGACGAGCAGTGGCCCGGGGTGGAGATCCAGGCTCGTCCGGTGGACCGGACCGGCCTGGACGCCCTCGTGGAGCTGTGCCGCACCGACAGCGTCGGCACCCTCGTCGTCCCCAGGGTGCACGGTCGGCTCGGGGCGGCGAAGGTGCTGCGCATGGCCCAGGAGACACGGACCCCGGTTCTCTTCGCGCAGGGCATCGACCGCTACCAGGGGATCCTCGTACCTGCCCGGGAGACCGATGCGGGCCGACGCGCCGGTCGGGTCGGCATCGACATCGCCGCCCATTCGGGCCTCCCCCTCATCGGGGTGGGGGTCGTCCCCCCGGTGTTCATCGCCGGCGAGGAGGCCTTCGACGATGCCCGGCATGCCATCGCCCGACTTCGGGAGGATGCAGCCGTCCACGGACTCTCGATCAAACGCCGGATCCGTCAGGGGAACCCGGTGCAGGTCATCACCGAGCTGGCCCCCGGCCATCTGGTGGTGCTCGGGATCGGCCCTCGGCGCCCCACGGCCCTCGCCCCGGGGATCACCGGCCATGTCGTCGTGCGGGCGGAGACCTCGGTGCTCGCCGTTCCGGTGCGGGGTTCGGCGTGAGCCAGGCCGAAGCGGCCACCCTCATCCTGATCGCCGGTGCGGCCTTCGTGCTGCCCCTGGTGGGGCGGCGCCTCCGAATGCCGGCGGTGGTGTTGGAGATCCTGTTCGGGATCGCCATCGGCCCGGTGTTGGGGCTGGTCCAGCCGAGCGAGCTGGTGGAGGTGCTGGCGGAGCTGGGGTTGCTCCTCCTGCTCTTCCTCGCCGGGTTCGAGATCGAGCTCGAGGTGTTCGAACGGCAGGGGATGGCGCCGATCCTCGTCGGCCTCGGCATCTACGCCCTCACCATCGTCGGCTCGGTGACGATCGGTCTGGCGCTGGGGGTGGGACTGTTCGTGGCGCTCGTGCTGGCGACCAACTCGGTGGGGGTGATCATCCCCACCCTGCGCGGGACCAGGATGATCGCGACGGCCCTGGGCCAGGACATCCTCGTCGCCGCCCTCCTCGCCGACATCCTCACCCTCCTGGCGGTCGCCGGGTTCGCGATCATCACCGAGTACGGCTTCGGCGTCCGGCTGCTGGCGATCCCCGCCTTCTTCGTCGTCGCCGGCTCCGGGCTGGCGATCCTGCGGCGGGCGGCGTGGTGGCGGCCGGAACGGTTCGGGCGGCTCTTCGCCGCCGACGATCCCGACGAGCTGGGGATCCGGGCCAGCCTGGCGCTCATGCTGGTGTTCGTCGGCCTCTCCCTCGTCTTGGGGATCAAGCCGATCCTCGGCGCGTTCCTGGCCGGGACCGCCTTCGCCGCCGTCTTCCGCCATCGGGGCGGACTCGACCAGAAGCTCACCGGGTTCTCCTACGGCTTCTTCATCCCGATCTTCTTCATCAACGTGGGGATCGGGTTCCGGATCGACGCCATCTTCGACCCTGCCGCCATCCGATTGATGTTGTTGCTGCTGGCGGCCGCCCTCGCCGTGAAGATCCTCCCTTCGCTGCTGCTGGTGATCCGGCGTCATTCGCTGCGGGAGTCCTTGGCCGCCGGGGCGCTGCTGTCCGCTCGTCTGAGCCTCATCATCGCCGTTGCCGAGCTGGGCGTGGAGCTGGGTCTCATCAGTGAGGCGATGGAGTCGAGCATCATCCTGCTGGCGGCGGTCACCGCCACGCTGGCCCCGACGTTGTTCCGGTTGCTGCTGCCGTCCCGGCCTCCCGTCTCCGCCGCCGACTCCTCGGTGGCGGTCGCCGAACGAGGCCCCTGATCTCGGGGTGAGCCGCCGGCGCGCCGTCGGGGGGACGGCGACATGAATCCGCGACCGGTCTACGATTTCGGTGGCATGACGGATCCTCGTGTCGGGTTCGTGAGCCGGCTCACCGACGGCGACCTGCGGATCCTGGGCGCCGCCGCCGACATCGACCTGCCGGAGAAGCTCCGAGAGCGGCTGGTGGCCGAGCCCGCCGAGATCGACCGGCTCCTCGCCGACGAACGGGTGGTATCCGCGCTCTTCGCCGGTGAGTTCGACGCCGCCATCAGCCCCTGGCTCGTCTTCGGTGTCGCCGTCCACCATGCCGCCGCCGACCTCCAGGACGCCTCGTTCGTCACCGAGCGGGTCCTCGGTGCCGGTCGCCTGCCGGTGTTCGACGTCGGGCCGCTGCGGGAGCTCGTCTCCACTCCGGAGCGTCGGATGTATCTGGTGGGGCTGTTGGTCTCCTTCACGCGGGTGGCCGGGGGTGTCCGGTGGGTGCGGACCCCTCGGGGGATGCGGCGGCGCCGCTGGAGCGAGCTCGATCCCTTCCACCTGGCGGAGCTGGTCGACGAGGTGGCGTCCTGGCAGCGGCCGGCGTTGCTGCGGCGGATGGGCGACGTCGCCCTCTTCCTCGTCGGTGCCTACCCCCAGGCGACGTCGAGTCTGAAGGTGGAGCCTCAGCGCCTGGTGCGGCTCGCCCGCTCGGCGGGACTCGATCCGGGGGGCGCATACGAGCTCACCCAGGGTTCGGAGGGCATGGTCGGGTTGTTGGAGGTGGCGGGCGCCCGGTGGTACCGGGAGGCCGCCACCGGGACCCTCGGAGCGGTCCTGGAGGAGTTCGCCGAACGGTTCCCCACGGCCCGGCGGTTCCTCTCCCAGATCACCGACCGCTACCTGCACCGGATCGACACCGACTGGCTGCCCCGACCCGCCTGAGTCAGTCCCGGTCATGGAGCAGCCTGCTCCGCCAGTCGCCTCGGCGGCCCAGGAGGGGGCTCCCCTGGAGGCGGCGGATCATGGTGAGCGCCCCCGCCCCGAAGGCGTAGAGGGCGGCGGTCTCGCCGTCGAGGGTCCAGGCGAGGAGCGGGTAGACGGACGCGCCCACGAACCAGGCCTCGGCGAGTCGGGTCCTGCCCGCCCCCTCTCGGGGTCGCCAGAGCAGCCCGAGCGCGAGCAGGGCGAGGACGACGACCGTCGCCCGGGGTGCCAGCAACGCCCCGGCGACCAGGGTGACGAGCTCGCCCCGGCCGCCCACGAATCGCAACCAGATCGGCCAGTCGTGTCCGACGATCACCCCGAGGGCGGCGGCCACCCGGACCGGCTCGGCGGCGTCCACGGTGGGGACGACGACGGCGAGCGCCTTCCCCGCGTCGAGGAAGAAGCTGGCCACCGCCCACGGCGTCCCCACCAACCGGGCCACGTTCTCGGTGCCGACGTTCCCCGTGCCCTGCCGACGCAGATCGACACCCCGCAGGGCGCCGATCAGGTAGGGGAAGGGGATCGACCCGACGAGGTAGCCGACGGCGAAGGCGATGAGACTCATGGGGGAGCCGGACCCCAGCCCAGTCCGACCAGACCGGGACCGGTGTTGGCGGCGATCAGCGGGGGGAACTCGATGACGTCGGGCGGGTGGCCGCCGGTGCGGCGGGCGACCAGCTCGGCGAGACGGGAGGCTCCGTCGGGGGCGGCGGCGTGGAGCACACCGATCGCCCAGCGGGTGGCGTCCTCGGGCAGGCGCGACGCCATCCGAGCGTACGCAGACTCCGCGGATCGGTTCACCGACGCCAGCTTGATCTCGCCTTCGGGACGGAGCTCGAGGAGGAGGGTGACGCCGAGGCCGGATCCGACCCGTCCCACGAGATGGGGGATGCGACCGGTGCGGACGAGATGGTCGAGATCGGGAAGGGCCGCCATGAGGTGGACGTCGGGTCGGATCTGCTCGAGGGCGGCGACGAGCTCCTCCGGTGACGCGCCTTCGGCGGCGCGCCGGGCCAGGTGGACGACGACGAGACCCTGGGACCAGGCGGCGGCCTTCGTGTCGACCACGGTCACCGGGATGGGGGCATCCTGGGCGGCGAGACGGGCGGCGTCGAAGGAGGCGGAGAGGCGGGCGCTCACCGGGGCGACGACCACCGCCCCCTTCCCTCGGGCCGCCATCTTCCGGTACGCCTCCAGGTACTCGCCGGGTGACGGGGAGGAGGTGTTCACCTCGGCGCCGGCGGCGAGACGTTCGTAGAGGTCGTCGGTCTCGACCACTTCGACGCCGTCGAGGTACAGGTGGGTACGGACGACCTCGACGCCGAGCCGCTCGGCCTGGTACGGATCGAGGCAGGACACCGAGTCGGTGACGATCCCCGTGTCGCGCATCCTCCGATGGTATCGGCGACGCGCCGGTGGCGGGGAGGGGGCACAATGGAGGTCCACGGAGGAGGTGGAGATGACGGTGGATCTCGTACGGGTGGCGGCGGTGCAGGCGACCCCGGTGTTCCTCAACCAGGAGGCGACCACGAACAAGGCATGTGAGCTCATCGCCCGGGCTGCCGAGGCCGGCGCCGGGCTGGTCGTGTTCCCCGAATCCTTCATCCCGACCTACCCCGATTGGATCTGGAGGCGGCGTCCCTGGGACGACGGGGAGGCCCGCTGGTTCACACGCTTCACCGAGGAGGCGGTGGAGGTGCCGGGGCCCACCATCGATCGCCTCGCCGAGGCGGCGGGGACCCACGGTGTCTACGTGACGATGGGCATCACCGAACGGGCCGCCGAGAGCCACACCCTGTACAACAGCATCGTGTTCCTCGGACCCGACGCCGACGTGTTGGGGGTCCATCGCAAGCTGATGCCGACCGGTGCCGAGCGCCTGGTCTGGGGCCAGGGGGACGGGTCGAGCCTCCGCACCTACGAGACGCCCTTCGGGAGGCTGGGCGGGCTGATCTGCTGGGAGAACTACATGCCGTTCGCCCGAGCCGCCCTCTACGCGCAGGGGGTCGACATCCTGGTGGCCCCGACCTGGGACAACGACGACGTGTGGGTGCCGTCGATGCGTCACATCGCCAAGGAGGGCCGGATCTACGTGGTCTCGGTGAGCCCGGTCCTGCGGGGCTCCGACGTCCCCTCCGAGATCCCCGGGAGGGACGAGATCTACGGCGGCGAGGACGACTGGATGTCGAAGGGGAACGGTGTGGTGGTGGATCCCTACGGGCGGGTGCTCGCCGGGCCGATGGTGGGCGAGGAGGGGATCGTCTATGCCGACGTGGATCCTCGTCGGCTGGCGAAGGCCCGCCAGCGGTTCGACCCGGTCGGCCACTACTCCCGCCCGGACGTCTTCACCCTCAGGGTGCATCCGATCGGCCGAAGCCCGGTCGTGGTCGAAGACTCGTCGGCGCCGACATTGCATCACGAACCGGGGTAGGTTCGAACCGAGGAGGTGATGCAGCATGCGTCGGGTCGTGTCGCTCCTCGGCGTCGCCGTCGGCTGCGGGTATCTGGCCGCGCGGTCCGCGGCGAGCCGGATCCGTCGACGTCCCGATCGGTATCCGGAGGAGCGGCTGCGGCGAGACCCGGCGGGGGAGGAGGTCTCGATCCTGCGGCCCGACGGCACCCGGATTCGCGCCATCACCGCCGGCCACGGGGCGACGACGGTGATCCTCGCCCATGGGTACGGGGCGTCGGTCAGGGAGTGGACGATCCTCTGGGAGATGCTCGCCGAGCTCGGCTACCGGGTGATCTGTTTCGACCAGCGAGGGCATGGGCGCTCCACGATCGGGGCGGCGGGGATCGGCCCGTCGCAGATGGCCGGGGACACGATGGGGGTGCTGGAGCACTTCGAGGTGACCGACGGGATCCTCGTCGGCCACTCCATGGGCGGCTTCCTCGCCCTCCGATGCCTGCTCGACCACCCCGAATGTCAGCAGCGGTTGAGAGGTCTGGTGCTGGCGGCGTCCTTCGCCGGTCGGGTGACGGAGCGGGCCCCCCAGAACCGACTCCAGATCCCGTTGCTGGCGTCGGGGATCCTCCCCGCCTTGGCCGCGACCGAGACCTTCGGGATGCTGTTCGGAGCGTCCCTCTCCGGGGACCACCCCTCCCCTGCCGAGATCCGTGTCTTCCTCGACGATTTCATCGCCCACAACCATCGCCGTCTGCTGCCGATCTTGCAGGCGCTGGTCTTCGAGGATCTCTATCCGCGGCTGGGCGAGATCCTCGTTCCGACGATGGTGTTGTGCGGGACGAAGGACCGTACGACGCCGCCATGGCATTCCGAAGCACTCGCCGCGGGGATCCCGGAGGCGGAGCTGCGGTGGGTGGAGGGGGTCGGCCACATGATCAACTACGAGGCTCCGGATCGGATCGTGGCCGCCGTCCGTTCCCTCGCCCCCCACCTCGAAGCGGTCCGCTGAATCGGGGCGGAGACCCGGTCGCTATCGTCGGAGCGCCCCATGCAGGTCCATGTGTCGTCGCGTCCACGCCATCGGCCGGAGGTCGAGTTCGTGGAGCGCAAGGGCCCGGGGCATCCCGACTCGCTCGCCGACGCCGCCGCCGAGGAGCTGGCCAACCTGCTCGCCCGGCATTTCCTCGCCGAGGCCGGGCATCTTCGTCACTTCAACGTCGACAAGGCGCTGTTCGCCTCGGGCTCGGTGGAGGTGGGGTTCGGCGGAGGGCGGGTGATTCGTCCCGCCCGACTGGTGGTGGCGGGCAAGGTCGACCTCCGCGTCGCCCCTCCCGACCTTTCCCGACTGGAGGCCGACCTCGTCGCCGCGCTGCACCGGCTCCTCCCCGCCGCCGACGAGGACGCCTTCGGTGTCGAGGTGTGGCTCTCCCCGTCGTCGGTGGATCTGGCACCCCTCGTGTCGGGGAGGGCCGTGCCCAGGGCGAACGACACGTCCCTGGCGGTGGTGTCCTGGCCTCGATCCCCCCTGGAGGAGGCGGTGCACACCGTCTCCGACGCCCTCGTCGCCTCGGAGTTCCGGGACACCGTCCCGATCGGTCCCGACGTCAAGGTGATGGGCCGGCGGGTCGGCGACGAGGTGGGGATGACGGTGGCGGCGGCGGTGCTCGCCGAGGAGGTGGCGGGGCTCGGCGACTACGAGGCCGCCGTCGACGCGGTCGCCGCCGAGGCGTCCCGGGTGGCGTCCGAGCTCCTCTCCCGGCCGGTGGAGGTCGCGGTCAACCAGGCGTCCGACGTCCCGTATCTCACCCTGTCGGGCTCGTCGGTGGAGGCAGGTGACGACGGTCAGGTGGGGCGGGGCAACCGATTCGGGGGGCTCATCACACCCCACCGACCGATGAGTATGGAAGCCTGCGCCGGGAAGCAC
>Ga0256839_1004380_pt1 | contig 13833 bp, 9 predicted proteins | sample 354166metaG_FD_185968 | JGI IMG/M metagenome (GOLD analysis project Ga0256839, IMG submission 185968) | Hydrothermal vent microbial communities from Mid Atlantic Ridge, Atlantic Ocean - 354-166 | ecosystem: Environmental > Aquatic > Marine > Hydrothermal vents | place: Atlantic Ocean: Mid... | reverse complement strand
CCTACCAGCCGCGACATAGCGGTATCACGGGCATTTTGCCCCTTCATCTGCAAGGTTGAAGTAAGACGGTGCTTTTCGCCTTTTAGTTCGTACTCAAACTCGTGGTGCATAACCACCAAATCTTTATCCTCCGGCTTAAGCTTCCACCTGCGCAGCAGCAAGTCTTCCAACAAATCTGCCGGTGTACCGTGTGCCAGGCGAATGCGTTCCTCGGAAAACAGACCGAGCCAACGAAGCCGCTCCATTACTTCCGAGTCCACCGGCCAACCGATCAGGGCAGCTATGCGCTCTTCCAGCGTTCCACTACTGTGCCTTCCCACATAAGCCTGTAACCATTGGCGATAGCTCAGCTTGTCCGAATCGACAATGGGAAAGGAAGCATCCGTTAAACCTATGGTAACCAGAGCGTGCCAGGCATCACAAAAACCCGGATAGCGCAAAGTACCCCGAATAAGGGTAGGAATGCCCTTCAAACCATAAGCCTCTCTGTACAACAGCGAATCGCGATTCGGATACTCCTCCATCACTCCCAAGCCCGGAATACTCACCGAGCGATGCTCCTTGAAAAGGCGGTAGTAAGGTATGTAGCGCAAGCTACCCTCGTACAAATACTGAGCCGTACCTTTCCCTGCTAAAACCACATTGCGAGGATTCCAGGTAAACTTGTAATGCCAGGGGTTGTCATCGCTTTCCGGAGCAATAAGACCTCCTGTTGAAGAACGAAAAGCCGTGATCTTACCACCCCGCGCCTGAATAGAGGCAATGGTCTTCCGTGCCGACATGTGGTCAATGCCGGGGTCCAGCCCCATTTCACCCAGAAAAATAAGCTCCTTGTTGACGGCCTCAGCACTCAGGCGATACATTTCATTGCTGACGTAAGAAGCCGTGATGAGGTGCTTTTTAAACTCCAGGCAATCGTAGGCCACCAGGATGTGCAAATGAGCCGGCAAAAGCGAAACCACCAAGTCCGCCTGTTCAATCAAACGACGGCGCGCCTCGGCCTTGGTAACGTCCAATTGGACGGCTTTGGCGTGGCTGTGGCCATTCACTTTGTTTTGGGCCAATTTCAAATCGAAATCAGCCACTACGACCTGCCAGTCGTGCCGCTCTGCCTCGCGCAGTACATAAGCGATAAGAGCTGTCGCCGAACGCCCGGCACCAAAAATGAGTATATTGGTCATGAGAAGTTTATTCTTTTCTATTTCTATCAAAAGCTTCTTTCCGTCAAACGGTTAAGCTCCCCAAAAAAGCTGCAAACAGTGGTCCGCCTATGTACATGCCCGGTTTCTTCATAAAAAGCCCCAGCACACCCACCACAGAAGGCCCCCACCACAGCAAACCTTTCCAGGCCAGGCTGCCAAAGCCTCCGGAACCCGCCATGGCTCCCAAAAACACAGCAACAAAAACCAGCGCGAAGCTAAGCACCAACTCCAAGATGGCAAAGCCCTTGACCAGATTTTCATAGGGATAATTTTTTTGGACATATCCCTCAAGCTGTCGGGCTATCAACAAGGCAAAAACCCATTGGGGCAAAAGTCCGAACGACAAAAACCCTGCAAGTAAAAAAGAAGTTGCTACCAAAGACATTTCCTCGCCCCTGCGCAAGTTCACAAATAGCTCGTAAAGACCTGCAGCCAAAAAACCAAACCATGGCAGCAAAGCAGCCAACTGTACCAACAAGTAAGGTCCAAGCCCCCAATGGCCTTTCCCCGTAAAAACCTCCAAAAATTCCGGGAACGTGGCACGAGCACCATGCCAGGGCAAAGCCAGAAAAAAAACAGCAGGCTCATAAGGCAGGTAAGCCCAAAGCCCCAGCCCTAAACTCCCCAGCCACAGCAAAAGCGGATACCAAGCGGTAAGGCATTTGCCGAAAGGATGAAAAAAACGCAGCATCAACCAAAAAACCAAACTCGCCACCAAGGCCGGCAGCCAAGCTATCCATAGTGCCAAAGCCAAAAAGAGCAAGCTCCCCAAAAGCTGCTCCCAAGCTCGACGCTTTAAGTACAACAAAGTCAGTAAGCCGTATCCGATCAAAGCCGTCAACAACCACAAATCTCCCGAAAACTGCCAAGACACAAACTGCAAGCCAAAGGAAGACATCAAAACGACCAGCAAGAGGTTTTTCCGGCTTTCGCCAAATAAGACCCGCCCCAAACTCGAAATCAACAGCAGCAAGCCCAAAGCCAGAAACAAAACGGGAAAGCGAAAAGCCCACAGAGCCGATCCCAGTACGCTTTGCGCGCTTTCGCCAAATGCCCGAGCTATAGCAGGGAATGTATAAGCAGGGCCTTGCTCCCAGCCGAATAAAAGCGCCTCCGGACCGGCATATAGTTCGGGCTTACCCGCTCGTCCAATCAACAGCAGCAGAAAGAAAAAAAGCGCCAACCCAAGGTAAATGCGATGGTTCTTCATAGGGCGCAAAGCTACGCCAAAACTCCGGCAATCACAGCAGTCATAAAAGCTGCCAGGGTGCCACCGATAAGCGCTTTGACACCCAGCTCGGTCAAAGCCTGACGCTGGTTGGGCGCCAAAGCACCAATGCCTCCAATCTGAATACCTATGGAGCCAAAATTGGCAAAACCGCAAAGGGCATAGGTAGCAATAATGATGGATTTTGGCGAAAGCTGATCTTTCAAGTCGTGCAGTTGTGCATAGGCAATAAATTCATTCAAGGTGGTCTTAACGCCCAGCAACTGCCCCATCAGCAAAACATCTTTGTTGGGCGTACCCAACAACCAGGCAAAAGGGGCAAACAACAAGCCCAAAAGGTATTGCAAATTAAATCCTTCAAAACGCCCTCCGGTGGACTGCACCACCATCTCGTTTAAACCGGTCCAGGCTCCTATCATGTCTTTGAGAAAGTAATTCAGCATGGCTACAAAAGCCAGAAAGACCAAGAGCATTACGCCAACATTTACAGCCAAGCGCAAGCCATCCGTCGTGCCACGGGAAATGGCGTCCAGCAGGTTGTTCCCAGCTTCCTCGCGCGGAATGTCGAGCTTCTGATCCTCTAAGCTGATGTCGCGGGTTTCCGGATAAAGCATCTTGGCAGCCACAATAGCTGCCGGAGCGGAAATGATCGAAGCCGTCAGCAAATGGGTGGCAAACAACTGTCGCTGCACCGGATCATCACCTCCGAGAAAGCCTACATAAGCGGCAAACACACTCCCGGCTATCGTCGCCATCCCCCCTGTCATCAAGCACATAATTTCAGAACGGGACATACCCTCAAGATACGGCCTGACGACCAAAGGAGCCTCTGTCTGACCAATGAAAACATTGGCTGCCGCAGCCAAACTCTCCGCACCGGTCAGCTTCATGCTGCGGGTCATCACCCAGGCAAAACCTTTGATAATAAGCTGTAAAATGCCCAAATAGTAAAGCACAGCTGAAATGGCAGAAAAAAATACAATGGTCGGCAAGACCTTAAAGGCAAAAACAAAACCAATGGTGTGAGCTTCACCGGTTACGCCATTTTCCAATTGAGCAACATCCGGCCAATGCCCAAATAAAAAGCTGGCTCCGGCATCCGTAAAATCCAGGATAACTACAAAAAAATGGGCTATGGCATCAAATATATTCTGCACAAAAGGCACTTCCAAAATCGCCACCGCTAAAACCAGTTGCATGGCAATCCCTATCCCCACCAATCGCCAATTGATGCGCTTGCGGTCGTTGCTAAACAACCAGGCGATAAACAAAAGAGAAGCCATGCCCAATGCGCCCCTCCCCAAATCGTTTAAAAATTCCATAAACAAAACCTTTTTTGCACTCCTGCGAAAAGCAAAAATGCGCTAACAGCTGAAACGACGACCAAAAGTAGAAAAAATCCCGTTCACGGGCTACTATACCCAAACCAAAATGGTTTGGGTATTTACGACTCGCAAACGGGCAAAAAATAGGGAGTTTGGGTGGCTGACGCCTCCCAAACCACTTCGCCATGAGTACAAGAAAAAGCTCTTATCTTTGGAGCTGAAAACGACAGCAACATGAAAAAAACCTTCGTCGTAGGCATTACAGGCGGAAGTGGCTCCGGCAAAACCACTTTTATACGAAAAATCAAAGAAAAACTACCGCCCAACGCCGTCTGCGTCCTCTCTCAAGACGAATATTACTTCCCCAAAGAAAAACAAGAACGCGACGAACGCGGTATCATCAATTTCGACCGACCCGAGGCCATAGACCGCAAAGCTTTCGCCAAAGACATCCGCAAGCTCATCAAGGGAAAAAAGGTGAAACGCAATGAATACACTTTTAACAATCGCCTGGCAAAACCTAAGAAACTCATCTTTAAACCGGCTCCCATTCTAATCATTGAGGGCCTGTTTGTCTTTTACTACCCCGAAGTCAACAAACTGCTTGACCTGCGCGTCTTTTTGCACGCCAAAGAAAACATCAAAGTCATCCGCCGCATCAAACGCGATCGCATTGAGCGCAACTACCCCCTGGAAGACGTGCTCTATCGCTATGAAAACCACGTATTGCCGGCTTTTGAAAAATACATCCTACCACACAAAGAAGAAGCAGACCTGGTCATCAACAACAACATACAATTCAACATGGCCCTCAAAGTACTCACGGGCTTCTTTAAAAGCAGGCTAAAGAAATAGGCTCTGCCTTTTAACGAAGTTGAATGGAGCAACATGCTTGAACTTATTCACACCTAATACAAGCTGCCGAATAATCATACCAGGCCTTCCGGCAAATTCATCACAATTTGCTTGTTTTCCCTGTCCAGGCTGACGATCAACTGCTCGTGCAGAGGAATGAGCACTTCGCCTTGCTCTCCCAAGTCCAAGACGGCTATTTCCTGCTTGGGGTATTTGCGCACCTCGGCCACAAAGCCTAAAAAACCCCGTTCTGCATCGATGAGCTCGTAGTCCTGCAAAAAGGCATATTGCAAACTGCTCTCGGGCAGAGCGGCCAGGGGCACATCACTGCGCAACAAGGCCAATGGCTTAGCCGTAAGGCGCAAAGCTTCTTCCGGACTTTTAAACTCCTCCAACTTCAACCGGGGAGGGTGAGTGAACTCCAAGTAGTCGATGAGATAGGGCACAAAGCCACCATCCAGATAGACAAAGACAAAACGGGCTTTCGCCAAATACGGCAGGTAATACTCTTCCACGCGCAACTTCAAGGCCCCTTCCCGCCCATAGGTTTTCCCCAGGGAACCGATTTCCAGTAAATCTTCCCGTTTCAGCATGCGCATAACAACAAATACGTATTTTTCTACGACAAAACGCCCGGGATAAAATGCTCTACACCCAAACTCACTCAATCTAAAAAACAAATAAAAATCAAAAATTGGTGGCGATAAGCCATTGCTTCAGCACAAAACCTTTTTCCGCCTTTTCTTCCCAAGGTATGGCTTCATCCAAAACCTGAGTATCCAAAATCGTCCAGGCGCGATAAATCAGCCCCACACCACGGGCATAGCGACTTTCGGTCAATCTGAGGCTAATCAGGTTTTCAGACTCGGCCTCCCGAATAAAAGCTACCTGCTCGTAAATTTTGCTCTGTAAAGTATCGGCTTCCGCCAAATGATCCACCCCGTACGACCAATCGTCAAAAGCTTTTAGCGTCTCTCCTCCCACTGTAATTTCAACCCCTTGGGGGATGTAGGCATTTCCATCCCAAAAAGTAAATTCGTCAAAAGGAAAAACCAACTTGACAAATTTGAGGTTGTTTTCCAACCAAAAAGCTCGTCCGTTTTCCCTCGAAGCAGCCAAAGTTTGAGAAAAAACCCAAGGCAGCGTATCTGCTTGGCGCTGATAGCGTTCTATGGTGTACCACAATTCTCCTCCGGCATCGCGAAACGTATCGGCAACCACTTCCCTCCAAAAGAGATGTGCCGAATCAATGCGCTGCGCTGCATTCAAATCAAAGACAATGGAATCCAACTCGTAAATGCGCTCTTGCCCCAAAGCCAAAGGAAAGTAATCGCTTTGATCTGTCGGCAAGAAATCGTCTTCGACCGTTCGGCAGGCCGACCACAAAAAAAGACAGAGAAAAAGCCAGGTAAACACTCTCATAAGGACAAAGATAAGGAAACTTTCAAGTTGCGGACCAGCCTGCATTCGGATAAAAACACATACAAAGTTAGCGAAGACCACAACGGCATCTGCTCCATTCCCAAGTCATTTCACAAGAGATACAAAATGCCGCATTTTAAACAAAACCCATATTCTCCCCCCAAAAAAATGCCAAATAGTTAGCATTCTTAGAAATTTACCTTATCCTTTTAACAGAAAACAGCGTTCTTTTCGTCGTAGAGCCTCTAAAACAAAAATAAAAGTACAAAATTTTGCCCCATGAAAAAGCCACTACATCTCATCTTTTGCCTGCTAAGCAGCACGCTTTTCCTCCGCTTATCCGCCCAGCCTCCGGATTTGCCCTGGGAAGTTGACAGCCTCTGCGGCTCTATAATGACCAAAGGTATTGCCGCAGTTACCTGTGGTACTGTAATTAATATGCCTCCTGAGGAGCGATATACTTTTGGTTTGATCAATCTCAACGGTGCCTTACCAACCAGTGGCCGAGTTGATGTGACAGCACAACAAGCCATGTATCACCATCCGGCCTGGCTCATTGATTCCATTGGAAATGTATTCGGCATAACGATAGATTCAGAGGGTAATATTTACCTGGCTGCCAGTTCCAACTACTCCTCCGATTATTTTTTCTTCACGGCAACCATCCGTTATGGTGAAATTGGCGGAGGAGCAGAAGACCTCTCCGCGGCAGGAACCATTTATCGCATAGATGCTCTCACCGGGCAACCCAGCGTCTTTGCCGTATTGCCTCAACAGGCTTATGCTTTTACCCAAACCACCTGTGAAGGCTTTAGCACCATGAATCGGTTTACCGGTCCTGGCCTGGGCAACTTGACCTACAACGCTCAAACCCAGCTCTTCTACGTGAGCAACTTCGAAGACGGAAGAATTTACCGCTTAGATGCCAGTGGCACCATCCTGGATTCTTATGATCCGCTGAACTACGACGATGGACAAGCAGGCCCTCCTCCACTGCCCGATCTCGTCTATGGTCTGGCTATCGCTCCGGACAATAGCAAACTCTTCTTTGGCGTTCAAGCCCCTTTATCTCTTAACCCAAAAAGTAGAATTTATTCGATTCAACTTGAACCCGACGGCAGCTTTGTTGGCTCCATAAACAACACCAATATGCCTGCCGGAGCCAATTGGGACAACTACGTAGGTACTGAACAGCTCCACTTTGAAGATGAAGCCACCCTATATTCCGGAAATGTAAGAATCCCCTCCGATTTACAGTTCACCCCCAATGGAGAGCTGCTCGTAGGCATTCGACAAGGTTGTCAAGGCACCATCCACACCTCCTACAACCACTATGGCAGAGCACTCCTTCTCTCGCTTGATGTCAATGGCCTTTACAGCAACCTCCAAGGCATCTTCTATACATCAAATGGAGTGGTGGCCAACGAAAATGCGTATGGTGGCGTGGCCTGGTACGAAACACCGGAAAACGAATTGATCTTTGTATTTTCCAGTGCCGATATGGCCTCTGAAGATGGGCCCCATGGCATTATAGTCCTCCCTGCCTACACCTATGGAACCAACACCAACCCGGCTTCTCCAGCCGGCCTGATCGGCTACGCACAAGACTACACCGCAAGCGATCTAAAAGGCATCGGTGGAGATGTAGAGGTCTTTAACGGCTGTCTTACCAACTGCCCAACTGCCATTAGCACCATCGACCTCTCCGTCTGTAGCGGTGAAAGCTTCGACCTGTCCTTTCAGCCCATAAATGGTGCGAGCAACCAGCTATCCATCAACTGGACAGATGCCTCCGGCTCTCCGGTCAACCCGACAGCTTTGGTGCTTAACAACGAGCTTTGCACCCCTGAAGAACACACTTTTTACATCACCGCTGTTTGCAATGCAGACAACAGCATCAGCTTCCAAGACAGCCTCATCGTCAGTGTACACCCTGCCGACCTCTCTCCCTTTTATACCACCATCGAAGAGCCTTGCCTGGTAGATCTCATCCTGGATCCCAACTGCACGGACTACCTACAACTATCCGGAGAAATACCGGACATCAATCCCGGAGATACCGGCACCGTCCAACTCCAGCTCTCATCCATCGGCAACATGAACTGTGCCGTGGAAAAGATCACCCTCTCCTATGCCTGTCCTCCCCTCAGTTGCAACATCAGCAGCAACGCGCCCATTTGCGAAGGAGACACGCTCTTTCTCTACGAAACAGCCGGAGAAACCACAAGCTGGAATTGGACTTCTTCGGGCAATGCCCTGTTCAGCGACCCCTCGGCTCAAAACCCCTATGCCACTCAAGTTTCCGATGGCGAGCTCTTTACGGTTACTGTTTCCAACGGCTTCGGCTATACGGCTCAGTGCAGCCTTGCGGCAGAAGTGCTTCCACAGCCTGAAGTACAGGCAAACGCAATGAATACAAACTGCCAAAGCGATACCTTTCAACTCTCCGAAACCGGCGGACAAGCCATTTCGTGGTTCTGGGCCAGCAATGGAAATGCCATCATAGACGATCCGACAGCGCAAAGCCCCACAGCCACTCAGGTAACAAACGGCGAGATTTTCACTGTACTCGTCCAAGACTCCAATGGATGCTCCAATCGAGATTCCGTCACAGCAGTGCTCACAGAGCCGGTAAGTCCCGAAGCAATCGTCGTCCTACACGACAGCTCCTGCTGGAATATGCCCACAGGAGCTTTTGAAGTGCAATGGCTCTCCCAGCCCAATCCACCCTATACCCTTTCCATTGACGGAGAGCACTTTCAAAACAGTTCGCTCTTTCAAAATTTGCCGAAAGGCCATTACTCCATCCTCTTGCGCGATGCCGACGGCTGCCTTTTTCCTCTGGAAGCCGACATCCCACCCATCGAACCCATTAGCTTACTTCCGGAAGACTATATCTTCCCCTGCGAGCAAGGCCAACTTCTGCTCTCTCCCACTCTGATCAATCCCTCTCAAACTCCAGTAAGTTGGACCTGGCCTGATGGTAGCAAAGACGACAGCTGGTTGGTTACTCAAGCCGGAGAGTTCTCCGTCAGCATAAGCAATTCATGCGAGACGCAGACCTACAACATTCGCGTAGAAGATGGTCTTCAGGAGGGAGAACTACCGGTTTACATGCCCAATGCCTTCTCTCCCAATGCCGACGGTTCGAACGACTGCGTGAAACCCGAATTCAGCCCTGAAACCGAAATACTGAGCTACACCTATCGCATCTTTGACCGTTGGGGAAATTTCCTCTTCGATACCCACGACCCCCAAGCCTGCTGGGACGGGAACTACAGAGATGAACCTATGGATCCCGCTGTTTTCGTCTGGTACCTGGAGGCAGAGGTAGTATATTGCCAACAAAAATTCCACCTTTTTAAGAAAGGCGATGTAACCCTGGTGCGATAAAAACACAAAACCTCAAGCCATGATGATTCCTCCGCCGATGAGATCTTCTCCTTCGTAAAAAACAGCCGACTGCCCCGGTGCCACGCCTTTGACGTGCCCCAAAAATTCCACGCGGATTTCATCTGCACTCTGCGGGTATAATTTGGCGAAAGCCCCGGCATCGCGATAGCGGATTTTTGTCAGAGCCTCTATGCCTTTCGGCAAATGCTCGTACTTCTGCAGATTGATGCGCCCCACGAGCATGCCGTTGCGCAGCAGCTCCTCTTCCGTGCCCAAAACTACCGTATTCGTCTCAGGATGTATTTCCAAAACAAAGACCGGATGCCCCAGGGCAATACCCAGGCCTTTGCGCTGGCCGATGGTGTAAAAGGGATAGCCCTTATGCTCGCCCAGTACTTCGCCCCGGGTATTTACGAATTTCCCACCCTCAAGCCTGGCTTGCAAGTCGGGCACCCGCCGCTTGAGAAAAGCCCTGTAGTCGTTATCCGGCACAAAGCAAATTTCATAGCTTTCCGCCTTTTTGGACAAATCCACATAGCCAAAATCCGCTGCCAATTTGCGCACTTCCTGTTTGGTCATGTCGCCAAGAGGGAAGCGACTTCGACGCAAATTTTCCTGCTCCAAGCCCCACAGCACATACGACTGGTCTTTTAAAGGATCTGCTGCTTTGGAAATGTAATACCGCCCTGCAGTTTTTTCGATGCGGGCATAATGACCTGTGGCTATAAACTCGCAATCCAGGGCATCGGCCCGCCTCAGCAGGGCACTCCACTTGATGTGGGTGTTGCAGAGCACACAGGGATTGGGCGTTCGGCCGGCCAGATATTCATCGACAAAATTGTCAATGACATAATCGCCAAACTCTTCTCGAATATCTACAATAAAGTGAGGAAATCCCATGTCCACAGAGACCTGGCGAGCATCGTTGATCGAATCCAGGCTGCAACAGCCCGTCTCTTTTTTGCTACCCCCCACATTGGCGTAATCCCAGGTTTTCATGGTTATGCCAATGACTTCATAGCCCTGCTCGTGCATCAGCATAGCCGTTACGGTGCTGTCAATACCACCACTCATCGCCACCAAGACTCTGCCGTGTTTACTCATATTTACCTCCGATCTGCATTCATCAATAGCTGCTGCCGGGTTCTCGGATAAACTTCCCCGGGCAATTCATTCTCCCAATGAAACCCGTTTTGGGGCCTTAAGTTCACAAAAAATTCTAACTTTGAGACGAAAAGCTCCCCCCTATACGTTTCAACAAAAAAAAGACAACACCATGAAGAAAATCTTGTTCACTCCTCTACTTGCCTTTCTCTTTCTCGGAATCAACCAGGCTGCCATCAGCCAGGAAGTCGGACTGGCATCCTACTATGCCGACAAATTCCAGGGGCGCAAAACAGCCAGTGGAGAAAAATACGACCGCAAAAAAATGACCTGTGCTCACAACACTTATCCCTTTGGCACTTTGCTCAAAGTAACGCGCCTGGACAACCAAAAATCCGTCATCGTCGAAGTCATTGATCGCGGACCTCACGTCAGTGGCCGCATCGTCGATCTTTCCTGGGCTGCAGCCAAAAAATTGGATCTGATACATGATGGCGTGGCTAAAGTCAAGGTTGAAGTTCACAAGCCGGCAAAAAAAGAATCAAATCCGAAAAAGCCTTCCGAGGAATTGACGAACCCGCCAAAAAACGAAAGAAAAATACCCACCTCTTACGGAAACGAAGCACCTCTCAAAAAGAAAGTAGAAAGCCCGGACAAAAAAGAAGTAAAAGAAAAAAAGAGCACCCCGGCTCTTCGAACGACCTCTAAAAGCAAAGAAAAACCGGCACCCTCTCCTACAACTGCCAGGGTCTATAAAGAAGGTAACGGTCTGTACCACATCACCATCACCTCCTCTCCAGGTGGATTTGCCACGCAAATCGGCTCCTATACCGATTTCGACAATGCCGTCAAGGAAATCACCCGCTTACACGCCAAAGGCTTTAAAGATGTCCTGGTCAAAATGGAAACTCCACCCAACGGCATCACCCGCTACAAGCTTCTTGTCGGCCTTCGCACCACCAGAAAAGATGCGGAAATCTACAAAAACAACCTACTCAAAAAGTATAAAATTAAGGGCTTTGTTATCGAAGTAAGGCCTTAATGCTGGAGTGATGAGGCGGGCGAGCCCGCCTCATCACATTCATTCATTTTTTCTTCTTTTTTTGTTGCTCTGCCAGGCGCTGCTGTTCTTCCAGGGCCTTTTGCAAGCGCTCCCGAAATCCTCCTTTCTTTTTGGGCTTAGCTTTAGCCGCCTCCAACTCCTTACGGATTTTTTCCTGATCAATGATGTAATTCTTTGTAACAACGGTTTGCGCGATATTCAACAAGTTGCTAAAGAGCAGATAAACCGTCAAGCCCGAAGCGTAGTTGTTGAAGAAAAACAAGAACATAATGGGCATAAAGTACTGCATGTACTTCATAGCCGGATTGGACGACATGTCCATGTGCTTGGAATTGTAGTAGGTGTAAATTACCGTTGTGCCGGCCCAAAGTACCGTAAAGAGGCTGACGTGGTCTCCATAAGCAGGGATAGTAAAAGGCAAAGAGAAGGCCACATCATAAGAAGACAAATCCGTTGCCCAGAGGAAAGACTTCTGCCGAAACTCAATAGCCGCCGGGAAAAAGCGATATAGCGCAATCCAGATAGGCATTTGCAAAAGCGTAGGCAAGCACCCCCCCAAAGGATTGACCCCATATTCTTGATAGAGCTTCATGGTCTCGGCCTGTTGTTGTTGAGGCTCGTCTTTAAAGCGCTCCTTGAGTTTTTCCAGCTGCGGTTTTAAGGCAGCCATTTTTGATTGCTGATAGAGCATTTTGTAAGCCAGGGGGTAAAGCAATAACTTGACGATAAGCGTCAGCAGAAAAATGGCCAAGCCCATAGAGCCTACCCAAGAGGAAAAGAACTTAAAGATGGGCCGAATGATCCAGCGATTGATGGTTCCCAAGATGCTACTACCGTAAGCTATGGTGTATTCCAAATCCAGATCATAAGCTGCCAGGAGATCGAAATCATTGGGCCCGATGTACCATTGCATGGCAAAAGAGCTGCGCCCTTTAAAGGGGAGGTAAAGCTGCGTTTCGCACTTTTTCATATCTTCGGCCTCATCCGGCAAAACGACAACAGCGAATTCCCCAAAAGAAAAAGGATCTTTTCCAAGTAAGGTGCTCTGAAAAAACTGATTGGTATGAGCGACCCATTCTACAGGCTTGCCTTCTGAATTTTCGTTGTCATCTTTCATAAAAGACAAGTGAACGGGCTCTTCTCCTTCAGGCCTGTAATAAATGGTGGAGTAGGTTTTCTCATAGGTGGTACTCTTCTCCAGTTTGCCCAAATAGTTGACCCAATTCAAGGGCAGGTATTCCTGGGAAGAGGCTAATAGCTTTTCCAGACCTTGCCAGCGAAGTTCGTAATTGAGGTCAAAGCCATGTTCTGCCAGGTTGTATCTCTGTTCAAAGTAAGCATCCGGGCCAAGTTGAATTCTAAAGCTCAAGCTACGGCCTTCCTGCTGGGTTTCAAAGTAAAGTTCATCGGTGGACAAGCTACCTTGAGCTGCCGATGGCAGCTGCAATTCATAAGCGAAGCGGTTTTTGGAGTCATCCAGCAAAAAGAGCGGTTCTTTATGCTCTTTGTGTTTTTCATCCACAACAACCCGCTGATAATTGAGTAGCTGGGCCGAACGTATCCTTCCTCCTTTGTTGGAGAATGTGATGCGCAACTCATCGTTTTCCAGCACAAAAGTTTGTTCTTCCCCTTCCATCGCTGAAGCAAAAGGTCCGTAAACCAAATGCTTTAGGCTATCCTCCATCGAAGACATCTCCCGGCCTTCCTCTTTGGGCGCTACCGACGAGGGTTCAGCGGGCTTGTCCCCCTGTTGTAAGAGCTCCAAGCTGTCTTGATGCAATTGCACCAGTGAGTCTTGCCTGCGCGCCTCGGCTTCCAGCACTTCAGCCGGCGGCTTGTTGTATTGCTGCCACGCTATCAAAATGGCAAAAATCAGCAAAAAGCCGATGATGGTATTTCTATCCATGATGTGTATTCCTGTGCAAAAATCGCGGCAAAGGTAAGAAAAACCCCGTCAAATGACACCTTGCTTGTGAATGGATCGGGTGGGAATGATCAGCTCTACCCGCGTGCCGGCGGCCTGCTTGGTTTTCGGATCAATCAAATCAATGGTTTTAACAAAAACCCCATCGGTAGAGTTGTGAAATACCTGCAGGCGCTTTTCAGTGATGCTGGTGCCGCGGGACTTGTGCTGACCGTGTAAGGGATCACTCTGCTGGATGCGCAAAGCATGGGCCCTGCCTATGCCGTTATCTGTAACCGTACACAAGATGTTCTCCTCATCTGCAGCTTGAAAGGAGA
>Ga0256839_1004379_pt1 | contig 13839 bp, 12 predicted proteins | sample 354166metaG_FD_185968 | JGI IMG/M metagenome (GOLD analysis project Ga0256839, IMG submission 185968) | Hydrothermal vent microbial communities from Mid Atlantic Ridge, Atlantic Ocean - 354-166 | ecosystem: Environmental > Aquatic > Marine > Hydrothermal vents | place: Atlantic Ocean: Mid... | reverse complement strand
CCCGGACGTGCTGGTGTGCCGCTCCGACAAGCCGATCCCGGAAAAGGAGCGTTCCAAGATCGCGCTGTTCTGCAACGTCCGCAAGGAAGACGTGATCGCCGCCCCCGATCTGAAAAGCATCTACGAGGCCCCGCTGGCCTACCACCGCGAAGGGCTGGATCAGGCGATCCTCGATGCCTTCTCCATCAGCCCCGCGCCGAAGCCCGACCTGAGCAGATGGGAAGACGTGGCCGACCGCATCTTCCACCCCGAAGGAGAGGTGAAGGTGGCCATCGTCGGCAAGTATACCCAGCTGGAGGATGCCTACAAATCCATCGCCGAGGCGCTCACCCACGGCGGTATGGCCAACCGGGTGCGGGTGAATACCGAGTGGATCGACGCCGAGATCTTCGAACGCGACGATCCCGCCCCCTACCTGGAAAGCTTCGACGCCATCCTCGTGCCCGGCGGTTTCGGCGAGCGCGGCACCGAGGGCAAGATCCGCGCCGCCCAGTTCGCCCGCGAGCGCAACGTGCCCTATCTGGGCATCTGCCTGGGCATGCAGATGGCGGTGATCGAGGCGGCCCGCAACGTGGCCGGGCTGGCCGATGCGGGCTCGGAGGAATTCGACCACGAGGCCGGCAAGCGGCGCTTCACCCCGGTGGTCTATCACCTCAGGGAATGGGTGCAGGGCAGCCACAAGGTGGAACGCCGCCCCGATGACGACAAGGGCGGCACGATGCGGCTGGGGGCCTACAGGGCGGTGCTGGCGGAAGGGTCGAAGGTGGCGCGGATCTACGGCACCACGGAAATCGAGGAACGCCACCGCCACCGCTACGAGGTGGACAACAGGTATCGCGAAAGGCTGGAAGAATGCGGGCTGATCTTCTCCGGCATGTCTCCCGACGGCCGCCTGCCGGAGATCGTCGAATGGAAGGATCACCCCTGGTTCATCGGCGTGCAGTTCCACCCCGAGCTGAAATCCAAGCCTTTCGCGCCCCACCCTCTCTTTGCCGATTTCATCCGCGCGGCCAAAGAGATGAACTGGCTGGTGTAGGATGCGCCGGTGGCGGGCACGCGGGCTGCTGGCGCTGGCCGCCTGGCTCGCCCTGGCCGCCCCGGCCGCGGCCCAGCAGGTCGTCGCGGCCGACTACCGCCAGCTGATGGTGCAGCTGGGTGAGCGCGCCGATTTCGAGCGCCTCCCCCCCAGGCGCGAGCCGGGCTTCAACCTCGATGCCCCCTACCGCGAGAGAGGGCTGTGGATCGGCGAACGTTTCGCCGGCCAGCAGGCGGTGGCCGAGGGCCCGCGCGAGCGGCTCTCCGGCACCCCCGCCGCGCCTTTGCGGCTGCGCACCGGGTCGCAGCGGCGCAACCTCTCGGTGGCCTTCCACCGCGGCTTCGGTTCCAACGCGCTGTTTCCGCTGGGGGCGGACGGCTTTCCCCGCCTCACGGCGCGCGGCGAGGGGGCGGTGGCGCTGCTGTTCGACAGCGGCCAGCGGGCGGTGGGGGTGCGGGTGCACTCCGGCTACCCCAGCCCGCTGGGCAACCGCACCGGCACCGGGCGGGTGATCTTCACCTTCTACGACCGCGCGGGAAGGGCGCTGGGCAGACTCGAGGCGAAACTGCACGAAGGGATCAACGAGTTCGGCTTCCGCACCGCCGGCAGTGCCCCCGACATCGCCGGGATCACCATCGAGAACACCGATCCCGGCGGCATCGCGATCGACGACATCATCTACAGCCTGCCGCTGCTGCTGGGCTGAGCGCGCGGCGGGCGGTCACGGCAGTGCGATCCTTCCCTTTTCGCCCTTTCCGGCCCCGCACGGGCCGATTATATCAGGATCATGTTCGGAGATCTTCTCAAGCGGCTGTCCCAGCCCGCGCCCGCCCCGCTGCCCGATTCCGATGCCCGCCTGGCGCTGGCGGCGCTGCTGGTGCGGGTGGCCCGTTCCGACGGCGATTATGCCGCGGAGGAAAAGGCCCGCATCATGCGCATCCTGTCCGCCCGTTACGCGCTCTCGCCGGCCCGCGCCGCCGAGCTGCTGCACCAGGCCGAAGAGCTCGAGGCCCGGGCCCCCGATACCGTGCGCTTCACCCGGGCGATCAAGGACGCGGTGCCCTACGAGGACCGCGAGAGCGTGGTCGAGGCGCTGTGGGAGGTGGTCCTGGCCGACGGAACGCGCGACCAGGAGGAGGATGCGCTTCTGCGCCTGACGGCCAGGCTTCTGGGGGTCAACGACCGCGACAGCAACCTTGCCCGCCGGCGCGCCCAGAAGAGGCCGGGATGAGCGCCGGCCTGCCGCGGCCCGGCTGCCGCGACGTAACGGCGCGAAAGATCGTTGCAATGGCAGAAAAAATTGGCCCTACTGCATCATCAGGGAAACAACCGAAACGCTGCTCGTGACAGATACGCCACCGCCGGTCATCGAGATCAGGAATCTCCACAAGTCCTTCGGGAACCTCGAGGTTCTCAAGGGGGTCAGCATGAGCGCGCCGCGCGGGCTCGTGATCTCGCTGATCGGCTCTTCGGGCTCCGGCAAGTCCACGCTGCTGCGCTGCACCAACCTGCTGGAGAACAGCCACGAGGGCGAGATCCTGTTCGAGGGCGAGCCGATCCGCTGGCGCGGCGTCGGCGCGCACCGCACCCCGGCCGATCCGGCGCAGGTGACGCGCATCCGCACCAACCTGTCGATGGTCTTCCAGCAGTTCAACCTGTGGTCCCACATGACCATCCTGCAAAACGTCATGGAGGCGCCGGTCACGGTGCTGGGCCGCGACAGGGCGGAGGTGGAGCGCGCCGCGCGGGGCTACCTGGAAAAGGTCGGCATCGGCGACAAGGCCGATGCCTGGCCGGCGCAGCTTTCGGGCGGCCAGCAGCAGCGCGCCGCCATCGCCCGCGCCCTGTGCATGGAGCCCAGGGCGCTGCTGTTCGACGAGCCCACCTCGGCGCTGGACCCGGAGCTGGAGCAGGAGGTGGTGCGCGTCATCAAGGACCTGGCCGCAGAGGGGCGCACCATGATCCTCGTCACCCATGACATGCGGCTGGCGGCGGATGTCTCGGAACATGTGGTCTTCCTGCACAAGGGCCGCATCGAGGAGGAAGGCCCGCCGGAGGAGCTTTTCAACCGTCCGCAATCGAAACGGCTGCAACAATTCCTCAGCGCAACCGTTGCAGCCTGAAACCGCGCGACTTCAAAGCAATGCAAAAGGGAGAAAGCCATGAGAAAATTCATTATCGCCACCACCGCCCTGGCCCTTTCGGCCGGCCTTGCCCTGGCCCAGGAAACCGTCCGCATGGGTACCGAGGGCGCCTATCCGCCCTACAACTTCATCAACGACAACGGCGAGGTGGACGGCTTCGAGCGCGAACTCGGCGACGAGCTGTGCAAGCGCGCCGGCCTGACCTGCGAGTGGGTCACCAATGACTGGGATTCGATCATCCCCAACCTGGTGAGCGGCAACTACGACACCATCATCGCCGGCATGTCGATCACGCCCGAGCGCGACGAGGTGATCGACTTCACCCAGGAATACCTGCCGCCCGAGCCCTCGGCCTATGTCGCGCTCTCGCCCGACGTGGATCTCAAGGGCGGGGTGATCGCGGCCCAGACCGGCACCATCCAGGCCGCCTACATCGCCGAGACCGGCGCCACGCTGGTGGAATTCGCCACCCCCGACGAGACCATCGCCGCAGTCAAGAACGGCGAAGCCGACGCGGTGCTGGCCGACAAGTCCTACCTCGATCCGATCGTCGCCGAATCGGGCGGCATGCTGGTCTTTGCCGGCGATCCGGTGCCGCTTGGCGGCGGCGTCGGCATGGGGGTCCGCGAAAGCGACACCGAGCTGAAGGAGAAGTTCAACCAGGCCATCTCCTCGATGAAGGCGGACGGCACGCTGAACGCGCTGATCCGGAAGTGGTTCGGCGAAGACGCCGCGACCTTCTGAGGCAACACGGGCGGGGCCGGCCGGGCCCCGCCCCCACCGGCCGCGCCGATGTTCTCCTTCTGCACCGATCCCGCCAGCCTGCCGCAGCTGGAATGGTTTGCCTGCTACCTGACCACGGGCAAGCACATGGCCTTCTACGGCTCCTTCCTGGTGGTCCTGCTGCTTCTGCTGGTCACCGCGCCGGTCGCGCTTGCCTTCGGCTTCGGCGGGGCGATGGCGGCGCGCGCGCGTTTCGCGCCGCTGCGCTGGTTCGGCAAGGGCTATACGGCGGTGGTGCGCGGGGTGCCCGACATCGCCTTCTTCATGTTCTTCGTGATCGCCCTGGATCAGGGCATCGAATGGCTGCGCCACAAGATCAGATGCCCCGACTGGGAGCAGCCGATCCGCCAGGGCAACGATTTCGTCGTCTGCGCGCAGGCCAAGATGCCCCTGTCGAACGCCGCCCAGTGGGTGCATGAAGCCTACGGCTTCACGCTGGCGGTCCTTACCTTCTCCATCGTCTTCGGCGCCTTTGCGGCGAATGTCCTCTTTGGTGCGATGCGCGCCGTGCCGCGCGCCCAGGTGGAAACCGCCGAGGCCTACGGCATGACCCACCGGCAGGCCTTCTGGCGCATCACCGTGCCGCAGATGTGGATCTATGCACTGCCGGGGCTGTCGAACCTGTGGATGATCCTGATCAAGGCCACGCCGCTTTTGTTCCTGCTTGGCGTCGAGGACATCGTCTACTGGGCGCGCGAGCTGGGCGGGGCCAAGACCTCGGCCTACAGCTACCCCCACCCGGACTGGCGGCTGTGGTATTTCCTGGCGCTGCTGGTGTTCTACCTCGGGCTTACGCGGGTCTCGGAAATCGTGCTCGGGCGGATCACGGCGCGGCTGTCGCACGGGCAGGCCACGCTGGGCGGGCAGGCCCTCAGGAAGGGCGCCGGATGAACAGCTGCCTGGAAACCATACGCGATTACGCCCTGCGCTCCATCGGCATCGGCGAGAGGCTGCTGCCGCGCGCGGACATCACGCTGTGCGAACAGTTTACCCTGATCGGCTCGGGGCTGATCTGGAACATCTATTTCGGCGCCCTGGCGCTGTTCTTCGGCTTCTTCCTGGCCACCGCCGTGGCGCTGGCGCGGGGCGCGCGCAACGCGCTGCTGCGCAAGCCGGCGCAGTGGTTCATCTTCGTCTTCCGCGGCTCGCCGCTGTTCATCCAGTTCTTCCTCTTCTACGAGGCCTTCGTGCTGCTGCCCAAGATGGGGATCGACATCAACCTCGGCTTCGTCGAGATCACCGCCGAGACCCGCTGGCTGACGCGGGCCTGGCTGGGGGCGCTGATCGTGCTGTTTCTCAATACCGCCGCCTATTCGGGCGAGATCTTCTACGGCGCGTTGCGCGCGGTGCCCCAGGGCGACATCGAGGCGGCCGATGCCTACGGGCTTACCGGCTGGCGGAAATTCCGGCGCATCGTCTGGCCCACCATGCTGCGCCTGGCCTGGCCGGCCTACACCAACGAGGCCATCTTCCTGTTTCACGCCACCACGCTGGTCTATTTCTCGGGCTTTCCCGCCTGGCAGCAGAAGGGGGATGCGCTCTATTACGCCAACTACTTCGCCGACAAGACCTTCAACCCCTTCATCCCCTACCCGATTCTGGCCGGCTATTTCATCCTGCTGACCCTTGCAATCATCGCCGTCTTCGGGCTGATCAACCGCCGTCTCAACCGCCACCTGCCGCAGGAGCGGCGCCAGATGCTGCGCTTTCGGCCCAACTACATCCGCTGACGGCAAGCCGAAAGACGGCCGGGCGGGCCCGCACCGGCCAGCCCTGCGCAACATTGCCCGGCGGCAAAATTTCTGCATTCTGAGCGCAGGAGGATAGCGATGGACGAATTTCTGGCGAAACTGCCCCGCCCCGCGCTGGACTACCTCGGCGGGCACCGCCCCGACGAAATCGAGTGCATCGTTCCGGATCTGGCCGGGATTGCCCGCGGCAAGGCCATGCCGGCGGCGAAATTCTCCGGCCAGTCGCATTTCTACCTGCCCAACTCGATCTTCCTGCAGACCATCACCGGCGACTGGGCCTACCCCGAAGGAGAGCTCTACACCGAGCCCGACATGGTGCTCGTCCCCGATTTCGCCACCACCACCGCCGCGCCCTGGACGGCCGATCGCACCCTGCAGGTCATTCACGACGTCAACGACCGGGACGGCCAGCCGGTGCCCATCGCGCCGCGCAACGTGCTCAGGCGGGTGGTGGCCCTGTACGAGGAACAGGGCCTGCGGCCGATCGTGGCCCCCGAGATGGAGTTCTTCCTGGTGGCCCGCAACACCGATCCCAACCAGCCGGTGGTGCCCCCGGTGGGCCGCACCGGCCGGCGCGCGGCCCAGCGCCAGGCCTACTCGGTTTCGGCGGTGGACGAATACGGCCCGGTGATCGACGACATCTACGATTTCGCCGAGGCCCAGGGCCTGGAGATCGACGGCATCCTGCAGGAGGGCGGGGCCGGGCAGATCGAGATGAACCTGCGCCACGGCGACCCGGTGCGCCTCGCCGACGAAATCTTCTATTTCAAGCGGCTGATCCGCGAGGCCGCCCTGCGCCACGACTGTTTCGCCACCTTCATGGCCAAGCCGATCCAGGACGAGCCGGGAAGCGCCATGCACATCCACCATTCGGTGGTCTCTTCGGAAGATGGAAAGAACATCTTCAGCGATTCGCAAGGGCGCGAAACGGAAGCCTTTGCGCATTTCATCGCCGGGCTGCAGAACCACCTGCCCTCGGTGATCGCCATCCTTGCGCCCTACGTGAACAGCTACCGCCGCTACGTGCCCGATTTCGCCGCCCCCATCAACCTGGAATGGGGCCGCGACAACCGCACCACCGGGCTGAGGGTGCCGATCTCGGGCCCCGAGGCGCGCCGGGTGGAAAACCGCCTGCCGGGCATGGACGTCAACCCCTATCTCGGGATCGCCGCCTCGCTGGCCTGCGGGCTGCTGGGCCTGCGCGAAGGGCGTCTGCCGCGCGAGGCGTTCACCGGCAACGCCTTCGCCCTGGGCGAGGGCATCCCCGGCAACCTCGGCGAGGCGCTGGCGCTGTTCGAGGCCGACGACGCCATCCGGGAAATCCTCGGCCCCGAGTTCTGCAGGGTTTACGCGGCGGTGAAGAAGAACGAGAACAACCAGTTCCTGCAGGTCATCAGCCCGTGGGAACGCGAGCACCTCCTGCTCAATGTCTGATCCTGTCCGCCTTTCGCCGGTTTCGTGAGCCGGGGCGATTTCGGTAGCCTTTTGCGGGCGAGTTGTATAAAGTTTTTTCGAAAACAGGTTTCGGAAAAGGTGAAACATGGCCCTCGCTCCCAATGTCTATGACGCCGAACCGATTCCCCCGGCCGCCCGCGCCGAGATCGATCGGCTGCTGGCCAGCGGCGACCTGTTCCGCTACACCGCCCCCGAAGACAGCCCCGTGGCGCTGCTCGAGCGGGAATTCGCGGCGCTGATGGGATCGCGTTTCGCGCTGGCCGTCAGCTCCTGTTCGGCGGCGCTGTTTCTCTCGCTCAAGGCCCTGGGCCTGCCGCGCGATTCGAAGGTGCTGATCCCGGCCTTCACCTTCGCCGCCGTGCCCTCTTCGGTGGTGCATGCCGAGTGCATCCCGGTGCTGGCCGAGGTAGGCGAGGATTTCCGCATCGATCTGGCCGATTTCGAGGCCCGGCTGTTCGACCCGGCCAACGACATCCGGGCGGTGATCATCAGCCACATGCGCGGCCATACCTCGGACATGGACGCGATCATGCAGATGGCCCGGGCCCGCGGCGTGCCGGTTGTCGAGGATGCCGCCCACAGCCTGGGCACCACCTGGCACGGGCGCAACATCGGCACCATCGGCAAGGTGGGGTGCTTTTCCTTCCAGTCCTACAAGCTGGTGAACGCCGGCGAGGGGGGGATCATGATTTCCGACGACGCCGACCTGATCGCCCGGGCGGTGATCATGTCGGGCGCCTACGAGCACAACTGGAAGAAACACCCGGTGCTGCATGACGCCTTCGCGCGCTGGCAGAACAGGCTGCCGCTCTACAATACCCGGCTGTCGAACCTCTCGGCTGCGATCATCCGCCCGCAGCTGGCCGAGGTGCCGCGACGGGTGCGCGACGGGCGGCGCAACCACGATTACGTGGCCGAAATCCTCAACCGCTCGCCCTGGCTGTCGGTTCCCCCGCCGCTGCCACCGGAGCGGCGCGCGCCCGATTCGATCCAGTTCAACCTGCTGGACATGAGCGACGGGCAGACCCGCGCCTTCGCCGATGCGGCCGCGGCGCGCGGGGTCTCGGTGCAGGTGTTCGGGATGTCGGCCGACAACGCCCGCGCCTACTGGAACTGGGAATTCCTGGGCGAGGTGCCCGATCTGCCGAAGACCCGCGCCATGCTGATGCGCGCCTGCGACGTGCGGCTGCCGGCGCGCCTGGGACGCGAGGATCTGGATTTCATCGCCGGGGCGCTGGTGGGCTCCGCCGAGGAGGTGATGGGCCGGCCCCGCGCCTTCGGAACCTGACGGCAGGAAAGCGGCACGAGGGCACGGGGCGCGCGCACACGCGCACAGGCCGGTTGCAGCTGATCGGCGGCGGCCGGCCTCAGATCAGCCGCAGATCGCCCTTCAGCCACGGCATCTGCCGGTGGCAGGGAAGGATGATCTGCTCGCGCAGCAGGTTGCGCAGGCGGGTCGCGATGATGGCGGGCATGTCGCCCAGCACGCCGCGCCGGGCGGTAAGGGTGATGATGCGCGTCAGCGGCTCGAAGGGCATCGCCAGCACATCGACCTGATCGAGAAACTGCCGGGCATGGGTGACCGCCAGCGGCGTGAGGATCGTCCAGCCCTCTCCGGCCGCCACCATGGCCATGATCGCGTGGTAGCTGTCGAGCTCGAAGCGCTGTGCCGGCTGGAGATGCTGGCGGGCCAGATGCGCCTCGAGGATGCGGCCCATGTGATGGCGGCTGGTGTAGCGGATGAAGGGCATCCGCAGAAGCCGCTCGCGCCCGTCCCGGGGCGAGAGCGCGCCGCGCGGGGCGACCACCACGAAGGGCTCTTCCAGCAGGGGGTATTCCTCCATCCAGTCGGCGGCGGCCCCCATCCGCGCGGCCACCGCAACATCGAGGGCGCGGTTGTCGAGCTTGTCGAGCAGCCTGTGGCTGGCGCCGGTTTCCAGCTGGAAGCGGGCATCGGTGAACTCCGCAGCCAGCTGGCGCAGCAAGAGCGGCGTGACCCCGGCATCGAAATCCTCGATCACGCCGAGGCGCAGCAATGTCAGGTTGGCCCGGCCGGCGCGCGCCACCTCGTCGCGGGCCTGTTCCGCCTCGTTGAGAATGCTGTGGGCGCGGCGCAGGAAGAGCTCTCCGGCCGGGGTCAGGGCGATGGGGCGTTCGCGCCGGTTGAGCAGCGCAGCCCCCAGCGCCGCCTCCAGGTTGGTCAGCTGCTGGCTGACCGCCGAGGCCGAAGCCCCCAGGCGCCGGGCGGCGGCGGTAATCGATTGCTCCTCCGCCGTGGCCACGAAGACCTCGACGCCCCACAGGGTGATCCGGCCCGGTGTGTCGGCCATCGGCTTTCGATGCTCCCTTCCGCCGCGCCCCTTGCCGGGCCCGGCCCCGCGGGCGGGCCTAGTCGCCGAGTTTCGACAGCTTGGCCTGCAACTCCGCGAGCTGCTTCCTGATCTCGTCGAGTTCCTCGGACGTGCCGCCCTGTTCCTGCTTTTGCCCTTCCTCGCCCTGGTCCTTGCCGCCGGCTCCGGCCCAGGCGCCCGTCATGGCCTTGAGGAAGGCCTGCTGCTGCGCCTGCATTGCCTCGAAACCGGGCATGCCGGCCAGCGGGTTGGCGAGGTTTTCCATCATCTTCGACTGGCCGTCGCGCAGCATTTCGAAGGACATGGCCAGGAACTGCGGCACCACCGACTGCACCCCGGTGGTGTAGCTGCGCACCAGATCCGTCAGCACGTTGATCGGCAGCACGCTGTCGCCCCGGCCCTCATGTTCGGCAATGATCTGAAGCAGATACTGGCGCGTGAGGTCATCGCCGCTTTTCAGGTCGATGATCTGCACGTCGCGCCCTTCACGGATGAACCCGGCGATGTCGTCGAGCGTCACGTAGTCGCTGGTTTCGGTATTGTAGAGCCGCCGGCTGGCGTAGCGCTTGATCAGCAACGGTTCCTTCTTTTCGGCCACGGATCTGCCCTCCCTATTCGGCGATGCAGCGAAGACTAGGACAGCGCAGGACAAAAAGAAAGGGCGGGCACAAGGCCCGCCCTCCACGATCACATCGACAGGGAGGAGAATCGATGGATGATCTCTTGCGTGCCGCTTACTTCGAGGAAGCGGCGGCCTTCTTCGCGGCGCTCGTCACTTCGGCGGTGGCCTTCTTGACGGCGGCGGTGGCGTCTTCGCTGATGTCCTTGCCGGCGGCAAGCATCAGTTCGACGGTTTCCATCTGCACCTTCTTGGCGACCTCGGCGAAGGCGGCCATGTTCTCGGCCACCAGCTCGGCCTGGGCCGAGGCGAAATCCGTCCATGCCTTGGTGTAATCGGCCGGGTCTTCCTTGACCTTGGCGACCTCACCGACCTTGGCCAGGGTTTCCCTGGTCCACTTGTTCGAGATCTCGGTCGACTTGTCGGCGGCTTCCAGCGCTACCTTGGTGAGCTTTTCGCCGAAGGTCGCCTGGGTCTTGAAGGCGTCCTGAACCGCGGAGAAGTCAACCGGGAAGGCGCCCATGAAGTCCTGCACGACCTTGGTGTAATCCTGAGTCCTGGGCATTTTTTCACTCCTTGCTACGGGTCCATCCCGTTTTCTGCGTCTGCAAAGAATATGCTCTCTGCGGCGCAGCATTTCAAGGGGTTCATGCTGCGCTGCGGCAAGATTTTCCTTTATCCAGTGGAATCAGTTACTTGAGCGGAAGAGGACGTAGGTTCCGGGGGCCGGAGCGAGGACGGGATGGGCAGAATCACCCGGGCTTCGCGCCACGACAAGCGCACCGGAGCGCCGGCGCAGCCAGGCCTCCCACCTAGGCCACCAGGAGCCTTCGTGGAACGCGGCCCCCTGGCGCCACTCTTCGGCCGGCTGCGTGAGATCGGGGTTGGTGAAGTGGCCGTATTTCCTTCGCCCCGGAGGGTTGACGATCCCCGCGACATGGCCCGATTGCGAGAGGATGAAGGTCTTGTCCCTTGCCCCCATCTGGCGAATGCCGTCGTAGCTGGAGGTCCAGCTGGCGATGTGATCGCTCTCGCAGGTCACCGCGCACAGCGGCACCCTCACGTCTCGGATCGACAGCACCTTGCCGCCGAGCTCGAGGCGGCCCTCGGCGAAGCGGTTATCCTGGCACAGCCAGCGCAGATATTCCACCGCCATGCGCCCCGGCAGATTGGTGCCGTCGCCGTTCCAGTAGAGCAGATCGAAAGCCGGCGGCGGCTCGCCCAGCATGTAGCGGCGCACCGCGGGGGTGTAGATGAGATCGTTCGAGCGCAGGAAGCTGAAGGTGCGCGACATGATGAAGGAGCGCAGGCAGCCCACGCGGCCCACCTCCTCTTCGATGCCGTCCACGAAATCGTCGTCGAGGAACACCTCGAACTCGCCCTGATCGGAGAAATCGGTAAGCGTGGTCAGGAAGGTGGCCGAGCGGATCGGACTTTCCCGGCGCTTGTGCAGAAGCGCCAGCGTCAGCGCCAGGGTGGTGCCGGCGATGCAGTAGCCCACCGTGTTGACCTTCTTTTCGCCGGTGATCCTGCGCACCTCGTCGATGGCCGCAAGGTAGCCCTCCTCAATGTAGCTCTCCAGGCCCACGTCGGCATAGGTTTCATCGGGATTGACCCAGGAGACGACGAACAGCGTGTAGCCCTGATCGACGATCCACCTGATCAGGCTGTTCTCGGGGCGCAGATCGAGGATGTAGAACTTGTTGATCCAGGGCGGAAAGATTATCAGCGGCACCCGGCGCACCTTTTCGGTGGTGGGCGCATACTGGATCAGCTCCATCATGCGGTTGCGGAAGATCACCGAACCGCGGGTGGTGGCGAGGTTCTCGCCCACCCGGAAGGCATCCCTGTCGGCCAGCGAGACGATGAGCTCGCCGTCATTGGCCTCGATGTCGTGCACCAGGTTTTCCAGCCCCCGCACCAGGCTTTCGCCGTTGGTCTCGACGGCGCGGGCCAGCGCCTCGGGGTTGGTGGCAAGAAAGTTGGCCGGGCTGAACATCTCGACCAGCTGGGTGGTGAAATACTCCAGCCGCTTGCGGTCATGCTCGTCGAGCCCCTCGATGTCGCGCACGATGTTGCGCACCGCCTCGGCGTTCAACAGGTACTGGTTCTTGAGGAAGTGGAAATAGGGGTTGGTGCGCCACAGCGGGCTGGCAAAGCGCCTGTCGTCCCGGCCGGCGTCCTCCTTCGGCTCCTGGCCGCCGCCGGCCAGCAGTTTCTGCGCCTCCACGTAATGGCGCAGCGTCTCGCCCCAGTAGGAAACCTGATGCTCGATGAGCTTGGCCGGGTTGGCCATCATCTCGGCCATCCATGCGGCGGCGGCGCGCGAATACAGATCCGGCCCCGGGGCCTGCAGGCTGGGATCGACAGGCTTCTTGCGCGCCAGGGCCGCAATCAGCCGCCTGGACAGTTCCTCGATCTTTTGCAGATTTGCCTCAAGCCTGGGAAGATCGGGGGCGGTGAGGCCTTCGTCGGTTGTCATCGATCAGGTTCCATCCTACCTTGTGCACGTGCAGAATAGCCGCGCCTTCGCCGGGGGGAAAGGCGCGAGTAACCCGAAAAACGGGAAAGGGACAGGCATGCGTTTCATGGCAACCTACGATCTGATGGAAACGGCACGGGTAACCAACCAGTGGCTGGGGGCCACGGCGCAGGCGTTCGGCTCCTACCCGGCGGTGGCGATGATCCCCAACCCGGCCTTTCAGCTGATCGCCGCCTGGGGAGAGGTAACGGAGCGCAGCTTTGCCCGGATGGTCGCCAAGCCCGACTGGGGCATCGCCTCGGTGGTGGGTGAGGACGGGCGCGACCACCTGGTGCAGATCGAAACCCTGGTCAAGCGCCCCTTCGGCGACCTGATCCATTTCAAGGTGCCGGGGCGCAGGCCGCGCAGGCGCCGGGTGATGCTGGTGGCGCCGATGTCGGGGCACTACTCGACGCTGCTGCGCTCCACCGTCATCAGCCTGCTGCCCGATTGCGAGGTCTATATCACCGACTGGCACAACGCGCGCGACATCCCGCTCAGCGCCGGCAAGTTCGACATCGAGGATTACACCCTCTACCTCGTCGAGTTCATGCGCCATCTCGGCCCGAATACCCATGTGATCGCGGTGTGCCAGCCGGCACCGCTGACACTTGCCGCCACCGCCTACCTGGCCGAGCAGGACGCCGCCGCCCAGCCCCGCTCGCTGACCCTGATCGGCGGCCCGATCGACCCGGACGCCAACCCCACCGAGGTGACCGATTTCGGCCGCCGGGTGACCATGGGCCAGCTCGAGGAGGCAATCATCCAGCGTGTCGGCTTCAAGTATGCGGGCGTGGGGCGGATGGTCTATCCGGGGCTGCTGCAGCTGGCCTCCTTCATGTCGATGAATGCCGAGCGCCATGCCCGCGCCTTTTCCGAGCAGATCCTGCGCACCGCCAAGGGCGAGGCCGCCGATCACGACAAGCACAACCGCTTCTATGACGAATACCTGGCGGTGATGGACATGACCGCCGAATTCTACCTCTCGACGGTGGAGCGCATCTTCAAGAAGCGCGAGATCGCCCGCAACGCCTTCACGGTGGACGGGCACAAGGTGGATTTCGGCAAGATCACCGATGTGGCGGTAAAGATCGTCGAGGGCGAAAAGGACGACATCTCGGCCCCCGGCCAGTGCCTGGCCGCGCTCGACCTGCTCACCGGGCTGCCCGAGTCGAAGAA
>Ga0256839_1004378_pt1 | contig 13841 bp, 19 predicted proteins | sample 354166metaG_FD_185968 | JGI IMG/M metagenome (GOLD analysis project Ga0256839, IMG submission 185968) | Hydrothermal vent microbial communities from Mid Atlantic Ridge, Atlantic Ocean - 354-166 | ecosystem: Environmental > Aquatic > Marine > Hydrothermal vents | place: Atlantic Ocean: Mid... | reverse complement strand
GCGGCCGAAACCACGGGCCGCGTTTGTCACGGGATCGAGCTGAACCCCGCCTACGTCGATGTGGCGGTGGAGCGCTGGCAGCAGTTCACCGGCCAAGCCGCAACGCTGGATGGCACAGATCAGACCTTCGCCGAACTGGCGACAACCCCACGCTGAGACCCGTGAATGAGTTGGCTCTACATTCCTCCGGAGACACTTCCGGAGCCGCAGATCTGTTCTTCGGCCTGTCGCTGTGCGCCGGAGCTGGCGGGATCGACCTCGGCCTCACCATTGCCTGCCGCGGGTATCGAACTGTGTGTTACGTCGAGCGGGAAAGTTACGCTGCGGCCATCCTCGTGGCGCGGATGGAAGACAAGGCCCTGGATAAAGCACCTCTCTGGGACGACATTACCACCTTCGATGGCCACCCGTGGTGTGGAACGGTGGATATCCTCACTGGCGGCTATCCATGTCAACCTTTCAGCATCGCGGGCCAGCGCAAGGGGGCGCAGGATCCCCGCCATCTATGGCCACACTTTGCGCGGATCATCGGTGAATGCCAACCCGAATGGGTGTTTCTGGAAAATGTCGCCAATCACCTCAACCTCGGTTATCGCGAGGTCAGAGGCGAGCTGGAAGGCCTGGGCTACGGGGTTACGGAAGGATTGTTTACGGCGGCAGAAGTCGGCGCGCCGCACAAACGCCAGCGGCTGTTCATCCTCGCCCGACGAAACCAACTGGCCGACACCGCGAGCCAGCGCGAACGAAAACCGGCAGACGAAACCGACGCCGTCGCAACTGACCGGAAAGCACGGGATGAATCTCGCGACCAAGGCGGCGATGTGGCCCACGCCCTTGGCAAGCAACGGCAACAAGCCGAGCGGCGGCAATCGCAGAACAGCCGACCTGAGCCATGTGGCAGGGATGTGGTCGCACCACCCGCAGTGGTCGCACCACTCGCTGTGGCCGACACCGCTGGCGCGAGATTGGAAGGGCACCAACAGCCCCGAACATGTGCGGCAACTGCCACCGGCGCGCAACCACATGGATCAACTGGCGAATTTTGCCGTGTATTCCCGCCAAGCCCTGACGATCTCGCAGGCTGGCAAGACTACCTGCGATCAGCGCCGCAGCTTGAACCCTCTGTTCGTCGAGGCGCTGATGGGCTGGCCAACCGCGTGGACCGACTTCGACTTTGCGGCAACGGCGTGGTTCCCTTGGTTGCAGCGCATGCGTTCCGAATTCTTGCGGCTCGGTTTGATAACGACGGCTGACGAGGCCGCACTATGAAACAAACGCGCCATTTCGCGCCTTGTGTCGGTCAAACGCCAAGTTGGGAAACGAATACCGCCGCCCGAACCGGACTGCGGCAACAATGGTTGGAAATGATCAGGAGGCGATTTTATAGGTTCGCCCGCGCCCCTCGATTTTCTCGGAGGTGATGGTCAGCCCCAGCCGTTTTTTCAACGTGCCCGAAATGGCCCCGCGAATAGTATGCGGCAACCATTTCGTGGCCTTGGCAATTTCAGAAATTGATGCCCCGTCGGGGGCTTCGAGCATCTCGATCAGCATGGCCTGCTTGGTGCCTGCGCGGGGTTTCGGTGTGGTCTGTTCCGGTTTCGACACAACCGGCTCAACTCCGATAGCCTCAAACCCCGCGCCGGTGATGACCAGCGTGATGCCGTGGCCGTCGCCGGTCTTGCGCCATGTGGGTTCGCCGTTGCGGATGTCGGCCTCGACCTCGTCCAGCAGCCCGCGTTTGATCAGCGGTACGATTACCTTGTTGGCGGCCCCGCCCCGCAGGCGGTCGGGCAGCGGCAGGGCAATTCGGTCATCTTGCTGGGACGCGCGGGAAAGAATAAGCGTTTGTGTTTCTGTAAGTTTGCTCATCATTTTGCCTCCCGTGCGGCGGCCAGCCCTGCGGCGTAGGCGGCCTCTAGCGCGGCCTGAACGCCCCAGACCGAAACCTCGTGAAAGTCGAGGCTGTCGCTTTTGCGCTCTTCCAGCGTCTCGATAAAGAGGTGCTTTTGGGCAATGCTGGCCAGCAGGTCGGCGGGGGCGGTTTGGTTGGTTTTGCTTGTCATGGTTTTGCTCCTTTTCGTTGTCATCAGATTCGCTCTTATCACAGGTCTAATCAACGATAATCGACGTAATTTCAGTGCTTTATGGGCGGCCATATGATTGTAATCCAACAAGGGAAACATGCCGGAAATGGGCCTTTCACGCAGGAAATATGCCACCCGTCGCGGGGTCAGCGAAAAGGCTGTGCGCAAGGCGATTGCGGCGGGCCGGATCACGGTGGAAGCGGACGGCACCATTGATCCGGTAAAGGCCGATCGGCAGTGGGCAACGCAAACCGATCCCGCCATGCAGCGGGGCCAATCTGCGCGGGCTACCACCAAGCCGGTGCCCAAATCTGCTCTCCGCGCCGTGGATGAAACCCTGCGCGATGCCGGCTCCCTGTCGGAGACCGGCGGAGAAATGTCTTTTATGCGCGCCCGCATGGCCAACGAGGTGCTGAAGGCGCAAACCGCCAAACTGCGGTTGCAAAAGATGAAGGACGAGCTGGTCGATCGCAGCAGCGCCACCGCCATGGTGTTTGATCTGGCGCGGCGCGAGCGCGATGCCTGGCTGAACTGGCCCTCGCGCGTTGCGGCCAATATGGCGGCCGAACTGGGCGTGGATACGCATTTGACCGAACAGGTGCTGGATAAATACCTGCGCGCCCACCTCGCCGACATGGCGGAGATAGAGATTGCGCTCAGGTGAATTTGCCACTGGGTTTGAGGGTGGGTTTGAAGGTGCGGACGAACTCCTGCGCGCCTGGAAAGCGGGGCTTGCACCGGACCCGCTGCTGACGGTTTCCGAGTGGTCGGACAGGCACCGGATCCTGTCGTCGCGCTCGGCCTCCGAAGCCGGTCCCTACCGCACCGCCCGCACGCCGTTTATGCGCGAGATTATGGACGCGCTGTCGCCAAGCCACCCCGCACGCCGCGTTGTGTTCATGAAATCCGCCCAGGTCGGCGCAACCGAAGCGGGCAACAACTGGATCGGCTATTGCATCCACCGCGCACCGGGTCCGTTTCTGGCAGTGCAGCCGACGGTCGATCTGGCCAAGCGGCTCAGCCAGCAGCGGATCAACCCGCTGGTCGAGGAAAGCCCCGAGCTGCGCGCGCTGATCATGCCGTCGCGCTCGCGGGATTCCGGCAATACCATTCTGGCGAAGCAATTCCCCGGCGGGCAGCTGATTTTGACCGGCGCGAACTCGGCGGTGGGCCTGCGCTCGATGCCGGCGCGCTGGATATTTCTGGACGAGGTCGATGCCTATCCGGGCGACATTGACGGCGAAGGCGATCCGATTGCACTGGCGGAGGCCCGCACCATCAGTTTCGGGCACCGCGCCAAGGTGTTTTTGACCTCGACCCCGACCATCAAGGGCGTGAGCCGGATCGAGCGGGAGTATGATGTGTCCGACCAGAGGCGGTATTTTGTGCCCTGTCCCCATTGCGGCGGTATGCAGTGGTTGCAGTTCGAGCGGTTGCGCTGGGCAAAAGGCCACCCCGAAACCGCGCGCTATGTCTGCGAACATTGCGAGGAGCCGATCGAGGAACGGTTCAAAACGCAAATGATGGACGAGGCCAACGGGGCCTGCTGGATGCCGACCGCCGATGACGCAACCCGCACGGTGGCCGAGGCGGCCGGTGTGGTCGGCTATCATATCAACGGGCTGTATTCGCCGCTGGGCTGGCTGGGCTGGGCGGAAATTGCCCGCAGTTGGGAGGAAGCGGTAGGCAATGACGCCGCCTTGAAAACCCTCAAAAACACCGTGCTGGGCGAGACATGGCAGGAACGCGGCGAAGCGCCTGACTGGCAGCGGCTTTACGAGCGGCGCGAGGATTACCAGCTCGGCCATGTGCCCGCCGGTGTGCTGGTGCTGACGGCGGGCGCGGATGTGCAGCGCGACCGGATCGAGATCGACATCTGGGGCTGGGGCCGCAACCTGCAATCCTGGCTGATCGAGCATGTGGTGATTGATGGCGATACCGCCAGCCCTGAAGTCTGGGCGCAATTGTCGGAATTCCTCGCCACCACATGGCCGCATGTGGATGGTGCCCGCATGGCATTGGCGCGCATGGCAATTGATACCGGCGACGGGGTCACCACCGCCATGGTTTACGCCTGGGTGCGCGCGGCCGGTCGGGGTCAGGTGATTGCCATCAAGGGCGTGGGCGGGTTTGACCGCTCCACACCGGTGGACGGGCCGACTTACGTTGAAACCACCGAGGGCGGGCGTAAGCTCAAACGCGGCGTGCAGCTGTGGAAAGTGGCGGGCGCGGTGTTCAAATCCGAGCTTTACCGCCTGCTGCGGCTGAACCCGCCCACGGATGATGAACTGGCGGAAGGTAGTGAATGGCCTGCCGGATATGTCCACATCCCGAAAGGCACGCCCGCCGAGTGGTTCCGCCAGCTGACCGCCGAGCATCTGATGGTGACCAAAACCCGTCAGGGCTTTCAAAAACTTGAATGGCAGCAGATGCGCGAGCGCAACGAGGCGCTGGATTGTCGGGTCTATGCCCGCGCGGCCGCGTGGCTGATGGGGATTGATCGCTGGGATGAGAAACGCTGGGAGCAGCTGGAAGAACAATTGCGGCCGGGAAAGATCGAGGCAGCGCCTGCAGGCGTGCCGAACCGGCCAACACAACAACACATAAAGCGCCGCCCCTCCGACTGGATGGGAACGCGCAGAGGAAAATGGTTCTGAGATATGGCATATACGCAAACCGAGCTGGATGCATTGAAGGCGGCCTTTGCCGCTGGCGTGCTGCGCCTGACCTATGACGGCAAATCTGTGGAATACGGCAGTGCGGAGGATATGCTGCGCCGGATTTCCGTGATCGAGGGGGAAATGGCCAAGGCCGGAGGCAGGCCCCTGCCGGTGGCGGGGTTTGCCACCTCGCGCAGGGCGCGCTGATGAAAACAACCAAACCAAATGTGCGCTGGGGTTTGCTGGACGCAGCCATTTCCAGCATCGCGCCGCGCACCGCCTCGCGCCGTTATGCCGCCCGAGTGGCGATTGCCAATATGCGCCGTGGCTATGACGGGGCCACGCGCGGGCGGGCCACCGACGGCTGGGTGGCGGGCGGCACCTCGGCGGATACCGAGATTGCCGTGGCCGGTCCCCTGTTGCGGGCGCGCATGCGCGATCTGGTGCGCAATAACGCCATTGCAGCGCAGGCGGTGCAGGTGCTGGTCAACAATATCGTCGGTTCGGGCATTATTCCCCGCGCCAATACCGGCGATGCGGAGCTGGACAAGACCGTCGATCAGCTTTGGCAGCGCTGGGCGGCCAGCTGTGATGCCCACGGGCACACAACGTTTCAGGGGCTGTTGAGCCTTGCCGTGCGGGAAATGATCGAGGGTGGCGATGTGTTTGCCCTCAAGCGTCCGCAGCGCAAGAATGCCGCCGGAGGGGTTCCGCTGCGTATCGAGTTGCGCGAGGCGGATCATCTCGACGAGGCCCGCATCAACCGGCTGCGCGATGGTTCCGGCATTCGTCAGGGCATCGAATACGACAAAACCGGTAAGCGCGTGGCCTACTGGATGCACCCCCACCACCCGGGCGACAGCCTGGTTACCGCACAAACTTCGCCGGTGCGCCTGCGCGCCGACATGGTTGCGCATCTGTTCGAGCGCCAGCGGGTGCAGAACCGTGGCGTGCCCTGGGGCACCCCGGCGATGCGCGCCATTCGCGATGTCGATGACTGGCAGAACGCCGAACTCGTGCGCAAGAAAACCGAGGCCTGCCTTGTCGGCATTGTGTTCGGTGCCGAGGAAGACCAGATGTCGATCGCCCCCACGGTGCAGGACGCCGACGGCAACCGCGTGGAGCAGTTCGAGCCGGGGCTGATCGCCTATGCGCGCGGTGGCAAGGATATCAAGTTCAACCAGCCCGCCAGCACCGCAGGTGTTTATGAATGGCACCGCGTGCAGCTCCATATCATCGCCGCCGGTTTCCGCGTGCCCTATGCGCTGATGACCGGCGATCTGAGCCAGACGAACTTTGCCTCCTCGCGCGTTGGTTTGAATGAATTCCGCCGCATGGTGGCGCAGATCCAGCACCAGACAATTATCCCGATGTTTTGCCAACCGATCTGGCGCTGGTTCATTGAAATGGCACAGGTGGCGGGACTGCTGCCGATGGATGCGCATATTCCGGCCCAGTGGACGCCGCCCCGCTTTGAAAGCGTCAACCCGTTGCAGGATGCGCAAGCCGACATGCTCGAGGTGCGGGCCGGATTTTCCAGCCTGCCACAACAGATTGCGCGGCGCGGCCTGGATCCCGAAACCCTGATTGCCGACTGGGCCGCCTTTGCCGACAAGACCGACGCGCTCAATCTGGTGTTCGACAGCGATCCGCGCCTCGTCAGCAAGGCGGGCCTTGCCCAGACCACGGACCCGAGCCAGCCGCCGGATCAGGGTAATACCTGAAGGAGATAAATATGCCCAAAACCACTATAGAGCTTCCGGCCCTGAGCCGCGAAGCGCATTTGCGCGCCGAAACCGTGAACGAGGCCGCGCGCACCGTCGAGATTGTCTGGACCAGCGGAGCCACCGTGCGCCGCAACCGGCTGTTTCAGGATGCAATCGACGAAGAACTATCAGTCGATCCCGACGCCGTGCGCCTGGAGCGCCTGAACGCGGGCGCACCGTTTCTGAACACCCACCGTGCGGGATCGCTGGAATCCGTGCTCGGCGTGGTCGAGGCCGGTTCCGCCCGCATTGAAAACGGTCTCGGCACCGCCACCATCCGATTTTCCGAACGCGCCGAGGTGGAGCCGGTGTTTCGCGATATCGCCGCCGGCATCATCCGCAATGTCTCGGTCGGCTACCGCGTGCATCGTTATGACATCGAAAAACGCGACGGCGCACCCGAGCTTTGGCGCGCGGTCGACTGGGAGCCGCTGGAAATCTCCGCCGTTCCCATCGGGGCCGATCCGGGCGCGCAGGTGCGCAGCGATGATCAAACCGAGGCCCACAGCCCCTGCATTCTGACGCGGCAGGAAACCGAAATCACGAAAGGAAACAAAATGCCCAAGAACAAAAAAGCGGGCGGTGACACCACCGAGGCCCGCAGTGAAGAAGTCGAAGTGCAGACCCGCACCACAGTGCAAACCCCTGCGCCCGAAGCCGACACACGGCCCGATCCGGACGCCATCCGCAGCGAGGAACGCCAACGCGCCTCCGAAATCATGACCCTGTGCCGCCGCCATGATCTGGATACTCTGGCGGCCGATCTGATCGGGCGTGGCGCTACCCTCGATGCCGCCCGCGCCGAAATCCTCGACAAGATCGCCGATGCCGACCCACTACAGGGCCGCGTGCATGAACCGGCCCCCGCCATGGCGCGTGGCAATGGCGATGCCGACACCGCCTATCGCGAGGCCGTCGCCGGTGCCCTGCTGCATCGCCATAACCCCGCGTCGCACGAACTCACCTCCGACGGGCGGGATTTTCGCGGCATGTCCCTGATCGAGTTGGCCCGCCACGCGCTGGAGCGTCACGGCCATTCGACCCGTGGCATGTCCCGCCTCGAATTGGCCGGCGAGGCGCTCGGCACCCGCGCCGCCGGTGCCATGTCCACTTCGGACTTCCCGATCATCCTTGCCAATGTCGCCAACAAAACCCTGCGCCAGGCCTACGCCAGCAGCCCGCGCACCTTTGCGGCTTGGGCACGTCGCGCCACTATTACCGATTTCAAACCGGTCAGTCGCACGCAAATCGCCGGTGCGCCGGATCTGGAAAAAGTGCTGGAAAGCGGTGAATTCAAATACGGCTCCATCGGCGAAGGCAAAGAAACCTATGCGCTGGCCACCTACGGGCGGATTGTGGCGATCACCCGTCAGGTGCTGATCAACGATGATCTCGATGCCTTCACCCGCATCCCCTCGGCTTTCGGTGCGGCCGCCGCCGATCTGGAAAGCGATATTGTTTACGCGATCCTCACGCAAAATCCGACCATGGCCGACAACAAGGCGCTGTTTCACGCCAGCCACGGCAACCTCGGCACCGCCGCCGGTGTGACCGAAACCGCGCTCGGCGAGGCCTATCGCAAGTTCGGCTCGCAAAAGGGGCTGGAGGGCCGTCTGATTTCGATCCTGCCGAGTTACATCATCACGCCGCCCGGGGCGCGCGCTATTGAAGCCCGCAAACAGATGACCCAGACCACACCCTCGGCCACGGCCGACGTCAACACATTCGCGGGGCGGTTGCAGGTGATCGAGGAGCCGCGCCTGATCCCCTCCACCGGCAACGATCCGTGGTTTCTGGCGGCCGACCCTTCGCGGGTTGATACGATCGAATACGCCTATCTCGACGGGCAGGAAGGCGTCTATACCGAAACCCGCTCGGGATTCGAGGTTGACGGCATCGAGATCAAAGCACGGCACGATTTTGCCGCCAAGGCCATCGACTGGCGCGGGCTGTTCAAAAACGCGGGTGTGTAATCAACCCTTCTGACGGAGAACCCCCATGAAAAACTATGTTTCCACAGGCGACCGCCTGTCCTTCACCTCCGGTGCCGCCATCGCTTCGGGCGACGCGGTGCAACTCGGCGCGCTGTTCGGCGTGGCCACCGGCGATATTGCCAATGGTTCCGAAGGCACCATCAAGCTGACCGGTGTCTTTGATCTGGCCAAAGCCCCCTCGCAATCCTGGGCAATCGGGGCCAAGGTCTATTGGGACGCCACCAACTGGCGGGCCACCACGACCGCCACCGGCAACACGCTGATCGGCGCGGCGGCTTTGGCCGTCGGCGGCAGCGCCTCCGAAACCATCGGCCGCGTGCGCCTTAACGGCACCGTTTAATGGGCGCGACGGATGCTGCACTGGCGGCGTTGTTTGCCAACCCTGTTATGGGCAAAGCGGCGACGTGGTTCCCGGGTGGCGCTGGTTCGGGGCACTCCCTGCGCCTGATCCTGCGTTCGCCCGATACCGTGACCGGGTTCGGCGCGGCGCGGGTCTGGTCGGAAACCGTGGTTGCCGACATTCGGGTGGGCGAGGCCCCAGGCCTTGCAACCGGCGACCGGATCGATATCGACGGGGTATTTTATACTGTGCAGGGCGAACCGGTGCGGGACCGCGAACGCCTGATCTGGACGGTGGAACTGGTGCCGCTATGAGGTTGAGCGTCGCGTTCTCGCCCGATCTGGTCGCCCTGCTGGAACAGGAGATCAAAGCCGGTGAGCGCGCGGTGACCGCCGCCATGAAATCCGCCGGCGCGGAATTGAAACAGGACTGGCGAGACCAAATCACCCGCGCCGGTCTGGGCCACCGCCTGCCGCGCACCATCCGCAACCGGACCTATCCGACCAGCGGCGACAGCATCAATGCCGCCGCCTTCATCTGGAGCAACGCACCGGAAATCCTCAACGCCCATGATCGCGGCGCACTTATCCGCTCGAAATCCGGCTTCTGGCTGGCAATCCCGACCGAGGCCGCCGGAAAAGGCCGTCGCGGTGCGCGCATGACACCGGCGGAATGGGAGCGGCGTCGAGGCATGCGGCTGCGGTTCATCTATCGCCGCAACGGGCCGAGCCTGCTGGTGGCCGAAAAAGCGCGGATAAATACGCGCGGCACGGCGGTAGCTTCGCGCTCTAAAACCGGGCGTGGACAGGTTAGCGCGCCGATATTTCTGCTGGTGCCGCAGGTGAAACTGCGCAAACGGCTGGATCTGGCGCGGGATGCGGAAAAGGTGGCGGGATCGGTGCCGGGGTTGATTGTGGAGAAGTGGGTGGAGGGGTAAGCGCGTTTTGCGGTATGTTACAGATACTCGATATCCGCCCGCGCCAATGCCGCCAGTTTTGGTAGGCCGTTTTTAATCAGGTCCATCAGGAATTCGGAACGGGTGAATGGTGGATTATCATAACGCTGCCGGACCTGTTTCAGCACTCGCACCCCGCTCTTGGGAAACAGATCATAGGTGTTGGCCAGAAAGTCATCGGCTCCGAGCGTTTCGACGCCATATGCCTCAAGCGTGTCAGGCGGAAAATCCTTGTGGTTTTCCGTCACGATAATCTGGGCAGAGCATTTGATGGCAGCCGCCAGAACATGTCGGTCGTTTTCATCCGGAAGAGTCAGGCCCGGGATGAGGGGCGCGTAGCCGGTGACAAGGCATTCATCGAAGGCAGCACGGATTGCCGCCTCCTGCTGGCGAACGCTGTCTTCCAGTTGCGGTTTGTTCCGGATCAGGTTGCGCGTCCATTCATCAAGAATTTCATCGGTGAATCGCGCCCGAAACAAACCGGCATGCGCAAAGCTGAACAGGACATCGCGCGTCCGGAACGGGTAAAGGACATTGGCATCAAGAATGACGACAAACGGATTGGCAACGAAACTCATGCCCGATCATATTCCTGACCAAGCCGTGACAGTTCGCGCAGGGTTTCTTCCTGTCGGCGCGCCTTGTTTTCCTTGTATTCCATCAGGGCTTTCAGGGGGACACGCCGGTGCTTTCCGACTTCCTCGAAGGAGATCTCGCCCTTTTTCAGAAGGCCGGTCAGATAGGGGCGCGAAACATTCAGCATGTCAGCCGCCTGCTGGGTGGTCAGCATGGTGCCCACGGGAACCAGCGTCACCATGTTGCCGTTGCTGACATGGCCGAGCAACTCGATAATCAGCTCGCCAACCGCAGGGGCAATCTTGACCAGATCACCGTTTTCGCCGGAAACCTTGAGGCCGCCATCCAGTTCCATCGCCACAGCAATGGCGGTGGCGGCATGGGCGGCACTGTCGATTTCCTCGGCGGTCGGAAGCCGATCCATGAGGCTATTGTGTTCAAGTTTTTCAGCGGCATTTGCCATCGGGTCTCTCCCTTTTCTTACCTGTCTATATGCACATGAATCGCGCAATAACAAGTGTAATAACAGAATTAAGTGAAATAACCGTAACCACATCTGACTGATAAACCCATGCCCACACCCCGAGAAACCATCCTGCAAGCCCTGCTTGCGGCGCTGCAAACCATGCCCGCTGCCACCGTGCTGCGCGAAGAGGTACTGCCCGAGCGCCTGCCTTTTGCTGGCCTCGTGATCCTGCGCGACGGCGACCCCGGAACGCCAGAGGTCACGCTGTCACCGCTGCAATACCATTATGAGCACCGAGTCGAGGTCGAAGTAATCGTGCAAGGAAAGACCGCTGCCGCGCGGGCCACTGTCTTTGACACCCTGTTGCAGACCATCGGCACCGCCCTTGCCTCCGACCGCACTCTGGGCGGGCTTTGCGACTGGCTGGAAGCACAGGCCCCGCAACCGGTTGATATGCCGGTGGAAGGTGCTGCGGCCCTCAAGGCCGCAACTATTCCGGTCATTCTGACTTACACCACGGATGATCCTCTCGGCTGACCCCCGTGGAACGATCTCCACCAAAACAAGGAAAACACTATGGCACGCGCACAAGGCGCGCGGTCGCAACTCGCGGCTGCGTTCGAAACAACCTATGGCACCGCTCCGGCAAGCGGGTATTTCCGGATGCCGTTTGCCAGCGCATCACTGGGGGCGGAGCAACCGCTGTTGACCTCCGAACTGCTGGGCTACGGCCGCGATCCGCTGGCCCCGATAAAGGATGCGGTAACGGCGGATGGTGATGTGGTGGTGCCGATCGATGCCGAGGCGTTCGGCTTCTGGCTCAAAGCGGCGTTCGGCGCGCCCGTCACCACCGGCACCACCAACAAAACCCACACCTTCAAATCCGGCGGCTGGACCCTGCCGAGCATGGCCATCGAGGTTGCCATGCCGGAAATCCCCCGTTTTGCCATGTATACCGGCTGCGTGCTGGATCAGCTCTCGTGGCAGATGCAGCGCTCGGGCCTGCTGACCGCCACCGCCAAGCTGATCGCCCAGGGGGAAAACGTGGCCACAACCACGGCTGCTGGCACCCCTACCACATGGACCCTGCAACGCTTCGGGCATTTCAACGGCTCGATCAAACGCGGTGGCACGGCGCTGGGCAATATCGTCACGGCCGACATCCAGTATGCCAACAATCTCGACCGGATCGAGACCATCCGCGCCGATGGCCGTATCGACGGGGCCGACCCGTCCAATGCCGCGCTCACCGGCCGGATCGATGTGCGCTTTGCCGACACCACCCTGATGGATCAGGCGCTGAACGGCACGGCGGCCAGTCTGGAATTTGCCTACAGTATTTCGGCCAATGTCAGCCTGAGCATCACCGCCCACGAAGTCTATCTCCCCCGCCCGCGCATCGAGGTGCAGGGGCCGCAGGGCATTCAGGCCAGCTTTGACTGGCAGGCCGCCTTTAACGCTACCGCCGGGCAAATGTGCACGGTTGTCCTCAAAAACCAGATTGCGAGCTACTGATATGCTGAAACTGAACCTGTCCAATAAACCCGCGTGGCTGGACCTTGGCCACCGGGTGCGTGTCCGCCTGCTGCCTCTGACGACGGCGCTGATGGTAGCGGCGCGCAACGATCCTGCGGTTTCGGCTCTGCCCGGGGATGCGGGCGACGAACAAAGCGCGCTGGTGTTCGCCAAGGCGCTGGGCCGTATTGCCATTACCGACTGGGAGGGCGTGGGCGATGAGGACGGCCAACCGGTTGACGTCAGCCCCGAAGGCATCGACGCGCTGCTGGATGTCTGGCCCCTGTTCGAGGCTTTCCAGACCGAATACGTCGCGGGTGGTCTGTTGCTGGATCAGGAAAAAAACGTCTCGTCGCCCTTGCCGAATGGGTCCTCGGCGGGGGCGATGGATACTGCGACGCCTGCGAAAACACCTGCGAAACCTGCCCGCAAATCCTGAACCGGCCGCAGACCTATGTGGGCATACAGATATGGGATCTGGTCGGTCGTCTTGGCGGGCAACTGCGCCTGTCGCCATCCGGCACGATTACCGGCTGGGATTTCGGCGCGGCGCTGGGCATGGCGGCGGCGCTCGGGATCGATCCCGCGCCGGTCGCGGAAATCCTGCCCGCGATCGAAGCGGTGATGGTGCGGAAGTTAAACGAGCAAAGCGGATCAGGCAGCCTCGAGGGGAACGATATCTGAAACGTCGACACTCTCGCGGGCTTTCGCAAGATCATAGGCGCGCTGCAGGTTCATCCAGAACTCCGGCGTATTGCCAAAGAAGGTGGCAAGCCGCATTGCCGTGTCCGCCGTCAGGGATGTCTCGCCCTTTACCAGCCGCTCAACGCGGGTGCGCGGGACATTCAGGCGTTTGGCCAGCGCAATAGAACTCATTTCCAGAGGATCAAGATAAAGCTCTTTCAGAACCTCACCAGGATGGGAAGGGTTTTTCAGGATAGTCATATGATGCCCTTTCAATGGTAGTCCACAATTTCAACGTCGGCCGGTCCCTGATCGGTCCAGGTAAAGCAAATACGCCACTGGCCATTGATACGAACCGAATGTTGCCCCGCCCTGTCGCCTCTCAGTTCCTCGAGGTGGTTTCCCGGTGGAAACCGGAGATCCTCGATAACGGTTGCCGCATCCAGAGCGGAAAACATGGCACGCGTTCGCTTCACCAGATTGGCGGGAAAGCCTTTGCCATACCGGTCACTCACTGCGCTGGCGGCCAGCTTGCCCTTGGTGCTTATGATCATGGGAATGATGCGTATCACAACATGATACATATTGCAAGTGCCTTGTCGGTAGCGAACGCTTAACTACGGGAAAATAAATCATGGCTGAAAAACGGGTATCCGTCCGCCTTGCCGCGGTGGGCGGTGGGCGGTGACAAGGTCAAAGCCGAGTTTGAAGGCATCGGCAATGCGGGCCAGCGCGGGATACGCAAGGTATCGCGCGAGGCCGAGATTGCCAATGCCCGTCTGGCCCGCTTTGCCCGCCGCG
>Ga0256839_1004376_pt1 | contig 13843 bp, 12 predicted proteins | sample 354166metaG_FD_185968 | JGI IMG/M metagenome (GOLD analysis project Ga0256839, IMG submission 185968) | Hydrothermal vent microbial communities from Mid Atlantic Ridge, Atlantic Ocean - 354-166 | ecosystem: Environmental > Aquatic > Marine > Hydrothermal vents | place: Atlantic Ocean: Mid... | reverse complement strand
ATCTTGATAATTGGCCTCTATTAAGCTTGCCTGATACGTTTTGTCGTGTAGAATAACATGAAAATGCTGGTCATCAATAGGCAAAAAATCGATATTTTCAAGCTCTTCACTTGTGAACGAATAGGTTTGATTGACTTTAGCGGTTAGATTGTTCATTGGTAAAGAAGTATTGATTTAAACACCTATTTTGCTCAGCTTCATCATAAAGTAGGTTTCAAAAGCCGTAAACAAAAAATAGATAGTAAAAAATGGTGCTATAAAAAAGTTATCCTCTGGTAGTGCCAGTTTTTGATACCCAAAAATAATGATGATGGACAAAAACATTTTGCTCATCGTAAAAACGAGTACACTACTTGTGAAAATGGTTTTATTTTCATGAAGCGCCGCTTTTCTACCAAAAAAAAACATGATAATCGTTATCGCGACAAAACCAGTCAAACTCGCCCAGCCAAATAGCTGATAAGGCTCTATTTGGGGCAATGTAAATAAACCAAAAAGGATGGCTGCTGTAATACAAATGGTTATTCCTAGTTGCGTGAAAAACTGTGCTGTGCTCATAATAAATCCTTGAGAGTGGTATAAAGAGCCGCAAAAATAGAAAACAAAGCCATAGCAATGAGTAGATACGGCTCTGTTTCGAAATAAGCATCTAATTTTTTTCCGATAAAAACACCAACAAGGATGATGGCACCCAATTGAAAAGCCATACCAGAATATTTCATGTAGTTATGTCCCTGTTTGCGTTTTTTATCGTTTAAGTCTGACATTAGCCTGCTACTTTTTCTCCTTTTTGCTGGTGTTGTTGTTTGTTGGAGGATGGCTTTTTGAGTCCACCAGTACTCAATGTACCTTCTATTACCCCACCTGGTTGCACGATTAATTTAGTATAGGAGATATCGCCTTGAACTTTGGCTGTTTCACGAATGTTCAATAGTTCTTTAACAGAAAGAGCCCCTTTAAACTGGCCTTCAATAACCGCATTTTGGCATCGAATCTCTCCTTCTATTTTTCCAGTTGGCCCTATGATTACTTTTGCATCGCAGAATAATTTCCCATTAATATGACCATCAATACGAATGTCACTATCTGCTTTAATCGTACCTTCTATCTGAGTGCCTTGCACTATGCTGTTCAAGGAGTGTCCGCCAGCCGTATTCATTGATGGTGATGATGGCGACTTACTAGTAGGTGATTTTGTTTTTTTATTGTTATTTCCAAACATGGTTTACAGTTTTTGGGCTGATGCCCTTTGTGATTTTAGAGTAAAATTTTTGGTTGTTTGTAATACTGGTTGATAATTAAAAGTATTTAGTGACTGAACGAAAACTGTCGAATTTTACAAAATGAATTATTTTTGATGAGATTTTTACTTTTTGGAAATTCGGTGATGCCTGAGCATCAGCGAGTTGAGGAAAGTGAAAATATCGCAAAAAGAAACATTTTTAATTTTGTAGAGTTTTCGTTCAGGCATTATTTAGTAGGTATCTTTAATAGTTAAGAAGTCCGCCTTTCCCCCTAGGACATTTACTATCAAATGGTTAAAACAAACCTTTCTACACTTTGTTTTATATTATCCAAAGTTTACTAAAAACAACTCAAACATAAAGGTATAAAAAAAATTAATCCCACGATAGAGCTATGACATTTCATAATTCTATCGTGGGATTGGTTTTCTATTAAAACGGGTACGCTTTTCTTTTTCTTAGAAGCTAGGGCAGTAAACACCTCTACGTGTAGGCCCACAAATTTTATATTGTAGTGCCAACTCAAAACTACCATTGTAGTTACTGGCTGTTTTGAGCGGAGAAATATTGACATCGTAGCTAAACCCTAGCGTAAAGCTGTCAAAATCAAAACGAGAAGAAAGAATAATAGCATCATTCAATACCCCTGTATTGATCTTGTTAGACACCCTCGTCCAAAGACCAAACTGGAATGATTGAGAACCCAAAGCACGTCCTGTTCCTAATAAAAATTTAAAACTAGTACCTGCGTTCACCTGAAAAGAAGGCCCCTGGTTCATAACGATTACGCCTGGCAATAAACCAAAACGGTTAGAAACCATGAATTCACCGCCAGCGTGTGCCGTTAAGCGGCTGTATAATAAATCTTTGCTACTACTATCAAAAGACTGATCGGCTCTATTCAAATGATGAAAAGCGGCACCAAAGTAAAGGTTGTTATTCTTATCAAAGGTCATAAACCAGAGTAAACCACCAGCTAAGTCTCCAAAAAGAAATTCTGTGCGGTCAAAGGAATTTTCATTAGGATCTGCATCTGGATTAAAGCCACCGTTACCATCGTGTTGTAAGCCCCAACGGAGCTTCAGGAAGTCAAGGCTTCGCTGTGCAACACCTGCTTCGGCACCGACAACGAGATAGTGGCCATAATTACGACCGCCGCCCATTTTCTTACTATAAGATGCAGATAGCTTACCCGTTACCGTTGCGAAGTTAGCTTCGCCAGCACGGTCGCCCCAAAAAGTACCACCAATACCGAAAAAATCATTACGACCTACGGGAATACGCTGATCATAAGAAACGGAATAAGTACGAAAAGAATTGGACCTCAATACACTGGCCCATTGATTGCGAAAATTAGCTGTAAGGCGCACGTTACAGTTCATCACCCCTGTCATCGCGGGGTTAAGGTTCAGCGGTGACAGATAAAACTGTGAGAAGTGAATATCCTGCGCACCAGCAGTGAAAACAAAGGCCATCAAGGCCGTAACAAGAGTTAATTGTCTAAGTCTTTTCATAGAAACGGAAGGTTTTTATCCGAAACAGATTTTTGCAATGAAATACAATATTACGCAAAAGGGAGCAAACCCTTATTAACGATCATGTTAAAAATTAAAATTTGCCCTATAAAACAACAAATTTATACTATTCCCAAGGGAATAACAGGCATTTTTTGTAATTCTATTGGAATTACGCAAGTGAGTGTTTGAATGTTTTTTAGAAGTGTTCCCAGATTTTTGTCTAAGAAGTTGCTATAAAGATACGGACAAATGCTAAAACGCTGCTTGCTAATAAAATATTGTTTTATTAAGAGAGGGATCAAAATAAATCACCCATTCCTTATTACACCAGGCAACAAGCTCTTAGGGATTTTGGATTATATTTTATTTTTTGAGAAACCAAAGGCGGTAGAGTAGAAAAAACTATACCTTCTTTACATTTTTTTGTACCCAGAACAGGACTTGAACCTGCACGCTCGCAATGAGCACCAGCCCCTCAAGCTGGCGTGTCTACCAATTTCACCACCTGGGTAGATGATTGTGCTTTTGTAAAAGCTCCGCAAAGATAGAAAAAGGATTTAATTAGCCAAGGCTTTATCCCGTAATCGCTTCAAAAATGGGCTTGCAAAAATAAAATCCTGTAGTATTTCATTATCACTGTCTAATACATCGTCCTTACTACCCCGCCAAACTATTTTTCCCTCATACAAGAGAATAATATTATCTCCAATTTCCATTACAGAGTTCATGTCGTGGGTATTAATAACCGTTGTGATATTGCGTTCTTTGGTAATACTCTGAATGAGCTCATCAATAACAATAGCCGTTTTGGGATCAAGGCCAGAATTGGGCTCATCACAAAAAAGATATTCAGGCTCTAGGACAATAGCCCGTGCTATACCCACCCGTTTTTGCATACCACCACTCGTTTCTGAAGGATATTTATCATTAGAATCTTCTAGGCTAACACGTTCCAGGCAGGAAGAAATGCGTATGGATTTTTCCTTAGCAGTCATGTTCGTAAACATATCTAAAGGAAAGCGTACATTTTCTTCCACCGTCATAGAATCGAATAGAGCAGATGCCTGAAACAACATTCCTACTCTCATTCTGATTTCACGTACCGATTTTTTATCTAGAGCAAAAAAATCAGTATCCCCATACCACACTTTTCCACTACTTGGTGCATGTAAACCGACTAGAGATTTTAGCAACACTGTTTTTCCTGCTCCAGAACGACCAATAATCAGGTTCGTTTGTCCTGGATAAAATGCGGTAGTGATCCCTTTTAAAACGGCTGTATCACCAAACGACTTGAATAAACTTTCTGTTTTTATCATAGTAAATTAGGTAAATACAACTGCAATAAGATAATCAAATAAAAGAATCAAAATATCACTAAAAACAACGGCATTTGTGCTGGCAATACCTAGTTCGATACTGCCATTTTTTACATAATAGCCTTGATAACAAGGTATGGTTGTTAATATAAAAGCAAATACAACCGCTTTGATAAACATCAGGGTTATATTAAATTCATTAAAAAAAGAACGAATACCCAATTCATATTCTGTATGTGATAATAAACCAACAGGAACAGTAGCAATATATCCGCCAAGAATACTAACAAACGCAGCAATAGATACTAGCATTGGAATTACAACAAGAGCCGCCAAAACCTTAGGCATAATTAAATAAGCAGCTGTATTAACGCCCATGATCTCCATGGCATCAATATGCTCTTTTTGCCGCATCCCTCCAATTTCTGCCGCCATATTCGACCCTACTTTCCCTGCTAATACAAGGCAGGTAATCGTGGGTGCTAACTCGATAATCGTTGTATCCCGTACGATATAGCCTATATAGTACCGTGGTACGAAGCTACCTTCTAATTGATAAGCAAACTGGATGGCCGTCACCGCACCAATAAAAACAGCGATAAGGATAACAATCACTAGTGAACCAATGCCAATATCATTCATTTGGCGTAAGGTTTCCCTATAGTACATACTACCTTTTTCTGGCTTAGCAATAGCCGTACTTAAGAGCTGAATATAACGCCCAAAATGGGTAAAAAAATTTGTTATCATCTATTTGTTCTTAGTTAGCTTGAATATCAACAGATAAACAGCGCGCAAATTTACTAAGGAATGACGAGAAAAGAAAATTACGGACAAAGCAGTAAAAAGTGAGTCTTGAAACTTGTTTTGTATGTGTAAGCCTTGAAAAACCATTATTTTTACCAACAAGGTAGTAAAAACAATTATTTAACTTTGCTCACAGAACGATTTAAACGATTAGCATCATAATATGAGTAAGAATACCATCGCTATTAGTGGAGCAAGCAGCGGAATAGGACTTTCCATTGCCCAATTATTTGCCCGTCATCATTGGTCTGTTTTTGTTGCTGCAAGGCAAAAAACAGCCTTAGATCAAATGCAGCTTATTTGGGAAAAAAAATTTCCTGAAAGCACACTCCATTGTACCGTCGCTGACTTAAGCACACAGGAAGGTTGTATATTATTTGCTTCAAATATTAAAAAACACAGCCCCCAATTAAACATATTGGTTAATAATGTAGGTCAGTTTTCATCAGGCACTTTACTAGGAGGAGCTACAGATCAATTGGAGCATTTTTTGCGAACCAATCTATTAAGCGCTCATTTTTTGACAAGAGCATTGAGTCCTCTGTTGTTAAAAACACCGCAATCCTGCCTTTTTACTATCGGTTCGATTGCCGCCATTGCATGGCCAGAAGAAATGGCCACCTATGCTTTAAGCAAAGCCGCACTACACGCCTGGCATCGCGGTGTTCGTCTGGAATTAAAGAAAACAGAAGTCAACACCTGCTTGATTATCCCTGGAGGTACTTATACCAGTTCCTGGGATGGGGTTGATATTGATCCTGATGAATTACTGAAACCACAAGAAGTAGCAGCCTTGGTTTGGAAGCATAAAGCGGGAGATAAAGAAGAGGTTACTATTGTGAAAGAAACTTAAAAAACACCTACTGGCATCCCAACTGATTCTGATTCTGAGAAATCGGATCATTATTAGGAAAACAATTACCAGACAATACAAACTCAGGGTGGTAATCTCTTAAACTAGGATCATGTAAAGCATCAGACAAAAAGGCTGTTAAGTCCTCCATCTCTGCATCCGTCATATTTAATGCATGAAAATAGCTGGAGATGCTTTCAACAGGTACTCGCTCATTTTCAGGAATACCGTCATTAAAATATTGTACCACATCTCTTAAAGAATAATGGCTACTACCATGGAAATAATACGGAGAATCTTTGAGGTTGTATAATTGAGGCACTTTAAATGCAAACATATCTTCGGGTTTATTCGTAAACCCACCTCGACCTAAATTACGCGGATCATCAGCGCTTGTATTTACACCACCTACATCATGTAGATCATTCACCCCCACAGCATGATAAGCATTATTACCTAAAGAAGGGCCTTGGTGGCAACGATGACAACCAGCATCACCAAAAAAGAGTGTTGCACCACGTTTTTGTTGGTCAGTCATGGCTTCTTTATCACCTCTAAGCCATTTTTGATACGGCGCATTATATGGTAAAATGGTACGAATGAACGCAGATAAGGCGAAACTTAAGGATTCCTTTCCATATCTAGCATTTTCTGGCCAGTCATAAAAAGCTGCATCAAACATTTCTCTATACCCTAAAGTATCTAAAACATAACTATCCACAACCATTCTATGTAATTCAGTACCTTCAATATTTTGAGCTTCTAAACCGTCTAGCCCGGTATGGTTGATTTCTGTAATGGGATCATAAACGCCCCAAATATCTTCTGTTCCTTCATTTTGGAATCGAGCTCCAAAATGACCAGACCACATACTATTGGTAACATAGGCTACTCCTATCATACTTAACGGTCGAGCACCCTGTGCATCCATTTCATCTTCTTCATATTCTGAATTAAGAATTCTCGTTTCTCCATTATATCCAAACCCCCAGGCACCGTCAGCAATTCCTTGAATGGCACCAGGCATCCAAGCTGCCGTAGTAACATGACAGGTAGCACAAGAGTAGGTGCCCATTCCTGATTCATGAACAGCATCTCTGGCTAACCCTGTTTCAAAAAACAGCATTTTACCTAAAGCTACCTTTTCAGTTGTTAAAGGATTACCAATACCCGCAGGGATATTAGCTAAGTCGTGCCGATCTGGCACTTGAAGATCTTTAAGTGTATTATAATTAGACAGGCGTAAAATCGTCCGTTCCAAATTTATGTCTAAAGGATCAGCCGTCTGCTCATTAACACAAGCCGAGAATAAAAAAACAATAGGGATTATCCAGAATAATATTTTTTTCAACATGGGATTACCAATTCTCTAGCCATAGTATTTAGTTACTATGGTTTTTTATCAATCAATTAAAGAACTCAACTTTTTTAGGTCGGATATGTAGTGCCTGAACGAAAACTCTACAAAATTAAAAATGTTTGTTTTTGCGATATTTTCATTTTTCTCAACTCGCTGATGCTCAGGCATCACCGAATTTCCAAAAAGTAAAAATCTCATCAAAAACAATTCATTTTGTAAAAATTGACAGTTTTCGTTCAGTCACTATGTAGAATCGCTCTCTAAACACAAAACTTACATCACTTACTTGAAGTTTACGCTCAAGTGTCCAATAAGTTACGGACAAAGGTAGAAAAAAATAATATCTTATTTTAGTGATATAGGTCACAGGTATACCATTAGCCAAAAAATGCGAATAAAAACATCCAATTAAAAAGGGTTCACGTTCTGTAATATGAATAAACATTTGAAAACATGGTTTAATAAAAAACACGACAACTTCTATACCTTTGTGGTGGTTAAGTAGTTGGACAAATTAAAGCAGTAAAACAAATATGAAGGTGTTAGCAGACTTATTCAAAGAACGCATTTTGGTACTCGATGGTGCAATGGGTACCATGATTCAACGATACAAGTTGGATGAAGCTGCCTATCGTGGGACGCAATTTGCTGACTGGGATCAGGATATGAAAGGAAATAATGATATCCTTTGCCTCACCCAGCCTGATATTATTGAAGCTATTCATCTCGAATACCTAGAAGCTGGTGCAGATATTGTTGAAACCAATACGTTTAATGGTACCTCCATTTCTCAGGAAGATTATGGCACCCAAGCTTATGTTTATGAACTTAATAAAGCGGCTGCACAAATTGCCAGACGTGCTGCTGATAAAATGACGGCCTTGACTCCCGATAAACCTCGGTTTGTAGCAGGTGCTATTGGTCCATTGAATAAAACACTATCCCTTTCACCCGATGTTAACGACCCTGGATACAGAGCCGTTACTTTTGATGAGGTGGTTGCTTCTTATAGTGAACAAATCAACGGATTGATAGATGGTGGCGCAGATTTACTGATGGTGGAAACGATTTTTGATACCCTCAACGCCAAAGCAGCCCTATTTGCAATAGAAACCATCTTTGAAGGAGATAAAAAACGTATCCCTATTATTATATCTGGTACGATTACTGATGCTAGTGGACGTACCCTTTCAGGGCAAACAGTAGAGGCTTTTTGGATTTCGGTGATGCATACAAAACCATTATGTATTGGTTTGAACTGTGCCCTTGGTGCAGAAGAAATGCGCCCGCATTTACAGGCTCTAGCTACAATTGCTTCTTGTAATGTACACGCTTATCCAAATGCAGGTCTACCTAATGAATTTGGTGAATACGATCAGGGAGCAGCAGAAATGCAGCAATATATCCGCGATTTTGCTGCTAGTGGTTTCGTTAACTTAATTGGTGGTTGCTGTGGCACTACGCCTGATCACATCAAGGCAATGGCTAAAGCAGTGGAAGGATTAACACCCCGTATTGCCCCCGCTCCTAGTGCTTATTCCATGTTGAGCGGACTAGAACCATTGATTATTCGTCCTAATGCCAACTTTATTAACATAGGGGAACGTACGAATGTTACAGGTTCTCGGAAATTTGCCCGCCTAATCACAACGGGGGATTATACGCAGGCACTTGACGTAGCAAGGCATCAGGTAGAAGGTGGTGCACAGGTCATTGATGTCAATATGGACGAAGGTCTTTTGGATAGTAAAGATGCCATGGTTACTTTTCTGAACCTTTTGATGGCAGAACCAGATATTGCTAAACTGCCCATTATGATCGATTCTTCTAAATGGGAGGTCATTGAGGCTGGTTTGAAAACCGTTCAGGGGAAATGTATTGTCAATTCCATTTCTTTAAAAGAAGGAGAAGCTAGTTTTCTGCATCAGGCAAAACTGGTAAGACGTTATGGCGCAGCAGCTGTCGTCATGGCTTTTGATGAAGACGGACAGGCCGATACCATTGATAGAAAAGTATCTATTTGTGTTCGAGCGTACGACATTTTGGTCAATCAGGTTGGGTTTTTACCACAGGATATCATTTTTGATCCCAATATTTTTGCTGTAGCAACAGGTATTGAAGAACATAACGAATACGCGATCAATTTTATAGAAGCGACACGCCAGATCAAAGAAAAATGCCCTGGTGTGAAGATTAGTGGAGGTGTGAGTAATATTTCTTTTTCTTTCCGTGGTAATAATGTTGTCAGAGAGGCCATGCACTCGGCTTTTCTTTATCATTCTATCAAAGCAGGTATGGATATGGGCATTGTTAATGCTGGCCTGATTGAAGTTTACGAAGATATCCCAAAAGACTTACTTACTCGAGTAGAAGATGTCTTATTCAATCGAAGGAATGATGCGACAGAACGCCTGACAGAAATCGCAGAAACCTTAGTGGGAGAAGGCGGTCGCCAAATCAAACGGGATCTTAGTTGGAGGGAGCGTTCTTTACAGGAGAGAATCACGCACGCATTGGTTAGGGGCATCACCGATTATATTATAGAAGATACAGAAGAAGCCCGATCACTGACAGAACGGCCATTGCACGTCATCGAGCAGCATTTGATGACAGGCATGAATGTGGTTGGCGATTTATTTGGTAGTGGCAAAATGTTTCTACCACAAGTCGTCAAAAGTGCCCGGGTAATGAAACAAGCCGTCGCTTACCTCAATCCTTTTATTGAAGCAGATAAAGCGGAGGGCGAGAGTACTTCTAATGGTAAAATATTACTAGCTACCGTAAAAGGCGATGTTCATGATATTGGTAAGAATATTGTTGGGGTTGTCTTAGGTTGTAATAATTACGACATCATTGACCTAGGCGTAATGGTGCCTGCTGATAAAATACTGAAAGCAGCCAAAGAGCACAATGTCGATATCATCGGCCTCAGTGGTTTGATCACTCCAAGTTTGGATGAAATGGTTTACATGGCCAAAGAAATGGAACGTCTCGGTTTTGAGATACCTTTATTAATAGGTGGCGCGACAACCTCTAAAACACATACAGCTGTCAAGGTTGAACCTGAATATAGTGGCCCAATAGCACACGTACTGGATGCTTCTCGTTCCGTAGCTGTCGCAGGGGCTTTACTAGGAGAAGATGACAATAAACGCAGTCATTTTATCCTTGACACTAAAGCTGAATACAAGCGTATTCGCGACCAAAGAGCAGGCAAAATATCTAAAAAACAATACCTCTCTATTGGGGATGCAAGGGCAAATAAGCTGTCTTTGGACTGGGGGGGGTACCAGCCTCCTGTTCCTAAACAGTTAGGCGTACAGGTTTTCGATCAGTTCAATCTGGAAAATATTGCTAATTTTATTGATTGGACACCTTTTTTTCGAACTTGGCAACTGGCAGGCAAATTTCCAGCCATTCTTACTGACGGAGTTGTTGGTGAACAGGCGCAACAATTATATAATGATGCTCGCTCAATGCTGCGTCGTATTATTGACGAAAAATGGCTTGAAGCCAAAGCTGTTGTCGGTCTTTTTCCTGCTAATAGCCAGGGTGATGATCGCATTTCGGTGTATACAGATGAAAGTCGCCAGGAAATAGATCAAAATCTCCATCATTTACGTCAGCAGGCTAGAAAAGCCAAGGGAAGACCTAATTTTTGTTTAACGGACTTTATTGCTCCCGCAGATAGTAAAAAAGCAGATTATATTGGTGCTTTTGCGGTTACTGCAGGCATAGGGATAGAGCCACACATTGCTCGTTTTGAGGCGGAGCTCGATGACTACAACGCCATACTTCTCAAAGCATTGGCGGATCGGCTGGCAGAAGCACTGGCAGAAATGATGCACGCGCGTATACGCAATGATATATGGGGCTATACTTCACAAGAAAATTTAGATAATGATGCATTGATTGCTGAAAAATACCAAGGTATTCGCCCAGCTCCAGGTTACCCTGCCTGTCCTGAACATACAGAAAAGGGAACACTTTGGGAATTACTCAATGTAGAGGAAAATATCGGTATCAAACTAACAGAAAGCTTTGCTATGTACCCTGCGGCTAGTGTAAGTGGCTGGTATTTTAGCCATCCAGCATCTCGTTATTTTCCAATCCGAGGTGTACAACAAGACCAGGTAGAAGACTATGCCAAACGCAAAGGTATGACAACTGAAGCAGCAGAACGCTGGTTGGCATCCGTTCGATAAAGAGTAGCCGGGAGCTTCAGCTCCCTGGCTCTGATTGTAAATACCTAACGATTCGTACTAAGAACTTGTTGGGAAATTAAATTTAGCCTAAAAACGGCCCTTTTTTTATCACGAAATAAAATTTCCCAACAAGCTCTAAATTCTTAAAACAAATACCCTGTCTTCCCTTACATTTTGAATGGATACCATTTTTTCTTGTGAAAAATATATTATTTAGTTCTTGATTCGCATAATGTAAGTTCAAAACAAACTTAATCATAATAAATTCACCCTAAAAAATCATTTTTCATAATAATTTATCAAAAGTCAAGTGTTATTTTGTCAAAAAAAAAGATTCCGAAAAACAAGTAATTTAAAAATAAAAATTCGTTCATTATTCATAGTACCCAATAATATAATTGTTATTTTATTGTTTTAGCTAATGCCTTCTTTTTTAAGTTGCGTTTCACAACAACAAAACAACATTTATCTTACAATAAAATGAAGCTTGTCTTTTGATTATCAAGACAAAAGACTATTTTTGCTGCCGATTTAAACCAAGAAGTTGATAAACAAAGATATTATGGCTAATATCGGTACAGTTAAGCAGGTCATCGGCCCAGTAGTAGACGTAAGTTTTACTGGTGAAGGTGTAAAGCTACCGGAAATTTTAAATGGACTAACAATTAAGCGTCCTGATGGTGATGATTTAGTACTTGAAGTACAGCAGCACTTAGGAGAAGACAGTGTACGTACCATCGCGATGGATGCAACGGACGGCCTTTCCAGAGGTGTTGAAGTTATTGACATGGGTGCGCCTATCACAATGCCCACTGGTGATGCAATCAAAGGTCGTTTGTTCAATGTAATTGGCGAACCTATTGATGGTATTGGCCCAGTTGCGGCTACAGGTGCAGCTCCTATCCACCGCAAGCCACCTCGTTATGAGGACTTATCAACAGACAAAGAAGTTCTTTTTACAGGTATTAAAGTAATTGACCTGATTGCCCCTTATACTAAAGGTGGCAAAATTGGTTTATTCGGTGGTGCTGGTGTAGGAAAAACCGTATTGATTCAGGAATTAATCAACAATATTGCCAAAGGCTACGATGGCATCTCTGTATTTGCAGGCGTTGGTGAGCGTACTCGTGAGGGTAATGACCTGATGCGTGAGATGCTTGAAGCTGGTATCATCAATTACGGTGAAGAATTCATGCACAGCATGGAAGAAGGTGGTTGGGATTTGAGCAAAGTGAAAGTATCTGATTTAGAAAAATCTAAAGCAACTTTCGTATTTGGTCAGATGAATGAACCTCCTGGGGCACGTGCGCGTGTTGCTTTATCTGGTTTAACGATTGCAGAATATTACCGTGATGGTGATTTAAGCGATCCAGCTGGTGGTCGTGATATCCTTTTCTTTATCGATAATATCTTCCGTTTCACACAAGCGGGATCGGAAGTATCAGCCCTCTTGGGTCGTATGCCTTCAGCGGTAGGTTACCAACCAACTTTGGCAACGGAAATGGGTTTAATGCAAGAGCGTATTACATCAACTAAGCGTGGTTCTATTACCTCTGTACAAGCGGTATATGTACCTGCGGATGACTTGACTGACCCTGCGCCTGCAACAACATTTGCGCACCTTGATGCTACAACAGTATTGAGTCGTAAGATTGCTTCTTTAGGTATTTACCCCGCGGTAGATCCTTTGGATTCAAGTAGCCGTATCTTAGAGCCAGCTATTCTAGGTGACGAGCATTACAATACAGCGCAGCGTGTGATGAATATACTACAACGATATAATGAGTTACAGGATATCATTGCAATTCTTGGTATGGAAGAATTGTCTGACGAAGACAAAGAAGTGGTACACCGCGCACGTCGTGTTCAACGTTTCCTTTCTCAGCCATTCCACGTAGCGACACAGTTTACAGGCCTTGAGGGCGTATTGGTTTCTATCGAAGATACCATTAAAGGCTTCAATATGATCATTGACGGAGAAGTTGATAAGTATCCAGAAGCTGCCTTTAATCTTAAAGGTAATATTGATGATGTCATTGCTGCTGGAGAGAAAATATTAGCTGAGGTAGCTGCTAAATAAAAAATTAGATACTTATGAGAATTGCAGTATTAACACCCGATCGTGAAATTTTTGAAGGAAGTATTGCTTCCGTCAGAGTTCCTGGCGTTAAAGGTTCTTTTCAGGTTTTGAATGGTCACGCACCTATCGTTTCCGCTTTGGAAGAAGGTAAAGTTGAAATCGTTACTGCGGCAGGCGATTATTCTTATTATGATAAGAATAGCAAAGAAATCCAAACGGGTTCTGCTGCAGGGGAAAAAATCAACTTTCAGATTGAAGCCGGCTTTATCGAAGTGTTAAACAACGAAATATCCTTGTTGATTCAAGGCGTTCAATAGTTTTTCTTGATTGAATGATGGTTTAAGAAAACGCCTTTCTAGTAACGGAAAGGCGTTTTTTATGTCTGCTATTCTGCGTTCCTAAGTGCCTCGTGTTAGTTAATCAGGTGTTTTACAAACATCTTTTCCGCTATTTTCAAA
>Ga0256839_1004375_pt1 | contig 13844 bp, 13 predicted proteins | sample 354166metaG_FD_185968 | JGI IMG/M metagenome (GOLD analysis project Ga0256839, IMG submission 185968) | Hydrothermal vent microbial communities from Mid Atlantic Ridge, Atlantic Ocean - 354-166 | ecosystem: Environmental > Aquatic > Marine > Hydrothermal vents | place: Atlantic Ocean: Mid... | reverse complement strand
TCCCGGCACACTCGAAACGTGATGTCAGAGCTCGCCGGGTACAACGTGAAGCGTTTCACCGTGCCGTTGCCGCTCCGGTTGTACAGCCGGGTTCCCGAGCTGCACGACGTCCCCCAACAGTACTCCGCGTAGACGGAGTATCCGTCCGCCCGGGTGTCGTGCACGTACATGTAGTTCGGGCTGCTGTACCACACCGCCTTCCCGCCGGTCGTCGTTGCCGTCACGCCGCCATGGGTGGCTGCGGCGACCGACGTCATCGCCATGACCAGGAGTAACACCACCGCTGCGAGGCCTGCGCGTCTCACCGCACTCTCCCTTCTCCTCACAGCCCACCCTGGCGGCAATCCTGACACACACACGCGTCAAGAGACCGGTACAGGACCTTTACGCGGCCCCCGCCGCCCACCACCTAGGGCCGTCCCTTCTCCCGTTCCTCCAGCGGTCTGCGCCCCGGCACGGCCTCATGTGGAGGGTCGAAGGTACAGGGCACCGACGGCCACCACACCCGGAATCCGCCGAGGGTCTCCCCCACGATGCGCCGTTCCAAGGCCTCGAGCTCGATGACGATGTCAGGGAGTCCTGGCATGGAGGCCACCCTTGGCCCCGTGCCAGGGCGTCCGCGTCAGCCCCGGGTGAGATCCTCGAAGGTCTCCTCGAAGGAGGGGGCCACCCGTCGCCGCTCGGACTTCTGTTGGGACTTCTGTCCGGACTGGGCCTCGGGCCGTTCCCGGCGCTCACCTCGGTCACGGGCACCCCGGTCACCGCCGCGACCTCGGTCGCGCCCTCCGCGATCGCGGCGGTCCCGACCGCCATCGCTCGGAGGTCGGCGCTCGCCGCCTCCTTCGCCGCCCGGGCCTTCCAGGGCCTCGGCGAGATCCAGACTGAGCTTGCCGTTGCGGTCCACCTCGCGGAGCACCACCTTCACCCGATCGCCCAGCTTCAGGTAATCCTCGACTCGTTCCACCCGGCGGCTCGGATCGATCTTCGAGATGTGCAGCAGGCCGTCCCGACCGGGGAGGATGTTGATGAACGCCCCGAACTTGGTGATGTTCACCACCTCGCCCTCGTAGGTCTTGCCCACCTCCGGCTCCGGCGGGTACACGATCTGCATGATCCGCTGTTTGGCGTCCTCCAGCACCCCACCGTCGTTCGAGGCGATCCGGACGATGCCGTAGCCGTCCTCCTCGTCGATCTCGATGGTGGCTCCGGTGAGCTCCTCCAGCTCCCGCACGACCTTGCCCTTCGGGCCGATCACCTCGCCGATCTTGTCCTTGGGGATCTGGATCGACTCGATCCGCGGAGCCCAACGGTTCAACTCGGGCCGGGGTGCAGGGATCACCGCCTTCATCGCCTCCAGGATCTGGAGGCGGGCACGCTTCGCCTGATCGAGGGCCTTCGTCAGCACCTCCGAGGGCAGACCCTGGATCTTCGTGTCGAGCTGCAGCGCCGTGATGACGTTCTCGGTCCCCGCCACCTTGAAGTCCATGTCGCCGAGCGCGTCCTCGGCTCCGAGGATGTCGGTGAGGGTGACGAACTTCCCGTCCTGATGGATGAGTCCCATGGCGATCCCCGCCACCGGCTCGGAGATGGGCACCCCGGCGTCCATGAGGGAGAGCGACGACGCGCACACCGACGCCATCGACGTCGAACCGTTCGAGGACAACACCTCGGAGACGAGACGCAGGGCGTAGGGGAACTCGTCCTCGGTGGGCACCACCGGCAGCACCGCCTTCTCGGCGAGGGCGCCATGTCCGATCTCCCGACGCTTCGGGCCCCGCATGAAGCCCGCCTCTCCGACGGAGAAGGGGGGGAAGTTGTAGTGGTGCATGTAGCGCTTCGACTCCACGATGCCGAGGTTGTCGAGCATCTGCTCCATCTTCAACATCCCCAACGTGGTGATGTTGAGGACCTGGGTCTCCCCCCGCTGGAAGAGGCCGGATCCGTGGGTCCGCTCCACCAGCCCCACCTCGACGGTGAGGGGACGGAGATCCTCGGGGCCTCGTCCGTCGAGGCGGACACCCTCGTCGACGACCCGTTCCCGCATCATCTCCTTGAGGATCGACTTGAAGGCCTTCTTCACGTCGGCCTCCCGGTCCTCGTCGACCTGCATCTCGGCGACGACCTCGGCGAGGGCGGCCTCTTCGGCCTCCTGTCGTTCGTGCTTGGCCGCGACCCTGATCACCTCGCGGAGCTTCGGAGCCGCGACGGCGCGGACCTGCTCGACGAAGGCGTCGTCGAGGGGCTCCACCCGCGGCCAGTCCACCTCGACCTTCTCCACCTGGGAGAGCAGTTCGAACTGGAGGTCGATGGCCTGGGCGATGTAGTCCTTCGCCTCTTCCAGACCCCGAGCCACGGTCTCCTCGTCGCTCGGAGTGTCACCGTCGGCGACGAGACGCAGCCCGTCGGGGGTGGCCCCGGCCTCCACCATCATGATGTCGATCACGCCGTCCGGGTTGCGCCTCCCCGCCACCACCAGCTCGAACACCGACTGCTCGAGGTCTTCGTGCGTGGGGAAGGGCACCCAGATCCCCTTCTTGAGACCGAGCCGGACGGCACCGATCGGCCCCTGGAAGGGGATGGGGCTCACCATGAGCGCCGCCGAGGCACCGTTGAGGGCCACGACGTCGAAGGGGTTCTCGGTGTCGACGGCCAGGGTCGTCACCACGACCTGGGTCTCACACCGGAACCAGTCCTCGAAGGACGGCCGAAGCGGCCGGTCGATGAGGCGGGCGGCGAGGATCGCCTCTTCGGTGGGGCGACCCTCCCGACGGAAGAACGATCCGGGGATCCGTCCCGCGGCGTACATGCGTTCTTCGAAGTCGACGGTGAGGGGGAAGAAGTCGATCCCCTCTCGCAGTCGTTTGTTGGCGGTGGCGGTGACCAACATCTCGGTGCCGCCGAGTTTCGCCACCACGGCGCCGTCGGCTTGGGGGGCGAGCTTGCCGGTGCTGAAGACGAACTCTTTGTCGCCAATCGCACCGCGTACGGTGATTTCGGGCACGGTCGTGCTCCTTTGTGGTCGGGGAGCCCGGCCCGTTACCAGTGGTCACCGCTCCGGAGGGGAAGCGGTGGCAACTGACAACCGGCCGGCTGCTCCGTCGTCGTTCCTTGTCGTCGATCCCGGTCCCGTCGGACCGGAGCTCACGTCTGGGGACCTCCCCAAACGTCTGGAGGAGCGGCCATGCCGCCCCTCCGAGAGTTTCAGCGCCGCAGACCCAGCGCCGAGATCAACCTCCGATATCGCTCGACGTCCTGACGCTTCAGGTAGTTGAGCATGCGACGCCGCTTGCCGACCAGCAGCAGCAGGCCACGCCGGCTGTGGTGGTCGTGCTTGTGCACCCGGAGGTGCTCGGTGAGGTGGTTGATGCGCTGGGTCATCAACGCCACCTGCACCTCGGGTGAGCCGGTGTCGCCCTCATGGGTGCCGAACTCGGAGATGATCTCTTGGGTGGTCTTCATGCGCGAGAAACCTGTACGACTGCGGGGAACGGACGCCAGTGTAGCACCCCGATCACCCTCTCCGACCGGTTCGCCACGGCGAGCTCACCGTCGTCCTCCGTCGATCTCCGGCACCACTCCGGAGAGGACCTCGCGAGCCGTCTCGGTGTCGGCGCGAATCTGGGCGACCAGCTCGTCGATCGAGGCGAACCGGCGCTCGCCCCGGAGCCGGGAGACGAACCGGAGACCCACCGTCTTCCCGTACAGGTCGCCGTCGAATCCGATGAGGTGCGCCTCGACGACCCGCCGCCCCCCATCGAAGGTGGGACGGACGCCGATGTTCACGACGGCGGGGTGGACCGCCCCCTCGACGGCCGCCCACGCCGCGTAAACCCCGTCACGGGGGATCGCCACCATCGGATCCGGCTCCAGGTTGGCGGTCGCGATCCCGATCTCACGACCTCGCCCGTCGCCCGGCACCACCCGTCCGCGGATCTCATAGGGTCGTTCCAGGATGTCGGCGGCCTCCCCCACCTTGCCGTCGGTGATGAGTCGCCGGATCCGGGTAGAGGAGATCGGATGATCGTTCTCGTTGAGGAGCTCGACCGCCACCACCTCGTACCCGCAGCGTTCCCCGACCTTGCGGAGGGTGTCGAGGTCGCCGGCTCGGTCGTGTCCGAAGCGAAAGTCGGTGCCGACGGCGACCAGCCGGGCGTCGAGACGCTCGGCGAGCACCCCCTGGGCGAAGGTCTCCGGCTCCATGTCGCGGATCCGTTCGAAGGGCAGCACCCCGACCACCTCGACCCCGAGGCCTTCGAGGAGCTCGATCCGCTGGTCGACCGTGGTGAGGAGCCGGGGAGCACGCTCGGGAGCGACGACCGCCAGCGGGTGCGGATCGAAGGTGAGCACCGTGGGCACGAGGTCGTCGCGCCGGGATCGCCGCAGGAGTCGCTCGATCACCGAACGATGGCCACGATGGACCCCGTCGAAGACGCCGATGGAGATCGCCGTGGGACCCGGCGCGGACCAGGTGAGGGGATCACCCTCCAGCACCTGCGTCATGCCACGACCACCTCGGGGACCGCCTTCTCACCGGATGCACGGTAGACGGCCAGCAACCGGCCCGAGTCGTCGAGCACCCTGAAGGGGACGCCATCGGGGATCTCAGGAGCGGGACTGCGGGCGAAGCGGATCCCGTGGGAGACGCCCCGGGCCGTGTCGGGATCGACGACGACGCCGGGCAGGTCCCGAAGCCCCGAGGCCGGGTCGAGGATGGCGTCCTCCCATCCGCCTTCGAGGTCCGCCAGCGTGTAGGCGTCGTCGAGGGTGATGCTCCCCACCCGGGTGCGGCGCAACGCGGTGAGGTGGGCTCGACCTCCGAGGGCGGCGGCGATGTCGTCGGCGAGGGTCCGCACGTAGGTCCCCTTCCCGCACACCACCCGAAACCGGACCTGCGGGTAGGGGCCCGGGGTGGCGTCGAGCAGCTCGAGCTCGTAGATCTCCACCGGCCGCGCCTCCCGTTCCACCTCCACCCCCTCCCTCGCCAGCTCGTAGAGGCGCCGCCCGTCGACCTTGAGCGCCGAGACCATCGGCGGGACCTGGAGGATGGTGCCCCGGAAACGGTCCAACACCTGCTCCACCTCCTCGGGGGTGACCTCCATCGGCTCCCGAGACACGATCGCCCCGTCGGCGTCGAGGGTGTCGGTGGCGACCCCGAACAGGGCCTCGGCCACGTACTCCTTCGGGAGGTCCTGGAGGAATCGGATGAGCCGGGTCGCGCGACCCACCGCCACGATCACGATCCCCGTCGCCATCGGGTCCAGGGTGCCGGCGTGGCCCGCCTTGCGGATCCCCGTGATCCGGCGGATCGCGGCGACCACGTCATGGGAGGTCGGCCCGCGCTCCTTGTCGACGACCAGAAACCCGTCCCTCACCGCGGGATCCTCTCCTTCACCGCGGCGATGGCCTCGACCACCGACCCTTCCCAGGTGAACCCGGCGGCGTTGTGATGCCCGCCCCCGCCGAGCGCCACCGCGATCGCTCCCACGTCGACTCGACCGCGAGAGCGGAGGCTCACCTTGACCCGCCCCCGATCGAGCTCCTTCATGAGGACCGCCACGTCGGCCTCCTCGGCGATCCGCACCAGGTCGATGAGGTTGTCGGTGGCCTCCAGGCCGATCCCCCCGGCGGCGAGGTCGTCCTGGGTGAGCACCGACCACACGAGACGATGTCCGGGCTCGAGAACCGCCCGGCTCAGGACCGCTCCTGCCACCCGCAGGTAGCCGAAGGGCACCTCCTCGTAGACGTGTCGCCCGATCACCTCCGGCCGGGCACCCGCCTCGACGAGGGAGGCGGCGACCCGCAGCGTTCCCGGCGTCGTGTTCGAATACTGGAAACGACCCGTGTCGGTGACCAGGCCGGTGTGGAGCGCCATCGCCACCGGCTCGTCCAGGGGCCAGCCCAGGGCCGCGACCAGGTGATAGACGATCTCGGCCGTCGCCGCCGCCTCCGGCACGACGAGGTCGACGGTGCCGAACCCCGGGTTCGACGCGTGATGGTCGATCACCAACACCGCCTCGGCCCTCTCGACCCGCGACTCGAGGTCGCCGAGCCGGTCGGCCGATCCGGCGTCGAAGGTGACGAAGAGCTCCGGGGCCTCGGTGACCCGAGCCGGCGGGACCAGCAGATCGAGGGGGAGGAACCGGTAGGCGTGGGGAAGGTCGAAGGGCTCCCCGAAGGAGGCCTCCACCTTCTTGCCTGCTCCCTCGGCGGCGACGCCGAGCCCCAGCATCGAGCCGAGGGCGTCACCGTCGGGTCCGACGTGACAGGCCAGCGTCATCGACGTCGCCGACCGGAGCAGCTCGACGGCGTCGGAGAAGGCAGGATGTTCACGAATCATCGTCGCCTCCTCGGAGATGACGCAGAACCGCCTCGATCCGCTCGGCGCCCACCACCGCCGGGTCGGGACGGAACTCCAGCTCCGGGACTCGTTTCATCCGCACTTCCGATCCCACCTGCCTCCGGATGCGGGGAGTCGCCGCGACCAGCGCCGCGCCGGCCGTCTCCAGCTCCCCGAGATCCACCGTCGAGTAGTAGACGACCGCCCGTCGCAGGTCCGGGCTGGCCTCGACTCCGGTGATCGTCACGAGCGACAGCCTCGGGTCCTTCATCTCCTCGACGAGGTCGGCGATCACCTCCCGCAGGATCGCGTTGACCCGCCGGACACGCGGATAGGGGTGCCGGCTCATCGCTCGAAATAGTCCACGCTCATCTCCAGCACCTCCACCTCCAGGCGGTCGTCCAGGTACCGCCGCACCGATTCCAGCAGATACTCGAGCTGAGCGGCGTCGGGTGCGACGATCGCCACTCCGATGGAGGCCCGCTGCCACGAGTCGTGGCGACCGACCTCGGCCACCGACAGGGAGGCCAGCCTCTTCATCCCCTCGACGACGGGTCGGAGCACCGACCGCTTCGCCTTGAGGGAGCGGACGTCGCGTATCCGGAGCTCGATCCGCAACGCCGCGGCGTGCATCAGGTGCGGGCCACCTCGCGGATCTCGTACACCTCGATCACGTCGCCCTCCTTGACGTCGTTGAAGCCCTCGAAGCCGATCCCGCATTCGAATCCGGACGCCACCTCGCGGACGTCCTCTTTGAAGCGGCGCAGCGACGCGATCCGCCCGTCGTGGATGACGACGCCGTCCCGGACGATCCGGGCCCGGGCACCGCGCTGGACGACGCCTTCGGTGACGTAGCATCCCGCCACGGTGCCGACCCTGGGCACCTTGAAGGTCGCCCTCACCTCGGCCGACCCGAGGACGATCTCGTGCTCTTCGGGCGCCAGCTCGCCGACGAGGAGCTGCTCGATGTCGTCGAGGAGCTCGTAGATGATCCCGTAGGTGCGGATCTGGATCCCCTTCGCCTCGGCGGCTCGCCGTGCCTTGCCCTCGGGACGGACGTTGAACCCGACGATGATGGCGTCGGTCACCTCGGCGAGGGTGACGTCGTTCTCGTTGATCCCGCCCACGGCGCCGTGCACCACCTCGATGTGACCCCCCTCCCGGGTGATCTTGGCGATCGAATCCCGCAGCGCCTCCAGGGAGCCGTGGGCGTCGGCCTTCAGGATGACTCGCAGCTCCGCCTCCTCCGTACGGAGCTGATCGAGAAGGTTCTGGAGCCGCTCCTGGGCCGTCGGGATCCGCTGCTTCGAGGCCTTCAGGGCCTCGGCACGTTCGGCGGCGATCTTCCGGGCGATCCGGTCGTTGGCCACGACCTCGAAATGGTCTCCGGCCTCGGGAACGTCCGACCATCCCATGACGAGGACCGGAGTGGCCGGCGGCGCCTCCTTCACCCGGTCTCCGGCGTCGTCGAGCATCGACCGGACACGACCGGCGACGGCCCCCGCCACGAAGGAGTCGCCCTGGCGCAGCGTGCCCCGCTGGACGATCACGGTCGCCACCGGTCCCATCCCCTGGTCGAGGCGGGATTCGATCACCACACCCGAGGCAGGGGCCTTCGGGTTGGCCCGGAAATCTTCAAGCTGGGCGATGAGGTCGAGCACCTCGAGGAGCTGGTCGATACCCTGTCCGGTCGCCGCCGACACCTCCACACTGGGAACGTCCCCGCCGAGCTCCTCGACGATGACACCGTGCTCGGTGAGCTGGGTGCGGATCCGGAAGGGGTCGGCACCCGGCAGGTCGATCTTGTTGATGGCGACGACCATCGGCACCCCGGCGGCCTTCGTGTGGCTGATCGCCTCGATGGTCTGGGGCATCACCCCGTCGTCGGCGGCGACGACGAGCACGACGATGTCGGTGACCTCGGCCCCTCGGGCCCGCAGCGCCGTGAACGCCTCATGGCCGGGGGTGTCGATGAAGGTGATCTTGTGGCCGCCCACCTCCACCTGGTAGGCGCCGATGTGCTGGGTGATGCCGCCCTTCTCGGTGGCGACCACGTTCGTCTTCCGGATGGCGTCGAGCAGCGTCGTCTTGCCATGGTCGACGTGACCCATGACGGTCACCACCGGCGGACGCGGGGCCAGATCCTCGGGAGCGTCGTCGTAGGCGGGCTCCTTCCTGGTGACGGTCTCCTGCGCGGCCGGCTCGGTGACGTCGACGATCACCCCGAAGGACTCGGCGATCTCATCCATCAGCTCCGACGGCATCGGATGTCCGGCTCCGACCGCCTGTCCACGCGTCAGCAGCGCCCGGACCACGTCCGCGGTGGATCGCCCGATCGCCTCGGCGAACTGCTCCACCGTGACCCCGCGGGCGACCTCGACGATCTCGATCTCGTCGCCGGTCTCCTCCTCGGCGACCTCTTCCGGCACCGCGGACGGCGACGGCTCCTCCGCCGCGGGGGCCTCGGTGACGATCACCTCCTCCGGCGTGGCAGTGCCGGAGCCTGCCGTCTCCTCCACCTCGCCGGTGTCCGCCTCGGCGAAGGCCAACCGGATCAGCTCCGCCGCCTCCTCGTCCACACCCGAGGAGGCGGTCTTCACCTCGATCCCGAGATCCCGGGCACGCTCCAGGACCTCCTTCGATTCCACCCCGAGCTCGCGTGCCAGCTCGTACACCCTCAGTTTCGCCACCTGACGCTCCGTCCTTCGCTCACCCGCGCTCCCCTCACTCCTCGGCGGTGACCGCCTGAGGCGTCTCCTCCGCCTCGCCGACCGGCGGCTCCTCGGTGTCGGCAGCGACGGCCTCGGTCGTCGATTCCGCATTCTGGTCCGCCGTCTCCCCCTCGACGACGGTCGCCGACTCGACGTCACCGGCGGCGTCCTCCTCGGGCGCGGCGGGCGGTGTGTCCGACCGAATGTCGATCTTGTATCCGGACAGCCGCGCGGCGAGGCGGGCGTTCTGTCCTTCCTTGCCGATGGCGAGGGAGAGCTGATGTTCGGAGACGATCACCTCGGCGGTCTTCGTCTCCTCGTCGATCCTCACTTCCTTCACCTTCGCCGGCCCCAGCGCCTCCGCGATGAACTGTGCCGGGTCTTCACGCCACTGGACAACATCCACCTTCTCGCCCCGCAGCTCATTCACGACCTGGCGGACGCGCGAGCCGCGGGCGCCGACGCAGGCGCCCTTGGGGTCGACATTCGGGTCGTGGCTCACCACCGCGATCTTCGTGCGGTGGCCCGGTTCCCGGGCGATCCCGACGATCTCCACGGTCCCGTCGACCAGCTCGGGGACCTCGAGCTCGAGCAGGCGCCGCACCAGGTCGGGATGGCTGCGGCTCACGATGATCTGCGGCCCCTTCGCCTCGTTCCTCACCTCGAGGATCAGCGCCTTCACCCGGTTTCCCCGCTCCAGACGCTCATAGGGGATCCGCTCCGAGCCGGGCATGAGCGCCTCGGCATCCCCGAGGTCGAGGATCGTGTATCGGCCGTCCACCTGTTGGACGATGCCGGTCACCAGGTCGCCCTCACGGCCCTCGTAGAGGTCGTACACCTGGTCCCGCTTGGCCTCGCGCAGACGCTGGGCGATCACCTGCTTCGCGGTCTGTGCGGCGATCCGCCCGAAGTCGCTCGGCGTGTCCTCCCACTCACGAACGACGTTGCCTTCCTCGTCCAGCTCCTGGGCGTAGACGATGATCTCCCCCGAGTCGGGATCGATCGTCACCCGCGCCTCCTCGGCGGCGCCGGGACTTCGTTTGTAGGCCGACACCAGCGCGTTGGCCAGGGCGTCGAGGATCGTATCCACGGGGACGCCGCGCTCGCGCTCGAGCATCTCGAGCGCCTCCATCACCTGTGCGTCGATCCGCATTCCTGCCTCACTTCCCCGGTTTCGGCGCGCGTTGCCAGCGAAACACGGTACGCGCCGATTCGATCTCTTCGTATCCCACCCGTCGAACCTCCCCATCGACCTCGACGGCGATCCCGGTCTCGTCGGCCTCCACCAGAACGCCCCGGAGGGTCTCCGCACCCGGACGTTTGACGACGACTTCCCGTCCGACCGACTTCTCGTAGTGACGGGGCCGGCGGAGTCTCCGCTCCAGGCCGGGGGAGGTCACCTCCAGCCGGTAGGGCCCTTCGATGTCCCCCTCGTCGTCGAGCAGTCGCGACAGGTCCTGAGAGACGGCGGCGAGGCGATCGATGTCGATCCCCCCTTCGGCGTCGACGACCACCCGCAGGGTGCGGCCTTTGCCGCGTCCGGTCAGCTCGAGGTCGTCCAGCTCCAGCCGCTCGGCGGCCAGATGACGCTCGATCGCCTTCCACAGATCCTTCGTCTTCGTCGTCATCGTCCCATCTACTCTCCGGACGCCGTTCGCCACGCCGTTCACCACTCGCCACCACCGCGCCAGACGGACCGCGAGCCGTCCAGGGCCGACGGTCCTGGTGCTCGCGGCCGCCGAAACGGTGGCAGGTGACCCGAACGGCCACCACACATGAAGGTGGGCAGGGCGCCCACCTTCACCGTCAGCGTCCTTCGTTGTTGGGAGGGAGTATAACGAACCTCCGCCGGTTCAGCGGCGCGCGAATTCGTCCATGAACTCGGCGAGACGCTCGACGCTCTCGAAGGTCAGCCCCGCGTAGAGCGACGCCCGGCACCCTCCGACGCTGCGGTGACCCCGCAGCCCCACCAGCCCCGCCCGGGCGGCCTCCTCCACGAAGCGGGCCTCCAGTTCTGCGTCGGAGAGCCGGAACACGACGTTGGTGTGGGAGCGGTGGGCCGGGTCGACCGGAGACCGGTAGAAGCCCTCGGACCGGTCGATCGCCCCGTAGATGAGATCGGCTTTCCGCCGAGTCTCCTCGGCCAGCGCCGCCACCCCTCCCCGCTCCTCGATGCGGGCCAACACCTTCCCCATCACATAGATCGTGAACATCGGCGGCGTGTTCCCGAGGGACCGGTGCTCGACGTGCCACCGGTACGAGAGGTAGTTGGGGAGCTCCGAGGTCGCCTCGAGGAGGTCGCGATGGATGAACACCAACGCCGCCCCGGACGGACCGAGGTTCTTCTGCACGCCCCCGTAGACCAACGCCACCCGCCCCCAGTCGACGGGCCGCACCATGAAATCCGAGCTCATGTCGGCCACGATCGGCACCGCGACCCGGGGCCATTCGGGGTAGCGGATCCCCCCGATGGTCTCGTTCGTCGTGATGTGGAGGTACCGCGTTCCGGCGTGGACGACCAGCTCGTCGTCGGCGGGGGTCCGTCGGAACCCCTCCGCGGTGCCGTCCCACGCCGCGTACACCGGCCCGACGCGGGAGGCGTCGGCCATCGCCTTCGCCGCCCACGTCCCCGTCACCGCGTACCCGGCGGTGAGCTCCGGCTCCAGCAGGTTGAGCGGCACCATGGCGAACTGGAGGCTGGCGCCGCCCTGGACGATCGCCACCTCGACGTCCTCGGGCGCTTCCACGAGACGCCGGGCGGTGGCGAGCACCTCGGCGTGGAGCTCCTGGTAGGCGGGGCTTCGGTGACTCATCTCGATCACCGACATCCCCGAACCCTGGTAGTCGAGGAACTCCTCGCGTGCCTCTTCGAGGACGTCGAGGGGGAGGGTGCTGGGCCCGGCCCCGAAGTTGTGAACCCGCATGACGATATGGTGCCACCCACCCGCCCCGGGGCGAAACCCACCACGCCGCACCCCGGTCGTGTTCGGCGGCGTGCCAACCGGTAGGGTCTCCACCGTGGAGACGACCGGGAGGCAGGTGATCCGCCTGCGCGGCGGCGACGCCGAACGCCTCGTGGACCAGGTGGCGGTGGAGGAGCCCCTCGAGATCAGGCTCGGGGGCGTCCCCATCGCCGTGGTGATGAGAACCCCCGGCGCCGACCTCGATCTGATCCGAGGGTTCGTGCTCACCGAAGGGATCCTGCTCTCCCCCGACGAGATCGCCGACGTCGCCGAGCTCGACCCCCACCGCTGGAACGTCGAGCCCACCGTCCCCATCGACGCCGAGCGGTTCCGGCGCACCATGTTCGCCTCCTCCTCGTGCGGCGTCTGCGGCAAGGCCTCCATCGACGCGGTTCGGGTCGCCGCCCGGTCTCTGCCGGCGGGACCCGTCGTGGACACGGGCCTCGTCGACCGGGTCATGGAGCGTCTGGCCCGGGCTCAACCCGCCTTCGCGACGACGGGGGGTTTGCATGCCGCCGGAGTCTTCTCGCCCGAAGGCGAACCGCTCGTCGTCCGCGAGGACGTCGGACGTCACAACGCCGTCGACAAGGCGATCGGGGCCGTCGCCGTCCACCGTTGGCCCGTCGGAGCCTCCATCCTCGCCGTCTCCGGCCGCCTCTCCTTCGAGATCACCCAGAAGGCGGCGGTCGCCGGGATCCCCGTCGTCGCCGGGATCTCGGCGCCGTCATCGCTGGCGGTCGATCTGGCCCGTGACCTGGGGATGACCCTGGTCGGGTTCGCCCGCCAGGGCTCGATGGTGGTCTACGCCGGAGAGGGCCGCCTCGGGGAGTGATCTTCAATCCAGGTGTCGGTCGAGGACCTCGAAGAGGCGCTCGACGTCGGCGCCGTCGTTGTACAGGTGCGGTGAGATCCGGATCGAGTCGCCGCGGACGCTGACGAACACCTTCTCCGCCGCCAACCCGGCGGCGAGTCCCTCCGGCAGCCCTCCAGGCACCCGAAGACCGAGCATGTGGGGGGCGCGACGGTCCGACGGCGTCGGATCCAGACCCCGTTCGGCCGCCAACCGGGCGATCCGGGCGGTCGTCTCCCCCAAGGCCTCGGCGATCGAGGCGACACCCCAATCGAGGAGCTGCTCCAGCGCGGCGATCGCCATCGGCACCAGCACGAAGTTGCTCCGCTCCCCGACGTCGTATCGGCGCGCCCCGGGTTGGAAGGCGTCGGTGTAGTCGACGAGCCGAGAGAAGTCCTCCGCCCCCTCGCGCACGATCCATCCATGCTCGAGGGGTGTGCCCTCCCGCCGTTGGGGGGCCGCCCAGAGGAACCCGAGGCTGTAGGGACCGAGCAGCCACTTGTAGGCGGCCGCCACCAGGAAGTCGGGTTCGACCTCGTCGATCGGAAAGGGCATGGCGCCGAGCGACTGGGTGGCGTCCACGACCAGCGCCGCGCCCACCGTCCGTGCCTCCTCGGCGATCGGGACCAGGTCCACCACCGAGCCGTCCGTCCAGTGGACCTGCGGCACCGCGACCACCTTGGTCCGGGGCCCGATCGCCTCCACCACCCCCTCCGCCCAGGGCCGGTCTCCGCTCCTCGGCACGACGACGACCCGGGCACCCGCCCTGAAGGCCGCGTCGCGCCACGGGTAGACGTGGGAGGGGAACTGCTCCGAGAGGACGACGATCTCGTCCCCCGACGACAGCTCCACGTTGACCACCGCCACCCCCACCCCGTAGCTCACCGCCGGGATCAGGGCGACGCCGTCCGGATCGTGGGGGCGCCCGAGAACGGCCGCGAAGAGGGAGCGGAGACGTTCGGCGGGGTCGAAGAAATCGTCCA
>Ga0256839_1004374_pt1 | contig 13844 bp, 7 predicted proteins | sample 354166metaG_FD_185968 | JGI IMG/M metagenome (GOLD analysis project Ga0256839, IMG submission 185968) | Hydrothermal vent microbial communities from Mid Atlantic Ridge, Atlantic Ocean - 354-166 | ecosystem: Environmental > Aquatic > Marine > Hydrothermal vents | place: Atlantic Ocean: Mid... | reverse complement strand
TGTCTACGGGCTCGGCGGGCGGGGGGGGGCGCGGCAGGTTCTGGGGAGGAGACGGGGGCCACGTCTGCGGGGGCTTGTTCCGGCTCGGCCCGGTGCGGTGTCCTCTCCGGGGGGTGGGCCGGTGGGGGTCCGGCATCGACCTCGGGACCGGGCACCGGCCCGGTCCGGTGTCGCACCGCGTCCACCAGGAGCGAGATCCAGGGGAGCAGGTAGACCAGCGGGGTGTGGCGCACCAGCAGGGCCAGCCCGAGCCCCGCGACCCCGGCGGCCACCACCAGCCCTGGCCAGCGGCCCAGCCCATAGGCCAGCAAGGAGCCCAGCCCCCATCCCAGCACCCCCTCCGGGGCACCCATGGGAAGGGGGCCCTGGAAGTGGGGCCCCACCAGATGGAGGGCTGCCAGCCCGCCCAGCACCACCAGCTCCCCCCCTACCAGGGCCTCGGGGTTCCAGTAGCCGGCCCGTTCCCCCAGGAGGAGCACCACCCCCACCAGGGCCAACGCCAGGGCCACCGGCAGCCCGGCCCAGCCCAGAAAACGGACCAGCCACCCCTCGGCCCCCTCGACCAGCCAGTGGAGGGTGAGCCCTCCGCCCACCAGGAACAGGGCCAGCCCCAGTCCATCCGTGCCCAAGGACTCCCACATCTCCTGCAGGGCCTGGCCCATGCCCTCGCGCCACCGGGAGCCAGCCGATCGGCGTCTTCGTCTGGGCCGGGCTCGACGCCGCGTCACGGGCTCCCCTCCTCGGTGGGGTGTCGCCGGGGGCCGTTCTCCTCGTCCACCTCCAGCAGGGCCTCCCAATCGTTCTGCTCCATCTCCGCCAGGATCTGGGCCACCTGGCCGATGGCCACCCGCTGTTTGCGGTACAGGTCGCTCTCGCTGATGGCCAGCCGTTCCGCGATCTCCCGTACCTTGCGTCCCTGGACGAAGCGCATCTCCAGGATGTTGTAGAGGAGCCATTCCGGCGTGCTCAGGTCCTGTTTGCCGTCGGGGCGCAGCCGCTGGATGGCCTGCCCCAGGACCAGGCGCAGGGCCTTGGTGGGGTTCCCATCCGCCTTCTCCAGAGCACGGCCCACCACCCGCAGGCGGATGAGGGGGCTCTGGCTCAGCTTGGGCCCGCCCCAGTAGTGGCTGAGGGCATCCTTCACCCAGCTCTCGAACTCCGGATTGTGGATGGGGCTGGGCTCCAACAGATCCCCCAGGGGCACCTCGGCGTCCTCCGTGGCGTAGGGAACCACGCCCCGCATGGCCTGGATCCGGTCGATGCCGGGAATGATCCGCCGCAGGGCCACGAAGACCTGCTTCTGCAGGCGTCGGTCCATGAGGGCCAGGCCGATGCGGTCCACCATCTGGGCGACCAGTTGCCGCTCCTCCAGGGTGAGGAGGGGGGTCTCGGTTCGGGCCTGGACGCCCAGGACTCCCAGGACCGTCTCCTTGCCCCGGGCACTCCGCTCCACCAGGGGCCAGATCCAGAAGCCCTGGTGGTGGATGGGGGGGTAATGGTGGATGGAGGGCATGTCCCGCTCCATCGGCACGGGGGGGCTGTGGCCGTTCGCGCCGTTGCCTGGGCCGGCCCGTTCCCGCAGCGCCCGGTTGAGCCCTTCGGACCAGTCGTGGACGGCCAGGATCTGCTCCCGGGTGCCCGGGGGCCCCACCACGGCTTCCAGGACCAGATCCGGCCCCACCACCGAGGCCACAAAGCCCGCGGGGACCCGCAACAGCTCACACAGGCTGGTCAGGTGGTTCTCCAGGAACTGGCGCAGGTCGCTGGAGGTGAGGAGCCGGCGGTCCAGCTCTCGCAGCCAGGCGATCTCCTCCCGGTCCTCCCGATAGATGGCCCGGTCCACCAGCGTCTTGGTGACGCTGAGCACCAGCTGGCTGAGGACGATCACCCCGGTGATGACGCTGAACAGCACCATGTCCCGGGGAATTCCCAGGATCCGCTCCACCGTGGGCAGGGTCTGGATGGCCAGGATGACCAGGATGGCCACCGCGGGGCCTCGGGTGAAGAAGCGGATCAGCCGGTAGCGGACCACCCGATCCGGGGTGAGCACGCCGAAGTGGGCCACGGTGTAGGCCATGAGGACCAACAGCCCCGCCACGGCCATGTTGCCCAGGATGGAGAGGAGGAAGACCAGCACCCCCGCGGTGTCGCCGGCCGTGCTCTTGCCCAGCGCGATCAGATAGGGGAAGGTGCCGATGCCCGGCGCCACAAAGCCCAGCAGCAGGTAGGTCATCCGCTTCCGGCTGGTCTCGGTCAGGCATCGGCTCCGGGCTTTCCAGACGTTGTGGAAGGCCAGGAGCACGGCCAGGGCGAAGAACAGGGCGAAGGGACGGAAGAGGGGGCCCGCCTGCAGGAACGCGATGGGCGGCGCGTAGACCACCGGGCCCACCAGCCCGTGGGTGAAGAGGGCCAGCCCCGCGCTGAGGGCCGAGAGTGCCCCGGCCAGCCCACTCACCCATCGTCGCCTCGGGCCAGTGCGGTAGTTGGTGGTCCGCAGCAGCCCGTTGGAGAAGGTGTAGTAGGCCCAGGGGATCAGCGCGATGCCCAGCCATTGGAAGCGGAGCCAGCGATCCGCGGCCTGGGCCGAGTCCACCCGGGTCAGGGCCACCTCCGCCGCGTACACCACCATCACCAGGGCCGACAGGAGGGCGAAGCGTCTGGCCACCGGGTGTCGGAAGTTGTAGGTCAGGGTGTACGCCATCAGCGAGAAGGCCAGGATCACCACTGCCGAGGCGACCAAGCCGTTGAGAAAGCCCAGGACTTCCAGCACATTCCATCCAGCCACGGCCCAACGCACTCCCACCTAGCTCCAGTCCATGGTGGTGTCCACCACCACCCACATCTTGAACCGCTTGTGGAGGTGGAGGGTGATCCCCACCTCCTGGTCCGAGGCCCGCCGTATCACCATGTGGAGGGAGGCCGATTCCACCGTGTGGAAGTCGATCACGTCCATCTCCACCGTGGGCGTCTCCGGTCGGGGGGCCTCTGCCTCGTCCATCTCCAGCCACAGGGTCGGGCCATCGAACCCCAGGTCGCCCATGGGCTCGGCGGGATGGCGCCGGATCCGGAGCTGGGCCGGGGTCCCGTCGGGAGCGGGATCCAGATGGCGGCGCTGGCCCAGCATGTGGATCAGGGCCGTGCGCCGGATCCGTACCGTCTCCGGTTCCTCGGGGTCCGCGCTCTGGTAGTAGCGGGCCAGGACGTAGGTAGGGCCAAAGGCCTCCTGTTGGCCGAGCAGCCGCAACAGCTCCTCCCGCACCGGTGTCCAGGTGGCCCGCCACTGGGGCCCTGGGGTCCGGTCGCCGTGCTCCAACAGGGCCAGGGTCAGCTCTCCGCCCAGGCGGTTCAGGATGGCCAGGGGAGAGAGCTGGGTCGGATCCCGCTTCAGGCGCTCCAGCCACTGTTCCGGCGTCCATTCCACCTGATCCATCACCACGAAGGGGTGACGAGTGCTGTAGGTCACATAGATGCCCAGCCCGATCGCGCCCACCAGCAGCAGGACGAAGGTCCAGGAGATGGGATCCATGGACGCGAGGATCTGTTCCAGGCTGGGCAGTGGCCCGAGGGTCCAGCGCCGCAGCAGTTGCTCGATGGGTAGCTCCGGCATGGCATGAAGCGACGCGCGCACTGTGGAATCGACCGCCGAGTCGCCATTTCCCATTGTACCACACAAGGACGGGAGGGGCCGGGGCCACCGGGCCTCCGAGAGGCGAGGGGACCCCGGCCGGTGGCCATCAGCCCCGGGCCACCGGGCCCGGGGCAGGGCTCATCGGGCGGAGAAGGTGGGGTCGAAGAACCACAGGAGGAAGAGGATCAACAGGGAGAAGACGCCCAGCTCCACCAGCACCCGCCGGGTCAGCCGGCCCTGGAGCCCCTGTTGGGCCACGGTCACGGTGAGGTAGAAGGCCAGGAGCAACACCAGGCCACCGGTCAGGTCCGAGAGACCCCAGTAGCTCAGGGCCCAGGTCATCTCGCCCAGCAGCAGCCCCACCAGGGCCGCGTGGGTGAAGATGGGCGCGGCCTCGGTGGCCGCCATCCGCAACAGCTCCACGGCCAACAGGCCCCCGATCAGGGCGATCAGTCCTCCGGAGAGCAGGCCCCGTCCTCCGGTCCGATAGACCAGGAGGAAGAGGGCCAGGACGGCTCCGTAGGTGAGCACGTTCAGCACGATCCGGTTGCGTCGAAAGCCGACACCGTGGGGCTCTACGGTACCGTAGAGCGCGTACAGGCTCAGCCCCAACACCCCCGCGCCGGCCAGAATGCCTGCCAAGGTCCACAGCCGGGAGGGCGACAGGGGCACCAGCAGCACCCAGAGGGTGCCCAGGGCCGTGGGCAGGGCCCAGTAGACCCATCGGGAGCGCCAATGGCGTCGGCTGGGCTGCCGGCGCCAGCGGGGATGCAGCCGCAACAGCCCCTCCGCGCCGCTGCCCGCCAGCACCCCGGCCACCAGGGCCATCCAGATGGTGCTGGGGATGACCAGAGGGTCGGGCAGGCCGAAGCGGGAGAGCTCCGGCACCACCAGAGGCGGCAGACGCAGGAAAAGGCTGGCCACCGCCACCAGGGCCACCGCCCATGTCACCACGCTGATCCGCCCCTGGACCTGGGCCAACTCGTCCTGGACCATGGTCCGTCCCATCCTCTCTCCGGCAGGGCCCACCGGCCCCTGCGCTGAAGACCGACCCGCGAAGGCCACCGGGGATGGGGCCCGCCCGGGCAGGCGGCCACACCGATGGCTTTCCGATGGAATGGCCCCGCACCACGTTGCCCCTTCGCCGGTTCGGGGGTACAATGGACATCCATCCGGGTCTCCGCATTCTACGTCCGTGCCGGGGCGCTGTCAAAATGGTTGTGTGCCGATTCCACGATTTCTCCGTCACCATCGATCGCTCTCCCCAGGATGAACCGCCCTACCCGGTCACCGCCCGGTATCGGGGGCAGGTGGCCAAGGGCACCTTCCCGGAGGACGCGCTCCTCCCCGAGTGGCAGGACCTCTTGCGGGCCATGGGCAACCCCATTCGGCCCCCCGGGCATCCCACCCTGGCCCAGGCCGGGGGACGTCTCTTCCAGGCCCTGTTCCAGGACGACGTCCGGGAGCTGTGGGCCCAGGCCGAGGGGGAACGCCATCGGCCGGATGGGCCGGACCTTCGGCTGCGGCTGGTCCTCAACGCGCCGGGGGCCGCAGCCCTGCCCTGGGAGCTGCTCTACGACCCCCGCCGCCGCCATCCTCTGGCCGCGGATGCCCGCTATGCCTTCGTGCGCACGGAGAACCTGGCCGTCTACGTGGAGCGGCCCCGGGACCTGTCCATCACCTGGCCCCTCACCCTCCTGGTGGCCGCGCCGGAGGATCCCCACGGCATCATCCGGGCCGGCCAGGAGGTGGAGACCATCCAGGGATGGCTGGGGCACCTGCCCCAGGAGCGCTACCGGCTGGAGATCCTCACCGGCCGTTTCGATGTCCATGAACTGCGCCGCCGGATGGAGGAGCTCCAGCCCCACATCCTGCACCTCATGGCCCACGGTGCACCGGACGGTCTGCTTCTCTGGCAGGAGGACCAGCCCACCTTCTTCTCCTCCGTCCAGATCCAGGCCCTGATCCGTCCCATCGAGAGCCTGCGCCTGGTCTTCCTCAATGCCTGTCTGGCCGGCCAACCGGATCGCTCCCGCCCCTTCTCCAGCCTGGCCCAACACCTGTTGCAGACAGGCCTCCCCGGGCTGGTGGCCATGCAGTTCGAGATCCGGGAGGACGCGGCCCTGCGTTTCGCGGCCTTCGCGTACGAGGCCCTGGTCCAGGGGCGTTGCCCCGGCCACGTGGATGTGGCCGTCAGCGAGGCCCGGAACTACCTCTTCATCGACAGCTCGGACCACGTGGACTACGCCACCCCCATCCTCTGGCTCCAGACCGAGAGCGGTCTCCTCTTCCCCAGGGCCGTGCCGGAGCGCCGGGAGGCTCCTCCGCCGGTGGTGGACCCCAAGATCCCGGAGAAGGAACGCTGGCTCCAGCGGCTTCCCCACTGGAACCGAGACACCCTGTCCCCGCAGCTGCGCCTGGTGTACGACAGCCGCCAGCTCAACGTCCACGAGGCCCATCGGCTCCTGGAACAGCTCAAGCGGCTGGCCCAGGAACAGGCCCGAGGCCAGGTGCGAGCGGGAGCCCTGCAGCAGGTGTTGGAGGCGTTCGAGGCGCAGCAGCGGGAGATCGAACGGCTGACCCAGATCCTGCAGGAGCGGGCCGGGCCGCCGGCCTCCTGAGCCCCATACCCGGACTCCCGTCCGACATCGGACACGGGGCCCCATGTCCAAGTCCCTCCCGGTGTGCCGGAAGCTCTTCGCCAGCCTGGCCCTGCTGCGCCTGGCCCTGATCTACGGCCTTCTCGGCTTCCTCCTCCTGGAAGGCCTGCTTCTCCTCCGGGCGATCCGAGAGGTGCGCCCCCGGCCCACGGACCCGAGCCCGCCCCCCCACGCCCCGGGAATGGCCGTCCCCTTCCACGGCGTCACCGTGGCCCTGGAGCAGTACCCGGACAGCCCGGCCCGACGGCAGGCCCTGGCGCGCCTCCGGGATGCCGGGTTCGGCTGGGTGCGGCAGCGGCTGGACTGGCGCGAGCTGGAGCCGGCCCCGGGCCGCATCCGCTGGGAGCGGGTGGATCCCCTCCTGGCCGATATCCAGGAGGTGGGCCTGGAACCGGTGGTGGTGCTGGACGGCAGCCCGGTCTGGGCCCGGGATCCCCGGGATCGCCCACCCACGGACAACCCCCTGGCACCGCCCGCGGATCCCGGGGACTTCGCGGCCTTCGCGGGCCAGGTGGCCACCCGGTACCGAGAGCGCCTCCGCTACTACCAGATCTGGGACGAGCCCAACATCGCGCCCCGCTGGGGCAATCGCTGGGTGGATCCGGTGGGCTACGCCCGTCTCCTCCAGGCCGCCGCGTCGGCCATCCGGGCCGCGGACCCGGACGCGGTGATCCTCACCGGTGCCCTGGCGCCCACCGCGGATCGGGGCCATGCAGCCGTGGACGAGGTCTACTTCCTGGAACGGCTCTACGCGGCCGGCGGGGCCTCGGCCTTCGATGTGCTGGCCATCCAACCCTTCGGCTTCGGCCACCCACCAGAGGACCTGCCCAGCCGCCGCGCCGTGCTCAACTTCCGTCGGGCCCAGTGGATCCGCCGGGCCATGCTGGCCGCGGGAGACGCGGACACCCCTGTCTGGGCCGTCCGCTACGGGTGGAGCCGGCAGCCCAACCCGGTGTGGCGGGCCGTCTCCCCGGAAGAGCAGGTGGCCTTCACCGCCCGCGCCGTGGCCCTGGCCCGGGCCGAGTGGCCCTGGATGGCGGCCATGGGATGGGCCATCGACCGCCCGGCCGCCCCGCCCCACGATCCCCTGTGGGGTTTCGCCCTGGTCACGCCCCAGGGAACGGAGACCCCCCTGCTCCAGGCCTGGCCCCGGGAAATTTCCCAGGCAGCCATCGGGGCCGGCAACCCGTTCTCCTGCCCGGATTGCCTGTGGTCCTCCGGATGGATCCTGGCGCCATGGGGGCTGGGGGCCTATTTCCTGGGATGGACCGGGGCCCTGGTCCTCCTCCTCTGGCGAGGCCAGGCGGCCTGGGGCCGCCTGGGGCAGGCTTTTCCCCGGTCCCCGGGGCGGGGCAGCCCATCTCCCCGGAGAGGCCGGACCGGCCTTCCCGACGCAGGCGATCTGGGGTTGGGGCTGGCCTGGCTGATCCTGGCGGGGGTCTACTTCCTGGCCACCTGGCCGCCGCTCATCGGGCTCTGCTGGGTGCTGGGCGGCGTGCTCCTGTGGCACCGACCCCGGGTGGGGCTCTATCTCCTGGCCGTGCTCCTGCCCTTTCACTACCGCTGGAAGGATATCCGTCTGGTGGAGGGGATCTGGTCCTTGCCTCCTGCCCACGCGGTGCTGCTGGCCCTGGTGCCTGCCTGCCTTCGAGCCCTGTGGAGGTCGGGAACCGCCGGCAGGGACGGAGGGCTGCGGGCAAGGGGGCGCGGGCTGACCGGGGCCGATGGGCTGGCCCTGGCCTGGTTGGGGGTGAGCCTGGTGACCCTGCCTGGGGCGTGGTACCTCCCCGGCTACCTCCAGGGGATGTGGGACCTGGTCCTGGCCCCGGGGCTCATGTTTGCAGCGGTGCGGTCGTTGGCCCGTCCGACGGATCGGTCCGGGCTGGCCTGGGCCCTGGCCGTGGGCGGTGCGGCGGCCGCTTTCCTGGGTCTGGTCGACTGGATCCAGGGTGGGGGCACCTGGGTGGACGGTGTCCGGCGTCTGAGCGGGCTGGCCTTCTCGCCCAACCAGACGGCCCTGTATCTGGAGCGGACGCTCTTCCTGTGGATGGCATGGTTGGCCTTCCCCCGGGCTGCGGAGCGGCGGAGCCCCTGGATGGTCTCTCTTGCCCTGGCGGGTCTGGCCATCACCGGAGGGGCTCTGGGGCTCACCGCAAGCCGAGGGGCCTGGCTGTTGGGCGTGCCCGTGGGTGCGGCTGTCCTTCTGTGGGGCCGCATGGGTTTCCAGGCCTCGGGGCGGCGGACAGGGTGGAGGGGACCGGTCCTCCTGCTGGGGCTCCTGGTCCTGGCCGGGGGCCTGGTGGTGGCGCCGCGCCTGGTCCAGGGCTCCCCTGTTCGGCAGCGGATCTGGGTGTGGCAGGCTGCCCTGGAGCTGTGGCGTTCCCGCCCGTGGACAGGGGTGGGGCCTGGGGGCTTCTTCTGGTCCTATCCGGCCTTCATGCTGCCGGCCGCGGCTGCGGAACCCAACCTGCAGCACCCACACAATGTCTGGCTGGAGCTGGCCACCGGTTGGGGTGTGGGGGGGCTGGCGTGGCTGTTGGCCCTGGGGGGATGGGTCCTGGCCCGGGCTCGTGGTTCTCTGGACTGGGTGGCCCTGGGCCTGCTCGCGGGGATGGCGGCCGGAGGGGCTCACGGACAGGTGGACGCGTTCCTGGCCCTGCCGGAGCTGGCCGGGTGGCTGTGGTTGGCCCTGGCGCTCTTGGCTACGGAGAGACCCGGCCGCGACGAGGAGATCTGAGAGGCCTCCAGGCCGTCCCCTGCGTTCCCATTCCAAGGGGATGGAAGGACACGGGGCACGGCCACGGCCGTGCCCCATGGAGGTGTGTCCGTTGGGGAGATGAAGGGTCGGTTCTCTATTCCAAGACCGCGGTGAACCGGATCTCCGAGCCCGTGAAGACGGTGAGCAGCTGCTGGAACAGGAGCTCGGAGACGGCCGGGTCCTCCAGTTGTTCGGCGGTGTCCGGGGGCAGGAAGGGCATCATCAGCCGGAGCAGCCGTTGCAGGGCCGGGGCATCGTAGCCCATCTGGAGGATCGGCTGGTCGTCCGCGGTGAACTCCAGGCCGTTGGTCACCGCGGCCACCCGGATGGTCCGGGCGCCCAGGTTCCGGAGGCTCTCGGCCACGGAGGGGGCCAGCGGAGGTACCTGGATGCCCGCGGCCTCCAGGGCCTCGGTGGAGATGCCCGCGATGCTGGTGATGCGGTTGTCCTCGATCACCATGCCGAACTGGGCCATGGGACGGTTCAGGTCGCCCAGGGCAGGCTCCTGGAAGTCCACGGCAGTGAGCTTGAAGTCCAGGGGGATGTCCAGGGGCTCGGCTCCCGACGGTGGCGGCAGTTGGACGGCAACCCCCAGCTCAGCCTGGGAGAGGAACTCCAGGAGACCGCCCACCAGATCGGGGGAGACGCCGGCCAGGCCGCCCACCAGTTGGACCATCCTGTCCACGGAGTCCTCGGTCCAGCTCAGGGTGGGCATGGGCTCGCCGTTGGCGGCCAGGAAGAGGGTGTCGTTGAAGATGTCCAGGTCCAGCCGTTGGACCTGGGCGGCCTGGAACCGCTGGACCAGCTCCTGGGGCAGGGTGGTGAGGGGCAGGCCCAACAGGCTCAGCCGGCCGTCCGGGTCCATCTCCAGGAGGAGGGGGAACGCGGCCAGCTTCAGGGGCGGTGTGGGCTTGCCGGTGAGGTCCACCACCACGTTGGTCCGAGCGGTCAGGACCTCGGGCAGCAGGCGTTGGACCTGTTGCAGGACGGGGCTTTCGCCCGTGAAGGCAGCGGCCAGGCCCATGGCCCGCTCCATGGCCGGCAGGTCGTAGAGGACGGCCAACAGGGTGCGGTCGCCCGCGACGATCGCCAGGGTGTTGTCCACCGTGCGGAGGGCCAGGGAGTCGGCCTGGAGCCCTTCCAGGGTCGCCAACAGGTTCGGCGGCAGGCCCACCGCGGAGAGGCCGAACATCTCCACCAGGTTGGGCGGCAGACCGCCCAGGCCGGCCAGGCGTCCGGTCTGGGGATCGACGGAGACCGCCACCTCCAGTGCCTCCTGTTCCTCCAGGGGGGGCAGGGGCTCGAACTGGACCGCGGTCACGTCGAATTCGCCCTCGAAGGCCATGGGCTCGGCACCCGGAGCCGGGGGCAGGTCCATGCTCACGCCGATGGCGGTCTTGGCCGTCAGGGCCCGGACGAGCCGCAGGCCCACGTCCAACAGGGCCGGATCGGTTCCCAGCAGGTCGCCGGCCTGTTGGAGGGTGGCCACCGTATCGTCCGTCCAGGCCAGGGCCGGCAGAGGCTGTCGGTTCGCGGCCAGGAAGAGGGTGTCCTGGCGGAGCCCCACGTCCAGCTTCTGGACGTCCTGGGCCTGGAACTTGCCCACCAGTTCCTGGGGCAGGGCGGCCCCGGGCAGGGGGATGCCCCAGAGGGAGAGGGCCCCGTCCTCCGCGACCTGGACCGAGAAGGGGCTCAACTGGGTGTCCTGCACGGGCTGGCCGGTGAAGGAGACCACCAGCTCCACGTCGGCTCCGGGGAGCTGGGGCAGCAGGGCCTCCATCAACTGGACCATGGTGGGATCCGGCGCCATGGCCCGGGCCAGCCCCAGCATGTTGTCCAGCCGGGTGGAGTCGTAGGCGATGTCCGGCAGCTCCGGGCCGTCGGTGGAGAGCTCGATGCCGTTGGGGTGGGTCCGGACATCCAGGAACTGGAGGCCCAGGACCTGCACCAGGGCCAGTGCATTCGGGGGCAGGTTCAGGCCCAGGGAGGCGCCCAGGGCCTGCTCCAGCTCGGCCAGGGGGATGCCCTCGATGGAGGGGTTGCCCTGTTCGTCGTAGGCCAGGCTGGCGAACTTGATGGGGCCGATGGTGGTCTCACCGGCCTCCTCGGGCTGGACCAGCTCCTCGCCCCGCCAGCGGGGGATCTCCAGGGGTGTGGCTCCCGAGGCCAGGGGCAGTTTCAGGGCCACGCCGATGCCGATGCGTCGGAACCAGGGAAGGATGCCCGCGGCCTGGGCCGCGCCGGGGGTGTTGCGCAGCACCTCCTGCAGCGCGGCGATGGAGCCCTCGTCCCAGGCCAGGTAGGGCAGGGGATCGCCGTTCGCGTAGAGGAAGACGCCGTGGTAGCCCAGACGGATCTCCAGCTGCTGGACGTTGGCCTGTTGGAGCTGTCCGAGCATGGGTTGCTGGAGCACGGGCCCCAGGGAGAAGCCGAAGACCGTGCCGTTGCCGTTGGAGTCGATGGTCACCGGAATCGAGGGGAGATTGAACCAGGTGGAACCCTCTGCCCCCCCACCTCCACTGCAGGCACCCAGCACCAGGCTGATGAGCAGGACAGCTACCACAGTGCGGAGAGACATGGTCTTAGCCTGCACGGAAAGTCTCCTTTGTTATGCGGTGGCGTTCGGATGATGAGTGCAGGAAAGAAATGCAGCACAGTCGATCGCCGCGTGCAAGCGATCCTGTCCGATTGTTATTTATAGCACGATTCGCAGGGAAAGGCAACGTCTGGCCGGATCGGGGGGAAGGATCGTCCATCCAGGTGCCCCACAGGTCTCCCGGTCCCGAGCCGGCTCGGGACCGTCCAGCCAGGACCTTCCGGGCAGACGGCCACCGTGCCGCTGCCCACAATCCGGGACGCGCCCCGCGGATCGGTGTCGTCAGGGGATGTCCCTAATCTTACCCCAGGTTGTCTGGAGAGGGCAAACCCCGTTTTGCCCCTTCCAGGGCCGTCCCTGGCCCCGGATCAGAGGCCCTGTTCCAGGCGCTGGCGCAGGGCCGTGCGCATGGCCTCCTGGTCGCTCCAGGGGTATTCTATCTCGCCGTAGCACATGCTGCGCTCGTGGCCTTTGCCGAAGCTGGCCACCACATCCCCGGCCTGGGCCATGAAGACCCCGGCCCGGATGGCCTCTGCACGATCCGGGACGATGAGGAAGCGTTCCGGCGGCGCGAACTCGGCCACGCCGGCCGCGATCTCCGTGCAGATGGTGCGCACATCCTCGGTGCGGGGGTCCTCCGCGGTGATGACGGTGAAGTCCGCCAGCCGTCCGCTCACCCGCCCCATGAGGCGACGCTTGGCCCGGTCTCGCAGCCCCGCGCTGCCGAAGATGGCGATGAGTCGGCCCCCCGGGGCCACCAGGGGCCGCAAGGTCTGGAGGGCCCGTTCCAGGCTGGCCGGTGAGTGGGCGAAATCCACCACGGCCAGGAAGTCCTGGCCGCAGTCGATGCGCTCCATCCGCCCTACCACTCCCGTCACCCCGGCCACGCCTTCCTGGACGGCCCGGGGGGGAACGCCCAGGCCCAGGGCGGCCGTGGCTGCTGCCAGGATGTTGGCCACGTTGAACAGGCCGATCAGCCGGGTTTCCACCGGGAAGGCGCCCTGCCACCAGTGGAGCTGGAAACGGGTGGCGTCGGATGCGGTCTCCACCTCCTGGGCCCACACGTCGGCCTCTGGGCTCTCCAGGGAGTAGCTCAGCACGCGCACCTGGGGAGCCTCTGGGCGGGCCGCCTCCTGGGCCAACACGGCCCGGAGGGGATCGTAGCTCCCGGGATCGTCCCGGTTCAGCACGGCCAGCCGGGATATGCCGGGCTTGGGGGGACTGTGGAAGAGGGCCCGGAAGAGGCGGGCCTTGGCCGCCCGGTAGGCCTCGTGGGAGCCGTGGTAGTCCAGGTGTTCGTGGGTGATGTTGGTGACCACGGCCACGTCGAAGTCCACCCCGGCCACCCGCTGTTGGTCCAGCCCGTGGCTGGTGCTCTCCACCACGGCGAAGCGGCATCCCCGCTCCCGCATCTGGGCCAGATAGGCCTGGACCTGGGGAGCCTCTGGGGTGGTCACGTGGAGCCCGGTATCCCGTTCCACGCCGCCGATCCGGGCGGCCACGGTGGTGATGGCGCCCACCTGGTCGGTGCCGGCGTAGGCCCCGAGGATGGCCTCCAGGAGCACACAGGTGGTGGTCTTGCCGTCCGTGCCGGTCACGCCCAGGACCGCCATGGCCCGAGAGGGGAAGCCGTGGAGGGCCGCGGCCAACCAGGCCAGGGCCTTCCGGGCGTCGTCCACCTGGACGTAGGGTACCTGGGAGGGGAGACGCCCCTGGGCCCGCAGGATGGCCGGGGAGTGGGTGCCCACCACGGCTACGGCGCCGGCGGCCACGGCCTGGGGGATGAATCCATGGCCGTCCACTCGACGGCCGGGCACGGCCACGAAGAGGGCCCCGGGGACCACCTGGCGGCTATCCCCTGTCACCTGGCGCACGGGAACGGCCAGGTTCCCCTGTTGCGGGTCCACCCGTCGGGGGGGCTCGGGAAGCTGGGCGAGCAGGGCCTCGAAGGCGATCATGGCTGGGTCCCCACAGGTTGCCGAAGCGTCCGTCTATCTATCCAGGTGCCTGCATGGTCCCCTCAGGGCGCGCTCATTCCTCAGGTCCTCGGACCACCGCGAGGCCGGCCATCAGGACCACCACCAGCAGCACGGTCATCGCGGCCAGCCAACTGGGTGGAAGCTGGACCACCTCTCTGGCGGCCTGTTCCACCAGGGAGGGGGTGGGGGTTGGGGTGGCTGTGGCCGTGGGCGTGGCCGTGGG
>Ga0256839_1004373_pt1 | contig 13847 bp, 15 predicted proteins | sample 354166metaG_FD_185968 | JGI IMG/M metagenome (GOLD analysis project Ga0256839, IMG submission 185968) | Hydrothermal vent microbial communities from Mid Atlantic Ridge, Atlantic Ocean - 354-166 | ecosystem: Environmental > Aquatic > Marine > Hydrothermal vents | place: Atlantic Ocean: Mid... | reverse complement strand
AAAGTGGACTTAATGAATCAAATAAACACTATCACTGAGAAAGAGCTTGTAACTAACACGCAAAACAACACTGTGCAATGCATCAAGATCATCGAAGCATCAAAAAGGGAATACCATATCTATGTTTCTTTGACGTGGCAAAAAAATGAACTTGTTCTTATTACCCAGCGTGGACATCCGAGACTCTGGAAAAGTCTCGATCGCATGATAAGACATATAAACAATCATTACGCAACAATACCTTTAATAATTTTAAAACTACGGAGTAAAAACAATGAAACCTAAGAAAGAAAATACAAAGAAAATTATCCACATCGCTTTAGTAGCAACCGCTTTATTAATGTTACCAACTTATGCCATGGCGAACCCTATTGAAAACGCCACTGAGTGGGTACTCAATTTACTGACTGATGGAATCGCTCGTAGTATTGCTATTATTGGAATCGTTGTCCTTGGTTTTATGGCTTTTTTCGGAAAAATGTCTGGTGAGTTAGTTGGGCGATTCATCGCAGGAATAGTGCTGGTTTTTGGTGGAGCCGCAATAATAGATCTAATAATTGCGGCATTATAATTACTTTACCCTATAAAAAAGGAGTGTAACAGTGGAAAAAGATGCTTTATTTGTAGCCGTTACACGCCCCGCCATGAAATGGGGGGTAACGATGGATGCGATCATTGTTGGTGGCGGACTTACTTCTATAATCTTTATTGGCACGGGAAGTTTAATGGCTATTTTTTTATACCCAGTTATTCACGGCGCAATGTTTCTGCTTTGTTATAAAGACCCTCGGATGATAAATTTATTTATGCTTGGGCTTCAGACCAAGGGGCGTTCTTTAGGCCGAAGACATTGGGGAGCGGCTACCGCTTCCCCTGTTATTAACACAAGACCTAAAAGAAGGATTCCGCAATGAGCTTAAATCAGCAAAAATACACGGAAGACTGGCAAAAGGAAAACCCCGTTTCGGATTTCATTCCTTATTCCCATCAGGTAGACCGATACACAATCAAAACAAAATCAGGAGACTTCCTTCAGGTCATTAAGATTGACGGAATACCTCACGAATCTTCTGATCCTGAAGATATATTTAACTGGAAAGACCAGCTGAACATTATGCTTCGTAACATAGCTTCGCCAAGAGTTACTGTTTGGACGAATACAATAAGAAGATATAAAAAAGTATCCCTTGAAGGCGAATTTAACAATAGATTTGATCGCCAATTAAATGATAAATATGAAGCCCACCTTCAAAACGACTCTATGATGATTAATGAGCTGTATTTAACAATTATTTACAGACCTCCATCAGCTTCACTAAGTTTTTTAAACAAGCTTGAAAAAAATACAAAGGTCTTAAGGGAGCAAGAAAACGATGCTATTGAGGAATTAACAAAAATAACCTCTATTGCGAAAAGCTCTCTCACCTTATACTCGCCTTTTATACTAGGAACATATTTCCGAAAAGACATTTTACACTCAGAGATTTTAGAGTTTTTTGATCTCTTAATAAACGGTAATAGCACTCCAAGAGCTCTACCAAAAACAAGTCTAGATAAGTGCCTTGCTCGGAATCGAGTGTTTTTTGGCGCTGATAGCTTAGAGGTATGGAGTGTTACAGATCAAAAGGTAGGGGCTGTTTTGGGGATTTTAGAGTATCCGAACGGGACAGAACCTGGGTTGTTGAATGCTTTATTATCCGCGCCTTTTGAATTAGTTCTCAGTCAGAGTTTTAGCTTCATAAGTAAACCCGTTGCGACAGAAATTTTAAGACGACAGCAGAATAGGCTTGAAACATCGGGAGATCTTGCTGTATCTCAAGTTGATGAAATTCATGATGCTTTAGATGATCTAATCTCTAATCGTTTTGTTTACGGCGAACACCACCTAACATTAACTGTTTTTGGTAAAAACCCAAAAGAACTAAGAGCTCACCTTTCTGATGCACAAGCTACGCTTTCAGATTGTTCAATGGTTGTTGCAAGAGAGGACTGGGCTTTGGCCGCCGCTTATTGGGCGCAACTACCTTCCAACCATAAATACAGACCTCGACCTGCCCCAATTACCTCTTTAAATTTTGCAGGGTTTAGTAGTTTTCACAACTACCCTACAGGCAGAGAGTCAGGCAATCAGTGGGGAGCTTCTGTTAGTGCATTCAAGACAACATCAGGCGCACCTTATTTTTTCAATTTTCACGAACCTCTCGATAAAAAAAAACCCGCCAAGGCTGGTGAAGAAGGGAGCAAAAAAAGCAGTCAAAAGGCACTCGGGAACACGCTGGTTATCGGGCCCGCTGGATCGGGTAAAACAGTTGTTCAGGGGTTTTTATTATCTCAAGCAAAAAGATTTAATCCAACTCAAGTTGTTTTTGATAAGGATCGAGGTCTTGAAATTTATGTTCGGGCGAGCCACGGACTTTATCTTCCAATACTAAAAGGCGAACCAACAGGCTTCAATCCTTTCCAATTAGAAAATAATGAATCAAATCTAATGTTTCTAAATGAATTGATTAAAAAAATGTGTAAGGGTAAATTTACAACCACCCAAGAACTTGAGCTTGATAGTGCTATCAAAGGGGTAATGCAGTTACCGAAAGAGATGAGAAAACTCTCTCGATGTCAGGAGTTTTTAGACCCCGTTGATGAAGAGGGTACATATGCAAAACTAAAGAAATGGTGTCTAAATGGCCAGTTTTCTTGGGTGTTTGACAATGATATAGATACATTAAATTTTTCAGACTCTCCTATGATTGGATTTGATGTAACTGATTTCATTGACTCTCCCGAAATTCGAACACCTATCATCATGTATCTATTTCATCGAATCGAAGAAATGATTGATGGCCGCCGTCTTATGATTGTAATGGACGAATTTTGGAAATTACTGTTAGACCCCTATTTTGAAGAGTTTGCAGAGAACAAGCAGAAAGTAATACGGAAGCAAGATGGGATTATGGTCTACGGGACACAATCCCCTAAAGATGCACTAAATTCTCCGATTGCACATACTCTAATTGAGCAATGTGCAACAATGATTTTAATGCCTAACCCCAAAGGAAAAGAAGAGGATTATGTTGATGGGTTAGGCTTAACGCATAGAGAGTTCGACCTAATCAAGAAAGAAATCTTACCAAATTCAAGGCAATTTTTAATAAAGCAAGGCCATCAAAGTGTGGTTGCTGAACTCAATTTAAAAGGGTTTGAGGAGGAGTTGGCCGTTATTTCAGGATCAACAGATAATGTTAATTTGGTTTCAAGCTTAATTAAAGAACATGGAAGCAATCCCGATAATTGGCTTCTTAAATTTCACGAACAAAGAGGATAAAACACCATGAACAAACTCAAAAAATTATCTCTTGTTGTTGCATTGTCTTGCGGCGTAAGCAACTCAACCCTAGCGGCAGGAATACCCGTTATTGACGTTGCTTCTTTAACTCAGCAAATTACTCAAGTAATGAACATGGTGAGTCAACTCCAACAACTTCAGCAACAACTTCAAACGGCACAGGATCAACTTGTACAGGCGGAAGAGCAGATAAGATCAGCAAACGGCATCAGAGGGCTTGGTAGCTTAATCAATACTGCTTATGACTCTTCTTTGAATATTTCTGAATCAAGCATTCTAGCAAGCGCAGGGTTAAATTCTGCTTCTGCGAATAACTTACAGGGAGAGACTGCCGCTCTTTTTGATGAACTTAATCAAATAAGCGCAAAGGGACTGGGGCGCTCTACAAAAACGTTAGAACAAGCTATAGAAAGATTTAATAAGTTATTACCATTGATTCAAAAAGTTAACAACTCTCCAGATGAAAAAGATATTTTAGATTTGCAAGCTAGAATCAATGCAGAGGCTGTGTTTTTACAAAACGAACAAATTAAGCTTTCGGCAATGAAAGCAGAAACCGAAGCCGAGAAAAGAGTAATGGATCAACAGATTACACAAATGCTCATAAATTCTTCAGGCGAGCTTCCAACATATTAAGGAGTACAAAAATGAAATTTTTAACAATACTAATAATAGTTTACTTTTTAACGGCGTGTGGGAGTGAATCACAAGAAAAAGTTATGACTGTAGATTATTACAAACAAAACACAGAAGAACAGAATCAACAAGTTAAGAAATGTAGAAACAATCCTGGGGAGTTGATGAAAACTCCTAACTGTATAAATGCCGTGCGAGCCTCTAATCATGCTGGTAATCTTCCAACATACTAAAACCTTAATAAGGTATATTTAATGACACTCTTTACAAGCATATACAATACGGTTGAAAGCGCAATAGCCTCTTATGTAACAACAACTTCAGAAAATATTATTACTTTTATTACCCCTATATTCACAAGCTTACTGATTATTTATATTACTATTTATGGGTTATCTTTAATGCTGGGAAGGAATCAGGAGCCGCTTTCTGAGGGTGCTATCAAGGTTATAAAAGTAGGCTTCATTGTAACACTAGGGTTAACATTGGGCACTTACAACGGAGTAGTCGTTAGCTTTATACAGGGGTTTCCTGAAGCGATTGGCGGTGCTCTAGTTGGCGCTGGAGTAGCTTTTTCATCATCTACCGCTATTGATGCTCTTAATATTAAATTATTTGGTGTCGCTGCTAAAGCATGGGATGATGCGGGCTTCGCAAATGGTAATTTCGGCCTGTATTTTATTGCAATAGCAATAATAGTAGCAGGCTCTATCTTACTAATAATGATTAGTGCTTTAATTTTAATCAGTAAAATAGCGACTGCCGTTTTATTAGGAATAGGTCCTGTTTTTATAATGATGTTATTATTCAAGTCAACAGAAAAATTCTTTGAAACTTGGCTGGGGTTGCTTATTAACTATGCTCTTGTATTAATTTTAGCTACAGCAATTGGCTCCCTTATACTTGATATAGTTGATGGCTACATCACTACTCCAGCAGGAAGAACTCCCACAGTCGGAGATACTGTAGCCATTTGCATTGTTTTCGGTCTTGCTATTATCGCAATGAAACAAGTCCAAGGAATGGCCTCAGCCCTTGGCGGTGGCATAGCCCTTGCAACTAATGGCGCAATCTCTAGCATGATGGGTAAAGCGGCCAAAGCTAGTCCTGCTAATATTAAACGAACAGGGCGAAACCTTGCTCGTAACTACAGCGCGGCAAGAGCACCTGATCGAGCGATTATGAGGAGCGGCGGCAAGGCCGTTGCGGCTTATCAAAGGAAATTTGGAAAAGGAAACTCAATCTCAAGCTAATAAAATCATAAAAAACGCTAATTAATTTTTTATTATTTAGCGTTTTTTATGTACCTAAATAAATCAAAACTATATATAATGAACATCATAATGACACAAGGCGATAATACATGATTTCAAAAAAAATACTACTCATGGGTGTTGTAATTACACTCTCTGGCTGCTCTTTAACCCCCCCCAAGCCTCCAAGTTGTTCAGAATCTAATGCTGGATTAAAGCCTATAAACCCCAGAATGATCAGTGAAGAGCAACTTAAGCTTGTTTTAAAATCTATTCAAGTGACCGAAACAACAAGCCTAGAAAGGGTTTCACAATGAGCGAAAACAAGAAAGAAAAAAAACCGACCAAATTACAGCTTGAAAAATCTTATTTTAAAGAAGTAACTGACTGGGAGATTGATAACACAGCACGGCTTCAAAAATCCGAAAAAAGGGCTTGGTATGTAGCAGGGGCATTTTTCATCATCTCAGTTGTTGCTGTTGGATCGGTAATGTCACTAGCCCCTCTGAAAAGTGTAGAACCATTTGTCATAAGAGTAGACAATAATACGGGTTATGTTGACGTAATATCAACTTTAGCAAAAACAACTGGAGAGGTTGAAGAATCTGCTCAAGAAGTGCTTGATAAATACTGGCTGGCGAAGTACGTAACCGCTAGAGAATCTTATCTGTGGGACACAAGAGAGCATGATAGAAAGGTTGTTGGGTTGTTGTCAGGTGTAAACATTCAACAAGAATATGCCCTTCATACTGACCCTAAAACAAATCCACGTGCGCCCGTTTCAATTTACGGGAACTCTGTAGAAATAATTGTAAAAATAAAATCTATCTCTTTTTTAAACTTAGGTGAAAAAATAGAAGATGAATTAAGAAAAACAGCTCTTATACGCTATACAAAAACGCTAAAAAAAACTGGGGTAAGAAACGAAAACTCTAACTGGGTCGCGACAGTAGCCTACACTTATCGTAACAGTAAAATGTCTCCAGAAGACCGCTTAATTAACCCATTGGAATTTCAAGTAGTTTCATATCGCAATGACTCAGAATCAGTAGGAGCTTTTAAATGATTAAATTAAGTCAAGTCATAATAATTTCTTTCGCACTTGCCACCCCTCTTCCTGCATTATCTTTAGAAATTCCCGCTGGAGGCGAGTACGATCACCGAATTAGATTTATCGACTATAACCCTGCTGATGTTGTCAAACTCGTTGGTCATTATGGATATTCAACGCACATACAGTTCAGTAAAGGTGAAAAAGTAAATCAAATAGCAATGGGCGACCCCAACGCTTGGGCGGTAAGAACAGAGGAAAACCACATATTCATAAAGCCCACAGGTGATAACGCCACAACAAATATGACTGTAATTACTACACTAAGGGTTTATAACTTTGACCTTTCTGCCCACTGGTCAAAAAGAAAATCCCAGTCTCACGACATGTATTTTCAAATTAACTTTAACTACCCCGAGCACGAAAAAAAATTGAGCCAGCAGCGACTAACACATGAAAAAGCAACCCTTGAGGTTAAAAAAATAAAAACTGGATTAGATAAAATGAGTAACCCTAAAAACTGGAACTACTGGTCTAAAGGAGGTCAAGAAATAACACCTATAAAGGCATATGATGATGGTCGATTCACTTATTTAACGTTTGGTGATGGTAAAGAAATGCCAGCAATTTATTCTGTTGATAGCACTGGAAAAGAGCATCTAGTCAATACAAATATAGATCCAAATCAAAACAATACTATTATTGTCCATAAAGTGGCCAGCAAGCTTATTTTAAGAAAAGGAAGTGCCGTTGCTTGCATCTTTAATAAATCGCTTTCTTCAAAAGGAGTGGCTAATGACACAGGCACAACCTCGCCAGTCATTACGCGTAAAATAAAAGGGTTAGGGCAATGACAGATCAAAGCACAGCTTTAAACGAAGAAATTGAAACTTCTAGAGAAATTCCTTCCGTTTCAAAAAAGAGAGCTGGAGGTGTTCTTGAAAAAATACTTATTGCTATCGGTCTTTTCGTTATGATAATTGCGTTAATTGCAGTTAACGGGGGGTTTAGTGCCTCAGAAACAGAGCAAGTGATAACACCTACTGAGCATTCAAATAAAAAAATAAGAAATATTCTCGGGGATGCTCCAGAATTACCGCCAGAACCAATTCAAGAAATAGATAAGGCTGTAATAGAGGAAGCTGAAAAACTTATTCAAACTTATCAGCCACCACCGCCACCTCCCCCCCCAGTTGTTACACGCTCTCAAAACAATGGAAAGGAACCCTTAACGCCAGAGGAGCGAAAAAGAATGTCAGGGCTTTTGATTACAAAAAACAGCTCTAGCAACTCAAAAACCAGTCAGCCTTTAACAGCAGAGGAGCAAGCAAGAAGGATTGCCGCAAGCCAAGGGGGGCAACAGGGTATTTTAGGAGGGTTTGAGCCTGAACCCTCTTTAGAACAGGCAGATGGGCTTGGCGCTAAATTAACTCCAACAAGATTAAGTGGAGTAAAAGCTGGATTACTTAAAAATCGTGATATGTTCATTACAACAGGCACATTTTTAAATTGTGCACTAGAAACTGCCATATCTTCTGATTTGGCAGGAATGACAAGCTGTAGATTAACGCAAGATGTCTATAGCACAAGCGGAAAAGTTGTACTGCTTGAGCGTGGCTCAAGAATAACAGGACAGTACCAAGGGGGCTTAAAAAAGGGGCAAGCGCGAATTTTTGTTTTATGGAATCGAGTTGAAACACCTCACGGGGTAATTGTTAACCTAGACTCTCCTAGTGCGGGACCACTTGGGCGCTCTGGCAACGCTGGATTTATTGATACTCATTTTTGGAAAAGATTTGGTGGTGCGATGCTTCTTAGTCTTGTTGATGATCTGGGTGCATACGTTTCAGGGGAGTTAACAAACGGAGGAACAAGTCAATTTGGAACCACTGTTGCATCATCACAAAGTGCGGCTTCTATTGCGCTTGAAAATTCAATCAACATCCCTCCAACCTTAATTAAAAATCAAGGAGATCAAATCGTTGTTTTTGTTGCGAGAGATTTAGACTTTAGGGGGGTATATGAACTCAAGCACAGTAAATAGCTCTTCACTCGATACATTTCTTCAAGTCCTAAAACCTTATTTAGTGGATGAAGAAAACACCGAAATTGTGATAAACAAGCCCTTTGAAGTCATTACTGAAAGCGATAAGGGTTGGACTTTTTATACCTGCGAAGAGCTAACAGAATCTTTCTGCCTACAGCTTTCTAAACTTATTGCAACGTACTCTTCCCAAAAACTTGACGAACGGAATCCTATTTTATCCGCCACTTTACCCCAAGGTGAGCGAATACAAATAGTAATTCCCCCTGCGACTTTATCGGGACATGTTAGTTTAACTATTCGAAAACCCTCCCACCATAACTTTTCTTTAGAAGAGTATGAAGAGCAAGGTTTATTCGCCGAAGTACACGATTATACAGGTGACTTAACCGATGAAGAAAAGCAACTTTTAGATTTTAAAGAAAAAAAAGATTACAAAGAATTTTTAACGCTTGCGGTTAAGTCTCGAAAAAACATTGTTGTATCTGGCTCTACAGGCTCGGGTAAAACAACTTTTTTTAAAACTTTACTCGGCCTAGTGCCTAAAGACGAACGTTTAATTAGTATTGAAAACGTAGATGAGCTTGGCCTACACAGCACGCATAAAAATACCGTTAGCCTGTTTTATTCTGCGGGTGGACAAGGTGTTTCTAACGTAACCCAACAAAACCTGCTTGAAAGCGGCTTAAGAATGAAGCCTGATCGTTTATTCGTTGCAGAATTAATTCGCGGGGATGAAGCCTTTTATTACTTGCGAAACGTTAATAGTGGACACCCTGGTTCTATTACAACCTTGCACGCAAACAGCGCACGCCTTGCCTTTGAACAGTTGACGCTTTTTTTAAAAGAGAGTAAAAGCGGCAACACAATGAGCCGAGAAGACATTAAGCAACTGCTTACCATGACCGTTGATATCATCATACAAATTAAAAAAGTAAACGGTAAGCGAGTTGTTACAGAAATCTACTACGATCCCGAATTAAAAAACCAACATTCAAAATGAAAAAACAATGAATAAAGTAAAACTTATCCTTATCGTTATTACTCCAATTATTCTTGTTCTAGCCACTGTCTGGCTTAGTGGGTTTTACTTCCTATCTCTGGCTAAGCTGGATAACAGCATGACCAACTTTTTAACTACTTATGAATACTGGAATTATTACGGAGACCAAGAGCATGTTTTAAAAAACATTTACTTGGGCATAACAGGTAGCATTTTAACTTTTGCGATCCCTATTTTTTTCTTTATTTTCAGCACTAAAAAAAGAAAGCTTTACGGTGATGCTAAATGGGCAACTGACAGTGAGATCAAAAAAGTAGGACTGCATTCAGAGAAAGGAATTATCGTTGGCCAAACAATGCACTTCTGGGGTCTAAAAAGAAAACTATTAATCTTACCTAATCTTTTGCATGTAATGCTTGCGGCACCCACTCGATCAGGTAAAGGGGTTGGAATTGTTATTCCAAACGCGCTAACCTACCCCGACAGCATGGTCATTCTAGATATTAAAAAAGAAAACTGGAACATTACATCAGGGTTTCGTTCTGCACATGGCCAAGATTGTTTTTTACTGAACCTTTCCCCAAGAGACCATAAAACACATTGCTGGAATTGTTTGTCATATATCAGCAATGATCCTTCATTTAGAATCAATGATATCCAAGGAATTGGACAGATGCTATTTCCCACCAACTCACATGAAGCCCCTATCTGGCAGGCCTCAAGCCGTTCTTTGTGGCTGGGAATTGTTTTATATTTAATTGAATCAGAAAGCCTGCCCGTGACACTAGGCGAAGTCTTGAGGCAAGTCACCAAGGGAGATGAAGAGCTTAAAAAATCTATCGAAGAGAGACACAAAGAAAAACCACTGTCATTACAGTGCTATTCAGCACTTAATGAATATTTAAATACCTCTGAAAAAACGAGAAGTTCAATTAAAAAAGGCTTCACCTCCTCTTTAGAGCTGCTTTACAACCCACTGATAGACTTAGCCACCTCTAAAAATGACTTTGATTTACGGGATATTCGTAAAAAGAAAATGACAATCTATGTTTCAATTTCTCCAAACGATCTTGAACGACTTGCCCCCTTAATTAATTTATTTTTTCAGCAACTCATTGACTTAAACACAAGAGAATTGCCCGAAGATAATCCTGATTTAAAATATGAATGTCTAATTCTTCCCGATGAATTCACAGCCATAGGAAAAGTAAATATCATTTCAAAAAGTATTAGTTATATTGCTGGCTATGGCTTACGATTATTACCCGTAATTCAATCACCGTCACAATTAAGATCGGTTTATGGAGCGGATGATTCGGAAACGTTCATGGATAATCACGCTCTTAAAATCATTTTTCCGCCAAAGGACTTTAAGGCCGCGAAAGAAATCTCCGATTTTTTGGGAACTTTAACCGTTAAAAACCAATCTCACTCCAAATCAAGACCTTCTGATTTTTTTGGAAAAGGAAGTAATTCAGAAAATACTAGCGAACACGGGAGAGCTTTACTTATGCCTCAAGAGATTATTGCACTTGACCCAAGCTCTCAAATTATCATGTTCGAGAACTCAAAACCCATCCTATGCAAAAAGATAAAATGGTATGAAGACCCTGTGTTAAAACTTAGAGGAAATGGCAAGGATGGCATTATTAAGTGGCCTTCACCCACTATTCCAAAGCTCAATCTAAAAGACCTAGAAGAAAGCCTTCTCGCCCCTGAAGTTGTCGAAAAAACACAACCTTCGCCAAGAACAATTACAGAAGAAGAGCTAAACAATATCCAAAACCTTGATTTAAGTGATTTTAACTGTGATTTCTCTAGTATTTCAATCCCTGATGGGGATATATCAGACTCACAAATGAATGATTTAGTCGGGCAGTTTTTTGAAGAATTACAAACACCAACAAAAACTTATTAGGAGTAAACCATGCGAGAATTAAATTTAAATAGCATTGAATCGATCCCTAGTTTTGATAAAAACTTACTTGAAGACTGGAAAAAACGAAGAATAAACACTCAACGACTCATAAATCAAAGACCTGTCACTCCTCTTAAAAAAATTGAAACATTAAATTTTGATGCCCAATATTGGAAAAATCGAAAATCAACTGTTCAAAACAATACGCAGAATAGCGACCCTAAAGAAATCAAAAAGGAAGGTTTAAACATTTCTTCTCCAGAAGAAAAAGCACTGCCTCAAAACATTTTTAAAAAATATGTTGAAATAAATGGTAAATATTACTTTCATTCAAATACTAAAAAGTTAGCGTTTGTAGATAAAGGAAAAAAAATCTCAACCAGTTTAGTTGATAAAGACGTAGCTAAATCCATGGTTGATATAGCAAAGACTAGAAATTGGAGCAAGATACTGCTCAAGGGTAAAAAAGAATTTCGGCGTGAAGTTTGGCTTGAGGCTCAATCAAGGGGGCTTAAGACTAAAGGCTACAACCCTAGTGAACAAGATTACGCTGAATTAAAAACAAGAGTGGAGTATTCAGCCAAAAAAAGATTTAAAGCTCCGAGAAGCAACCCAAAAGAGCCTTTAGAAAATCAAACCACAACTAAAGACCTGAATATTCCAAACTTCAAAACTTTAGTAAGCTATGGCACTGCACCGTATCAGGATAAACCAAAAAACAAACCAAGCTACTATGCAGAACTAAAAGATAATAAAACCGAAGAGGTAACGAAAATTTGGGGGACAGGCATTAAGCAAGCCTTAAAAAGTGCCAACGCAAAACAAGGTGATAAAATAATTCTTAAAAAACTAAACCCAACACAGGTAACAATAACTAAACCCATTAAAGATGAAAAGGGGAAGGCCATTGACCAAAAGAAAACAGTCGTTGATAGAAATAACTGGAGAGTTATTGTGGAGCCCAGTTTAAAAAAAGAAAAAGAACACGCTGAATTAATTAGAACAAAAAACACTGTTGAGCTTGCAAAAAACCACCCTGAACTAAAAAATGAAATTGTTGCTTTGGAAATAGCAGAAAAATTTTCAAAGCAATCTAGCATGAGTAAGAAAGATGGTAGACGTTTTTTTGAACAGGTTAGAGAGACCATTGCTCGCGGCACATCTCAAGGGGACAGCCCTCCAGAAGTCAAAATATATCCATCAAAACAAAACGAAAGAGAGGTTGAGCATGAACATTCACGATAATATGAGCCTAGATGAAAAGCTTGATAAAATCGCCTCTGGTGAAGAGGCTCATCTTACGCCAGAAGAAATTAACATCCTTAACATTGAGGGAATACATTTATCGGCAGAATATTTAAATAAGAATAATTCATCTATTCTGACCCACTACAAAGAAGAGCTAGAGATTCCACTCTTTGTAACTATACCTACTGATTCAAAATGATCCCTTTAGAGCAAGCAAAGGTGCTTACCGCAAGCTTTCAAAACAAATACTCAAGCACCAAGGAACTGGATTTTTTGGTTGTGAAAAAGCCTGAAGACGTTTACAACAACGCACAAGTTAAAGAACAAGGAATTAGCCAAGCCAAAGGGGCTTACCACCCCAGCAAACAATTAATTGTACTGTTCAGTGATAACGCAAAAAACACCTCTGATTTCATGGAGACAATCAAACATGAGGTTTTTGGCCATCACGCCCTTAACACGCTAACTAGCGTACAAAAACCAAAACTTTTAGAATCTATTGAAAAATCTCAAAACGAAAAATCATTAAAAAAAGTTTGGGATGACGTGGATAAAACCTATCCCAATCTATCTAAATCTGAAAAGGCAGAAGAGGTTTTTGCTTTTATTGCACAAAAAACCAAAGATTCGCCAATGATCGTACCTCTTGAGCTACGGGGTAGCTTCTCGTTCTCTGGTCAGCCCATAACTAAAACCTACTTATCTGTCTTAGCTAAAGTGTTCTCTAAAGAAATGGAGGCAGGAATTAGGCTTCAAAAAATTTTTCCTGAAACAGATCAATCTCAATACTCGAATTCAAAAAAAACACCCTTAAAGGCTGCTGAAAAACTTTCACAGCGCTTCACTAAAAAGGGAGACAAAGAACGCTTTATTCAGGCTGTTCAAGAACAATTAGGCCAAAATAAAACACCTGAAACAGATAGGAAAACAATCAAGGAAAAAGAACCTGAAAGATAAATAATATTTTCTAAAATAATTAACGATCAATCCCTTTGCTTAAACCCCTATTTTGCTCAATCTGTTTTACCAACTTCTCTTTAATTAGGTGGTTTGCTGTTTTAATTACGGGCATTTTTTCGACAAAGGAAACGATGCTTTTAGCCAATTTATAATCCTCTTCCCTCCCTGTTTTAGCTAGGCTTTTAGCCGCTCCAATCCAAGCCTTTCTTACTGCGCTTTGCTTCTCGGCGATGCTAACCTCCCAGTCCTTTTTATTTAAAGCTTTGCCCTGTTGCTCTTTTCGTATTTCCTCAAGCATTTCTTTAACGCGTTTTTCATCGGTCTTCGGGGTAAATCCCCGTTCCCTTATATGCTTAATCACTTGAGGTATTCCTTTCAAGATAACACCCCT